>Ga0302262_10000264_pt1 | contig 21603 bp, 23 predicted proteins | sample II_Fen_E3_4_FD_194557 | JGI IMG/M metagenome (GOLD analysis project Ga0302262, IMG submission 194557) | Peat permafrost microbial communities from Stordalen Mire near Abisko, Sweden - II_Fen_E3_4 | ecosystem: Environmental > Terrestrial > Soil > Wetlands > Permafrost | place: Sweden: Abisko...
CGCATGGTCCGGCGCCTTGGGCGGCCAAGCCACCCACACATGGGCCAACCACGAAGTCTACCTGCGCGCCGACGCCACCTTCCGCACCAGCACCTATGGCGAAGCGACCGACAGCCCCTATACCACCATCGCGGGCTACACGCTGGTCAATGCCGCGCTCGGCGTCCACCTCACCGCGCATACCACCGTCGAAATCTTCGCCCGCAACCTCACCAACGCCAACTACCTGCAAAACATCACCGTGCAGGCAGGCAACAGCGGCCTGATCGTTGGCACCCCCAGCGACCCCCGCATGATCGGCGCCACCCTGCGCGCCAAAATCTAACGCACAATCCAACAGGGCAGGGGGGCGAAATCATCGCCTCCCTGCCTAACCTCCGCACACCAGCGCCCCGGTCTGCCCCGCAGTCCGGGGCGCTGCGCATGGCCAATCCTAAAAAAATTTCCAACCCCAATAACCAATCGCGACATGCTCACCGTTTATACAAGCACTGGAGCAGAGCATGGATGACTTCTGAAATGCAAAATCCAGATACGCGATTGTAATTTCACAAGGGGTTAATCATGAAGAACTTCAAATCCATTATAGCTCTCACGATGGCATCTTCGGCCCTCCTTATCGCCTCCAGCGCTCAGGCCAAGACTTCGTATTATGGCGGTGTTGGCGTTGAGACGCTTTCGGGAACCAATTACACGTCCGTCGTCGCCAAGGGCGGTGCGGAAATCGCCAACAATTTCGGTGTTGAAGCAGAAGTCGGCCATGGCCTCAACAACAAGGACTATTACGGCTACAAGCTTGGCGTGGGCGTATCCTATGCCGTCTACGGGACCTACACCTATCCCATCGACAAGGATCTCGATATCGTCGGGCGCATTGGTTACGGTGGCTGGTCGGTCAATGCCAGCACCACCATTCCGGGCTATTCCTACAATGTCTCGGCCTCGGAAACGGGCATTGCCGCCGGCGTGACCGTCCGCAAGTTCTTCAACGGCGGCAAGAATGGCATCCGCATCGATGGCGGCTACATCGCCAGCGGCAGCCAGTTCGGCATCGGCTACATCCGCAAGTTCTAACCAAGGCTTGGAATGGGGGCGGATGGACCACGCCCCCATTCCAAAACAGGATTAACGCAGGGGGGTAGCGCTATGACATGCAATCTTAAAAAGACCGCTCTCATACTCGGCGTGGCTCTATTGGCCATCATTCCTCATGCATCCATGGCCACCATTCACAAAGTCATGAATAACAAATATATCAGTATTCATAATATGAATTGCGCAAATATTGGCAATGTATATTTCCGAACGCATTCCCCATCCACGACATTGTACAGCACTCTCCTCAGCCATAATGCGACATGGGACGGCAATCTCCTCGGCCATAATGCGCCATGGGGCGAGGATCTCCTTGGATCCATTCCCATCACCCCCAACAATCAGGGCAATGTCAAAATACAATCGAAATCCTGCGAAATCGATATGAAGCTGCATTTAGCCAATAATGTCTATAATTACGTCAGCTTCAACCTCTGCCAATCCAACCATGTTGTCTGCATGCGTGATGGCAGCGTCATTGCCTATTGATGGGCGTCCTGCGCGATCCACAGAGCCTGCCCCCCGCTCACTCCTCGCGCTTGGCCCCATCCACCGCCTTGTCGATCCGCGCCCGCGCATCGGCCGCGATCCGCTTTTCGCCCTTGGTCTGCCCATGCTTGGCGCGGTTGGCCTGCGCTTGGGCCTGCGCCTCGCCGCGCGCCTTGGCCTTGCGCGCCATGCGCAGATTGATGATCTCGGCCACAGCCACTTCTCCTTGCCCGCTTGCCGCCCAGTGTAAGCCCTGCTTCCACCCCGCCGCAACTGGAAAGCTCCCCCGCCTAAGTGGAAGCCCCCCTGCCACCCGATCCGGCGCGCCTCCCGCCGCAACCCCCAATTCCCGCCATTCCCGCCCTCTGGCACACTGTTTGCTTTACCAAGCCCTGCTGAAATCTTAACACGGGCATCCCCCATCGCGGGCTGCCGACCGGGGAAAAGCTAAGCATGGCTACCGAGACATTCTACGACGTGATGCGCCGCCAGGGCATCACAAGGCGCAGCTTCACCAAGTTCTGCAGCCTCACCGCCGCCGCACTGGGCATGCCGCCCGCCGCCGCCGCAGAAATCCAGCATGCGATGGAAACCAAGCCGCGCATCCCGGTGCTCTGGCTCCATGGCCTGGAATGCACCTGCTGCTCGGAAAGCTTCATCCGCTCTGGCCACCCGCTGGCCAAGGATGTCATCCTCTCGATGATCAGCCTGGATTATGACGACACGATCATGGCCGCCGCCGGCCATCAGGCCGAGGAAATCATTCAGGAAACCATCAAGAAATATGATGGCAACTTCATCCTCGCGGTCGAAGGCAATCCCCCGCTCAATCAGGAAGGCATGAGCTGCATCATCGGCGGCCGCCCCTTCCTCGAACAGCTCAAGGAAGCCGCCGACCATTGCAAGGCGATCATCAGCTGGGGTTCCTGCGCCAGCTGGGGCTGCGTTCAGGCCGCCCGCCCGAACCCCACGCAAGCCACCCCGATCCACAAGGTCCCCGGCCTGCCCGACAAGCCGATCATCAAGGTCCCCGGCTGCCCCCCCATCGCCGAAGTGATGACCGCCGTCATCGCCTATATCCTCACCTTCGAGCGTTTCCCCGAGCTGGACCTGCAAGGCCGCCCGAAAATGTTCTATTCGCAGCGCATCCACGACAAATGCTATCGCCGCCCGCATTTCGACGCAGGGCAATTCGTGGAGCATTTCGACGACGAAGGCGCGCGCAAGGGCTATTGCCTCTACAAGGTCGGCTGCAAAGGCCCCACCACCTATAACGCCTGCTCGACGGTGCGCTGGAATGGCGGCCTGTCCTTCCCCATTCAGGCGGGCCACCCCTGCATCGGCTGCTCGGAAGATGGCTTCTGGGACAAGGGTTCCTTCTACGAACGCCTCACCCCGATCAGCGGCTTTGGCATCGAAGCCAACGCGGACCAGATCGGCGCCACCGCGGCTGGCGTAGTGGGCTTGGCCTCCGCCGCCCATGCCGCCGTCAGCGCGGTCAAGCGCGCCCGCCACCAGCCCGGCGATGAGCCTGCCGCATCGCCCGCGAAAACGAACGAACTCGAAGGCCAAGACCAATGACCACGCTCGCCACCCCCAACGGCTATTCGCTCGATAACAGCGGCAAACGCGTCGTTATCGATCCCGTCACCCGCATCGAGGGCCACATGCGCTGCGAGGTCAATCTCGACAGCAGCAACGTGATCCGCAACGCCGTCTCCACCGGCACGATGTGGCGCGGCCTCGAAGTCATCCTCAAGGGCCGCGACCCGCGCGACGCCTGGGCCTTCGTCCAGCGCATCTGCGGCGTGTGCACCGGCACCCATGCGCTCACATCCGTGCGCGCGGTGGAAAACGCGCTCAAGATCGACATTCCCGAAAACGCGAACTCGATCCGCAACATCATGCAATTGTCGCTGCAAGTGCATGATCACCTTGTGCATTTCTACCACCTCCACGCGCTCGACTGGGTCAACCCGGTCAACGCCTTGAAGGCCGACCCCAAGGCCACCAGCGAACTGCAACAGCGCGTCTCGCCCAGCCATCCCAACAGCTCGCCGGGCTATTTCCGCGACATCCAGACCCGCCTGCGCAAATTCGTGGAAAGCGGCCAGCTCGGCCCCTTCAAGAATGGCTACTGGACCAACCCGGCCTACAAGCTCCCCCCCGAAGCCGACCTGATGGCCGTCACGCACTATCTCGAAGCGCTCGATTTCCAGAAGGAAATCATGCGCGTGCGCACCATCTTCGGCGGCAAGGACATTCACCCCAACTGGCTGGTCGGCGGCGTCCCCTGCGCGATCAACATCGATGGCGATATGGCGGCGGGCGCCCCGATCAACATGGCCAGCCTCGACTATGTGATCTCGATCACCCAGCGCTGCATCGATTTCGTCAACAATGTCTACATCCCCGACGTGATCGCCATCGGCGGCTTTTACAAAAGCTGGCTCTATGGCGGCGGCCTGTCGAACAAGTCGCTGATGGCCTATGGCTGCATCCCCGACAAGGCGAACGATTACAGCCCCGCCAACCTGCTGATGCCGCATGGCGCGATCATCAATGGCAAATTGTCCGAAATCCACCCCGTCGATCTGGCCGATCCCGAACAGATTCAGGAATTTGTGCCGCATAGCTGGTATAAATATGAGGACGAAACCAAGGGCCTCCACCCGTGGGACGGCGTGACCGAGCCAAACTATGTGCTCGGCAAAAACGCCAAGGGCACCAGCACGCGCATCGAGGAAATCGACGAAAGCGCCAAATACAGCTGGATCAAGGCCCCCCGCTGGCGTGGCCACGCGATGGAAGTCGGCCCGCTCGCCCGCTACATCATCGGCTATCAGCAGGGCCGCAAGGACATCAAGGAACAGGTCGACGGCCTGCTCAAGGCGCTTGATGTCCCCTTCGAAGCCATGTTCTCCACGCTGGGCCGCACCGCCGCCCGCGCGCTCGAAGCCAGCTGGGCCGCCGAAAAACAGCAATATTTCCTCAACAAGCTGATCGCCAACATCAAGGCCGGCGACACCGCCACCGCCAACACCGCCAAATTCGATCCCTCCACCTGGCCCGATGAGGTGAAGGGCGTGGGCTTTTCCGAAGCCCCGCGCGGCGCACTGGCGCATTGGATCCGCATCAAGAAGGGCAAGATCGACAATTACCAATGCGTCGTGCCCTCCACCTGGAATGGCTCCCCGCGCGACAACCAAGGCAATATCGGCGCCTTCGAAGCCTCGCTGATGGGCACCAAGGTCGAGCGCGCCGAAGAACCGGTCGAAATCCTGCGCACCCTGCACAGCTTCGACCCCTGCCTGGCCTGCTCCACCCATGTGATGGGGCCAGACGGTCAGGAACTGGCCGAAGTCAAAGTGCGTTAAGGGAGACACAGACCATGCGTAAGATCACCAAGACCTTCCTTGCCGCCTCGGCCCTGCTGGCGGGCGCCACCCCGGCGCTGGCGCACCCCGGCCATGATGCTGGCGGCCTCGCCGCAGGCCTCATCCACCCCTTCACCGGCGCCGATCACCTCGCCGCCATGGTCGCGGTCGGCCTGTGGGCCGCCACCCGCTCCGCCCGCCAGGCTTGGCTCGCCCCCGTGGCCTTCATGGCCACGCTGGCGGCGGGCGCCGCCGCTGGCGTCTTGCTGGGCGCGATCCCCGGCGTCGAAACCATGGTCGCGGCCAGCGTGCTCGCCTTGGGCGCGCTGCTGGTGCTGGCCACGCGCCTGTCCTCCGGCCTCGCGCTGGGCCTGATCGCCGCCACCGGCGCGCTGCATGGCTTGGCCCATGGCGCCGAGGCCCCCGGCAATCTCCCGGCCTATTTCGCGGGCTTCCTGCTCTCCTCCGCGCTGCTCCATGGCGCGGGCTGGCTGGCGGGCCGCACCCTTTTTGCGCAGACGCAAGGCCGTCTGGTGGCGGGCCTCGCGCTCGGCGCCACCGGCCTCGCCCTGCTCGCCGCCTGATCGGGGGGAGGGGCGCCATGGCCACCAAACCCATCGACGCGCAAACCACCAGCGACGGGCTGATCTACGTCTATGAGGCGCCCGTCCGCCTGTGGCACTGGATCAACGCCACCGCGATCATCGCGCTGTTTGTCACCGGCTATCTGATCGGCTCGCCGCTGCCCACGCTCTCGGGCGAGCCTTCGGCGCATTACCTGTTCGGCACGATCCGCTTCATCCATTTCGCCAGCGGCCAGATCATGGCGGTGGGCATCCTGTTCCGCCTCTACTGGAGCTTCGTGGGCAATTATTTCTCGCGCGAAATCATCCGCCCCCCGTTCTTCTCGCGCAAATTCTGGCGCGGGGTGTGGCTCGAAACCCTGTGCTACGCCCGCGCCGAACACTCGCCGCGCAAATATATCGGGCACAACCCGCTGGCGATCATCTCGATGCACGTGATGTTCATGTGGACAGCCCTGTTCATGATCGCCACCGGCTTCGCGCTCTATGGCGAGGGCGAGGGCGCAGGCTGGATTCACACCATCTTCACCGGCCCCATCGTCCGCCTGTTCGGCAACAACAGCATGGCGGTCCACACCTGGCACCACTTTGGCATGTGGGCGATGGTCATCTTCGTCCTCGTCCACATCTACGCCGCCGTCCGCGAAGACATGCTCTCGCGCGAAGCGATCATCACCTCGATGATCTCGGGCTGGCGCAAGGGCCGCAAGGTGACGCCGCTAGATTAACACCGGCAAGGAAGGGTTTGGTGAAAGACAACTTCCACCAAACCCTTCCACTCTGCAAACAACCCTTCCATTACCCCACCCCCATCATCCCCCACACCCCGCACAAACCCCCATCTGGCACACCCTTTGCAAACATAGCTTCCATAGCGAAACGAGAGCCACCCTCTCACCCTGCCGAAAAGCAGCAGGGCAGGGGGCCAAGGCCGGGGAGCAAAGCGAATGGTTGGGCAACAGCCCCGTGTTCTGATCCTGGGGATCGGCAATCTGCTGTGGGCGGATGAAGGCTTTGGCGTGCGCGCCGTCGAATATCTCCACAGCCACTGGTCCTTTCCCGACAATGTCCGCCTGATGGATGGCGGCACCCAAGGCATCTATCTGGTGCAAGACATCCGCGAGGCCGACCTGTTGGTGGTGTTCGATGCGGTGGATTATGGCCTCCCCCCCGCCACGATGAAGCTGGTCGAGGGCGATGAAGTCCCCAAATTCATGGGCGCCAAGAAAATCTCGCTGCACCAGACCGGCTTTCAGGAAGTCCTCGCCATGGCCGAGATGATGGGCGAACCCCCGCTCGAACAGCTCCTGATCGGCGTCCAGCCGGTCGAGCTGGACGATTTCGGCGGCTCGCTGCGCGATGCGGTCAAGGCCCAGATCGAACCCGCCATCGCCGCCGCCCTCGCATGGCTGGCCCAGCGCGACATCGCCGCCACCCGCCGCTCCACGCCGCTCGCCCCAGAGCAATCCATCGGCAGCCTCGAAATGCTGATCGAGCGCTACGAAACCGAGCGCCCCGATCCCGCCATCGCCCCCCGCCTTGGCGACACCCGCCTGCTGGCTTCCGAAGGCTGGGCAGGCCCCGCCGGGCCGGAAGAGCTGGAAGACCAGATCCGCACCATCCTTGGCGGCCCCAACATGTCGGTCTCGCTCTGATGTGCGTCGGCCTCCCCATGCGCGTGGTCGAAGTCCATCCCGGCCAAGCCCTGTGCGACCATAATGGCGCGCTGCATCCCATCGACACGGCGCTGGTGGGCGATGTCGCCCCCGGTGTCTGGCTGATGACCTTCCTCGGCGCCGCGCGCGAGGTCATGGATGAAACCACCGCGCTTCAAGCGCTCGCCGCCACCGATGCGCTCGCCGCCCTGCTGCGCGGCGAAGCGGTCGATCTCGACGCCGCCTTCGCCGATCTCCTCGCCCGCGAACCCAGCCTGCCCGCACACCTTCAGGACCTCCCCCAATGAACGCCCTCTCCCCCGATCAGGACCGCACCGCCCATTCCCCCCTGCTCACCAGCATCCTCGCCCGCCACGCCTATGCGCAGGTGGATGAAGACACGCTCGACACCATCGCCCAGCCGCACCCGCTTGCCATGCTGCTGATCGCGGGCGACTGGTGGCGCCTCGCCGAAAGCGATGACCTCGCCGTGATCGTGCCCGAGCTGGACAAGGCGCTGGGCGGCCATGTCGCTGTCCTCGTCGCCGCGCGCAGCGCCGAGCGCGCCCTGCAACGCCGCTTCCACTTCGCCAGCTTCCCCGCGCTGGTCTTCCTGCGCGAAGGCGAATATATCGGCGCGCTCGAAGGCATTCTCGACTGGTCCGATTACCTCGCCCAGCTCCCCGAAATCCTCGCGCGCACCCCGCAAACCCCGCCGCCCTTCCGCATGCCCGCTGGCTGCGCCACCCCCGCCGGAGACGCCGCATGACCCACAATCCCGATCTCGACGCGCTGCTCGATGGCCTGCTCGGCCCGCTGGTCGGCCCCGGCAGCCAGCCCGAAGGCCCCGATGGCGGCAAGCTCGATTACATGATCATGCCCGAGGAGATGCGCACCTTCTCGATGGCCACCATCCCCGATGCCGATCTGGCCAAGGATCACACCCAAGCCCTCGCCGCAGGCGATGCCATCCTCGCCGCCCTCAACCACGCCGCCAAAACCGGCACCGAGGCCAGCGTCGATCTCACCCATCTCTCCCCCGCCGATCTCACCTTCATCGATCAATTGCTGGGCGAGGGCGAAGTCTCGGTGGTCTTGGGCAGCGAAGCCCAAGCGCAGGAATCGGTGCTGGCTGGCGTCTGGCGCGTCCGCGAAACCGCCCCCGATGGCGCCCGCCGCGCAGACCGGGTAGACATCGGCGCCTTCCCCTCGGGCTTCGTCGCCCGCGCCTTCGCCCAAGCCCATCCCTACACCGTCCTGCCCCATCACACCATCGAGGGCCTGTTCAACGCCCCCCCGCTGCTCGCCGAAATCAACGCCCATATCCCCGGCGCCGAAACGCGCCAGCAACCCCATGTCATCAACCTCTCGCTGCTCCCGCATACCGAAGGCGATCTGACCTTTCTGGAGGCCGCGCTGGGGCAGGGGGATCTGATCATCCTGTCGCGCGGCTATGGCAATTGCCGCATCCGCTCCACGGGCACGGCGCATTGCTGGTGGGTGCGCTATTTCAATTCGCAGGATACGCTGATCCTCAACACGCTGGAAATCAGCCCCTTGCCCGCCGTTGCTCAGGCCGCGCAAGAGGATCTGGAAGATAGCGCCGAGCGCCTGTCCGAAATTCTGGCGACCTATCGGTGAGCGATCCCGACCACTTCTTCGGCGGCTCCTTCGGCGGCGACAATGCCAAGATCGGGCCGCATACAAAGCTGGAATGCAAGATCTGCTGGCATGTCTATGACCCGGCGGAGGGCTGCTCCTATTGGCAGATCCCGCCGGGCACCCCTTTCGCGGCTCTGCCCGATCACTGGACCTGCCCGCAATGCGACGCGCCCAAGCCGGGCTTCATGGTGGTCGAATGACCGAGACAGACCTCGCCCCACAGGCCGCCCAGATCGAGGCGACCTTCACCCATATCGCCACCACGCGGATGGCGGGCATCCCTGTGCTCAACCCCGCGCTCACCGTCGCCCTGCGCGGCTTCCAACTCCACGGCGCCCATCGCCTCGGCGTGCTGATCACCCCCTGGTTCATGAACCTGATCGCCTTTGCCACCGCCGAGGAAGCCCCCGCCCGCGTCGGCGCCAAGATGATGCTCGCGCTCCCCTCGGGCGCCTATGAAGCCATCCGTGGCCACGAGGACTCGCTCGGCGCCTATTGGTCCGTCTCGCTGTTCTCCCCCATGGGCGATTTCGCCGATATGGACACCGCCATCGCCACCGCCGATGCCGCGCTGGCCGAACTCCTCGCCGCCCCCGAACCGGCCCCAGAACCCGAACCCGCCCCCAAGCCCCCCGTCTCCCGCCGCGCCCTGTTCGGCCTGCGCGCGCCTGCCGCATGAGCGCGATCCGCATCCAGCTCGGCCCCGATGGCGCGCGCATCGCCGCCTGCGCCCTGCCGCCGGTCGAGCGCCTGCTTCACCGCGTCCCCGGCCTGCGCGCGCCCGAAATCGTCCGCCGCCTGCATGGCATCTGCCGCGAGGCGCAAGGCCTTGCCGCCGATCTGGCCCTCGCCGCCGCGCAAGGCGAAGCGCTCCCCCCCCAGACCCTCGCCGCCGCCACCGCCCGCGCCCATGCCGAAGCCTTCCGCGAAACCGCGCTGCGCCTCTGCCTCGATTGGCCCGCCCTGATCGAGGAAGCGCCACAAACCGCGCTCGCCCGCAGCATCCTCGCGCTCACCCAAGCCCCAGCCCCAGACCCCGCCGCGCTGGCCGACTGGCTGAGCGCCGCCCAAGCCACCGGCCTGCCCGCGCGCCTGCTCGCCGCCGCGCCGCCCCATCTCGCCCCCACATTTGCCGCCCGCCTCGCCGCGCTCGCCGCCAGCCCCCCCGCGCCGATGGCCACATCCCCCGCGCCCGACACCGGCACCGCCACCGTCCCCACCGCGCGCGGCCCGCTGACACACACGCTGCGCCTGCATCTGGGCATCATCGCCGCCTACACGATCGACGCCCCCACCGCCCGCCGCTTCGCCCCCACCGGCGATGCCGCCGCGTTGCTCGCCCGCGCCCATACCCCGGCGCAGGCCCAATGGGCGATGCACGCCTTGGACCCCTGCGTGCCATGGTCTATCGCTGCCACAGAGGAGGCCGCCTGATGCACGAAATGGCCATCTGCGAATCGATCCGCCAAATCCTTGAAGACCAAGCGCGCGAAGCCGGCTTCACCACCGTCACCCGCGTCAAACTCGCGATCGGCGCGCTTTCGGGCGTGGAAATCGCCGCCCTGCGCTTCGGCTTCGATGTCGCCATGCAGGGCAGCGTCGCCGCCACCGCCCGGCTAGAGATCGAGGAAGTGCCCGGCCAAGCCTGGTGCATGCCCTGCGCGCGCGCGATCACCGTCGCCGCGCGCTATGAACCCTGCCCGCATTGCGGGTCTTACCAATTGCAAGTGACGGGTGGAGAAGACATGACCATCCGCGAGCTGGAGGTCGTATAAAATGTGCACAGTATGCGGATGCAGCGATGGCGGCGCCAAGCTCGAACACAACCATGACCATCACCACCATGATCATGATCACGCGCACGACCATCACCACCACCACGGCGATGATCTCCACTATGGCCATGGCCCCGCCGGCACCTCGGTCCCCGGCCTCAGCCAGACGCGCCTGATCCAGCTCGAAGCCGACATCCTCGGCAAAAACGCCCGCTACGCCGCCGCCAACCGCGACCGCTTCACCGCAGGGGGCATTCTGGCGCTCAACCTCGTCTCCTCCCCCGGCTCGGGCAAGACCACGCTGCTCTGCCGCACCCTCACCGAAATCGGCGCCGAATTCCCGGTGGCGGTGATCGAGGGCGATCAGCAAACCTCCGCCGACGCCGACCGCATCCGCGCCACCGGCGCCCCCGCGATCCAGATCAACACCGGCAAGGGCTGCCACCTCGATGGTCACATGGTCGGCCATGCGCTCGATCATCTGCCCCCCGCCGATGGCAGCGTGCTGTTCATCGAAAACGTCGGCAATCTGGTCTGCCCCGCCGCCTTTGACCTTGGCGAAGGCGCCCGCGTCGCCATCCTCTCGGTGACGGAAGGCGAAGACAAACCGCTCAAATATCCCGACATGTTCGCCAGCGCCGATCTTGTGCTGGTCAACAAGGTCGATCTGCTCCCCTATCTCAGCTTCGACATCGATCTCGCCATCGCTAACGCCCGCCGCGTCAACCCGCGCGTGCGCGTGCTCAAAGTCTCGGCCACCAGCGGCGAAGGCATCGCCGCATGGCTCGACTGGCTGCGCGCCGCCCGCGCCATGGCGCTCGCCGCCCGTATCCCCACCGAAGGCTGAACCCCCATGTGTCTGGCGATCCCCGCGCTGATCCTCAAACTCTTCCCCGATGGCATGGCCACCGTGTCGGCGGGGGGCGTCACCCGCTCTGTCTCGGTCGCGCTGGTCGATGATGTGGCGGTGGGCGATTATGTCCTGCTCCACGTCGGCTATGCGCTGCACAAGGTCAGCGTGGAGGAAGCCGAAGCCACATTGGCGATGATGGCCGAAGCGGGCCTGCTGGATGAGGAATTGGCGCCATGAAATACGTCTCCGAATTCCGCGACCCCGCCCTCGCGCAAAGCCTCGCCCGCGCCATCGCCCGCGAGGCAGACCCGGCCCGCAGCTACGCCTTCATGGAATTCTGCGGCGGCCATACCCATGCGATCTTCCGCTACGGCGTTCAGGATCTGGTCCCCGCCAACGTCCGCTTCATCCACGGCCCCGGCTGCCCGGTCTGCGTCCTGCCCATGCGCCGCCTTGATGACGCGCTGGAGCTGGCCGAAGCCCAAGGCGTCATCCTCGCCTCCTATGCCGATATGCTGCGCGTCCCCGGCTCGGGCCGCCGCTCGATGCTCACCGCGCGGGCAGGGGGGGCAGACATCCGCATGGTCTATTCCACGCTCGACGCCCTGCAAATCGCCCGCGACAACCCGACGCGCGAGGTCGTGTTCATGGGCATCGGCTTTGAAACCACCACCCCCGCCAGCGCCATGGCCATCCTCGCCGCCCAGCGCGAAGGCCTCGCCAATTTCAGCCTGTTCTGCAACCATGTGCTCACCCCCCCCGCCATCGCGCATGTCCTCTCCGCCCCCGGCATTGATCCGGCGCAGGCGGTCCATCTCGATGGCTTCCTCGGCCCCAGCCATGTCTCCACCGTCATCGGCGCCGCCGCCTACCGCCCGCTGGTCGAGCTTTATGCCAAACCCGTGGTCATCGCCGGTTTCGAACCGCTCGATGTCCTCCAATCGGTCCTGATGCTGATCCGCCAGGTCAACGAAGGCCGCGCGGAGGTCGAAAACCAGTATGCCCGCGTCGTCACCGAACAAGGCAACACCAAAGCGCAGGCGATGATGGATCAGGTGTTCACCCTGCGCGACAGCTTCGAATGGCGCGGCCTCGGCGCCGTGCCCCACAGCGCCCGCGCCATCCGCCCCGCCTATGCCGCTTTCGACGCCGAAGCCCGCTTCGCGCTCACCCCCAAGCAATCGCGCGAAACCAAGTCCTGCGAATGCCCGGCCATCCTGCGCGGCGTGAAGCAACCCAAAGACTGCAAGCTGTTCGGCAAAGCCTGCACCCCCGAAACCCCGATGGGCGCCTGCATGGTCTCCTCCGAAGGCTCCTGCGCCGCCTATTACACCTATCGCCGCGCCGAAACCATGGCCGCGATGGAGGCCGCCGCATGACCCTGCTCAAGCCCGGCGCCACCATCGAAATGGCCCATGGCGGCGGCGGCATGGCCACCACCCGCCTGATCCGCGAAATCTTCGCCCCCCATTTCGCCAACCCCCTGCTGGCCCAAGCCCATGATGCCACCCGTATCGACGCCCCCTCGGGCCGCCTCGTGATGACCACCGACGCCCATGTCATCTCCCCGCTCGAATTCCCCGGCGGAGACATTGGCAGCCTGTCGGTCCACGGCACGATCAATGATATAGCCATGGGCGGCGCCCGCCCCATCGCCCTGTCCGCCGCCTTCATCCTCGAAGAAGGCCTGCCGCTGGCCGTGCTCAACCGCATCGCCGCCTCGATGGGCGCCGCCGCCCGCCACGCCGGCGTCCCCATCGCCACCGCCGATACCAAAGTGGTCGAGCGCGGCCATGGCGACGGGATCTACATCACCACCACCGGCCTCGGCATCGTCCCCGAAGGCGTCCACATCGCCCCCACCAACATCGCCCCGGATATGGCCATCCTCGTCTCGGGCACCTTGGGCGATCACGGCGTCGCCATCCTCAGCCAACGCCAAGGCCTGCATTTCGGCACCACCATCACCTCGGACAGCGCCGCGCTGCATCACATGGTGGCCGATATGGTCGCCGCCGTCCCCAGCATCGCCTGTTTGCGCGATCCCACCCGCGGCGGCCTCTCGGCCACACTCAACGAACTGGCCGAAGCCGCCAGCGTCCAGATGCTCCTGCAAGAATCCGCGCTCCCCATCCGCCCCGAAGTCGCCGGCGCCTGCGAGCTGCTCGGCCTGGACCCGCTCCACATCGCCAACGAAGGCAAGCTGATCTGCATCTGCCCGCCCGAACACGCCCAAACCCTGCTCACCATCATGCGCCGCCACCCCGAAGGGCAAAACGCCGCCCAAATCGGCACCACCGGCCCGCGCGCCGCCCCCGGCACCCCCGGCCTGCTGCGCATGACCACGCTGATCGGCGGCACCCGCGTGGTCGATTGGCTGGCGGGTGAACAACTCCCGCGCATCTGCTAACAGGGGCCTTATGACCAACCCCACCATCCTGATCGTGGACGATGAAATCCGCAGCCTCGAATCCCTGCGCCGGATTCTGGAAGATGATTTCGACATCCTCACCGCCTCCAGCACCAAGGAAGCCGAGCAATTGCTGGCCGACCACTGGGTGCAGGTGATCCTCTGCGATCAACGCATGCCCGAACGCTCCGGCGTCGAATTCCTGCGCGAGGTGAAAGAGCGCTGGCCCGATGTGATCCGCATGATCATTTCGGGCTATGCCGACGCGCATGACATCATCGATGGCATCAATCAGGCGGGCATCTTCCAATATATCACCAAACCGTGGCACCCCGATCACCTGCTGCTCACCCTGCAATCGGCCTGCCGCCTCTATCAGCTCCAGCGCGAGAACGAGTTGCTCGCGGTCGAATTGCGCATGGCCCCCACGCAGGCGGCCAAGGTGGTCGATAAACGCAAGGCGCAGGTCCGCCGCGCCTATGATGTTCACGATGGCATCATCCGCGCCCCCGGCTCCCCGATGGACACCGTCTGCGCCGCCCTTGCGCAGGTCGCCCCTTTCGATGTCCCCGTCCTGCTGATCGGCGGCTCGGGCACCGGCAAGGAACTCGCCTCGCGCGCGCTGCATTATGGCTCGCTGCGCTGGAACAAGCCCTTCGTGGTCGAAAACTGCGGCGCGCTCCCCGATGAGCTGCTCGAAAGCGAGCTGTTCGGCCATAAACGCGGCGCCTTCACCGGCGCCATCGATGATCACACCGGCCTGTTCGAGCGCGCCGATGGCGGCACCGTATTCCTCGATGAAATCGGCGAAGTCTCCCCCGCTTTTCAGGTCAAACTGCTGCGCGTGCTTCAGGAAGGCGAAATCCGCCCCCTCGGCCATTCGCGCACCCGCAAGGTCGATGTCCGCATCATCGCCGCCACCAACCGCGACCTTGAGGAAGAAGTCCGCACCGGCCGCTTCCGCGCCGATCTGTTCTACCGCCTCGCAGGGATGATCATCCGCCTGCCCGACCTCAAGGATCGCCCCGGCGATCTGCCCGTCTTGGTGCAAAGCCTGCTCGATCGCGCCATGGCCAGCATGGGCAAACGCGTCCCCGGCGTGTCAGAAGACGCCATGGCCCGCCTTGCCGCGCATGATTGGCCCGGCAATGTCCGCGAATTGCAGAATGAGATCCAGCGCATGCTGGTGCGCGGCGAGGAAGGCCGCTGGCTGGGCGTCGAAGTGCTCTCCCCCCATATCGCCACCCCGCTGCCCAACACCCCCGCGCCCAGCGCCCCCACGCCCGATCTCCCCGATCTGCATGGGGATTTGAAGGAACGCGTCTGCGCGATGGAGGCGCATATCATCCGCGAAACCCTGATCCGCCACCGCTGGAACAAATCCCAGGCCGCGCGCGAACTCGGCCTCTCGCGCGTCGGCCTGCGCGCCAAGCTGGAGCGCTACGGCCTTGAAAATGTCCACCCCCTCGCGCCCCCCCGGCGCAGCGGCTCGGCCTGAGGCCCCGCGCGATGGCCCCGCATGACCCCTTCGCCGGGCGCTATGACCCCGCCCATGTCGATTCCCCGCATGATCCCATCGCCACCTTGGGCGCGCTGGCCGATCTCGATCAGACGAGCGAGGAGCTATGGATCGATGTCATCCGCAAGATGGATGATGTCTATTCCGATCTGATCGCCAGCCAGGTCGCGCTCGAAGAACAAAACACCGCGCTCGAACAGGCCCGCGCCTTCCTCGGCTCGGTGCTCGGCGCGATGACCGATGTGCTGATCGTGTGCGACGCGCGCGGCGCCATCGCACAGGTCAACCCCGCGCTCACCGCGCTGGTGGGCCGCGCCGAGGCGGATCTCATCGCCACCCCCATCCTCGCCCTGTTCAGCGCGACCGACCGCTCGGATATCCTCGCCGCGCTCGATGCCCTCTCGCGCGGGCAAAAGCTCGAAAGCCGCGAGTGGCAGGCCATCGCCCAAGATGGCACCACCGCCGCCCTTTCGATCAACGGCGCCGCGCGCCATGATGCCACCGGGCGCTTTGCCGGCATGGTGCTGGTGGGCCGCCCCTTGGGCGAGCTGCAACGCGCCTACCGCGACCTCGGCGCCGCGCATCAACGCCTGCGCCAGACCCAGCAGCAATTGCTCACCAGCGAGAAAATGGCCGCGCTCGGCCGCCTCGTCGCAGGCGTCGCGCATGAGCTGAACAATCCGATCAGCTTCGTCTTCGGCAACATGTATGCGCTCAAACGCTATGGCGCGGCCATCACCGAATATCTCGCCGCGCTCGATGCCGGGCGAGGGGCCGCCGAACTCTCCGCCCTGCGCGAAAAGCTCAAAATCGACCGCGTCCTGTCCGACATCGGCCCGCTGGTCGATGGCACGCTGGAGGGCGCCGAACGCGTGCGCGACATTGTGCAGGACCTGCGCCGCTTCTCCGCCAGCCAGCGCGAACCGCTCGAAAGCTTCAACCTCGTCCGCCTGATCCACACCGCCGCCGATTGGGTGGTCAAGGCCCTGCGCGATCCCCCCGAAGTCCGCTTCGATCTGCCCGACCGGCTCGACATCGCCAGCCGCAAGGGCCAGCTGCACCAGATCGTGGTCAATCTCGTGCAAAACGCCGCCGACGCGCTCAAGGCGCGCGACAATGCCGCGCAGATCACCATCTCCGCCGCCCAGCAAGGCGACTGGATCACCCTGCGCGTGGCCGACAATGGACCGGGCATCGCCGCCGATCATCAAACCAAAATCTTCGAACCCTTCTTCACCACCAAGCCGATCGGCGCGGGCACCGGCCTTGGCCTCTATGTGTCCTACACGATGGCGGGCAAGCTGGGCGGCAGCCTCGATTACGCCGATGCCCCCGGCGGCGGCGCCCAATTCACCCTGCGCCTCCCGCTCGCTGGCGAGGAAGACCCCCAACCATGAGCTATCCCCCCGCCACGCCCACCCGCCCGCTGCGCCTGATCTGGCTGCAATCGGGCGGCTGCGGCGGCTGCACCCTCTCGCTCTTGGGCCAGCAAACCCCCGATCTGCTCACCGCCCTGCGCTCGGCCAACATCGAAATCCTGTGGCACCCCTCGCTCTCGCAAGCCACCGGCTCCGAAGCCCGCGCCATCCTCAACGCCGCCGCCGACGGCTCCCAGCCGGTGGACATCCTCTGCCTCGAAGGCTCGGTCATCCACGGCCCAAACGGCACCGGCGGCTTTCACATCATGGCGGGCACTGGCAAACCGATGCGCGACATGGTCGAATCCATCGCGGCCCACGCCACCCATGTCCTCGCCATCGGCTCCTGCGCGGCCTTTGGCGGCATCACCGCGGGCGGGGATAACACCGTCGAAGCCACCGGCCTCGCCTATGATGGCACCCGCCCGGGCGGCCTGCTCGGCCCCCAATTCCGCGCCAAATCCGGCCTGCCGGTGGTCAATATCGCGGGCTGCCCGATCCACCCCGGCTGGTTTGTCGATACGATCCTGCAACTGGCGGCTGGCGATCTCACCCCCGCCGATCTGGATGAATGGGAACGCCCGCTGGCCTACACATCCAGCCTCGTCCACCACGGCTGCGCCCGCAACGAATTCTATGAATTCAAGGCCAGCGCCGAGGATCTGGGCGATCTGGGCTGCATGATGGAAAACCTCGGCTGCAAGGGCACCCAGGCCCGCGCCGATTGCAACACCCGCGCGTGGAACGGCTCCGGCTCCTGCCTCACCGGCGGCTACCCCTGCATCAATTGCACCGCGCCCGGCTTTGAATCCCCCGGCCACGCCTTTTCCACCACGCCCAAGATCAGCGGCATCCCCATTGGCCTGCCCACCGATATGCCCAAGGCATGGTTCGTCGCACTGGCCAGCCTGTCCAAAGCCGCCACGCCCAAGCGCCTCAAAGAAAACGCCGCAAGCCCGACCCCCATTCTCCTCCCCCATGATCGCCGCAAGCCCCGCCCATGACAGACACGCCCGATAAACCCCGCCTGATCATCGGCCCCTTCAACCGCGTGGAGGGCGATCTCGAAGTCCGCCTCGATCTGGCGGGCGACCATGTGGAATCCGCCCGCGTCACCTCGCCGCTCTATCGCGGGTTCGAGGCGATGCTGGTGGGCAAACCGGCCTCCGATGCGCTCACCTATGCCCCGCGCATTTGCGGCATCTGTTCTGTCTCGCAAAGCATCGCCGCCGCCCGCGCGCTGGCCGGCGTGCGGCCTGCCGGGCTAGAGCGGCGCCTGCCCCCCGCCAATGGTGCCCACGCGACGAACCTCACCCATGCGGTGGAAAATCTCGCCGATCATATCACCCATTTCTACCTGTTCTTCATGCCCGATTTCGCCCGCCCCACCTATGCGGATGAACCATGGCACGCCGTCACCGCCACCCGCTTCATGGCGCTCAAAGGCAGCGCCGCCGCCCAGATGCTCCCCGCGCGCGCAGGCCTGATGAACCTGATGGGCATCCTCGCGGGCAAATGGCCGCACACGCTCTCGATCCAGCCGGGCGGCTCCACCCGCGCGATCACCCGCGCCGAACAGGCCCGCCTGCGCCTGATGCTCGCCACCTTCCGCGCCTTTTGCGAAACCACCCTGTTCGCCGCCCCGCTAGAGGCCATCGCGGGCCTGTCCAGCCGCGACACGCTCTACGCCTGGGCCGAGAGCAACCAAGGCGATTTCGCCCATTTCCTGCGCCTCTCCCAAGCCCTCGGCCTCGCGCGCCTAGGCCGCACCGCCCTGCGCCATATCTCCTTCGGCGCCTACCCCAGCGGCGATGGCCCGCTGTTCCCGCGCGGTGTCTTCCACGCCGAAACCGCCACCGCCAGCCCGCTGCCCTTGGGCGCCATCACCGAAGACATCTCCCACGCATGGTATCGCGGCGAAAACGGCCCCCCGCGCAGCGCCACCCCCACGCCCGACATGGCCAACCCCGACGCCTATAGCTGGTGCAAGGCCCCCCGGCTCGATGGCCATGTTGCCGAAGTCGGCGCCCTCTCGCGCCAATTGGTCGCGGGCCACCCCCTGCTGCGCGACATGGTCACCCGCGACGGCGCCAGCGTCGAATCCCGCGTCACCGCCCGCCTCGTCGAGGTCGCCCTCGTCACGCTGGCGATGGAGCAATGGCTCGCCGCGATCGATCCCGCCGCCCCCTTCCAAGACACCCGCCCCCGCCTCGATACGGGCGATGCCATGGGCCTCACCGAAGCCGCCCGCGGCAGCCTAGGCCACTGGCTCCGCCTCGACCAAGGCCGCATCACGCATTACCAGATCATCGCCCCCACCACGTGGAACTTCTCCCCCCGCGATGCCACCGGCACCCCCGGCCCGCTCGAACAAGCGCTGGTCGGCACCCCGATCCGCCCCGGCGAGAGCGAACCCGTCGCCGTCCAGCATGTCGTGCGCAGCTTCGACCCCTGCATGGTCTGCACGGTCCACTGATGCCCGCCCAAACGCCAACCCCAGAAGCCCGCCAGATCCGCCTGCGCGGTCTGGTGCAGGGCGTGGGTTTCCGCCCCTTCGTCTGGCGCCTCGCGCGCGAACTGGGCCTCACCGGCCAAGTCGCCAACGATGCCCAAGGCGTCCTGATCGCCGCATGGGGTCCGCCCGCCGCGCTCGATGCGCTGCAAACCCGCCTGCGCGCCGAAGCCCCCCCGCTGTCCCGCATCACCGCGCTCGAATCCACCCCACTCGCCGCCGCCCCACCGCCCAGCTTCACCATCGCCGCCAGCGGGCAGGGCGCCGCCCCCCTCACGCAAATCTCCCCCGACGCCGCCACCTGCCCCGCCTGCCTCGCCGAAGTGCAAACCCCCGCCGAGCGCCGCCACGCCTATCCCTTCGCCAATTGCACCCATTGCGGCCCGCGCCTCACCATCGCGCGCGCCATCCCGTGGGATCGCACGCAAACCAGCATGGCCGATTTCCCCCTCTGCCCCGCCTGCGCCGCCGAATATGCGAATCCCGCCGACCGCCGCTTCCACGCCCAACCCATCGCCTGCCCCACCTGCGGCCCCCACCTCTGGCTAGAAGGGGCAGGGGAGGGGACCAATCATCCCGACCCCATCCCCACCGCCGCCGCCCTGCTGCGCGCGGGCCACATCCTCGCCATCAAAGGCCTTGGCGGCTTCCACCTCGCCTGCGACGCGCTCAACCAAGCCGCCCTCCACACCCTGCGCCAGCGCAAGGCGCGCGACGCCAAACCCTTCGCCCTGATGGCCACCCTCGCGCAGGCCGAGGCGCTCTGCACGATCTCCCCCGCCGCCCGCGCCCTGCTCACCAGCCCGGCGGCGCCCATTGTGCTGCTCCCGATCCGCCCCGGCTCCGCGATCCCCCCCGGCCTCGCCCCCGATCAGGATCACCTCGGGATCATGCTCCCCGCCACCCCGCTGCACCACCTCCTGCTCGCCGCCGTCGCTGGCCCGCTGGTGATGACCTCGGGCAACCTGTCCGACGAACCCCCCGCCACCACCAACACCCAGGCCCGCACCCATCTCGCCCCCATCGCCGACGCACTCCTCCTCCACAACCGCCCCATCGAGAACCGGCTGGACGACAGCCTCCTCGCGCTCGATGAAGCCGACACCCCGATCCCCCTGCGCCGCGCCCGTGGCTACGCCCCCGCGCCCATCGCGCTCCCTTTCGAAAACCTGCCCGAAACGCTGGCCATGGGCGGCGAACTCAAAGCCACCTTCGCCCTCATCCGCGGCGGCGAAGCCATCCTCTCCCCCCATATCGGCGATCTCGAACACGCCGCCGCCCTCGATGATTATCGCGCTATCCTCGCGCTTTACCGCCGCCTCTTCGCCTTCACCCCCAAGATCATCGCCATCGATGCCCACCCCGGCTATCTCTCCAGCCAACTGGGCGAAGCGCTCGCCACCGAAACCGGCGCCCGCCTCATCCGCGTCCCCCATCACCACGCCCACATGGCCGCCTGCCTCGCCGACAATGCCATCCCCCCCGGCGAAATTCACCTCGCCCTCCTGCTCGATGGCCTCGGCCTCGGCCCCGATGGCGCCCTCTGGGGCGGCGAACTCCTGCGCGGGGATTACACCACCGCCACCCGCCTCGCGCATCTCCCCGCCGTCCCCCTGATCGGTGGCGCCGCCGCCATGAAGGAGCCATGGCGCAACCTCCTCGCCCATCTGCGCCACGCCCTCGGCCCCGACTGGCGCGCGCAATCCGCCCCCCTTCTCGCCCATCTCCCTGATCCCGCTCGCCTCTCCTTGGCCGAAAGCATGATCGACACCGCCACCCTTTGCCCGCCATGCTCTTCGGCAGGTCGGCTGTTCGATGCCGTCGCCGCCGCGCTGGGCCTCGCCCCACCGCGCCTCTCGCACGAAGGCCAAGCCGCCATGGCGCTCGAAACCCTCGCCCGCCCCTTCGCCCTCCGCGAAGCGCCATGGCCGATCCCCCCCGCCAACAGTCTGGCCGCCCTGTGGCGCGCGCTCCTGTCCGATCTGGCAAAGGGCATCGCGCCGGGCCGCATCGCCGCCCGCTTCCATCTCACCCTCGCGCAATGGCTCGCTGACACCGCCGCCGCGCAGGCCACCCCCGGCCAGCGCGTCGCCCTGTCCGGCGGCGTGATGCAAAACCGCATCCTGCTTTCCGCCCTGCGCGCCGCCCTGCGCGCCCACGGCCTCATCCCCCTCGCGCATACCCAGGTCCCCGCCAATGACGGCGGCCTCTCGCTGGGGCAGGGGGTCATCGCCGCATTACAGGGGTGGGGGGC
>Ga0302262_10000266_pt1 | contig 21540 bp, 16 predicted proteins | sample II_Fen_E3_4_FD_194557 | JGI IMG/M metagenome (GOLD analysis project Ga0302262, IMG submission 194557) | Peat permafrost microbial communities from Stordalen Mire near Abisko, Sweden - II_Fen_E3_4 | ecosystem: Environmental > Terrestrial > Soil > Wetlands > Permafrost | place: Sweden: Abisko...
GGAGATACGGCGTGATTGCCTTTGGTCCCACAATTGCCCGGCTGAAACTCGCAGGCTTTGCCTATGTCGAGGGCCTGCTGGAGATGGCCGCGCTCGATCAGGGGCCGCGCCAAACGCCCGCCCTATTTATCGTGCCTCAGCGCGATAGTGCGCGGCCCAACACGCTGGGCGCGGGCGGGGTGGATCAGCGCGTGGCTGACACATTTAGCGTGGTGCTGGTGATTGAGGCGCCAGTCCGCAACCAGGGCGCAGCATCTGAGGCGCTGGTTGATGCCTGCATCCGCATCGAGCAGGCGCTGGTAGGATGGCAGCATCCCGGCGCATCGGGCATTTGCGAATATGCGGGCGGCGCGCTGATTTCGCTAGACGGCTTACGTATTACGTGGAAATTGGAATTCACTATTCCACGGCGCATCCGCAAGGTTTAGCTGTAATTTATTAAAATTGACATTGCGGGGCGCGCGCCACGTCAGTTGATGCGCCATGTTGTTCTATGGCTATCCTTGTTATCAGGTAAGGATAGATCATGGGTAAGGCGAAGCCTTCGGCCAATACTCTCAATTCTCCCACTGCCTCGCGCCCCACCGATGATGCGGGGCGCGAGCTGGATGAATTTGGCCTCCCGATCAATGGCCCCGCGCGCCTGCGCGCTTTGGCGGGGCGGCCTGATCCCTGCATTCAGTCGGAGGCCACTGCCTCCGATGCGGGGTCGGCGCCCATCGCCGCCCCCGCCCCTACTGGCACGGAGACGCAAAATGGTTGATTGGGTGGCGGTTGTCCTCGCCAAAAAAGAGGGCGTCTATGGCGCGGATGCGGCGCCCACAGCGGCGGCCAATGGCATCCTGACCCGCAATTTTCAGGGCAAGCCGGTTGATGTTGATCAGGTCAATCGCAATCTGGATAGCGGCGCCTATGGCGCGCGGGCCAGCAAGCCGAGCAATGAGCGGCGCACCTTTTCCTATGAGGTCGAGATCGCCGGGTCGGGCGCAGCGGGCACGGCTCCGGCGTGGATGGAGCTGCTCGAGGGCTGTGGCATGGCGGCGCCCGATCTGACAGCGGGCACCAGTGCTGTGCAGGTGTTCGCTGCGCCGGGCGGTGCCAGCTCGCTCACTCAGTATGATTTCTTGAGCGACCAGAAGCGCAAAACGGTTGGGTCTGTGGGCACGTTCTCGCTGGACTTTGCGGCTGGGGCCTATCCGTTCATCGGGTTTACTTGGACGGGGCTGGTGCCTGCGGCGGCGCCGTATAGCAAGGCGGCGCCGGGTGCGGTGGATCTGTCGCGCTGGCAGGAGCCGCTGGAGGTGAATGATACCAACACGGATTTTGCGCTGGATGGTTACGCCGCCCGGCTCAAGAGCTGGAAGGCGGATGCGGCGGTTACCGTGGCCCTGCGCAATCTGGTAGGCACCCGCTATGTGCGGCGGGGTAACCATGCGGTCAAATCCACGCTGATGATTGAGGCGGTGGATGTGGCCACCAAGGATTACATCAGCACCCTGCGCAGTGGCGCGCTGGTGTCGTTTCTGCTCACCCATGGCACGGTGGCGGGGCAGATTGTGGAGATCGCCTCCACCAAGACCCAGATCACCGCCATCACCGAGAGCAAGGAAGACGATTTGGTGATGTGGACCGTCGAGCTGCTGCACACGATTGATGGTGGCGCAATCGATTTGCAGATCACTGCGAAATAACCCCCCGAGCGGCTTTGATCGCATGGCTGGTGTCTGGACCGGCCATGCGGGAGCCCCATCTGGGGACGCGGCCATGACAACCGGCCCCATTATACCCCACTCTTTTTTCATGGAGAAATGTCCGATGTTTCGTATCGTTAGTCAGCGCACAGCATGGTGGCCCATCACTTTTCCCGGTGTGACCGAAGATGGCACTGTGGTCGAGAACCGGATCGAGTTGCGCTTCATCATTCTGGATGAGGATGAATTCCCAGACTTCTTGGCCGATCTGCTGAAAGATGTGGCGCCCAGCGCACCAGCGGCGGCAGATGCGGAGCCGCAATCGGTTTTGACTGCGCGCCGGTTGGGCCGTGTTGTCGCAGATTGGCGTGGGGTCGCGGCGGAAAATGGCGAGGCGCTGGCATATTCTCTGGAGAATTTTCAGGCGTTGTTGCGGGTACCCAATGCCGGGGTGGCTATTGGGGCAGCCTATGTTGCCTGCCGCAATGCGAAGCCGGAAATCCGCGAGGGAAACTGACCAAGGCCGCGCGCGCCTGGGCAACCGGGCGCGGCGGCGCCACCCGCAGGGCAGCCGACCCCATGACGCAATCTGCTCAAATGCCCGCATGGATGCAGGCCCGCCTATCGGGAACGCAACAGGCGCCGGGCGAGGTGGAGATTGCGCCTGATGAGGTGCAGCCTTTTGCCCTGTTTGTGGCTCTGGGCACGCAATGGCGATGGTGCGGGATGAGCGGGCGGAGGCTGGGGCTGGACTATGCCGCCATCCCCGCCACCGCCGCGATGCAGGGTGTGACCATGCACCCTGCCCTTTTCCACGATTTGCGCGTGATGGAGCACGCGGCGCTTAATGCGCTGGCGGAGACCCAAAAACGGTGAGCGCGATTGATGTCCTTGTCCGCCTGAAGGGTGATGGGTCTGGCTTGGTGGGCCAGATGCAGGCTGTTAAGGATGCGCTGGCCGGTGTGGCCGGGGCGGAGCGAGGGGCATCCACCGCCGCCGCCGAAGTGGCCAGCGCCACCACCGCCATGGCCGCCGCCAATGGTGATGCGGCCACCGCCATGCGCAGCGCGGCCGGCGCCGCCAACGATAATGCCGCGGCTATGCAAAAGGCGGCGGCGGGCGGCGCGCAATATGCCAGCATGGCCGCCCAGCTGCGCTCTGCCATCGACCCGATGTATGCCGCGCAGCAGCGCTTTAATGAGCAGATGGATGCAGCCGAGCTGCTGCTCAAAGAGGGCGTGATCGCCGAACGCGAGTATGCGGCGGCGGTTGAGGTGGCGCGGCAGGAGCTGCAAAAGCATGCTCAGGCGGTTGCGGGTAATGGTGCTGCCTTAGCTAAGGCGGCGGCTGACTATGCTGGCCTGCTTGGTCAACTGCACGGGGCACTTGACCCGATGTATGCCGCCCAGCAGCAGTTTAATCAGCAGCTTGACTTGGCGGAAAAGCTGCTGGCCGATGGCACGATCTCGCAGCGAGATTATGCCGGGGCGGTAGAAATGGCGCGCGCTGTGCTGCAACGGCAGTCAGCAGCGGTGGCAGGTAATAATGCTGCCCTAGCAGAGCAGGTCGCCGCGAATGACAAGGTCGCCGCAGCCCTGAATAATGGCGGCACCTCTCTGGCACAAGCTCGAGCTGGATACATCAACCTAGGCCGTCAGATCCAAGATGTCGCCGTGATGGCGCAGGGCGGCATGAGCCTTGGCTCGATCATCTCCACCCAGGGCGGTCAAATTGCCGATGCTGTTTCGCAGATGGGCGGACGCTTTGCGGGGCTGGCGGCATACATGGCCGGGCCGATGGGAACGGCGATTATCGTCGTAACCAGCATGCTAGCCAATATGGCAGTCTCGATGTGGACTGCGGGGGATGCGAGCGATACCGCGAAAGGCAAGGCCTATGATTTCGCGGCGGGCCTAGATCTCGTAAAGCTCAAAGGCAACGCTGCCGCCGATGCCATGAAGCAGCTTACCGATGCGACGAGGTCTGCCATCAAAGTGCAGGGCGATTTTCTCGCTGTGCTGGGTCAGACTGCTACGGCTTCGATTGATATCCTGGAAAAGCGGATTGCCGATAACCGCGCCGCCGTCAAAAAAATCCAGGATGACTGGCTGAATGTCTCCAATCTGAACCCTGTAAATGCCGTTTGGAATTATCGCCAGATCGGAAGCCTAAATGATCAGATTGCGACTGATCAAAAGGCCTTGGCTGATGCTCGTGAGGCTAAGACAAATGCCGATCTAGCATCATCGCAGCGCAAGGTTGCCGGTGAGCTGGATGCCGCCACTGCCGCGACAGATCGCTACAATGAGGCGGTTGGCCGACTAAATGCACGTTACAGGGCGCAGCTTAAGGACCCTATTGGGACTGCGCTAGCTGGGAATGGCATCAATTATGAGGCCGAATTCCGCGCTCTGACTGTTGAGCGCGATAAGGCGCTGGATGCAGCGCGTGATGCCAAGAAGAAAAAGAAAGACAATACCGCCTCGCTCGCCAATTTCGGTGAGGACACCGGCAGCCGTATCTCCAGTATCACCGATCAGTTTTCTGATCTTCCGCCAGCTGTGGAAAAGGCCAATAAGGCCTTGCGGGATCTCGACGCGATCATCGGCGATGTGGAGCGCAAGGGCGACAAGCTGGGCGCTGGCCCTAAGCTGATCGCGGAGGCAACTGCCGCAAAAGCCAAGGTGCAGGCGGGTCTCTCTAAGACTCTGACGGATCAGATCGGGACGATTGGCGCACCCTATACGGTCTCCGTGTCTGGGCAGACGGCCGCGCTTAAGGCGCTGGGCGAGATCAGTCGCATCGTTGACTATGTGAGCGCACATAGTGGGCAGATCATCAACAGTGGCCAGATCTTAGCCGATGCCGCCAAGGCCAAAGTTGCGATTGAGGACAGCCTCAACAAGCCATTTGCTGATTACATGCGCACCGCCACCGAGGCTGCGGCGGTAGACAAGCTGCTGGTCGCAGGCCGGGACGACGAGGCGGCGGCGCTCAAGGTGGTGCTGGGCCTGCAAAAGCAGCAGGGGCCGCTGACGCAGGAGCAGACGGCTGCTGTGCTGGCTACGGTCTCGGCCCAGCGCCAGAGCGCCATGGTATTGCGCGACCAAAAGGCGCTGATCCAAGCCAATGTGCAGGCGGCGCAATCCTTGCGCACCGCGCTGGTCGATAGCGTGTCTGAGGCGCTCAAGGGCCGGGCGACGTTTGATAAGATCCTGTCGAATGTGGGCGGCAGCTATCTCAACATCATGAGCCAGCGCATTGTCGAGAGCATGTTCGGCGATAGCCTGCGCGCATTTGAGGACGAGGCGACCCGCAATTTTCGCAGCGCGACGGATGCCACCGCGACCAAGATCACCGGGCTGGGTGATGTCGTGGGCGAGGCCATGGCCAAGATTTCGGCGGCATCAGGGGCGATGCTCAGTGTCGGCACTGGCCCGGTGTTTGCCAGTGCACCGACCTTCGAGCAGTTCGCCGCCAGTGTGCGCCCGGCGGGCACGAGCCAGGATATTACCGTTACTGCGCCCGGCAAGAAAGCAGAGGCCACTCCTGCCACTCCTGATGTATCCGGTGCGCTAAGCCCGCTGCTGGGGCAGCTCAACAGCACGTTTAAGGGACTAACGGGCGTTAGCCTGCCCAAGACAATCCTCGACGGGATGAAGCCTACTTTCGGCAAGCTGGAAGAGGTGCTGCCGGGGGCGTTGCAAGGGGCTTTCACCGGTAGTGCGGCATCTAAGCTGATCTTGGGATCGGGGTCTAGTTCCATTGGCGGGGGCATCGGTGGCGCCATCGGTGAAACCATGGGCAAGAAATTTTTGTCCAAGGGTTTGGAAACTATTTCCTCGGGCCTCGGCGCCGCAGCTGGTCCTCTCGGTGGGATGATTGGCGGTGTCATCGGCGGGATGCTGGGCGATCTGCTTACGACTGCCAAGGCAGGCACGACGGTTATCACCGGGGTCGGCAAGGCGTCTACCACAGCTAGCACATCTGATGTGGCATCAGGCCTCACCACGATGGGCAATTCTGTCGGCACATCGCTGACTACCATTGCCAACAAATTTGGCACTACTGTTGGTGATTTTGCGGTCTCTATCGGCCAGTATAAGGACAATTATCGCGTATCGGCCAGTGGGTCGAGCCGCGTGGGGGACAAGTATTACCCCAACAGCGCCGGGTCAGACATCCTCTATGACGGAACCGACAGCAACCAAGCAGCGCTGGTCGCGATCCAAAATGCGATTGCGGATGGGGCTGTAAGAGGCCTCTCCAAGGCTGTCCAAAAGGCGTTGGCTAGTTCTACCAATATCGAAAATGCTGTTTCCGAAGCGCTTAAGGTCCAGCAGGTGGAATTGGCCATTGGCGGGGTTGGCGCCAGCATGGAGAAATCCATGCGCGAGGCTCAAGCCGCCGCCGAAGATCGGCTTCGGATTGCCAAGGACTATGGTTTTGACATGGTGGCGGTCGAGAAGGTCAACGCCGAGTCCCGGCTTAAGCTGCAGCAGGATTTGCTCGCAAAGCAGGTTGCCTCGGTGCAGACGCTGCTGGATGAGATGAGCAGCGGCAGCCTGTTTGAGGGGTCGCTAGTGGACCAGCGCGCAGCGATCCTCGCCAAGATTACTACGGCCAAGGCCGATGTTGCGGCAGGCAAGGATGGCGCAAGCGATACGCTGGCCAAGCTGCTCGAGCAGCTCAACACGGTGAGCAAGGAGGCCTATGGCACGAGCAGCGCCTATGCAGCCGACCGCGCGCTGATCGAGGAATTGGCCCGCGACACCATTGCTCAGACCAACAAGCAAATCAGCGATGCGCAGGCCACCGTGGATGCGCAGACCGCTGTTGATGCGCTGGCCACCACCAATGAGCAGCTCGACGAGAGCAATGATACGCTGGCCGAAATTGCCTCGACGCTGGATATCACGCTGAAGGTCCTGCAGCAGATCTTCGCCGACGGTGGCAGCATCACCTCCAGCACGCTCATCGGGCTGGCGAAGACCTCCTGATGGCGGCTCAGCTCATCCTGATCGAGGCTCAGCCGCGCCGCGCCGCCGATGGCACCACGCGCATTGTGCGCCTCGCGGGTGGCGGGGCGCATTACCCCTATTTTTATGATGGCGAGCATTGGATGGCGGGCATTGAGGCCGCGCCGACGATCATCACATCACTGGCCTATGATGGCACGGATATTGGCACGGGCGGAGTGCCGCAGGCGGCCGAGATCACATGGGCTGGGGCATCGGCGGATGATGTGGCTGATCTGGCCTCGCTGGTGTGGTTTGACGCGCCCATTACCCTGCGGATCGGCGCCGAGGGGGCGCTGCCGCCCGTGGCTCTGGCGGGTAAAGTGCTGGCCGCCACCGTGGATGGCGCCAAGATCAAGATCGCTCTGGCCGATCCGGCCGCCACGCTGAAGGTGCCGCTGCTGACGGCGCGCTGGGGCGGCACGGGCGGGCTGGATGGTCCAGCCGATTGGGCGGGCACGATTAAGCCGCGCGTGTGGGGTCGCATCTGGAATGTGCAGGGTAAGCCGCTCGATGCGGCCACGAATATCTATGCGTTCGCCGATCCGCTCCATCGGCTGCAGGCGATCACCGCTGTGCGCGATAAAGGCGCGGCGGCCTCGGCGTTGACCTTGCTGGATTGGCAGGGCAGCGCGCCTGCCACGTTTGCGGCTCTACAGGCGGCGGCGGCACCAGCGGGGGGCGGTGTCGTTTGCCCATCGCTGGCCTGCGTCAAATGGTGGACCGCGCCAGCGGGTGATCTGACAGCGGACATTCAGGGGGAGATCGGCGCGGGCTATGTTGAGACGGCGGCCGAGATCGCCGCGCGCCTGGTCGAGATGGTGAGCGGGCCAGGATTCGCAGCGGGCGCTATCGCTGCGGCGATTGCCGACCGGCCCGCGCCAGTAGGCTGGACAGCGGTGGACGAGAGCACGACGGTTTCAGCGATGCTCGATGCGCTGCTGGGGTCATCGAGCATCGCATGGGTGCTCGATAGCGCGGGCGAGATTGTGCTGCGGCGCTGGGAATGGTCCGCGCCTGTGATCGCGGTCAATAGCCATGATGTATCGCGCAAGGCGGCCTATCGCCCGGTGGCTACGCGCCGCCTTGGTTATCGCCGTAATGAGCATGTGCAGGCGCGTGGGACGCTAGCTGGGGCAGTGCTGGTTGAGGATGTGAGTTTTGCCGATGGCAGCGGTTTGGCCGAGATCCTGCATGATACTGCCACCGCCGCCGCCGCAGCTGTCGATGCAGCTAGCACAGCGCAGGCGGCGGCCAATCTGGCCAATGCGGCGCTGGAGGATATCGCTAGCGACAATGTGCTGACGCCCGGCGAAAAGTCCGTCGCGGTCCTCAATTATAACGTGATCACTGCCGAGCATGCAGGGCTGGATGCGCAGGCGGGCAATTATGGCATCATCGCCGAGCGCACCGCTTATGATGACGCGGTAGCGGCGCTCAACACCTATTTGACAGGGCTGACCGAGCCTTATTTGTGGTCAAATATCACCGGCAATACGAATATTGTTGGGGCTGATTTTCGGGCGGCGTTTGCGGTGGTTTATACGACCCGCCAATCGCTGCTCAATGCGATCTCTGCCAAGGCCAAGCTGATGGCTGATGACGCCACGGCAGCCGCTATCGAGGCGGCGAGCGCGGCGGACGGAGCATCCACCGCTGCCGCCAATGCACAGTCCACCGCAGAGAGTGCAGCTACTACCGCTACATGGGGCGGGATCAGCGGTAGCGAGAGCCTGCCGACGGGTGAGGACGTGGCCTCTACTGTGGCGGTGGGCGGCGGCGTAGCCGAGGGTCAGGTCTCCACGCCTGCTATCACGGATAACGCGGTCACCGAGGTGATGCAGGCCTATAATGGGGCATCTGTCTCTGGAGTTCATTACGAATTTCTGGGTTATGATGAGGACGATAATCCGATCTGGTCTGGGCCGGATTATCATGACGCCATCACACTGAGCGTCACCATGGCCTATCCCGGAGACATCATCGCCTTGGTCGCGGCAAAGCAGTGGTATTACAGCGGCGGGCGCGATTGGAAAGCGCAGATCACCATCAACGGGGCTGAGGTTTTTTACACCGAGGGCGGGACCGGGGCGATCTCGGACAGTATCGCTCTCTCGGGCCGCGCCACGGTCGCGGCGGGCACGCATGCCGTAAAATTCCGCTGGCGCAGCGCCGATAGCACACTGGCGCTGTTGGCGGGCAAAGCCAGCATGGTGACCATTCGGAGGTATGTATGACGGGCTGGTGGGCAATTGGCCATGCTGGTGCGCCCCCGCGTTTATTGCTGCGCTGCCCAGATGATGTAGCTCAGGCGCAGATCGGTGAGGGCGAGTGCTGTGTGTCGGTTGCGGGGATCGGCGAATGGATGATTACGGATGATGGCGTCAGCGCAACGGCTATCGATCCATCGGTAGATCGTCAATGGATGGATATCAGACGCCGCCGTGATGTGCTGCTGGATGATTGCGATTGGACCCAATTTCCAGATGTGTCTCAGGATACACGCGCCGCATGGGTGCCGTATCGACAGGCGCTGCGCGATATTACCCGCGCGGCGACCCCCGCCGATGTGGTTTGGCCGACGCCACCAACCAGCGGGAGCGCGGCATGACAACCGTCGATCCGCTCTATGCTCAATGGCTCCAATCGGCCTCCCTAACGGCTGTGGCCGATGATGCAGTGCTGCTCGCGCGCTGGGGCAAAACTGCGCAGGTGTTGGATCGAAAATCCACGCTGGCCCTGCGCGCGGATGCTCAGGCTGAGGCCACCCGCCATCTGGCATTTTTTGGGGCGCCGCTGGTGCAGGATGAGCATCAGCTTGTGGGGCAGTTCGCCCCTTACCTCGCTCAGGTGATCCGTATCACCTGCCCCAAGCTCGGCTACGACACCGGAGCAGATGTATTTGTGATCGGCGCTGAGGACAACCGCGCCACGGGCCTGTCCAAGGTCACAGTTTTGAGGAGGCTCTGATGGCCAACGTCCTGATCATGGCGCCTACCAGTATCGCCAATATTGGCGCCTCGCGCGGGGCAGGAATTGCCAATCTGCTGCGGCCTGACCCGCGCGAGATCTGGCAGGACAGCGCGGCGGGCACGGCGGCAGAGATCACTATCGATTTCGGCTCGGCGCAGGTCATAGACACTGTTTTTCTCGGCTGCGTCTGGTGGGCGTCTTGGGGCGCAACTTGGGCGATCAGCGGCGGGCTGGCGGCGGCGGATGAGGTGGTTTTGTCGCCTAACGGCACATTGCGTGTGCCCGAGCGCGCGGGGCGGACGAGCGCCTATGGCCATGCTTTTTGGACCGGGGATGAGGCCTATATCCGCTATCTCCGCCTGACCATCACGCAAGCGGCCGGAGAGCAGCCTATCGCGATTGGCGCGCTAATGGCGGGGCAGGCGTGGCAGCCCGCCTATAATATGGAGATCGGCAGCGGGCGGGCAGTCAAGGACACTGGATCGATCACGCGCCTGCCCTCGGGCGGCGTCTCCATTGTGGAGGGGGCGCGGTTCGGCTCGTTTAAATTCACCCTGGGCGATCTGACCGATGATGAGGTGGATTACCTCTACGACCTCCAGCTGGACCGGGGCGAGACGCGGCGGGTGCTGGTCGCCGAGGACCCTGCGCGCACCTCCGGCCTGCGTAGCCGTCTCCACTATGGGGCGCTGACCAGCCTGCGCGCCTTTGAGCGTCGCGATCCAGCGCAAACGAAATGGGAGGCGACAATCGAGGACTGGGTGGCCGAGGGCAACGCGATCACGACCACATTGCCCGCACCACTGCTGACGCTGGATGGCCAGCCGCTGAGCTTTGGCGGCGAAATCCTGACGATTGGAGGCTGATGTGCCCAAGCCGATTGAGAGCCTCAACAACACCGATGCAAACGCGTTTCAGGAGGTTTTGCGGCCCCACATTATCGCGGTTTTGCAGGCGGCGGGGATCATCGCGGGCGGAGCGACCGCCGCCCGAGTATTTGTCCAGGCCGATCAGCCCACGGTGGCGGGGCCATGGATTTGGATTGAGCCGGTAGCTGGCAGCTACAGATTTTGGATCGAGGAGTAATCGATATGCCTACCCCCCTACTGAGTGATCTCGCCCTCGCCGCCCACCAAGTGGAGCAGACTGCTCTGCTGAGCGCTGTTGCAGCGCCGTTTGGCGCCGCCACCAGCACCCCGGTGGATGGCACGGCCACGGGCACCCCGGCTATCATGCCATCGCTCACCCCTGATCCGGGCCGCCCGGTGCATCTGCGCCTGTGGGGCGTGTGGACCGGAACGGTGGCCGTGCTCTCCTCGCGCGATGGCGGGGTTACCAAGTTGCCATTGACGCTGGCGGGCGATGCCTGGGGCGTTTTTGCCGGCAACGCTAACGAGGATGTGGAGACGCCGTGGGAGACCGGCGTGACCTATTACCTCCAAATCGCTGTCACCAGCGGCACGCTCTACTATCACTTTGGGCAATAAGGGGCGGATCAATGGACACCAAAAGCTATGCCGCTGGCCGCAAAAAGGGTTTTTCTGTGGGGACGGGTGGCGCGGGAGAGCTGCGTTTTGTCACCGTGGCCTATGGGGCGGGGGTGCTGCTGACGATCCCGCGCCTGCTGGGGTCGGCCTCCTCGCTGTCTCTGGTCTCCTCGGGGACGCATGCCAATCTCTCGCTGGATGCGGCGCCCGGCGCGGCCTCTGCGGCGGCGCCTATCCCGCATGGCACTCAGCAGCCCCTGATGGTGGCCGAGACGCTGGGCGGGACCACCAAAATCCGGCCGTTTGCGCTCTATTGCCCGCCTGCCGCGCCAGCGGCGCCCACGCTCACCAAATATAGCGTGGGCAATGGGCTGATCCGCTACACTGTGGCGCCGGGGGCGGACAATGGTATGCCGATTACCGCCTATAGGCTCTACATTGGGCTGGATGCTAATGCGCTGGCTCTCTATGGCCCGGTGGTGCCCGATAGCGGGGGGATTATAACAGCCAATGGCCTGACCAATGGCCTGACCTATTTTGCCCGCCTTACTGCCATCAACGCGATCGGTGAGAGCGCGCAGTCGCTGACAGTCAGCGGCAGCCCTGTTGATTTTGATGTGAGCGTCATGCCGGACCTCTATCCTGTGGCGCAGACGGCTGTTGCGCCTGCCGTAGCCGTGGGAGACCCGGTGTTTGTCGATATGATGGGCGCGGGTATCCAGATCAAATCCAATGTCTCGGGCACCCCCGACCCGACCAAGATGTCGGTGACCATCACCCGCTATGGCTATGACACTAGCGCCACGCGAGTGGCTTATAGCGAGACGCTATATGGCCGGGGCCTGCTGCGTATGCCGTGGCCCGACCTCACTACGCCGCTCCAGATGGTGGCCGGGCGCTATGTGATCGTCCTCTCGGGTCAGATCCACGACACCGATGTGGTCACCAGCGTGGACCTCGCGGCGGGCTATCTGCCGGGACTGGGCGCGCAGTCGTTTGGCGCGGCGGATCGGCTCGATCTGCAAAACGGTAATACCGGCTACGCATATCAGGCGCCGGTGAGCGGTCTGGTCAATCCGCCCTATGAGCGCATCGACAGCGCTGGCCTGTTGGTCGAGCTAGCCGTGGGCGATGCCTATGCGCGCAATCTCAGCACTATCGCGGCGGCGGACCTATGGGTGGAGGACAGCGCGGGCAATGCCGGGCCGGTGACACGCGTGATCGGCATGTCGCGGTCTCAATACACGCCTGCCTCGGGCTATGTGACGCCGCAGGACACGCCCGCGCCGGTCTATGCTGGCGTGGTCTATGCCACGGGCCTGACCGATGGGGCAGGTCGGCTCCACTACACCATCTATCCGTGGGCCGGGCCTGCCTACCATAGCAAGGACTCGCCCACTGAAACGTGGCCAACGCCCAACCATCCGAGTGATGGCCTGCCGGTGGCTATCGATCTAGCGGGCAGGCACAGCCCAATCTATGCGTGGGTCAATCAGGATGGCACGGTGGGCGCCAGCGCGGCGGTGCAGGCGGGGGCAACCGACCCCGGCACGGCAGGGAGCTATGCCACGGTGGCGGCGGCCTGCGTGGCGATCAAAACCTACAATAACGCCAACCGAGGGCACTCCGATCTGTCGGGCGGTGTGATCATGCTGCGCAATGTGGCAGGGTCTACCGCAGGGGCCAATGCTGGGGCCTATTCGACGCGCGGCGCAGCATTTAGCAATGCGGCGACCTATCCCAGCGGATTGGTGCCGCTGGAAATCCGGGCGGCATCCGGCGCCGCCAGCCAGCTATGCCGATGGCGCGGCGTGATCTCGGATGGCACTACGATCACGCTGAGCAATAAAGGCGTGGCCAATAAAATCCGCTGGAAAAACATTTATTTTGACGGTGTTGGCCTGACGGGCACCGACTATATAGCGGTTGATGGCACAGCGGCGGGGGCGCCCACCACTAAGCCGACCAATGCCGCCTGTGTGGTGCAGATTTTTGACGGCTGCACCGAGATGGGTAACTCCGCGGCGGGGTCTAGCCCGCTGCTCTACCGGTGCGGATTGCGCTATATACTGCGCGGGCGGGTCACGTATGGTGGCGCGCAAAATAGCGCGGAGACGCTGGGCGGGTCCAATATTTACGGCGGTCTGGTGTCCTGCATCGGCAGCTCTGTGGCATTCGGCGGCAATACCACCGTGATCTATCCACGCCTGCTGATGGGCAGCTATGTCCGTGGGGTGCAGATCAAATCTACGCCAGCATCATTTGCCAATAAGCCCATCACGCAGGACTATATTTTGCTCAGCAATGAGGTGCATATCCACGCCTCTGTCGGGTCGGCGCTGTCATTTGCCAATCCCGGAGACCGCAATGTCAATGGGCTGTGGGCGGCGAATATGCTGGTCCGCATGAGCGGAACATCCTCGACCCCGCTCTATAAAATCAGCGCAGATGGCAGTCGCATACAGATCAGGCGCTATATCGAGCAGCATCTGGATGTTGTGGGGCAGCGTAAAAACGGCCTCTACAATGATCAGGGCTACTACCCAACGCCCAAAACGGGTGTTGTGCACTACAGCAACTACCACAACCTCAACAATAAACGCGACACGTTTGGCGCGCCCGAAACCCCGGCGTCATCTAACGACGGCACATATTCGGCAGCGACGGCCTATACGCAGGGTATGATCCTGTATGATGGGTCGAGTGCCTATTATCAGGCCAAGCAGGACGCACCGGCAGGCACCAGCCTGACCAATCCTGCCTATTGGTTTGCTATCCCGACCAGCCTCAATGGCACCGCATTTGGTCAGCAGCCTCGCCGATTGGGTGCCATGCGCTATGCCTGCGGAGTTGGGTCTCGTGGCGCCTGTGTGCAGTTGACGGCCAACACAGGTGGTGATGCCACGCCGGGGCCGACCAGTTGGGCGGCGGAGGTGCCGTGGATCGACAGCGCGTATAATGTCACGCTGTCCTATGCACACGACACCTCAGCGCTGGGCAGTAATGCGGAGACCGATGATGGGGATTACACCCCAGCGACCGGCGCGCCACAGCTCAACCGTGTGCGCGCCGGGGCGGCTGTTTTGCCATTCGATCTGCATGGCCGCGCGCGCCGCAATGACGGGACTGGCGCTAGTGGCTGCCGGGAGAGGGCGGGGTAGCGGGTAGTGCGGGGGCCGGTGGGCATCCGGGTGCGCTACCTGCCCGGCTATCCCCTCTCAACCGGCACGATTGCGGGGGATAAGGCAGCGATCCAAGGCATCCTGCGCGAGAGCCGCGCCGATGCCGTGCCAAGCGGGGTGAGCCTGCCCGCAGGCGTTCCACTGCTGCCCACGTTTACGGATATGGTGGCGGTGTAATCGGGGAGCGCGCGCCATTCCTAGTTGGGGTGGCCCTACCCCTCTATCCAGTAATATTTATGCGGGAAAAGGTATTTTGGAATGATGCAACAACCCTGCACCAGTCTTTCCATATGGCACCATGCATTGCTGCTCGACCGGCTTCCCAATCCTGCCATGTTTTATATGATACCCCCGCCAGCCGGGCTGCCGCAACCTGGGTTAGACCAAGCCCAACTCTGCGCTCGCGTATTTGTTCAGGGCTAGGAGATATGAGCAGCATTGCTCGTTCTGGTGCTTTGATACGCATAAGCCATTCCCCCCAAATGGCCGCGCGCATTCCACCTTCACCTAACTCCCACCGTTGCCATGTCCGCCTGCTAACGCCCATAAGTTCTGCCGCCTCTTCCTGCGACAGGTCAGCTTTCTCGCGAGTAACGCGGATTTCGGCGGCTAATGGGCAATCAGGTTGATTGAAAGCGTTGGGGCGCCCCCTTTTCGATGTCATTCCCCTTTGTATACGCCTAATTTATTTCGCGTCAACATTACGCAAAAAAGGCGCAATAAATTATAGTTTTCTGCATGTGATTATCTGCGTGAATTTTTTGCGCGCTACAAACCGTAGCCCAGCCTGTCACGGCAGAGACTCCCGCGTGACAGCGAGCGCATTTGGGCTACAATGGAGGCCGATTATAGCGCACCAACTACGGTTTAAAACGCGTCAAACCCCGCACAAACAGCGCGCCTAACGCCCAGCGGGCGTCACAAGAGACAAGTTGTCGAAAAAATGTGGCGGAGCGGCAGGGATTCGAACCCTGGATACGCTTTTGACGTATACTCACTTTCCAGGCGAGCGCCTTCGACCACTCGGCCACCGCTCCGCATCTTGCTCTGGAAGGCAGGCCCCTAGCGAGTGATTGCGGCTTGCGCAAGCCAAAGAGCGTGGCCACATTGCCGGGATGCGAAAGATTTTCCTCGGCGCCGCGCTGGCGGCCATCGCCCTCCCCCTCTCTGCGCAACAACCCGCCCGCCCGCGCAGCGCGCCCGAGATCGTGAAATCCGCCCCCGCCAGCGACTGGGTGAGCATCTCTCCCGATGATCTGCTGGTGATGTCACTGGCTCCCGATGCGCAAGGCAAACCACGCCAAATCATCCTCCAACTCCTCCCCCCGCCCTTCAGCCAAGGCTGGATCGGCAACATGCGCAAGCTCGCCGCCGCGCATTGGTGGGATGGTGGCGCGGTATACCGGGTGCAGGACAATTGGGTGGCGCAATTTGGCGATCCCGATGAGGACACGCCCCAAGCCAAACCCCTGCCGGAAGGTTTGGCGGTGGTGCCGGAGAGTGAGTATACTGCGCCACTTCCTCAAAGCCGCAAGGCTGACCTCGCTACAGCTATGGTTTCTATGGTCGCTGGCGATCGCACCCATCTCCCAGAAAGCGCGCCAGATTCCTACGCTGACAGCGGCCTGTTTAATAATGGCTGGCCGATGGCGACCGACCTTGAGCGCATCTGGCCCACCCATTGCTACGCCACAATCGGCGTAGGCCGCAACGATTCCCCCGACACCGGCACCGGCGCGGAGCTTTACGCCGTCATCGGCACCCCGCCCCGCCAGCTCGACCGCAACATCGCCGTGGTCGGCCGCGTGATCGAGGGGATCGAGCATCTCTCCTCGCTCCCCCGCGCGCCCGGCAATGGCATGTATAATGACAAGGCGAAGAACACCCCGATCCAGACCATCCGCCTTGCCAGCCAATTACCGCAAGCCGACCAGCCCCGTTTCCAATATCTCTCGACGCAAAGCCAGTCCTTCCGCGATTACGTCCAGGCCCGCGTTAACCGCCGCGACTCCTTCTACATCTATGCCGCTGGCAGCGCGGACATCTGCAACATCCCGGTGCCGATCCGCCGCGCGCCCTAAGCCCCACCTTCATTCGCACTCGTATTCATCCCGATCATTCGTATGCGAACCCATGCAATTCCGGCCTGAACCAGCCTGCGAAACTGGCCCTGCGGCGCGGGTGTTGATACATCCGCCGCAGAACAATCCGGCCCGTTTCGCCCGCCCGGCTCACCCCGGCCAAGGAGATAACGATGCCAGACGTGACACCTGAGGGGACCCCACCGATGAGCTTTATCGCGGACAAGCTGCTGTTGTTCGGCGCTACTGGCGATCTGTCGCAACGTATGCTGCTGCCCTCGCTCTGTGCGCTGCATGCTGATCATCTCGTGCCCGCGAACCTGTCGATCATCGGCACCGCCCGTTCCGATATGGATGACACCGCCTTCCGCAATTTCGCCGAGGATGCGCTGGGCAAATTCCTGCCCGATCATCGCAAACCCGCGATTGCCAGCTTCCTGCCGCGCCTGTCCTATCAGACGCTAGACGCGAACCAGACCGACCAGTTCGCCGAACTGGCCCAAAAGGTGGGCAAGCCCGAAAAGGGCCTCGCCATCTTCCTCTCCACCGCGCCCAGCCTGTTTGAGCCAACCATCGCCGGCCTCGCCGCCAGCGGCCTTGCGGGCGAGACCAGTCGCATCGGCCTCGAAAAGCCGCTGGGCACCGATCTGGATTCCAGCCGCCACATCAACGATGCCGTCGGCCATGCCTTCAGCGAAGACCGCATCTTCCGCATCGACCATTATCTGGGCAAGGAAACGGTGCAAAACCTCCTAGCCCTGCGCTTTGCCAACATCATGTTCGAGCCGATCTGGAACGCGCATTACATCGACCACGTGCAGATCACCGTGGCCGAAACGGTCGGCCTCGAAGGCCGCGTTGGCTTCTATGATGGCGCGGGCGCGCTGCGCGACATGGTGCAAAATCACATGCTCCAACTGCTCGCCCTTGTCGCGATGGAGCCGCCCAGCCGGTTTGACCCCGCCGCGATCCGTGGCGAAAAGACCAAGGTGCTGCGCTCCCTGCGCGCCATCACCGCGGCCGACACCGTCACCGGCCAATATCGCAAGGGCGCCATCGATGGCCGCGCCGTGCCCGGCTATGACGAGGAACTGGGCAAGCCCTCGGGCACCGAAACTTTCGTGGCGCTCAAGGCCCATATCGACAATTGGCGCTGGAAGGGTGTGCCTTTCTACTTGCGTACCGGCAAGCGCCTGCCCAAGCGCACCACCGAGATCGTGGTGCAATTCCGTCAGGTTCCGCACTCGCTCTTTGCCCAGCGCGGCGCGGTGGCCACTGCCAACCGCCTGATCATCGGCATCCAGCCCGAAGAAAACATCACCTTCACCACCAACGCCAAGGTCCCCGGCCTTGATCGCGGCGGCATCCGCCTGCGCGAAGTCGCGCTCGACATCAGCATGGAAGACGCCTTCGCCGGCCCCACCAAGCGCATCGCCTACGAACGCCTGCTGCTCGACCTGATCGAAGGCGACCAGACCCTGTTCGTCCGCCGCGACGAGGTGGAGGCGCAATGGGCCTGGATCGACGGCATCCGCAAGATCTGGACCGACACCGGCATCACCCCCCAGCCCTACTCCGCCGGTAGCTGGGGCCCCACCGCCGCCATCGCGCTCGCCGCGAAGGATGGCGTGGATTGGCACGAATAGGATCCCCCCGATGACCCAGCTCCACCCCACCATCGCCCGCGTCACTGATCGCGTTATCGCCCGCTCCAAGGCAAGCCGCGCGGCCTATCTCGATCTGATCTCCCGCGAGGCCGAGCGCCATGGCGACCGCTCGGCCTATGGATGCTCGAACCTCGCCCATGCCTATGCGGGCGCGGAAGGCGATCAGCCAACCATGGCCTTCACCCGCGCGCAAAATATCGCGATCATCACCGCCTATAACGATATGCTCTCCGCGCATCAGCCCTATGCGCGCTATCCCGAGGCAATGAAGCTCTACGCCCGCGAAGTCGGCGCCACGGCGCAGGTAGCGGGCGGCGTGCCCGCCATGTGCGATGGCGTGACGCAAGGCATGGATGGGATGGAGCTGTCGCTGTTCAGCCGCGACACGATTGCCCTCTCCACCGCCATCGGCCTCTCGCATGCCACCTATGACAGCATGAGCCTGCTGGGCATTTGCGACAAGATCGTGCCCGGCCTGGTCATCGGCGCGCTGCGCTTTGGCCACCTGCCCGCGCTCTTCATCCCCAGCGGACCGATGCCCAGCGGCATCGCCAACAAGGATAAGCAAAAGACCCGGCAGCTCTACGCCGAAGGCAAAGTGGGCCGCGAAGAATTGCTCAAGTCCGAAATGGGCAGCTATCACTCGCCCGGCACCTGCACCTTCTATGGCACCGCCAATTCCAACCAGATGATGATGGAAATGATGGGCCTGCAATTACCCGGCTCGTCCTTCGTGCCGCCCAACACCCCCCTGCGCAGCGCGCTCACCCGCGCCGCCGTGCACCGCCTGACGCAAATCAGCCGCAAGGGCATCGACCCGCGCCCGATGGGCCATGTGGTCGATGAAAAGGCGATCCTCAACGCCTGCATCGGCCTGCTCGCCACCGGGGGCAGCACCAATCACGCGATCCACCTGCCCGCCATGGCCCGCGCCGCTGGCGTGCTGATCGATTGGCAGGATCTGGACGAGCTGTCCTCCGCCGTTCCGCTGATCGCCCGCGTCTATCCCAATGGCAATGGCGATGTGAACCACTTCCACGCCGCTGGCGGCATGGGCTATGTCATCGGCGAATTGCTGGGCGCAGGCCTTGCCCATGCCGATATTCTCACCGTGGCCGAAGGCGGCTTTGCGGCCTATGCGGCCGAGCCTTTCCTCGATGATGGCGCCCTCGCCTTCCGCCCCGCCCCCAGCGTCTCCCACGACCCGGTGATGCTCGCCACTGTCGAACAACCCTTCCTGCCCGATGGGGGCATGCGTCTGGTCAAAGGCAACCTCGGCCGCGCCACCTTCAAGACCAGCGCGGTGGACAAGGAACGCTGGACCATCGAGGCCCCGGCCCGCGTGTTCGACACACAGGAAGCCGTGCAGGCTGCCTTCAAAGCTGGCGAACTGAATCGAGACGTCATCGTCGTCGTCCGCTTCCAAGGCCCCCGTGCCAATGGCATGCCCGAGCTGCACAAGCTGACCCCTCCGCTCGGCATTTGCCAAGACAAGGGCTTCAAGGTCGCGCTGGTCACCGATGGCCGCATGTCCGGCGCCAGCGGCAAGGTGCCCGCCGCGATCCATGTCACCCCCGAAGCCTTGGCCGATGCCTCGGGCATCTCCGGCCCGCTGGCCTATGTGCAGGATGGCGATGTCATCAAACTGTGCGCGGTGGATGGCACCTTGGAGATCAAGGCCGATCTCTCGACCCGCACCCCGGCCATCGCCCCCGCCGCCGCGCATGGCACGGGCCGCGAACTCTTCGCCATGATGCGCGCGGGCGCCGATGGCGCGGAAAAGGGCGGATCGGCGATGCTGGCGCTAGCGGGCCTCTAAAGCTAAAGCACCGGAAAACGGAGGGGATTTATGGAACTCGTGGCGGTTGATATCGGTGGCACCCACGCCCGCTTCGCCATTGCGCGGATCGAGGATGATGGCGCCATCACGCTTGGCGAACCCGCCACGCTCCACACAAAAGACCACGCCAGTTTCGAAACCGCATGGGAACATTTCGCGGAGATTACCGCGCGCGAACTCCCCCGCGCGGTGGCGCTGGCTGTGGCCGGGCCGGTGGGCGGCGAAGTGATCCATTTCACCAACAACCCCTGGGTGATCCAGCCCGCCCTCCTGCCCGAGCGGCTGCATGTCGATGCGGTCACCATTGTCAATGATTTCGGCGCCGTGGGCCATGCCGTCGCCCATGCTGGTGAAGAGCATTTCCTCCACCTCACCGGCCCCGACACCCCCCTGCCCACCGTTGGCACGATCAGCGTGGTCGGCCCCGGCACCGGCCTCGGCGTCGCCCATGTCTGGCGCGATGGCGCGGGTTTTCACCATGTGCAGGCCACCGAGGGCGGCCATATCGATTTCGCGCCCTTGGATGCTATCGAGGACGCCATCCTCGCCCGCCTGCGCAAGCGCCACCGCCGCGTCAGCGTGGAACGCGTCGTCTCCGGCCCGGCCATCGTGGATATTTACGAAACCCTCGCCGCGCTCGAACACCGTGCCATCACCGCCATCGATGATCGCACGATCTGGACCAAAGGCGCCGCAGGCGAAGACACGCTGATGGCCACCGCGATTGACCGCTTCTGCCTCAGCCTCGGCTCGGCGGCGGGCGATTTCGCCCTCGCCCATGGCGCCAGCGCGGTGGTGATCGCGGGCGGCCTCGGCCTGCGCATCAAGGATGTGCTGCTCGCCTCGGGCTTTGCTGATCGTTTCCGCGCCAAGGGCCGCTTTGAAAGCCTGATGGCCGCATTGCCGGTCAAGCTCATCATCCATCCCCAACCGGGCCTGCTCGGCGCCGCCGCCGCCTTCCAGAAGGAACACGTATAATGTCCGCACCCACCCCCGCCTCCGCCGGTATCGACACCATCATGCGCACCGCGCCGGTCATCCCCGTGCTGGTGATCGATGATCTCGCCCAAGCCATCCCGCTTGCCGAAGCCTTGGTCGCCGGCGGCCTCACCGTGCTCGAAGTTACCCTGCGCACGCCGGTCGCGCTCGACGCCATCCGCGCGATGAAGACCGTGCCCGGCGCCATCGTCGGCGCGGGCACCGTGCTCAACCCCGCCGATCTGGCCGCCGCGATCGACGCTGGGTCCGAATTCATCGTCTCGCCCGGCCTGACGCGCAGCCTTGGCGAAGCCGCCATTGCTGCTGGCATCCCCTTCCTGCCCGGCACGGCCAATGCGGGCGACATCATGCTGGGCCTCGATCTGGGGCTGAACCGCTTCAAGTTCTTCCCCGCCGAAGCCAGCGGCGGCACCGCCGCGCTCAAGGCCATCGCCGCCCCGTTTGGCGCTGTCCGCTTCTGCCCCACCGGCGGCATCACGCCCGCCACCGCGCCGGGCTACCTCGGCCTTGATGCCGTGCTCTGCGTCGGCGGCAGCTGGATGGTGCCCAAGGGCGCCAGCTTTGAGCAAATCACCGCGCTGGCCCGCGAAGCCGCCGCGCTC
>Ga0302262_10000268_pt1 | contig 21476 bp, 17 predicted proteins | sample II_Fen_E3_4_FD_194557 | JGI IMG/M metagenome (GOLD analysis project Ga0302262, IMG submission 194557) | Peat permafrost microbial communities from Stordalen Mire near Abisko, Sweden - II_Fen_E3_4 | ecosystem: Environmental > Terrestrial > Soil > Wetlands > Permafrost | place: Sweden: Abisko...
AACGAAAACTGACATAGGCGCCGCAAAAAATGGCACATTGGCGGGCCTTGTGCCGATGCTCCTTGCCTGAGTCATCCGCCGAGGTCCCACCATTGCTCGACGGATGAAACTCGATGGCGCTCAGCAATACTCAAGCCGGGGCGAGCCCGGCCTCGACGACCCCGCAAAGCAGCCCGCTGGTGCTGCGTATCATCGGCGCCGTAGCGTTGGCGCACTTGATCAATGACCTGATTCAGTCGGTATTGCCCTCGATCTACCCGATGCTCAAGGCCAATTACGGCCTGAGTTTCACTCAGATCGGCCTGATTACCCTGACCTTCCAGGTCACGGCCTCGGTGTTGCAACCCTGGGTCGGTTACTACACCGACCGTCATCCCAATCCCCTGGTCCTGCCCGTCGGTTCGCTGTGTACCCTGGTTGGCATCGTGATGATGGCCATGGTCGGCAGCTTCCCGATGATCCTCCTGGCGGCGGCGCTGATCGGCATCGGTTCCTCGACCTTTCACCCGGAAGCCTCGCGGATCGCACGCCTGGCCTCGGGCGGGCGGTTCGGCCTGGCGCAATCGACCTTTCAGGTCGGCGGTAACAGTGGTTCGGCATTCGGGCCATTGCTGGCGGCGGCGATCATCATTCCGTTCGGCCAGGGCAATGTCGCCTGGTTCGGCCTGTTCGCGTTGTTCTCGGTGGGGTTGTTGTATGTCATCAGCCGTTGGTATCGCGGGCATCTGGCGCTGTTCAAACTCAAAGCCGGGCAGGCGGCGACCCATGGTCTGTCGAAGACGCGGGTGTGGGTCTCGCTGGGGATTCTGGCCTTCCTGGTGTTCTCCAAGTTCTTCTATATGACCAGCATCACCAGCTATTTCACCTTCTATCTGATTGATAAATTCCACCTGTCGGTGGCGTCTTCGCAGTTGCACCTGTTCCTGTTCCTCGGCGCGGTGGCCGCAGGCACTTTCTTCGGTGGGCCGATCGGCGACAAGATCGGGCGCAAGGCGGTGATCTGGTTCTCGATTCTCGGTGCCGCCCCCTTCACCCTGGCGATGCCTTACGCCGACCTGTTCTGGACCAGCGTCCTGAGCGTGATCATCGGTTTTATCCTGGCCTCGGCGTTCTCTGCCATCGTGGTCTTTGCCCAGGAATTGATGCCCGGCAACGTCGGCATGATTGCCGGGATTTTCTTCGGTCTGATGTTCGGTTTCGGCGGCATCGGTGCGGCGCTGCTTGGGTATCTGGCGGACAGTCACGGCATCAGTTTTGTCTACACCCTGTGCTCGTACCTGCCCTTGCTCGGGATTCTTGCCATCTTCCTGCCGCGAACCCATAAATGATCATCGCCGCCACGTTGATTTTCCTGCTGACCATCAGTCTGGTGATCTGGCAGCCAAAGGGCCTTGGGGTCGGTTGGAGCGCGGTGCTCGGCGCCGTGTTGGCGCTGCTCAGCGGCGTCGTGCATCTGAGCGATATTCCGTTGGTGTGGCACATCATCTGGAACGCCACCGGCACCTTTATCGCGCTGATCATTATCAGCCTGTTGCTCGATGAGGCCGGGTTCTTTGCCTGGGCCGCGCTGCATGTGGCGCGTTGGGGCAAGGGCGGCGGGCGCCGGTTGTTTGCCTTTATCGTCATGCTCGGCGCATTGGTCTCGGCACTGTTCGCCAATGACGGCGCGGCGCTGATCCTCACGCCGATTGTCGTTGCCATGCTGCTGGCGTTGCGTTTTTCCAAGGCCACGACCCTGGCGTTTGTCATGGCCGCCGGGTTTATCGCCGACACGGCGAGCCTGCCGTTGGTGGTGTCGAACCTGGTCAATATCGTTTCGGCCGACTATTTCAAGATCGGCTTCAATCGGTATGCCTCGATGTTGCTGTGGTTTTTTCGCCGCGACATTCCTGACCGCTATGACCCCCGACAACTGGATGAGCCGGCCTCGGCGATCAAAGACCGGGCAACCTTCATTGCCGGTTGGTGGGTGCTGCTGATCCTGCTGGTTGGCTGCTTTGCCCTGGAGCCATTGGGGATCCCGATCAGCGCTATTTCGGCGGTCTGTGCGGCGCTGTTGCTGGGCATCGCGGCGAAAGGCCACAGGATTTCCACGCGCCGGGTCTTGCGTGAAGCCCCCTGGCAGATCGTGATTTTTTCCCTCGGCATGTATCTGGTGGTCTACGGCCTGCGCAATGCCGGCCTGACCAGCTATCTGGCGACGCTGCTCGACCGCTTCGCCGAGCACGGCGTGTGGGGCGCGGCCATGGGCACCGGGGTGCTGACGGCGCTGCTGTCATCGATCATGAACAACTTGCCCACGGTACTGATCGGCCTGCTTTCCATCGACGCCAGCCATGCCCTCGGCCCGGTGCAGGAGGCGATGATCTATGCCAACGTGATCGGCAGCGACCTGGGGCCGAAAATCACCCCGATCGGCAGTCTGGCCACGCTGCTCTGGCTGCATGTGCTGGAGCGCAAGGGCATTCATATCGGCTGGGGCTACTACTTCAAGGTCGGCATCGTCCTGACCGTGCCGGTGTTGTTGATCACGCTGGCGGCGCTGGCGCTGCGATTGAGCTGGTAGCGGTGCTGGTATCGCCCAGGTTGGGCCAGATATCAGCGACCAGAAACAGCCGCTCGACCTCGTCCCAGCCGCCGTTGCAGTTCGGTATCAGGCGCACCAGCAGTTGCGCCGGGGCCAGTGGGTCGAGTTGATCCAGCCAGTCTTGCAACTGTGCGTCGTTCCAGGCTTGGGCGTAATGCGCTGGCGCCAGCCAGGCATGCCGGGGCAGGGGCTGCCAGCGCCCGGCGGGGCTTCGCGCGGCAAATGCCAGCCAGTCGCGCTGATGCAGCCAGCGGCCTTTGAGGTGTTGCGCGTGGACGCCGGCGGGCGACTGCGCGCAGTTCGGCCAGGGATAGAGCAGATAGCCGCCCAGCCATAACTCGGCACTGAACGCCTGCACGCCCAGTGCTTCAAGCACTGCGCGGCTTTCGGGACGGGCAGAAATCGGTAATTGGTGCTGGGCCAGGTGTTGCAGCTTGCGATCAAGGCGGTCATTGCAGCCGGGGCCCAGCCATTGCGCCAGATCCTCGCCGTTACCGTGCTGCGGCCCCAGGTAGAGCTTTATCGCCAACTCGACGTGATGCACGCCTTCGCCATCGCGCAGCAACATGTCCAGTTCCCCGAGGGTCTGGCCCTCGACGCGAATCGGCAGGTTGGCGGCAATCATCTGCACGCCGGGCGCATGTTGCACGGCAAATTGCCAAAGCCGTTCGTAATACACCCCCAACCGACGTGTGGCGCCCCTGGCCAGCCAGTCCAGCAGAGCGCTGGCGTCACGGTCCAGCGTCAGCAGGAAATCGGCCAGTTGCCCGGGCGCCAGCACCCAATCGCTGCCGCTCAACGGATGGCGCTGCGGCCAGGGCGTTTGCGCGAGCATCGGCGGGGCGAGGATGACCCAGGCCAGGTCACGCACTTCGGGCTGGCGTAACTGGCGGGGCAGATCGAGCAGATTCGGGAATAGAGTCATGGGTCGAGAATAGCGGGTGCAGATGAAACATGGGCACTGTATCTAGTGCATTCAACATTCCCGGTTTGCCGCTGGGCCGGGCTTTCGCCCATAATCGACTTCTTTCGCCTCATCGAATTCCGCAGGAGCCCCATGGAGCAATTTCGCAATATCGGCATTATCGGTCGCCTGGGCAGTGCGCAGGTGCTCGAGACGGTCCGCCGACTCAAGAGGTTCCTGCTCGAACGGCATCTGCATGTGATCCTTGAGGACACCATCGCCGAAGTCCTGCCTGGCCACGGCTTGCAAACCTCATCGCGCAAGATGCTCGGTGAAGTTTGTGACATGGTCATCGTGGTCGGCGGCGATGGCAGCCTGTTGGGCGCAGCGCGGGCGTTGGCCAAGCACAATGTGCCGGTGCTGGGGATCAACCGTGGCAGCCTGGGATTCCTCACGGATATTCGTCCCGACGAGCTGGAACTCAAGTGTGGTGAGGTACTGGACGGCCATTATCTGGTCGAAAATCGCTTCCTGCTCCAGGCCGAAGTGCGCCGCCACGGCGAAGCCATTGGCCAGGGCGATGCCCTCAATGATGTGGTGCTGCACCCCGGCAAGTCGACGCGGATGATCGAGTTCGAGATCTATATCGACGGCCAGTTCGTCTGCAGCCAGAAAGCCGACGGCCTGATCGTCGCCACGCCGACCGGTTCGACCGCTTACGCGTTGTCGGCGGGCGGGCCGATCATGCATCCCAAGCTCGATGCCATTGTGATTGTGCCGATGTACCCCCATACCTTGTCAGGTCGGCCCATTGTGGTCGACGGCGCCAGTGAGTTGAAAATCGTGGTGTCGAAGAACATGACGATCTATCCGCAAGTGTCCTGCGACGGCCAGAACCATTTCACCTGTGCGCCTGGCGATACCGTTACGGTCAGCAAGAAGCCGCAGAAACTGCGTCTGATTCATCCTCTTGATCACAACTATTACGAAGTCTGTCGCACCAAGCTTGGCTGGGGCAGCCGACTTGGTGGTGGAGGCGACTGATGCTCGATCCGGCGCGAAGCTACGACTTGATTGGTGACGTGCATGGTTGTGCCCAGACTCTTGAGCAGTTGCTCGCGGACATGGGCTATTGCTTTCAGGGCGGCGTCTGGCGTCATCCCCGGCGCATGGCGATATTCGTCGGTGACATCATCGACCGGGGTCCGCGCATTCGCGAGGCGTTGCATATCGTTCGCGATATGGTCGAGGCCGGTCACGCCTACTGCATCATGGGCAACCATGAGTTCAACGCCTTGGGCTGGGAGACCCCGGCGCTGCCGGAAACCGGCAAGCAGTTCGTGCGCGAGCACACGCCGCGGCACGCCCGGCTGTTGGGCGAGACGTTGGCGCAGTTCGAGCAGTATCCCGATGATTGGCACGATTTCATCAACTGGTTCTATGAGCTGCCGTTGTACATCGACGCCGAGCGCTTCCGGGTGGTGCATGCCTGTTGGGATGCCAGCCTGATCGAGCCGCTGCGCGGGCTGCATGGTCACGGTTGTATAGACAAACACTTCGTTCAGGCCTCGGCCGAGGCGGGCAGCTTCGCCAGCGCGGTGTTCGACCGGCTGTTGCGCGGCACCGATATGCGCCTGCCCCATGGCATGACCCTGACCGGTGGTGATGGCCTGACCCGGGCGTTTTTCCGCACCAAGTTCTGGGAAGACGACCCGCAGACCTACGGCGATGTGGTGTTCCAGCCCGATGCGCTGCCCGAAGGCGTGGCCAAGACGCCGCTGTCCAGCACCGAGAAAAACGCCTTGCTGCGCTACGGTATCGACGAGCCGCTGTTGTTCGTCGGCCATTACTGGCGCAGCGGTATTCCCGCGCCGATCCGGCCCAACCTGGCCTGCCTGGATTACAGCGCCGTGCTTTACGGCAAGCTGGTCGCCTACCGGCTGGACCAGGAAACCTGTATCGACCCGAACAAATTCGTCTGGGTCGATGTGCAACGTCCCGAGGCGGTTTGATGAACCCTGTTGTCGTTTTTCGCTTGCCATTGACCACGGACCTGAGTGGTTTTGTCAGCCTGCTGCACCGTTTGAATGTGCCCCATCGCGTCAGCGAGGAGGGCGGCGAGCAAGTCCTCTGGGTGCCTGATGCGCCGTCTTTGGTGGAGGATGTCCGTCACCTGTATGAGCGCTATCCTCACGGCGATCCCCAGGCTGAACTGCCCCACGGTAACAAAGCTCCGCTGTTGACCCGGCACGCCGGCTTTATCCAGCAAGTGCGCAACAGCCCGGTCACCTCCCTGGTGTTGTTGCTGTGCCTGATCGTCGGCGCCGTCACGCTGTTGGGCGACAACCTCCAGGCCTTGAGCTGGCTGACCTTCATGGATTTCCATGTGGTCGGCGAGCAGGCGTATTTCGTGCCCCTGGCCGACAGCCTGGCCGCCGGTCAGTGGTGGCGCATCGTTACGCCAATGCTGATCCATTTCGGCGTTCTGCACTTGGCGATGAACGCCCTGTGGTATTGGGAGCTGGGGCGACGTATCGAGTTGCGCCAGGGCGGCTGGCAATTACTGGGCCTGACCCTGCTGTTCAGTGCCGTATCCAATTACGTGCAATACGCATGGAGCGGCCCCAATCTGTTTGGTGGCCTGTCTGGCGTGCTGTACGCCTTGCTTGGGCATTGCTGGATCTATCAGCTGCTGGCCCCGAACCCGGCCTATCGGCTGCCCCGTGGCGTGTTGGTGATGATGCTTGTCTGGCTGGGCTTGTGCCTGTCGGGGCTGGTCAGTGCCATCGGTTTTGGCGAGATTGCCAACGGCGCCCATGTCGGCGGCCTGATCGTTGGTTGTGTCACCGGGCTGCTGGGCGGGGTAATTGCCCGCGTTAGACGCTAAACTGCGGCCCATATTTTACCGCCCCCCTGTTCTGGAGAGCCTTATGTCCTCTTTTATCGAAATGATCGAAAACATCACCCCAGATATCTACGAGAGCCTCAAGCTGGCCGTGGAAATCGGTAAATGGTCCGATGGCCGCAAGCTCAGCCAGGAGCAACGCGAGCTGTCCCTGCAAGCCTTGATCGCCTGGGAAATGCAGAACCTGCCGGAAGACCAGCGCACCGGCTACATGGGCCCGCAAGAGTGCGCGTCGAAGTCCATCAGCGTGCCGAATATCCTGTTCAAGTCGGATGCCATCCATTGATCGAAATTGGTCGCGGAGCAGTCAACAAAATGTCGGCGCGTCTCGAGGTGCCGTTGGTGCAGTACGCTTTTCGCCTGGGCGACAGTGAGTTTGCGGTCAACCCATTGATCGGCCAGCAGCTTCGCCTGGAATACCTGGGTGCCATCTATTGCAGCAACTGCGGGCGCAAGACCAAGTCCAGCTATAGCCAGGGCTATTGTTTCCCCTGCATGCAGAAGCTGGCGCAGTGCGACGTCTGCATCATGAGCCCGGAAAAATGCCACCACGATCAGGGCACCTGCCGTGACCCGGCCTGGGGCGAGCAGTTCTGCATGACCGATCACATCGTCTATCTGGCCAATTCGTCCGGGGTAAAGGTCGGCATCACCCGTTCGACCCAGTTGCCGACCCGCTGGCTCGACCAAGGCGCCAGCCAGGCCTTGCCGATCCTGCGCGTTGCCACCCGCCAGCAGTCCGGTTTTGTCGAGGACTTGCTGCGCAGCCAGGTGGCGGACCGCACCAATTGGCGGGCGCTGCTCAAGGGCGACGCCGAGCCGGTAGACCTGATCGCTATCCGCCAGCAGTTGTTCGACAGCTGCGCCGAGGGCCTGACCGGGCTGCAAGAACGTTTTGGCCTGCAGGCTATCCAATTGCTGCATGACGCCGAACCGGTGGAAATCCGTTACCCGGTCGAGGCGTACCCGAGCAAGATCGTCAGCTTCAACCTGGACAAGAACCCGATTGCCGAAGGCACGCTGCTGGGCATCAAGGGCCAGTACCTGATCTTCGATACCGGGGTCATCAATATTCGTAAGTACACGGCCTATCAACTGGCCGTGCATCAGTAGGAAGGAACGCCGCATGCGCACCGAACAACCGCAAATGATCTACCTGAAGGATTACCAGGCGCCCGAGTACCTCATTGATGAGACGCACCTGACTTTCGAGTTGTTCGACGACCACTCGCTGGTGCATGCGCAATTGGTCATGCGGCGTAATCCGGCACGTGGTGGTGGCCTGCCGCCGCTGGTGCTGGATGGCCAGCAACTGGAATTGCTGGGCGTGCGCCTCGACGATATCGAATTGACTGACGCCGATTATCAGCTGACCCCCGATCACCTGACCCTGCACCCCAAGACGGTACGCTTCGTCATCGACAGCACGGTGCGCATCCACCCGGAAACCAACACCGCGCTGGAGGGTCTGTATAAGTCCAGCGGCATGTTCTGCACCCAGTGCGAGGCCGAAGGTTTCCGCAAGATCACCTATTACCTCGACCGCCCGGACGTGATGAGCAAATTCACCACGACCGTCAGCGCCGACAAGCACGACTTCCCGGTCCTGCTCTCCAACGGCAACCCGATTGCCAGCGGTCCTGGCGATGAAGGCCGGCATTGGGCGACCTGGCAGGACCCGTTCATGAAGCCGGCGTACCTGTTCGCCCTGGTGGCCGGCGACCTGTGGTGCGTGGAAGACACGTTCACCACCATGAGCCAGCGCAACGTCACCCTGCGCATCTACGTCGAGCCGGAAAACATCGACAAGTGCCAGCACGCCATGGACAGCCTGAAAAAGTCCATGCGTTGGGACGAACAAACCTACGGCCGTGAATACGACCTGGATATCTTCATGATTGTCGCCGTCAACGACTTCAACATGGGCGCCATGGAGAACAAGGGCCTCAACATCTTCAACTCCAGCGCTGTGCTGGCCCGCGCCGCTACCGACGCCGCCCACCAGCGGGTCGAGGCCATCGTCGCCCACGAGTACTTCCACAACTGGTCGGGCAACCGCGTGACCTGCCGCGACTGGTTCCAGCTGTCGCTCAAGGAAGGTTTCACGGTATTCCGCGATGCCGGTTTCTCGGCGGACATGAATTCGGCCACGGTTAAGCGCATCCAGGATGTCGCCTACCTGCGCACCCACCAGTTCGCCGAAGACGCCGGCCCCATGGCCCACGCCGTGCGCCCGGACAGCTTTATCGAGATCTCCAACTTCTACACCCTGACCGTGTACGAGAAAGGCTCGGAAGTGGTCGGCATGATCCGCACGCTATTGGGCGCCGAAGGCTTCCGCAAGGGCAGCGACCTGTACTTCCAGCGCCATGATGGCCAAGCCGTGACCTGTGACGACTTCATCAAGGCCATGGAGGACGCCAATGGCGTCGACCTGACCCAGTTCAAGCGTTGGTACAGCCAGGCCGGTACGCCACGCCTGGCGGTCAGCGAGGCCTACGATGCGGCGGCGCAGACCTATAGCCTGACCTTCCGCCAAAGCTACCCGGCCACGCCGGGCCAACCGGCCGAAAGCAAAAAGCCCTTTGTCGTCCCCGTTGAACTGGGCCTGCTGGATCCGCAAGGCCAGGAAATCCCCCTGCGCCTGCTGGGCGAGGCGGCGGCGTCCAGCACCAGCCGCGTGTTGTCGGTGACCGAAGCCGAGCAGACGTTCACCTTCATCGATATCCCGGCCAAGCCATTGCCTTCGCTGCTGCGCGGCTTCTCGGCGCCGGTGAAACTGAGCTTCCCGTACGACCGCGACCAGTTGATGTTCCTCATGCAACACGACAGCGACGGCTTCAATCGCTGGGACGCGGGCCAGCAACTGTCGGTACAGGTTCTGCAAGAACTGATCGGCCAGTACCAGCAAGGCCAGCCGCTGCAGATGGATCACCGGCTGGTGACGGCGTTGGCCACCGTGCTCGGCGACCATTCCCTGGATCAGGCCATGGTCGCGGAAATGCTCTCCCTGCCGGGCGAGGCGTACCTGACCGAAATCAGCGAAGTGGCCGACGTCGATGCCATCCACGCCGCCCGCGAGTTTGCCCGCAAGCAACTGGCCGAGACGCTGTTCGAGGCGCTGTGGACGCGCTACCAGGCTAACCGCGAAGTCTCGCGCAAAACGCCATATGTCGCTGAAGCCGAGCACTTTGCCCGCCGCGCCCTGCAAAACATCGCGTTGTCGTACCTGATGCTGACCGAGAAGGCAGAAGTGTTGAAGGCATGCATCGACCAGTTCGACAGCGCCGAGAACATGACCGAACGCTTGACCGCCCTGGCGGTACTGGTCAATTCGCCGTTCGCCGAGGAAAAGGCCAAAGCCCTCGGGGTATTCGCCGAGGACTTCAAGACCAACGCTTTGGTCATGGACCAGTGGTTCAGCGTTCAGGCCGGTAGCCCGTTGCCGGGCGGTCTGGAACGGGTCAAGGCATTGATGCAGCACCCGGCCTTCACCCTGAAGAACCCGAACAAGGTCCGCGCCTTGATCGGTGCTTTCGCCGGGCAGAACCTGATCAACTTCCATGCGGCGGACGGCTCCGGCTATCGTTTTCTGGCGGATCTGGTCATCGAACTGAACGGCTTCAATCCGCAGATTGCCTCGCGGCAACTGGCGCCGCTGACTCGCTGGCGCAAATACGACAGCGCCCGTCAGGCGCTGATGAAGGCTGAGCTGGAGCGCATCCGCAACTCCGGCAACCTGTCCAGCGACGTGTTTGAAGTGGTGAGCAAAAGCCTGGCGTGATCCACCGCTAGCGACTCAATCAGGGCCTCCCGTGCAAGCGGGTGGCCCTTTTTTCATGCCTACAGTTATGTCGGAGATTTCCGAGGCCCTTTTCGAATGGTCATACAGGGTGTTTAGACGTAGCTTGCAGAGACATTTTGTAACGCCGTTCATCCTCTCGTTCCCCCTAAAAGCTATGGATCGTGTTGATGAACGTACGTAAAACGCTGGTGTTGCTGGGAGTGATTACATTTGCTCAAGAGGCATTGGCCAATGCACAGGTGACCGATGAGCAACGGTTTCAGCTTGGCAATCTGGAGCTGAGTGTGGGCATGGGGCTACTAAGTGGCCATGCTGAGGAAAAGGTCTATGACCCTTACGATGGCGAGAAAATCAGCCAGTTGAATTGGGATATCAAGCAGGCGACCACGTTGCACCTGGGCCTGACTTACCATCCGCTGGAGTGGCTGTCCCTCGACGTGTGTGGTTGGACTCGCGTGGCCGGAGGCAACAGTCACATGAAGGACTATGACTGGCTGGGCGATGAGGGCGAAGGCTGGAGCCATTATTCGGATCACCCGGATACCCGTCTCAACAAGGCCTGGCAGGCCGAGGTCTCGGCCACGGTCTGGGCGCTTAAACGCGACGATCTGGCCCTTGGCGTGACGGCCGGATACCAGCGCAGCCAGTTAGGCTGGGAAAGCAGCGGTGGCCGGTATACCTACTCCTCTGAGGGTGATTACCGTGATCAGACCGGCGCATTCTTGAAAGATGAAAAACTCATCGGTTACCAGCAGACCTATGACACGCCTTATATCGGGCTCGTCGGTCGCTACACCTTGCAGGACTGGACCCTGGAAAGCCGGTTCAAATACAGCCAGTGGGTCAAGGCCAGGGACTACGACCAGCATTACCTGCGCGATCTGACCTTTACCGGTAACCATGGCAATAGTGGCCAGATGCAAAGCCTGGCGTTGGCCTTGACGTATCGCGTCGACCCACAGCTATCGATAAAGGCCGGTTTTGAGTATCAGGTTCAGGCCGAAGCCAAGGGCAGCACGCTGATCAGGGATGCGTCGACTGGCAAGAGCTTCCATGATGGCGGCAACTCCAGCTCCCAGGCCAGCAGGACGCTATTGTCCAGCATGGCCCTCACCTACCAGTTCTAACTGGCATATAAGGAGCGAATTGTGTGCGAATTCATTCGCGAAAGTGGCATTACTGGCGATAAGTATTTGCTGAGTGTACCGGCCCCTTCGCGAATGAATTCGCACACAGAAAGTTGTCTGTAGTTGCCTTTGTGTTTTATATGTTTATTGGCATCCAATCCTGCCAACTACAGTTCTCAATCAATCCCAGTGATAACGCTGTAATCATCGGGTCTCGCTTAACAAAAGATAACGTCATGTCGATTGTCAGGGCTTTCCAAAGCTGGATACGATGGACCCGCTTGCGAAAGCTGTTCTAGAGCGTTTGCAGCGCTTTCGCGGCACCCTGATAAAAATAAGCAAAGGGGACCTTTCATTTGAAAACAGCACTCTCGCTGTTGCTCGCGCTTACCTTGACCAATGTGGTCCAGGCCGCGCAGACACCCGTTGCCGATCCCGGCGCGCTCTATTCCATCGAGTCGGCCAAGTCGCCACGCAGCCTGTTGCTGGACGTGGTGCATGCCGGATCCCGGCTGGTCGTGGTCGGTGATCGCGGCCACATCCTCTATTCCGACGACGAAGGCAAAACCTGGACCCAGGCCAAGGTCCCGACCCGGCAATTGCTGACCTCGGTGTATTTCATCGATGACAAGCAGGGCTGGGCGGTCGGCCATGACGCGCAGATTCTCGTCAGTACCGACGGTGGCGCGACCTGGACCAAGCAGTTTGAAGACCTCAAACGCGAAGCGCCGCTGCTGGATGTCTGGTTCAAGGACGCCCGGACCGGTTTTGCCGTGGGTGCCTATGGCAGCCTGATGACCACCACTGACGGTGGCCAACACTGGCAAGACGTCAGCGATCGCCTCGACAACGAAGATCAGTACCACCTCAATGGCATCGCCCAGGTCAAGGATTCCGGGCTGTTCATCGTCGGTGAGGCGGGCAGCATGTTCCGTTCCGCCGATGACGGGCAGACCTGGGAAAAACTCGAAGGTCCGTATCAGGGCTCGTTGTTCGGTGTGATCGGCACCGGCCAGCCCGGCACGTTATTGGCCTATGGCTTGCGCGGCAATCTGTTCCGTTCCAGCGATTTTGGCAGCACCTGGGAACCCATCCCGTTGCAGGCCGAGCGCGGCCCGCTGGAGTTCGGCTTGTCCAACGCGGCCTTGCTGCCCGACGGCTCGCTGGTGGTGGTGGGCAATGGTGGCAGCGTGTTGCGCAGCACCGACGATGGCCTGAGCTTCCAGGTGTTCAATCGCCCGGACCGGATCTCCCTGTCGGGTGTCGCAGCGGGCAAGCAGGGCAATCTGATACTGGTAGGACAGGGCGGCGTTCGCGTCACCTCGCCGACGGGCGCCGAGACGACCCAACAATAAGACCGAACAAGGCGGGGCAATTCAGGCATGAGCAATCTTCAACACTCCCAGCAGAACAACGACGACAAGGCCACATTCCTTGAACGTTTGATTTTCAATAACCGCCCGGCGGTGATCCTGATCTGCCTGGTCGTGAGCATCTTTCTGTTCTGGCAGGCGACCCTGGTGCGGCCGTCGACCAGCTTCGAAAAAATGATCCCCCTGAGCCATCCGTTCATCCAGAACATGATGGAGCACCGCAATGATCTGGCGAACCTGGGTAACACGGTGCGCATCTCAGTGGAGGCCACCGATGGCGATATTTTTTCCAAGTCCTATATGGAAACCCTGCGCGAGATCCACGATGAAGTGTTCTACATCGCCGGGGTGGACCGTTCGGGGCTGAAATCGCTGTGGAGCCCCAGCGTGCGCTGGACCGAAGTGACGGAGGAGGGCTTTGCCGGTGGCGAAGTCATCCCGCAGAGTTACGACGGCTCCGATGCCAGCCTCGACCGGCTGCGCAACAACGTGCTCAAGTCGGGCCAGATCGGCCGCCTGGTGTCCAATGATTTCAAGTCCAGCATCGTTGATATCCCCTTGCTGGAGTCGTACCCGGACCCGAACGACCAAGGCAAATTACTGGCTCTGGATTACCAGAAGTTTTCCCATCAGCTCGAAGAAAAGATCCGCGACAAGTTCGAAGCGCAGAACCCCAATATCAAGGTGCATATCGTCGGTTTCGCCAAGAAAGTCGGTGACCTGATCGATGGCCTGCTGATGGTGGTGATGTTCTTCGGGGTTGCCTTCGTCATCACCCTGGTGCTGCTGATCTGGTTCACCCGCTGCCTGCGCAGCACCATCGCGGTGCTCAGTACCACGCTGATCGCGGTGGTCTGGCAATTGGGCCTGATGCATGTGGTGGGGTTTGGCCTGGACCCTTATTCGATGCTGGTGCCATTCCTGATCTTCGCCATCGGCATCTCCCATGGCGTGCAGAAAATCAACGGTATTGCCCTGCAATCCAGTGACGCCGACACCGCCTTGCTTGCCGCACGGCGTACGTTCCGCCAGTTGTTCCTGCCGGGCATGATCGCCATCCTCGCCGACGCGGTGGGCTTTATTACCTTGCTGATCATTGACATCGGGGTGATTCGCGAGTTGGCGATTGGCGCGTCGATTGGTGTCGCGGTGATTGTCTTCACCAACCTGATTCTTCTGCCCGTGGCCATCTCCTACGCCGGTATCAGCGGTCGGGCGATTAGTCGCAGCAAGAAAGATTCGGTCAGCGAGCATCCGTTCTGGCGTCTGTTGTCGAACTTTGCCAACCCGAAAGTGGCCCGTGTCTCGGTGATCCTGGCGTTGATCGCTTTGGGTGGCGGTCTCTGGTACGGGCATAACCTGAAGATCGGCGACCTCGACCAGGGTGCCCCGGAGTTGCGGCCCGACTCGCGCTACAACAAGGACAACCGCTTCATCATCAATAACTACTCGACCAGTTCCGATGTGCTGGTGGTGATGGTCAAGACGCCACGTGAGGGCTGCTCGGCCTACCCGACGATGTCCGCCATCAACGAGCTGACCTGGAAAATGGAAAACACACCGGGTGTGCAATCGGCGATATCCCTGGTCACGGTGTCCAAGCAGATGATCAAGGGCATGAACGAAGGCAACCTGAAATGGGAGTCACTGTCGCGCAACAAGGACGTGCTCAACAGCTCCATTTCCCGCGCTGACGGCCTGTACAACAACGATTGCTCACTGGCACCGCTGCTGGTGTTCCTCAATGACCACAAGGCGGAAACCCTTGATCGCGCCGTGCAGGCCGTGCAGGACTTCGCCAAGGACAACAATCGCGAAGACTTGCAGTTTCTGCTGGCGGCCGGTAACGCCGGGATCGAGGCAGCGACCAACGAAGTCATCAAGCAGGCCGAGCTGACCATCCTGATTCTGGTCTACCTCTGTGTGGCGACCATGTGCATGATCACCTTCCGCTCCTGGGCGGCGACCTTGTGCATCGTCCTGCCGCTGGTGCTCACCTCGGTGCTGGGTAACGCACTGATGGCGTTCATGGGCATTGGCGTCAAGGTTGCGACCTTGCCGGTGGTGGCATTGGGCGTGGGCATCGGCGTTGACTACGGCATCTACATCTACAGCCGCCTGGAAACCTTCTTGCGTGCCGGGCTGCCGTTGCAGGAAGCCTATTACGAAACCCTCAAGTCCACCGGTAAGGCCGTGTTGTTCACCGGGCTGTGTCTGGCGATTGGGGTCTGCACCTGGATTTTCTCGGCAATCAAGTTCCAGGCCGACATGGGGCTGATGCTGACCTTCATGCTGCTGTGGAACATGTTCGGCGCGCTGTGGCTGCTGCCCGCGCTGGCACGCTACCTGATCAAGCCGGAGAAGATGGCGGGCAAGGTGGGGAATTCGCTGTTTTCCCATTGATACATGTTGTACTTGTAGGAGCGAGCTTGCTCGCGAAGGCTATGTACCCGACGCTGAAAATGCGGCGCCTGCACCGATGCTTTCGCGAGCAAGCTCGCTCCCACAAGAGGCTCAGCTGATCCTGCGGGTTTTCTGCCGCAGGATATAAATAGTTACCAGGACCGCGCTGGTCAGCATGAAACCCTGGGCCCAGGGGCGGCGCACCAGATAGCAGGAAAAACCAATACTCGCCCACATCAGGCCAATGGCGTAGACCTTGCCTTTGAGCGGAATACCGCTGCCATCCAGATAGCCACGGATCCACGGCCCGAGATGCCGGTGATCAACCAGCCAGGCATAAAAACGCGGGGAACTGCGGGCGAAGCAGGCGGCGGAGAGGAGGAGAAAGGGCGTCGTGGGCAGCACCGGGAGAAAGATCCCGATGACACCCAAGGCAACGCTCAGCCAGCCAATGCCGGCGAGAATGAGGCGGAGCATCTGATCAGCGCGGGCGCCCGATCAGTGATGACGAGGTTTCAGGATCGCCGGTTTTTCATCCGGCGCCTGCAACAGCAGATAAAGCGCTGTCAGCGCTTCCGGGATCTGCACGATCATGTCATCCATCAGGTTGGCATCGGCGGCGATATCGGCGAACTCCGGCTGTTCGTCGAACAGGCCGGAACCGACCATGATCGGCAGGAGCATTTCGCTGACTTCTTCTTCATCGTTTTCAAACCACACCGCTTCACGCAGGAAGACGCCTTCCATGAAGCCGATGCACCAGCCGCGCAGTTCGGAGTCGTCCGGGTCATCGCCCAGATCCAGGTCGCAAGGCAGTTCGAATTCTTCGTCGGAAGCCAGTTGGCGGGCGATATGAGCCTGCAACTGGATCAGCGTGGCTTCGATTTCTTCACGTTGCGCGTCGCTGCTGTAGTGCGGCGGCTCGGCGAACAGTGCATCGATCCATTCACGTTCAGGCACCGATTCGGAGCAGATCGACAAGGCGGTCAAGTAGCCATGAGCGGCCACGTAGTCCAGCGCTTCATCGTGCAGCTCATCGGCATCGAGGAAGACTTGCAGGCGGGTGAGTTGCTCAGCGAAGGACATTGAGGGGCTACCTGGATAATAAACGATGCTGAATTCTAGGCCCTGAGCGTGCTGGATGCCAGCGCCAAGGCCGATGGCAGTTAATTTCGACCGCTCATGTCTGTGCTGTCCTATGGCCGGAAGCGCTCGGGTATACTGCCGCGCTTCAAGTCGCAGCACGCGGTTGGCAGGACAAATCTGGGGTTTTTATGCTCGAACAGGCTCAACGCGTCCTCAAGGACATCTTTGGATACGACAGCTTTCGGGGTCGCCAAGGCGCGATCATCGAGCGCGTAGCCAACGGCGGCGATGCGCTGGTGTTGATGCCTACCGGCGGTGGTAAGTCGCTGTGTTTCCAGGTTCCCGGACTGTTGCGCGAAGGCCTCTGCGTGGTGGTTTCACCGCTGATCGCGCTGATGGACGATCAGGTCGCGACCCTCGATGAGCTGGGCGTGGCGGCTGCGGCACTGAATTCCACCCTGAGTGCGGAGCAGCAACGCGAGCTGGCCAACCGCATCCGCCTGGGCGAGATCAAGATGCTCTACCTGGCCCCGGAGCGGCTGGTTCAGCCGCGGATGCTGGCGTTCCTGCAAAACCTGCAAATTGCCCTGTTCGCGATCGACGAAGCCCACTGTGTATCCCAGTGGGGCCATGACTTTCGCCCGGAATACCTGCAACTGGGCCAGTTGGCTGAGCTGTTTCCCAATGTCCCGCGTATCGCCCTGACCGCCACCGCCGACAAGCGCACCCGCGAAGAAATCGTCACGCGCCTGCATCTGCAGAACGCCGAGCGCTTCCTCTCCAGTTTCGACCGGCCGAATATCTTTTACCGCATCGTGCCCAAGGAACAGCCGCGCAAACAGCTGCTGGCGTTCCTGTCCGAGCGGCGCAGCGATGCCGGGATCGTCTATTGCCTGTCGCGCAAGAAGGTCGACGAAGTCGCGGTATTCCTCAGTGACAACGGCTTCCCGGCCTTGCCTTACCACGCGGGGCTGCCTTCCGAGACCCGTGCCCATAATCAGCGGCGCTTCCTCAATGAGGAAGGGCTGATCATGGTTGCGACCATCGCCTTCGGCATGGGCATCGACAAGCCCAACGTGCGGTTCGTCGCCCACCTGGACCTGCCCAAATCCCTTGAGGCCTATTACCAGGAGACGGGGCGTGCCGGTCGTGACGGCTTGCCTGCCGATGCCTGGATGGCCTACGGCCTGCAAGATGTGGTGATGCTCAAGCAGATGTTGCAAAACTCCGAAGGCGACGAACGTCACAAGCGCCTGGAGCAGCACAAGCTCGATGCCATGCTGGCCCTGTGCGAAGAAACCCGTTGCCGTCGTCAGACGTTGCTGGCCTATTTCGATGAAGACATGCCCAATCCTTGCGGCCACTGCGACAACTGTGTCGATGGCGTGCAGACCTGGGACGCCACCGAGCCAGCGCGCCAGGCCCTGTCGGCGATCTACCGCACCGGCCAGCGTTACGGCGTCGGTCATCTGGTGGATGTGCTGCTGGGCAAGGAAAACGACAAGGTGCGCAGCTTTGGGCATCAGCACCTGTCGGTGTTTGGCGTGGGCAAGGCTCGCGCCGAAAGCGAATGGCGCTCGCTGTTTCGCCAACTGGTGGCCCGTGGCCTGGCCGATATCGATCTGGAAGGCTACGGCGGGCTGCGCCTGAGTGACACTTGCCGACCGTTGTTGCGCGGTGAAGTCACCCTGGAACTGCGCCGCGACCTCAAACCGCAAACCACTGCCAAGAGCACTTCCGGCAGCCCGGCCAGCCAACTGGTGCGTGGCGACGAGCGCGAAGAGTGGGAAGCCTTGCGTGCCCTGCGACGCAAGCTGGCGGAGGAGCATGGCGTGCCGCCTTATGTCATTTTCCCCGATTCGACCCTGCTGGAAATGCTGCGCAGCAAGCCCGGGTCCATGGCCGAAATGGCCACGGTTAGCGGCGTCGGTGCGCGCAAGCTGGAGCGGTATGGCGAGGCCTTCCTTGAGGTGTTGGGTGGTACGGCGCCGGCGCCGAGAGTGGTCGCCGATCTGCGCCACGAATTGATCAGCCTGGCCCGCGCCGGGATGACGCCAACGCAGATCGCCGGTCAGTTGCAGTGCACGGAAAAGAACGTCTACACCTTGCTGGCCGAGGCGATTGGCAAGCAGCAACTGTCCGTGGAACAGGCGCTGGATCTGCCCGAGGATCTGCTGGGCGAAATCCAGGACGCGTTCCTCGATGGTGAAGGCGAACTGCCGCCTGTTGCCGCCATTGCCGAGCAATTTGCCGGGCGGGTGCCGGAAGGGGTTCTCTATTGCGTGCGTGCGGCATTGCAGTCCGAGTTCGAGGTCTGAGCCAACGCCCTGGCTCAGACCGCGCGCAGGCGTTGTAGTGTATGTGCGACGAAACACCTCTTGCCACTGTCCGGGCTCCATGATTAGCTGACTAATAATTAGTTTCAGTCATGAGTTTCTTATGCCCTTTACGAATGAACATCGCTTCGGCATGCAGTTGGCGCATATGTCCCGCGGCTGGCGCGCCGAGCTGGATCGGCGTTTGGCCGACCTTGGCCTGTCCCAGGCACGTTGGCTGGTACTGCTGCATCTGGCCCGTTTCAAAGAGCCGCCGACCCAACGCGAGCTGGCGCAAAGCGTCGGTGTCGAAGGCCCGACCCTGGCACGCTTGCTGGACAGTCTGGAAACCCAGGGGCTGGTGCTGCGTCAGGCGGTGGTCGAAGATCGTCGGGCCAAGAAGATTGTGCTGTGTGATACCGCCCGCCCTTTGATTGAGAAAATCGAGACTATCGCCACTGCCCTGCGAGTGGAGTTGTTCCAAGGCATCAGTGAGGATGATCTGCGGATCTGCATGAGCGTCCACACCCGCATCCTGGCCAACCTGGAAAAATCATAGCGCGAGCATGTTGCTGGATTTGCACTCATACTTGTCCATCCACGACCGCTCGAATCGGTCTGAAATTGAATATGCCGAGAGTCTGCTTTGGTTTTCATAAGGGTTTGCATGCGCAAGAGTGTTGAGGCCGTCATGCCGGGTGTGCAATCGCTGCGGCAGTGCAGGGTGCCCGGCATTCGTGGCGGGTTGTTGGCGTTGGCCATCGCTTCGGCTTCATTGTTATACCCGGCCATGGCTTCGGCGTTGGGGCTGGGTGATATCACCCTGCATTCCGCGCTGAACCAGCCGCTGGATGCCGACATCGAACTGGTCGAAGCCGGCGGTCTGAGCGATGAGGATGTCATTGCCAAACTGGCGTCGCCTGAAGTCTTTGCCCGGGCGGGCGTCGAGCGCGTGTTCTTCCTTAATGACCTGCGTTTCACGCCGATCATCCATGGCAGCCGTGGCGTGATCCATGTGGTCTCGAACAAGCCGGTTACCGAACCCTTCCTGAATTTCCTGGTGCAGGTCTCGCGGCCTAATGGCGATCTGCTGCATGAGTACACGTTGCTGCTCGATCCGGCCACGACCCAGGCGGGCAAGGCCGCAATCCAGGGGCGCAACCGTGCTTCGATTGCACAATCCGCTGAGTCGCGCATGCCGGTTGCACCACCGGTAGCACTGCAGGGCAAGCATTACGCGGTGGTTGCGGGCGACAACCTGGGTTCGATTGCCCGGCGTTTGCACGGAACGGGTTCCAAGGTTTCCGCCGAAGAGCTGGCCACTGGCATCAAGGCGCTCAATCCCCAGGCTTTCCCGGGTGGTGCGAGCAAAGACTTGAAAATCGGTCAGAACCTGTTGCTGCCTGACTCGGCTATCTTGCCTGCCGTGACCTCTCCTGTACCTGCCACACCCGCCACAGCGGCGCCCACCGCGCCTGTGGCCGTTGCAGCGCCTGGCGAAGTGCCCCGCAATGCCGGGCAACCGGCCGGTGCTGCCACCGAAAACCAGCAACTGGCCCATACGGTGGATGACCTCAAGGAACAGTTGACGGGCAAGGACAAGGAAATCGTCACGCTGGAAACCCGCCTGTCAGAACTCAAGGCCGCGCCCGCCAAACCTGCCGATGCCGTGCCAGTCGCTACGCCAGCGGTCCCGGCGACACCAGTGGTCGCGCCCGCGCCTAAGCCGGCGCCCGTCCCGGCTCCCGATGATTCGTTGTTGAGCCCGCCGATACTGTTGGGCGCATTGCTGATCCTGCTGTTGCTGCTGGGGCTGGCGTATTCGCGGCGACGCAATCGGCAGAAACAGGTGCTCCCGGTCAATGATCACGAGCCATTGCCGGAGGATCTCGGGCCGACGGCAGCGGTGCTCGACGTGCCTGCGGTTTCGGCTCCACGCCGGGTTGCCCCGGCTGCTGTTGTCGCGCCAGTCCGCCCGCAGGCGCCGCCTGTGCCGCGTCCGGCCAGCCCTCCAGATGCCTTGGACGGGGTCAATATTTACATCGCCTATGGTCGTTTTACCGAGGCACTGGGTATCTTGCGCGATGCCCTGGCCAAGCAGCCCGAGCGTATGGACATCCGTGCGCGGATTCTTGAGTTGTTGGCTGAGCAAGGGGACATCAACGGCTTTGCGGCGCAACAGCAGAGCTTCGTTGCCGAGGGTCTCGATCCGCAGAAAGTCGAGGAGATTCGCGGACGTTATCCGCAACTGCGCACAGGCGAAACGTCAGCACCGCTTGCTGCGGCTGCCGTTGTCGCGGCTGCCGCAGCTGCCGGGGCCATTGCGGGGGCGGCAATGGCAACGCCGGCACCGAAAGCCGAGACCGGTACCCGCGAGGACGAATTCCAGCTGAATCTGGATGACTTGTCGATGGATGCCGATTGGGATCTGGTCGATCCGTTCGATACCCCGCGTTCGCACAAGCAGGACGCCCCGGCTGTCGAGGAACCGACGTTTTCTTCGAACCTGACGCAATTGCCTGAAGTGTTCGAGATGCCTGAAGAGCAATTCCTCAGTGACTTCGCCGAGCCCGAGGATGAGTTGTCCGAGCCTGAAATCGTGCCCGAGCCTGTGGTGCAGGTCGACAGCGATGCATTGGATGATGATTTTCTCGATGGCTTCATGGATGTCTCATCCGATTTCGACCTGCTCGATCTTGAAGAGGCGCCATTGAGCAAAATCAATCAGGCGCAGATGCTGATCGACGACGGTGACGTTGAAAGTGCAAGGCTGATTCTCCAGGAAGTCGTCGAGGAGGGCGACGAGGCAAGCCGGCGTTCGGCTCGCGACATGCTCGAGGGGCTCGACTGAGATGCCCACGTCCCGGCCTGAAATCATCATCACCTACTGCACGCAGTGCCAATGGCTGCTGCGTGCGGCGTGGCTGGCTCAGGAGTTATTGAGCACCTTCTCCGATGATCTGGGCAAGGT
>Ga0302262_10000273_pt1 | contig 21194 bp, 19 predicted proteins | sample II_Fen_E3_4_FD_194557 | JGI IMG/M metagenome (GOLD analysis project Ga0302262, IMG submission 194557) | Peat permafrost microbial communities from Stordalen Mire near Abisko, Sweden - II_Fen_E3_4 | ecosystem: Environmental > Terrestrial > Soil > Wetlands > Permafrost | place: Sweden: Abisko...
TTCGGGATAAAGTCTTTTCGATTTGGCAATTGTAAGTACAATTATCTTGTCACCTCGTAACCCTACTAATTGGTCAATATTGAAATTTTCCTCAATTACGCTATAGCGCATGGTTTCTTTGGCTCTGGTCACAAAAAATGCACCTGCGTTGTTGATGCGAAATAATGCTTCAAAATCAACGTATGCCTTGTCCATCAGATATATGGATTTAGCATAAAAGTTCATTACGTCAAGAGCATTACTATCATGATATTTTCCATCAGTAATGAATATAAATTCAGGTATGCTACCTCGTAAATCTATTAGAGTATGCATTTTTATTGCTCCACGCGAATATTTGCCTTCTGCCCAAGTAAATAAATTGATACTAACAGATATTGTAGTTGAATCTAATGCGAATATCTCGTTATCAATATCAAGATTGTGAATCGGGCAGTCAGCGTACAAAGGACGAACAATACGTATCAAATAATTTCCAAAATCAGAAAATATCATCCAATTGCGTCGTTCAATTGCACGAGAGAGCACTGAAGAATCAACCTGTTTTTTGATACCCAAATGATAAAGTTGATGCTCATGTGCTTGCAAACAAGTACTTATAGAGCGCAATGAAGGCAATGATGCCAACTGACCGAAAAGTAGTTGTACAAATTGATTCCAACAGTCAAGTTCTCGAACGTGATAGTTACCTTTATAACGCTTTACATGCTTATTGAACTCGTATTGGCTAACAACATTCAGTACTTGAGAAAAAATAAATTTGCCGGTATGCATGATAATTATGTGGTTGTTATTTGAAAATCCACAAAATTACCTTTTTTTAATTCAAATCGTAAAATCAAAGAACGCTTGTATATTATTATATATCAATAAGATATTAAACATTTTTAAAATTTAGTGCATCAGCAGTAATAGAACAGTGTGATATTGTGTGGAACGATTATGAAATGTGTTTTCCGATTTTGGATTTGCATGAAGGAAGTATTTAAAGTGTAGATCAATTGTATTGGTTTTTTGGTAGAAAATATAGCGGAACGACATAATCTTAAATACTTAATAGTCATGTTTGTTCAACTCAATAAAAGTTTTACCTTTGTATATGTACTCTTATGATATGCAACATGGAAAAATCATTTGATAAAGAACAAATCATAAATTATTGGATTGTAAGTGCCGAGTTGGATTTCAAAACAATGAATGATCTCTATCAAACAAAGAATAATAGTTGGGCGTTATTTATGGGACATCTCGTTATTGAGAAGTTACTAAAAGCCTTATATATAAAACAAAAAAATAAATACCCTCCTTTAATTCATGATTTGAGGCGTATTTGCGAAAAAGCAGACATAGAACTTGATGAAATTCGAATCCTCTATTTGGATAGTATTTCAAGGTTCAATATCAATGCCAGATATGATGATTATAAACAGAGTTTTTATAAACTTTGTACTGATGAGTTTACTAAAGAATGGATTGTAAAAATTAAGGATTGCAGGTTATGGATAAAATCGAAGCTTTAAGAATAAGCCAAAACTATTTGACTAAAGTCAGGAAATCTGAAGTAGAGTTCTCCGAAGCTTGGCTGTTTGGTTCGTATGCTAATGGTAACCAGCATGATAATAGTGATATAGATATAGCTATTGTTCTAAAGGACAACATTGCACATACTTTTGAGACAGATGTGAAACTAATGCTTATACGATCAAAAGGTGACGAAACATTAATTGAACCACATGCATTTACTAAAGAAGAATTTGATAGTAAGGTGCCAATTGTGAATCAAATTACTCAATTTGGAGAAAGGATTATTATTTAAGTGATGATTCAGTATAATTAAGAAAGAAAGCTTTTTTTGAAAAAAATGATATTTTTCTTGTGTAAATAAAATAAAATTATCATCTTTGTACCCATAATTAGAACAAAACGATAATGAACACAATTTTGACAGTAAATAAATTTTGGTGGTGGCACTTACGGATAATCAAATCGTGAGAAGCACCTCCTGTTTTTTAATGTCACAGTATATGATATAATAAAAAGGCTTGTCGGACTCACGATAAGCCTTTTTCCGTTTTTGTGTTTGAGCCAAGAGCCAAGAGCCTAGAACCAAGAACCAATTAACTTAATCAACCAATCAACCAATCAACTTAATCAACCAATCAACCAATTAACCAATCAACCAATCAACTTAATCAACCAATCAACCAATCAACCCATGAATTATAAAATTGACAAGAATGGCTATTACGGAGAATTCGGGGGAGCTTATATACCCGAGATACTTCACGGCACCGTGGAACGACTTAAAGAAGCCTATTTCGCCATCAAAGACGATGCCGCGTTTAAGGCAGAATATTATGATTTATTGAAAAACTACGTTGGTCGTCCTTCACCGTTATATTTTGCCAAACGGTTATCCGAAAAATACAAGACACAGGTATACCTCAAACGCGAAGATTTAAACCATACCGGTGCACATAAAATCAATAATGCGCTGGGACAGATACTTCTTGCAAAACGAATGGGTAAGACCCGTATCATTGCTGAAACAGGAGCCGGACAACACGGTGTGGCAACAGCTACCGCCTGTGCCCTGATGGGGTTGGAATGTATCGTGTTTATGGGAAAAACGGATGTCGAACGTCAGTTCCTGAATGTACAGAAAATGAGGATGCTGGGTGCAACAGTCGAACCGGTTACCAGTGGGAACCATACCCTGAAGGACGCAACCAACGAAGCGATCCGTTACTGGTGCTCCAATCCCGATTCGTTCTATATTATCGGTTCCACGGTAGGACCACATCCTTATCCTGACATGGTCGGGTTTTTTCAATCGGTCATCAGTGAAGAAATCAAATTCCAATTACAGGAACAAACCGGCCGTGACTATCCCGATTACCTGATGGCTTGTATCGGTGGTGGAAGTAATGCCATGGGTACCTATTATCATTACCTGGATGATGAACGGGTAAAGATTATTTCGGCAGAAGCAGGCGGACTGGGTATTGATTCAGGCGAATCGGCCGCTACCATTCACCTGGGACACATCGGCATTATTCACGGTTCACGAACCCTGATTATGCAGGACGAAGATGGTCAGATTACCGAACCTTATTCGATATCTGCCGGACTGGATTATCCGGGTGTAGGTCCGGCCCATGCTTTTTTCGCTAAGATAGGGCGCACGAAAGTACATGCCATCAATGACGATGAAGCGTTGGATGCAGCATTCGAACTGACCCGGCTGGAGGGAATTATACCGGCTATCGAATCGGCACATGCACTGGCATTGCTTAAAAAAGAAAAGGACACGTTTAAACCTGAAGATATTGTCGTGATAACTGTCTCGGGTAGGGGAGATAAGGATATGGATACTTATATTCAAGAGTTTAATAAAAGAGTTTGAGGAGTTTGAAGAGTTTGAAGAGTTTGAGGAGTTTGAGGAGTTTGGAGAGTTTGAAAAGTTTGAAGAGTTTGAAGAGTTTGAGGAGTTTGAGGAGTTTTGCGAATGATTTTTCTGTTCACATACTATCTATTCAGGAACAATAATTTCCAGTTATTTTAAAAAAATATGAATATAATTGTAAAATCAAAGAAAATGCTGGCTGACTTACAGACGCCGGTAGGAATTTATCTCAAGATCCGGGATTTGTATACCAATTCGGTACTCCTTGAAAGTTCTGATTATCATGGCGTGGAGAACAGTTATTCGTACATTGGGTTTTGTCCCATAGGAGGAATTTCGGTAAACCGGTTCGTGATTACCGAGGAATATCCCGATGGGAGTAAGATCTTAACGCCTGTAACCGATAAAATGACGGTGGCTGACAGGTTCGATGTTTTCCTGAAATCGATTAATATTGAAAATGATGGAATCGAAGTTCTGGCGAACGGTTTGTTTGGATATTCGTCCTACGAATCGGTGCAGTATTTCGAAGATGTAAAATTATCAGCACGCGAAACAGTACCGGGAAGTATGCCGGGCTTGCATTATGTGCTGTTTAAATACATTATTGCCGTCAATCATTTCAACAACGAATTGACAATCATTGAAAATCTGTTGGAGGGTGAGAATTCTACCATTGCCGAGATTGAGGAAATATTAATCAATAACAATATTGCAACCTATGAATTTGCGGCGGTAGGGGATGAAAAGTCCGACATCACGGATGATCAGTACAAAGCAATGGTCCGTAAAGGAAAAGAACAATGTTTCAAAGGCAACGTCTTTCAGATCGTATTATCACGCAGGTTCTATCAAAAGTTTAAGGGTGATGATTTTATGCTGTACCGTACCTTGCGGTCAGTGAATCCATCACCGTATCTCTTTTACTTTAATTTTGGCGATTTCAGAATATTCGGATCATCACCGGAGGCGCATTTGGTGGTGGATCCCAAAAAACAAAAGGCTTACATAAAACCTATCGCAGGAACATTCCGTCGTACCGGTGATGACGAGAAGGATTTTCAACTGGCAGAAAAGCTACGTCATGATAAAAAAGAAAATGCCGAACATGTGATGCTGGTCGATCTGGCACGAAATGACCTGAGCCGCAATACCGACCATGTGGAAGTGGAAGTGTTCCGTGAAGTGCAGTATTATTCACATGTACTTCATTTGGTATCCAGCGTAAGCGGAAAATTAAAGCCCGATACAAAGGTGATTAAGTTGTTTGCCGATACATTCCCTGCAGGAACACTGTCGGGAGCACCGAAGATTAAAGCCATGCAATTGATCGACCGGATCGAGCCGCACGATCGTGGTCCATATGGGGGTTGTCTTGGATATATCGGGTTCGATGGCAGCTTCAACCAGGCCATTACCATCCGTTCGTTTGTCAGTAAAAATAACACCCTTTATTATCAGGCAGGTGCGGGGATAGTCGCTAAATCGGAAGAAGAAAGCGAGTTGCAGGAAGTGAATAATAAACTGGCAGCACTGAAAAAGGCAATTGATGTTGCATCCGGCAAATAACCCCCGACCCCTGAAGGGGAGGAAGAAATATTACTACTGATTATTCTAAAAACTTACTATATGAATACTATACAAGATAACATACAAGACGAAACTAACTTAGTTCCCCTTCAGGGGCTAGGGGTAAATTCCCCTTTAGGGAACAGAGGTTGTCGTATTTTAGTTTTCGATAATTATGACTCTTTTACCTATAATCTGGTACATGCCGTCAAGAAGTTGGGATATACCGATGTCGAAGTACATCGCAACGATCAGATTGCGCTAGAAGATATTGCACGTTTCGATAAAATTATTCTTTCACCCGGACCCGGTGTTCCTTCCGAATCGGGCATATTGTTGGATGTGATCCGGAAATACGCTCCTACAAAGAGTATCCTGGGTGTCTGTCTGGGTGAGCAGGCGATTGCTGAAGCTTTCGGCGGGACATTGATCAACCTGACCGAAGTACATCATGGTGTCAGTTCGATTGTCGACGTATTGGAAGAAGATGTGCTGTTTAATGGTTTGCCAAAACAACTGGAAGTGGGAAGGTATCATTCCTGGGCAGTTGAGAAAAGTAACCTGCCCGATTGCCTGACTATAACAGCTGTGGATGATGAGGGAATGATTATGGCATTGGCGCATAAAACCTTTGATGTGCGGGGTGTACAATTTCATCCGGAATCGGTATTGACTCCCGATGGTGAGAAGATGCTGAGGAATTGGTTGATTAGTTGATTAAGTTAATTGGTTGATTAAGTTGATTGGTTGATTAGTTGATTAAGTTAATTGGTTGATTAAGTTGATTGGTTGATTAAGTTGATTAAGTTGATTGGTTGATTAAGTTATTTAGTCGGTTGGTTGAATGGTTGCGAGAATTTTCGTTGCGAAAAATATCGCAATAGAAACTTGGAGTATGTTTAAATTATTATTGAAGATAATAATTCTTTAATTTCTTTGTCAGTTAAATTCTCTTTTTCTGATTTATCAAAGATTGAAAGTAAAAATACAGTAGTATTGGCAATCGCAATGTGAGTAATAATTCTGGCACCTCCTGATTTTCCTTTTCCTTTGGAAGCTATTGAAATTCTGATTTTGTAGTAATCTTTGCCAATAGAAGTACCATAATAAGGGGTAACTTTGAGGATATTAATCAAAGACAGAAGTTCAGTTTTAAGGGACGTGTATTTTTTATTAATCTTTTCGTTTGTTTCTCGAAAAATTTGATAGTAACTATATTATAACTCATTTAAAAAGTCTTCAGCATTACGTGCAGTTTTTTCACTTTTTTTAATTAGATTCAGTTCATCAATAGCATCTTTCATTTCCGATAATAATCGAGCTTTTACTTCAGTTATAGATTTAGCTTTTACATAAGAAATACTATTTATAACATCCATGAATGAAATGGCTTTATTGTCGGGGATCTCTAATAATATTTTCATAATAAATTGAATTAATGTGATTTATTTAACAACAAAGATAATTCAAAATTACTGATTTTATAATTCTTTATTCTGATATTTAATATATTATAGATTTTAAATAATCATATTAATCATAACATTTCCTACTCTATAATTGTTGGAAAAATTGAAATTGAACAATAAATATGAAACAAATACTAAACAGATTATTTGATCATCAATCCCTGACAAGGGGGGAAGCAGCTGAAGTAATGACAAACATTGCAGCCGGTAAGTATAACGATTCACAGATTGCTGCATTTGTATCCGTTTATTTGATGCGCAGCATTGAATTGGATGAAGTGATCGGATTTAGAGATGCGCTGCTTAATATGGCCGTTAAAATGAATCTGTCGGAGTTTGATCCACTGGATATAGTAGGCACGGGCGGTGATGGGAAGAATACTTTTAATATTTCAACATGCAGTTGTTTTACTGTAGCCGGTGCCGGGTACAAAGTGGCCAAACACGGGAACTATGGTGCTACTTCAGTAAGCGGGTCGTCGAATGTGCTGGAGTATTTCGGAGCTAAGTTTACTACCGATCTGAATGTCATAAAACGATCGTTGGATGAGGCCGGTTTTGCCTACCTGCATGCTCCTTTTTGTAACCCGGCAATGAAAAATGTTGCTCCGGTACGCAAGAATCTGGGAGTTCGTACGTTCTTTAATGTGTTAGGGCCGCTTATCAGTCCTGTACAACCAAATTATCAATGCCTGGGAGTCTACAGTCTGAAGATGATGCGCCTGTATAATTATATTTATCAGAGCCTCGGATGTCAGTATTCCATCGTTCATACCCTGGATGGGTACGATGAAATATCGTTGACCGACACGTGCAAAATTGTGAATAATCAGGGTGAATTTGTATACACTCCTGAGGATCTCGGATTTGGAAGAATCGAACAGCACGCTTTGTATGGAGGTGAATCAGTGGAAGATGCAGCAACAATATTCATGAATGTACTTGATAATAAGGCCACCGATGCCCAACGCAATGCTGTGGTTATTAATTCTACATTTGCCATTCAAACACGTTGCCCACAGAAGCCACTGGAACAATGCCAGGCAGAAGCCCGTGAATCACTGGAAAGCGGACAGGCTAAGAAATCGTTCATTAAGTTCGAAGAGATCTATAGCTAGCCACTTAGTGGTAATTTTACGTTTTGACCCAAAAGGTCGACTGATAACGACTTTTTAATAGTTAAATAAAATATTATTGCATTAAAATTACGATCTTGAAATTTGGTAACCTTTTAGGGACCGAATAATTCCAATGCAGGATACTTTAGGATGCTTTAAAGTTGAAGAAACTGTTACTCTAATTAATATTTTGTCTATCGAAGTACCTTATTTACAAAAACCGATTCATGTCAACCATATTAGATAAAATTCTTGCAGACAAATTTCTAGAAGTTGCAGAACGTAAACTGTCAGTCTCAATATCAGAATTGGAGAACTCAACTGCTTTTACAAGGGTCTGCTTGTCAATGAAACAAAGTTTGCGAACTTCACCAACAGGAATCATATCGGAGTTTAAGCGGAAATCACCCTCTAAAGGCTGGATTCATGAACATGCAAATGTGGAGGAGATTACTTCAGGATATTGTGCAGCCGGTGCAGCCGGTATCTCAATACTGACGGATTTTCCATATTTTGGAGGTACTACTCAAGATATCATTACGGCTCGTCCTCATATCTCTTGCCCTGTATTGCGAAAAGATTTTGTGATTGATGAATATCAACTCTACGAAGCCAAAGCAATGGGAGCTGACGTAATATTACTCATTGCTGCAGCTTTAAGTCCTGAAAAAACACTTGAATTTGCAAAAAAAGCACATAACCTGGGGTTGGAAGTGTTGCTCGAAGTACATAATCAGGCCGAGTTAATGCATGCCAATGAATATGTGGATATGATGGGTGTAAATAACAGAAATCTGAAAACTTTTGAAGTAAACACAACTATTTCATTTGAATTGTGCGGAATGATACCCGATGAATTTGTAAAAGTAAGTGAAAGTGGAATCTCATCCACCGAAGCTGTCAGAAAATTAAGATCGGCTGGCTACAGAGGCTTCCTAATGGGTGAGAACTTTATGAAAGAACCAAATCCTGCAATATCATTGTCCGGATTTATCAGTAAACTTACGGAATATTAAATATTTCAATTTTACTTAATTTAAACAACACAACAATATAAAATTGCATTAGACGCAAACAGTCGCAAAACAAGATATAAAAGAACACAGTTGATAACTACCTAAAGGTGTTTTAAAAACTTACAATTCGACAACATTGGTAAAAAAATATTACCTTTATTGTGAACTTTGTAATTGCAACTATTTAATGATCTATTTGGTGATTTTCAAAGTATTGATATTCCGTGTCTTGAAAATTATTAATTGTTCATTATTAATTACTTAACAATTGTATGTTGTTTTTTATTTTGATAAAGCAGAACTAATAAAAATTATATAATAATAAAACTAACTTCAAAATTGCCTATTTAATGTCGGTATTACTTTTAAAAAGGTCAATTTTTATCTCCATTGTTTTTTTGGAAAAATGCTACAACTTATGAATAAAGAATTTAAAGTCAAAGTCTGCGGAATGAAATTCCCGCAGAATATTGAAACTGTATCTGAATTGAATCCAGACATGATGGGTTTTATATTCCATCCGAATTCACCCCGTTATGTCGAACGATTGGATGCCAAAGTAGTACATTCAATACCTGATAATATTCTGAAAATAGGTGTTTTTGTAGATCAGAAATTTGTGGATACATATTTAATGATCGAAAAGTATAAATTAAACGGTGTTCAATTACACGGTAAAGAACCTGTTGAATATTGCAAATCATTTAAAGAGCTGAACCTGAAAGTGCTTAAAGCTTTTCCAATATCCGAAGCCTCTGATTTTGATGCTACCATTCCCTACGAAGGATCGTGTGACTATTTTGTTTTCGACACTAAAACTTCCCTGCCTGGGGGATCGGGAGTTAAATTCGACTGGAATATATTATATGAATATCAGGGTAATACACCTTTTATTTTGAGTGGTGGAATATCCCCTGAAGATGTTGAATCGATAAAAAAAATTAAACATCCAAAATTCTCAGGGGTTGATATAAACAGTAAATTTGAGATTAGTCCGGGTTTAAAGAGCCTGGTGATGGTCAGTGCATTTGTACATAAGTTGATTGGTTAATCAGGTTGAACGGTTGAATGAATTTAAATACTTAAAAGTATTAAAGCTATTAATTATGAATAGAATAAATTTTTTATTTGAGAAAAAGAAAGCAGATATCCTATCCGTTTATTTTACCGCCGGATATCCAAAACTTGATGATACTTTGCCAATACTACTTAGCCTGCAGGAAAACGGGGTTGATCTGATTGAAATAGGAATTCCCTTTTCAGATCCCATGGCTGATGGCATAGTAATACAGAATAGCAGTCAGGTGGCTTTGCAAAATGGCATGAGTATTCGTAAACTCTTTGATCAGCTCACTGCTGTCAGGGCTCAGATCCATATTCCTTTAATTATGATGGGGTATCTGAATCCGGTTATGCAATTTGGGTTTGAGAACTTTTGCAAAGAATGCAGTCGGGTAGGGGTGGATGGAATGATTATTCCTGATCTGCCATTATCTGATTTTTTAGCAGAATATAAAGAAATAGCCTTGAGGTATAAACTCGAATTCATATTCCTCATTACACCTGAGACATCCGACGAACGAATTCGTCTTATTGACAGCCACACCAATGGATTTATTTATATGGTTTCATCGGCTGCTACTACCGGAACACAAACTTCGTTTGACAATAAGGTGGATTACTTTAACCGGATCAATGCCATGAATCTTAAAAATCCACGTCTTATTGGTTTTGGCATTTCAAATAAGTCAACACGCGAAATGGTGTGCAAGTATTCTTCCGGAGCAATTATAGGGAGCGCATTCATTAAAGCCCTACAAGAGACGCGGGATGTAGAAAAAGGGGTTAAATTATTATTGGGTAATCTTCAGAAATAAATTTTTCATATTTATCAATTCATTAAAAATGCCGGATTCAAAAGAATCCGGCATTTTTAATAGTAAATTGTCAATGATTAAATTGTCAATTCTTTATAGTGTTTTTCTTACTTCAGTTTCTTCATAACTTTCAACAATGTCACCAACCTGTATGTCGTTGTAGTTTTTGATATTCAAACCACACTCATAGTTAGTACCTACTTCTTTGACATCATCCTTGAATCGTTTTAATGAATCAAGTTCGCCGGTATACACCACGATGCCATCACGAATGATACGAATCTTGTTATTCCGTTTGATTTTTCCTTCGCGAACCAGACAACCTGCAATGGTTCCCACCTTCGTGATTTTAAATACTTCACGAATTTCGACAGTGGCAGTAATTTCTTCTTTAATTTCAGGAGAAAGCATACCTTCCATAGCCGATTTGATTTCTTCAATGGCGTCATAAATAACTGAGTAAAGACGAATATCAATTTCTTCTTTGTCCGCCATTTTACGGGCAGTAGTTGTAGGACGAACCTGGAAACCACAAATGATAGCATTGGAAGCAGCAGCTAACAATATATCCGATTCTGAAATAGCACCCACCGCTTTGTGGATTACATTTACCTGAATGTTCTCTGTTGATAAGTTCAATAACGAATCCGATAAAGCTTCCACTGAACCATCCACATCACCTTTCACAATGATATTTAATTCTTTAAAATCACCAAGAGCAATACGACGGCCTAATTCGTCAAGAGTAAAGTGTTTCTTGGTACGTATGCTTTGTTCACGTTGTAACTGTTCACGTTTGTTTGCAATTTCACGGGCTTCATGTTCCGAAGTCATTACATTGAAATTATCACCGGCCTGAGGAGCCCCGTTGAGTCCTAATATCAAAGCGGGCTCACCTGGTAATACCTGAGTAATCCGTTGATTACGTTCGTTGAACATGGCCTTTATTTTACCATAATTAGTTCCGGCCAGTACTACATCACCCAAGTGAAGTGTTCCGTTATTTACCAGAATAGTCGAAACGTAACCTCTCCCTTTATCTAACGTTGATTCGATAACCGAACCGATAGCACGTTTATTCGGATTGGCTTTCAATTCAAGTAATTCGGCTTCCAGCAATACTTTTTCAAGTAATTCAGTGACACCATCACCCTTTTTAGCTGAAATGTCCTGTGATTGATATTTTCCACCCCAGTCTTCGACCAGGTAATTCATTTGAGCTAATGTTGCTTTTATCTTTTCAGGATCTGCCCCGATTTTATCTACCTTATTGATTGCAAAGATGATTGGTACGTTGGCAGCCGAAGCATGATTAATCGCTTCAATAGTTTGAGGCATCACATTATCGTCGGCAGCTACTATAATAATAACAATGTCAGTTACCTTTGCACCACGTGCACGCATGGCAGTAAATGCCTCATGCCCCGGAGTATCCAGGAATGTGATTCGTTGGCCATTTTCAAGTTTTACATTGTAGGCACCAATATGTTGTGTTATACCACCGGCTTCACCGGCAATAACATTTGTTTTACGGATATGATCGAGCAATGAGGTTTTACCATGATCGACGTGACCCATGACGGTTACAATCGGAGCACGAGGTAATAAATCCGACTCAGTATCTACTTCTTCTTCACCAATCGCTTCAATAACGTCAGCACTTACATATTCAGTAGTAAATCCGAATTCTTCAGCAACGATATTGATTGTTTCAGCGTCCAACCGTTGATTGATGGATACCATCAAACCAATGTTCATACAAGTGGCGATAACCTGATTCACTGTTACATCCATCATGATAGCCAATTCACTAGCAGTCACAAATTCAGTCAGTTTAATAACGCTTTCTTCATCACGTTCACGTTGTGCCTGTTCCTGTTGACGAACACTTACACTATCACGTTTATCACGGCGGTATTTCGAACCTTTTCCTTTTTTATTTGCTCCCGACAAACGTGCCAGGGTTTCTTTTATTTGTTTTTGAACATCTTCTTCGTTAACCGCTGGTTTTATGGTCCTCTTCAGACGGTCTTTGTTTGGTCTTGCTACTCCTGCACCACCTGTTGTTCCAGGTGTTACTTTTTTGGGATGAGCAAATCCTTGTGTCGGTCCGTTTGGTTGCGGTACTTTGGTAATGTCTACTTTTTGATTTGAGAAACGTTCACGCTTCTTTTTAGGATGTATAGGTGTCGGATTTGCAGCTACTTCAGCAGCTGTTCTCAATATCTTCTTTTCTCCGGGTAAAACAGGTTTCTTACTGTCAATAATAATCTTTGATTTATCTTCTCTTTCGCGTCGTTTCTGTTCTTTTGTTTTTGGTTTAGGACGAGTACTCTGGTTTAATAGTTCCAGGTCGATCGTGCCAATCACTACAGGGGCAACATCAGTTATAGGTCTTGCCAGCGAAAAGACTTCATCTTCTTCATGATCGTTATCTTTCGTTTCAACATTCCGTTCTACAGGTTCTGGTTCTGGTTCTGCTTTAGCTTCAACAGGAACTTCGAATTTTTTAACCGGTTTGATAAATTCAACTTTTGGTTCCTGGCTGACATGTTGTTCTTTTTTTATGACCTTCTGTTCTTTATGTTCAACAACGATATGCTCAGGAATACTGCTTTTTTCTTCAACTTTAGGTTCAGGTACCGGTACGACAACCACTGCTTCAACTTCTTTCTTAGGTTCTTCTTTAATTTGCGGAATAACTGTTACAGGAACTTCTTTATTGACGATGTCCTTTTCTGTATCTATTTTTCCGACTGCTTTCTCAACAACTTTTTCTTCAACAACTACAACTGCTTTCGGTTCGATAACAATTTTTTCAACAACAACTTTTTCTTCAACAGGTTTCTCAACTACAGGAGCCGGAACAACTGCTTTTTCAACAACTGTTTTTTCAATGACAGGTGCAGGTGCAGGTGTTGGTACTTTTGTTTCTGCCTTTACTTCTGAATGTTTGTCTTTTGTATCCAAATCAATATGTCCAACAGATTTGAAATGAGGTAACTGATCATCAGAAATAGTCACATGAATTGTTTCAACAGGTTTCTCAACCGGTTTAGGTTTATTGTACCCCTCAATAGATACACTGGGAGCCTTTTCTTTTAGAAGACGCTCCTGGCTTAATCGCTCCGATTCAATTTTCAGAGCCATATCTTTATTAAATTCTTTTGCAAGCAAAAGGTGTAAGTCATCCGACAATTTCAAATTGGGGTCGACGACTATTTTATGACCTTTTTTCGCCAAAAATTCAACTGCGGTGGTCATCCCAACATTTAAATCTTTACAGGCTTTACTTAATCTTATGGACATATGCTATAATTACAGTTTTTCTTATTTGTTATAAAAGTCTCCGGTTGATACTTTCCGTTCTTAAGTTCATCTTATGATCCCTTCGAATACGGAAATCAAAACACGAAATACTTTATTCTTCCTCTTCGAACTCGGCAGAAAGGATTGCCAATACTTCGTCAACGGTTTCTTCTTCAAGGTCTGTGCGACGAATCAAATCCTGGCGGGATATTGCCAATACATTTTTTGCAGTATCACAACCAATTGCTTTCAACGCATCAATCACCCATTGATCAATTTCATCGCTGAATTCATCCAGGTAAATATCTTCGCTTTCAGTGTCTTCATCCATTTCACGGAATACATCGAGTGTATAACCCGATAACATTCCTGCCAGTTTGATATTCAATCCACCTTTTCCGATCGCTTGTGACACTTCTTCGGGTTTGAGGTAAATCTCTGCTTTCTTTTCTACTTCATTCAATCGAATGGATGAAATTTTTGCAGGACTTAAAGCACGTGAAATAAATAAATTAATATTGTTCGTGTAATTGATGACATCGATATTCTCGTTCCGTAATTCCCGTACGATACCATGAATACGCGATCCCTTTACACCAACACAAGCACCTACCGGATCAATACGGTCATCGTACGATTCAACAGCTACTTTGGCTCGTTCACCCGGTATACGGGCAATTTTCTTTATTGTTATTAATCCTTCATGAATTTCAGGTACTTCCAGTTCGAACAAACGTTCAAGAAATACAGGTGAAATACGTGATAGTATGATTTTTGGATTGTTGTTCTTATTTTCAACCATGGCAACTACCGCACGAACGGTGTCCCCTTTGCGGTAAAAGTCAGTCGGTATTTGTTCCGATTTTGGTAAATAAAGTTCATTGCCTTCTTCATCAATAAGCAACATCTCTTTTTTCCAGATTTGATATAATTCAGCGCTCACAATCTGGCCTATTTTTTCACTGTATTTAGTGAAAACATTATCTTTTTGAAGTTCAAGTATTTTTGAAGATAAAGTCTGACGGAGTGTCAGGATTGCCCGTCTACCAAAGCTTAAAAAATCAACCGTATCAGTTACATCTTCATCAATCTCATAATCTTCATCAATTTTTTTGGCTTCAGTAAGTGAAATTTGAAGATTTGGATCTTCCACGTTTTCATCAGCTACAACAGTGCGGTTACGATAAATCTCAAAGTCACCTTTATCCGGGTTGATAATTACATCATAATTTTCATCGGTTCCAAATAATTTGGTAATCACATTCCGGAACGACTCTTCCATTACACTGATTAATGTACTTCTGTCGATGCTTTTTAGCTCTTTAAACTCCGAAAAAGTATCAATTAAGCTAATAGTTTCTTTTTTGCTCATGGCTTATTTGAATCTAATTATATATTTTGTAGTTTTAATATCATCATACGTAAAGGTAAGGTCCTCGCTGATAAGTATCTTTCGTTTTGCTCCTTCAGGTTTCTCTGATTTCTCAATTTCCAGTACAAATCCTGTTGAATCGACTTCCTTCAGGATTCCGTTGAATTTTTTTCCTTCCTTCGTCAATGTTTCAACCTCATTGCCCAGGTTTTTTTCGTATTGTTTTTGCACTTTAAATGGTTCAGTCAAACCCGCTGATCCCACTTCCAGATCGTAATCTTCTATTTCACGATCAATTTGTGATTCAATGTGCCGGTTTAATTCAGCACAAAAGTCGATTTTCACTCCTTCGAATGAATCAATTTCAACCATAACACGGTTATCCGGAGTGACTTTTATATCCACTAAAAAATAATCAGTATCTACAATAAATTGTTCAACAGCCTGATATATAGAATCTTTTGAAATCATATTGAATGTTATTTTAACAAACAAGGGGACTGTTGTCCCCTCCTCCGTATCCTAAATCTTTGCAAAAGTACAAAATAATTCTTTATAATACAAAGATTTAAGATAAAATATCACTATCAAACTGATCCGATTTGTTTTTTTTATTGATTCGGAACTTTTATTCAACCTACAGACTCTTGTTTTCAATCTAAACCTGTTAAATTAATTGTTTTGGATTATTCACAACTTATTCTATCTTTGTGAATACAATCAATATTCATGAGTCATTATTAAATTAATCCTCTATGTTTAAAATCTTATCCATCAACCCGGGATCAACATCTACTAAATTTGCTGTTTACGAAGATGAAACGTTGATTTGTTTGCATACCATTCGTCACACGAAAACAGATTTGAAACCTTTTAAATCTCTTTTTGAACAATACGAATTCCGAAAAAATCTGATGCTTGAAAAACTTAATTTCGATGGTATAGATATATCCGGTTTGTCGGCTGTGGTTGGTCGTGGCGGATTAGTTCGACCACTTGAATCGGGAGTGTATGAAGTGAATGAGAAACTTATCTCCGATTTGAAATCAACTCAACGGGCCGAACATGTAAGTAATTTGGGCGGATTGATTGCTCACGAAATAGCCGGAAGCATTCCAGGTTGTAAGGCTTTTATTGCCGATCCGGTTGTTGTCGATGAATATCAGGATGTGGCAAGAGTCAGCGGATTGCCCGAAATACCCCGTCGGTCTATGTTTCATGCCCTTAATCATAAAGCGATTGCCCGTAAATATGCTGCTGATAATGATACTTCGTATGAAAAGCTGAAATTAGTCATTGCTCATATGGGCGGCGGAATCTCGGTTGCAGCTCACCATTACGGTAAAGTGATTGACTCTAACCAGGGGTTGGATGGGTATGGTCCTTTTTCACCGGAACGTGCCGGAACACTTGATGCCGGATTACTGGTGAATCTGTGTTTTGATGGAAAGTACACTCAGGCAGAAATTCGTAAATTATTAGTTGGCAATGGTGGTTTAATAGCTCATTTGGGTACAAACGATGAACTTATTGCCGAGAAAAAAGCCAAAGATGGCGACCAACATGCACAACTTGTTCTATATGCCATGGCTTACAATGTTGGAAAAGAAATAGGTGCCATGCTGGCTGTCCTGAAAGGAGAAGCAGATGCCGTAATTCTGACCGGTGGTATTGCTCACAGTCATTTAATCGTGGATTATATTAAATCAATGATTTCTCTTATGGCTAAAGTTGTTGTCTATCCGGGTGAAGATGAAATGGAAGCCCTTGCCATGAGTGGATTAAGGGTTTTAAGAGGTGAGAAGAGCAAGGAATATTAATTGTCGGTAGTTTTATGTTATAAGTTTAATTGGATATAGAATCGTCGGTTTTCTACATGTGATTGTTGACATCCATTTTATAAACATCCTATAAATAGCATTTCGCAGCTTGTAATTTCATGTTTCAATATAAAACGTTTTATTTACTTTCTATATTGGGAATTGTTATTTTTATTAATTTCCAATCAGATTTGAATTGTTTAATATGATTATCCGCAAAGACTCCTCATCAAAAAGACTCAATAACTCAATAAAATCCATTATTTAATATTTAAACTTCTACTACTTTCGTATTCTAGTTCGCAAGTGTTTATCTTGACATTCCATTTCGTTATTGGTTTTCAATTGGTTTTCAATTGGTTTTGGATTGGTTTTGGATTGGTTTTGGTAACCAGAGTTCATTCATATATTTCCAAAATATATGCCATATACCTTTATAGGTATATGGCATATATAGCGCGAATAAGTGATTGTTAAGTGACTGATATATCGGGATAGCTACGGATCCAAAACCAATCCAAAACCAATCGAAAACCGTTCAGAGTTAGAAATGTATTCGTAATACAAATATAAAAAGAAAATTTGATGATCCCCTTTTTTTTGAGATAAATCCTTTACCCCAAATGAAATAACCTAATTAATTTATTGATGGTTAAGAAGTTTTTGCGGATAATCATTTTATTTAATTCCCAGTTTGTAAGATTCAGAACCCCTCTGTTGCATTTTAAATCGTTGCGATTTGTCATTGTCCGGTATTTTTAAAAGTTTTCTTTCCTGAACTTTCTAAAAATTATTGAGTTATAACAAATAGTCAGTCATCCTGCCGTATTAACCACATTTGAAATTCAATTTTATCTTCGCACTATAAATTTGTGTAGATATAATTCTCATTTAAATTTTAAAAATACAATTCAAACATTTGAATTAATACATTGCTATATAGCGTGCTAAGTTTTTTAATCACTTAGTCATACTGTCGTAATCCTGTTGTAAAGCAAATATTGTTAGTTTGCACTAAACTAATATGGCATACTTTATGTTCAAAACTATATTATTAATTTTATTTGTTATGTTGCTAAACACGATTGAAATCAAAGGTCAGACACCTCCGTATATTGAAAAAACAAGTGTAACTCCCGGCTCTCTAAAAATCCTGAGTTGGAACATTTACATGCTGCCTTATATCAGCTTGTTTAACAGCAATGCCAAACGTGCAAAAGTAATAGCCGATAAACTGGAATATTCCGATTATCAGATTATTGTATTTCAGGAGGCTTTTAGCAGCAAATGCAGGGATATCCTGGCTAAACGACTGGCTAAAGAATATCCCTATCAGTACGGACCGGCAAATAAATCGCTTTATCCTTTTCGTACAAACAGCGGGTTATGGGTGGTCAGTAAGATTCCACTGACACAACTGGGTAAGATAAAATTCAGCATTAGCAGGGGATTCGATATCATTGCCCGAAAAGGAGCTGTTCTTTTTCAGGGAGATTTTCACGGTTCTACTTTTCAATTGTTGACTACTCATCTTCAGGCTGATAATTCACATTTAATACGTGAAAAGCAATGTAGTGAAATAAAAGATCATCTGCTGAACCAATATTTCAATCCGAATATTCCCCAACTGATTTGTGGTGATTTTAATATTGATATGAATGATCATCAGAACTATCAACTTATGCTCAAGACCCTTGGTGCCAATAATGGAGAGATAAGCGGTGATATAAAGGTTACTTACGATGAACTAAACAATACATTAGCGCGGAATGCTATGGGGAAGAAGAGTCTGATAGATTATATTCTCGTACGCAATGAGAAATGGATTGATCATATCGAACGCAAAGTTCAGACTTTCTATACTAAAATAGGAAGTCGATCATCAAATCTTTCCGATCACTACGCCATGGAAGCAAACATTAATTTTAATACTCCACCATTGAATTCTGCTCTTTTGGTCACTGTTGCAAAATGAGTGGCTTGTCAAAAGAGTGCACTTTCAGACTTGAATGTAAAAAAAGAAAGCTATAAAAAGAAAGAAAGTTTTTCTAATTAATAGATAGGAGTGAGATAATTATAAATTGCAAATTTATACTTGAACACTCTTTTTTATTTCCTTTATTCCAACAATCTTCTCTTCCCACCACACCCACATTAGGAATATTATTCCGTAAAAGACATATTTAAATGCATATAAGTGCAAAAAGTCAAACCAGTCGGGATGATTTTCAATGCAGGCAACAATAAAAGTGATTCTGAAAATATTAAAGGCATAGACAACAATCAGGCTTAACGGAATGAACCATATTTTTTTTATTAGGGGTCCACGTGCAAAAGCAAGAATGCAAAAGGTTATGTATGCCTGTTTGATACCCGTACAGGCCCAGATGACCAGCACGGAATTTCCGTTTGGGTACCTGATCACATTGGAGTGTTCTAAAACAACGGTCGAACCGAAAGAGTGAAGGATAAAGGTTGTTACCCGGGCAACATGAAGAGCCATCCAGGTGAATGGGGCAGAGATATCCATACCCCAGATGGTGACCATTGAATCGACTTTCATGGAATCATCGCCCATGATATTGTATTTCCAGAAAAGATTTGCCCCCATTAAAACAACGAAAAAAATAATGACCCCTTTATAGGGTAATAGCTTTTCAGGAAAGTTGAATGAAGGCAGTTTCATTTAGAATTGATTTGATACGCGTGCATAAGGAACCTGATCAATGGAACAAAAGTCAGCATGCTGATACTTGAAATTGCCGGTGATGGCAATCATGGCAGCATTATCCGTAGTAAAGGCGAACGGAGGAATATACACTTCCCAACCATATTTTAATCCGTGATCGAGAAATGACTGTCGCAATGCCGAATTTGCAGAAACTCCCCCTGCAACGGCAATATGACGTATGTTTAAATCGACAGCAGCCTTACGAAGCTTATCCATAAGAATTTCAACCACGGTTGCCTGAATGGTGGCACAGAGGTCGTTCAGGTTTTCTTCTACGAAATTTGGGTTCTCTTTTATTTTATCTCGTAATAAATATAAAAAGGATGTTTTAAGTCCGCTGAAGCTATAATTGTACCCCGGGATATGTGGTTTGTTTAATGTAAAGGCTTTCGGATTTCCTTGTTTTGCCAGTCGGTCGATATGGGGTCCGCCGGGATAAGGCAATCCCATTACTTTGGCACACTTATCAAAGGCTTCACCGGCTGCATCGTCGATGGTTTGTCCAATAACTTCCATATTGTCATATGCTTTTACCAGTACAATTTGAGAATTGCCACCCGAAACGAGTAAACACAAGAACGGAAATTCCGGTCTGTGTTCGTCCGGCTTTCCTTCACTGATAAAGTGAGCCAGCACATGAGCCTGTAAATGATTTACATCAATGAGCGGAATGTTAAGTGATTGAGCCAGTCCTTTGGCGAATGAGGTCCCAACCAGCAGTGAGCCCAATAATCCCGGACCACGGGTAAAGGCAATGGCACTGAGTTCTGACTTGTCAATTCCTGCCCGTTTCAAGGCTTCATGTACTACCGGAATAATATTGAGTTGATGGGCCCGTGATGCCAATTCGGGTACTACTCCACCAAAACTGGCATGGACTGCCTGACTGGCAATTACATTCGACAACATAATGCCGTCGCGGATAACCGAAGCGGAGGTGTCATCACAGGATGATTCGATCCCTAATATGATTGTTTGATTCATTATTTTAAAAAGTGTAATGTTGATCTATAAATGAACTTGTGGATTCGATAGAGTGAATTCCACTAAAGAGCTGTATTTTTATGTGAAATGTAAATTCTTATCAGGCTTTCCTTGTGGAATTCATGATTTATTCTTTACTTTTGCGTAATAAAGTCCAAAGGTATAAAAAAAAGAAGTAATATATTAGGTTATAGTGTTGACGGAATAATTTTATTTCTCATGCTGGTTTTTATGCTGCTTCAAACCGGCAGAATGCAACAGTTTATATACAAAGCGGTCGTTTATGAACTTTCGCAAAAACTTCATTCAAAAGTTACTGTTGGCAAAATCAGTTATGTTCTGTTTAATGATATCTCTATAAAGAATTTATATGTCGAGGATCAGCAAAAAGACACGTTGTTGTTTGTGAGCCAGGCTGATGTTCATTTCAAATTCTGGGAATTCTTCCACGGAAAAATTATCATTACTTCGGCTGAATTAGACCATTTTTATGGTAATATTATTATTGATAAAAAAGGTCATT
>Ga0302262_10000274_pt1 | contig 21165 bp, 20 predicted proteins | sample II_Fen_E3_4_FD_194557 | JGI IMG/M metagenome (GOLD analysis project Ga0302262, IMG submission 194557) | Peat permafrost microbial communities from Stordalen Mire near Abisko, Sweden - II_Fen_E3_4 | ecosystem: Environmental > Terrestrial > Soil > Wetlands > Permafrost | place: Sweden: Abisko...
GTGGGGTATGGCCTGAAAGACCGAGAGGTCCGCATCTGCTGCCCAACCGCTAAATTAAATGGCTTCGGCGGCTTCCGGGAGGAGCTGCCATTCACACGCACGCCGGGGAACGGCTTGAGTTGGTCGGGTGCTGCCCAAAGGGAACCCAGGATCATGGGACTTTACTGCCGGTCGCCGCCCGGAAAGGGAAGGTCCAGTTTCGCCGAAACCGGCCATTCGTGGAGCCGCGTAAGCCCTCGCTGCGATGTCAATGCCGCGGGACACTTGCGACTGTCCGGAATTGGGGACTAGATTGCGCTAAGCAGACGTAGACGGGCCACGGAACGGTCGGCTATCCAAATGCTCGCACTGCTTATTGCGTCACAAAATGGCAGTGTAAAAAAGCCATAGGCACTCCAAGTCCTGAGGGAGGGCTTGGGACCTGCTGCCCCGCTTGTCGGCATCGCGGGGATACATATGCGGATCATCACTAGCACGCTCGCCTCGGTTTCGCTTCTGGCGATCTTTGCGGGCAGCACAGTTCAGGCCGACGCTGCCGAAGTTGAAGCCGCTCCTGCTTCGGACATTATCGTGACCGCCCGCCTCCAAAAGACCGCGCGCAGCGAGCAAGCCGCCGCTGTCAATCTAGTGAACATTCAGGCCGCCGAGACGATTGCCAAATATCCCGATATTAACGCTGCCGAGGCGCTGGGACGCATTCCCGGCGTGGCCTTGTCGATCGATACCGCCGAAGGGCGCTTCGTCAACATTCGCGGGCTGGATGGCAACCTCAATGGTGCCACCTTCGGCGGCGCCTCGCTGCTCAACACGCAGGCTGGCGGCACCTATTTCAACGCGGCTGGCCGCGCGGTGGAATTCGACACCGTGCCCGTCGGCGCGATCGACCGCATCGTTGTCATCAAGACCGGGCTGCCCGACCATGACGCGGAGGGCATCGGCGGCAGCATCGAACTCACCCCGCGCAGCGCCATCGGCCATGATAAGCTCTATTTCGAGGGTACGCTCGGCGAAGGCTATGAGCCCGCCCGCAAAACCACCAATTTCAACGAGGAAATCGTGATTGGCGGCGGCTTTGGCGACAATGGCCATGGCGGCAAGCTGATCCATGTTGTCGCCACCCAGTTTGAGCATAATGACGCGCGCGGCTTTGACGATATTGAGGCGGGCTATGCCGACAGCCCCGGTCTGGTTGGCTCCAAGACCGAGGATAAGGCCTACAGCGCTCGAACTGCGTCGCTACCAGTATAACCGCCGCCGCTTTGGCTATTCCACTGAGGTGGATATCACCCCTGATGACGCCAACCGCATCTACGCGCGTTTCTCGCTGGCCGGCTATCACGAGCACGTGCATCGCCAGCGGCTGGAGATCGACGGACTGGACGGCTCGCAAGGGACGATCACGGTTGATCCGGCCAACCCCAATGGCTTTGCCGTGACGGGCGCCTCGGCGGTCAACACGCTGCGCGACGAGTATGAAACGCACCGCAATCTGATCACCCAATTGGGCGGCGAGCATCAGCTTGGCAAGTTTAAGCTGGAATGGCTCGCCTCCTATGTGCGCGCGACCTATGACAAGCCCTATGACATCAACTCGACTTTTTCCGGCCCCGGCGATGGCTCCAATCCGGCGGCGGGCTTTAACGCCACCTATGATAATATCACCAATTCCAATTTCCCGGTGCTCAAGGTGGCGGGCGTGGACCTGGCCAATCCGTCCAATTACATCCTGAAGAAGGTCGGCAATTCGGCTGAATATGACAAGGATCAGGAATACAGCTATCAGGCCAAGGTCTCAGGCCCGGTCGGCTTGTTGGATGGCGACAATTTCGCGGTCGGCGCCAAGCTGCGCTATCGCGAGAAATATGCGCTCAAGGCTTCGTCTGCCAACGTCAAGGGCATAGGCCAGTCGCTCACCAGCTTCCTCGGCAATGGCCCCTACACCAACTATTATGACGGCCTCTACAACATCGGCTATTCGGCCAATGGCGATGCCATCACCAGCACCTTTGGCTCGGCTTTGGCGGTGCATGCGCTGGGGCAGGCCGATACGCTGTTTGACGATCACGAGGACATCATCGCCGGTTTCGTCCAATATCAGGCGACTGTGGGCAAGCTGCACGGCCTGATCGGCGTCCGCGTCGAACACACAAAGGCCAGCTATGGTGGCTTCGTCAATGGTGCCTACCAGACAATCGCCAGCAGCTACACCAACGCCTTCCCCACCGCGCAACTGCGCTATGAGATCAGCCCCAAGCTGATCGCGCGCGGCACATGGTCCACCGGCATTGCGCGCCCCGGCTTCCTGCAAACAATCCAAAGCGGCTCTGTCGATCTTGGCGGACAGGTGGTGACCACCGGCAACCCCTATCTCAAGCCGACCACATCGAATAATTTCGACCTCAGCCTCGAATATTATCTGCCGAATGCAGGCGTTATCTCGGTTGGTTTGTTCGACAAGCAAATGCGCAATTACATCATCGCCAGCACCTTCCGCGCGCCCTATCCGCTCAGCGGGGTCGAACAGCCTGTTCACGTGGCAATCGTTCAACAATGTCTCGGGCGCCTATGCGCGGGGCGTCGAGCTGTCGTATGTCAACAAATTCACCACGCTGCCAGCCCCCTTTGACGGACTGGGGCTTGATGCCAATGCTGCCTATGTGGACTCGTCGGTGGCCATCCACGCGGGTCTGCCCAGCCAGCCGCTGCCCGGCACGTTTGAACTGACCAGCAATGCGGCGCTGTTCTACGAAAAGGGGCCGATCAACCTGCGGCTGGCGATGCAATATGAATCCAAGGCGCTGTTTGGCGTAGGTGGTTCGCCCACCACGTTCAGCTATGCGACGATCGCCACCGATGTCTATCAGGACAAGCGCATGACGCTTGACCTGTCGGGCAGCTATGAATTCACGCGCAATGTGAAGTTCTACGCCTCGGTGAAGAACCTGACCGACGCGCCGCTGCGCTTTTACGAGGGCACCAGCAACCGCCCAATCCAGCGTGAATTCTATGGACAGACCTATGAGGCGGGCGTCAAGGTCAAGCTGTAAGCGCGACACAAGTCTAAGGAACGGAATATGCATCGTACCATCGCATCCCTCGCAGCCGCTGTATCCGCGCTTGCCGTGACTGTCGCCGCAGCTGTGCCTACCACGCCCGCCTTTCATAGCGCAGCCCCGATCGCAGCCCCCGACGGGCGCTGGGATTTCACAAGCTGGGACGCCGAACATGGCCGCGTTCTGGTGGCCCACGGTCAGGATGTGTTGATCTTTGGCCCCGCCGGCAGCGTGCATGCTATCGGCAAACTGGCGGGCGCGCATGGCGTGCTGGCCATTCCCGGCAGCAACCATGTGCTGGTCAGCAGCGGCAAGGACGACAGTGTCCGTGTGCTGGATTCGACCACTGGCGCTGAACTGGCCAAGATCGCGGTGACGGGCGATCCTGACGCGATGATCCTGTCCGATGATGGGCATACCGCCTATGTGATGGGGGCGGATTCGGGCGCGATCTCGATTGTGGATCTGGTGAGCAACACGGAAAAGGGCCGCATTAAGCTCAAGGCTGGCCTCGAAGTGCCGGTGCTGCTCAGCCCCACCCTGCTGGCTGTGAACAATGAGCCGCAGGGCGAGATCGAACTGGCCGATCTGGCAACCGGCAAGGCCGCTGGCGTAATCGCCATGCCCGGCTGCAAGGAGCCTACCGGCCTTGCCTATGTGCCCGAGCAAGGGCTTGGCTTAAGCGCCTGCGCCAATGGCGTAGCAGCTTTGGTGGACATGAAGGCGCGGGCTTTGGTCAAGCTGCTGCCGATTGGCATGGGTCCCGATACCGCCATCTGGCAGGAAAGCGCGCATCGCTTTCTGGTGCCTTGTGGACGCAGCGGCACGCTCTCGATCATCAGCCTGAATGGCCGTGAAGCCAAAGTCGAAGCCTCGATACCCACGCAAACCACCGCCCGCACCGCCGCGCTCGATCCGGCCAGCGGCAAGCTCTATCTACCCGCCGCCAGCTTTGGCGCCGCGGTTGGCGGGGGCCGCGCGCCGATGGTGCCCGGCAGCTTTCACCTGCTGGTGCTGGCGCCGCAATAAACGCCTAAATGGCAGGGTGCCGCACGGCCCTTTGATCGGTTAAAGGGCGGCATCGCCATCAAGTCGAGGCCGCCTTTTCGATGAAAACCTTCCGTCTGTTTGGCGTCACGCTCTGCGCCGCTTTGGGACTGGTCATGCCCAGTGCAGCCTTTGCCGGGCCGCCATTTATTACCGATGATCCCGAACCGACCGATCTCCACAAGTGGGAAATCTACAATTACGCGGGCGGTAGACGCGAAGGCGGTGTAACCAGTCTCGATACCGGCGTCGATCTTAACTATGGCGCTGCGGCCAATGTCCAACTGACTGCGGTGCTGCCGCTGCATACTGAAACCGGCGTGCCACTCGACGTTGGGGATGTGCAATTGGCAGCCAAATATAAGTCCATCCATCAAGATAGCGGTTTTCTGCCGGTGGACATCACCTTTTTTCCGCGCGTGTTTCTGCCAACTGGGCGCCGCTCGACCCGCGCTCAGGTGCTGCTGCCGATCTGGGCGCAGCGCGCTGCGGGCAAGTGGCAGTTTTTTGGCGGTGGCGGCTATATGCTCAACCCCGGCTCGGGCAATCGCGATTATTGGGTGCAAGGCGCGGTGGTGCTGCGCCAGATGCGCCCTGGCTGGCAACTCGGCATCGAGGAATACCATCAAGGCCCCACCGCGCAGGGCGAACGCCCCGTTACCGGTGTCAATCTGGGCACGCTTATTCATATCAAGGGGCCGATCTCGCTGATTGGTTCAGCCGGCCAAGGCCTCAACCGACACCAAAGCGTATTCTACGCAGCACTAAAACTCGACATGTGAAGGAGCAGATGATGCAAGAATCCACCAAGGCGTTAGCCAAAGTGCCCGCCGTCACGCTGGGCTTTTGGGTGATCAAGATCTTTGCCACAACGCTGGGTGAAACGGCGGGTGACACCGTTTCGATGAGCTGGCTAGGCGAGACCACCTCGTCAGCCAATGGTTGGGGTTACCTCATCGGCACCGGCATCTTTATAGTGCCGCTCTTGCTGCTGGTGGCCGCGCAAATCCGTGCCAAGGCGTTCCACCCTTTGCTTTATTGGGCCACCATCATCGCCTCGACCACGGCGGGCACCACGCTGGCCGATTATTTCGACCGCTCGCTGGGCATTGGTTATATCGGTGGGTCGCTGTCGCTGTTTGCCTGCGTGATCGCGTCGCTGGCGTTGTGGAAGCACAAGCTGGGCACGGTGTCGGTCGACAGCGTGTCAAGCCCGCGCGCCGAAGTGTTCTACTGGGCGACCATCACCTTTTCCCAAACGCTGGGCACCGCGCTGGGCGACTGGACGGCGGACAGCTTTGGTGATGCCAGCTTCATGGGGCTGGAATCGGGCTATGTGTTTGGGGCGGTGACCTTTGCCGTGGCGCTGGCCGTGGTGGCGCTGCTCTATCGTTTCACCAGCCTATCACGGCCGACGCTGTTCTGGGCCGCCTTCATTCTCACGCGACCCCTGGGCGCCACCGTAGGCGATTTTCTCGACAAACCTCTGGCCAAGGGCGGGCTGGATTTCAGCCGCCCGGTAGCCTCTGCGGCGCTGCTGCTTGCGATGGGGCTGTGCCTTGTCCTGCTGCCACAGCGCAGCGTCGGCCATTAAGGGGGCTCGCATGACGACCCTTTCCCTCAGCAAGGTGCCGCAAATGGCGATGGGTTTCCTCCACCAATTGCTGCCGTTCCGGACGCAGCAACTTTTTGCCGATCACGAGACCGGCGCCAGAGCGCCCCGTGTGCCTGAATGTAGGGCCGCTTTCGGCTAGACCTGACCTTTACAGGTGATAACCTGAACGACGTGTGTTGGTCGCGTGCTGCCGCCTCTGCGCCGCGTGGGGATCGCCGCCAATCCAGACGTTCAGCGCCCCTGACCGGAGCCCACAAACCGGTCGTAGATTCATGCGACATTGGAACGGTGGAACGCCGCATCGTGGAACAAATCTGCCGGTCCCAGCCAGTCTAGGGAACGTCACATTACGCCGAAACCAGGCATTTGTGGAGCTAAGCTACCTGATCGAGATTCTGGCCCTCGTTGGATTTCAACTGAGGAACGATGCACTTGGATGGTCCCGCGATCCGGTATCTAGCAGTATATTTCATTCTTCGGATGACAAGGGTCGTCGGGAGGCGCTAACTGCCCGCGCCTTAACGGCAATCCAAGGGGGATTAGTTCAAAATGAAGGTCATTGCTTCGGTCGTGGCGATAGCCGCTGCAATAATAGTTTGCACGCCTGCAATGGCGCAGAAGAAGCCAGATCCTAGGCGACACGCTGTTGCTCCGGCGAAGCCCGCCGCCAAGGCCGCGCCTAAGCCAGTGCCAGCGGTATGGTATGATTTTAAGGGAGCTAGGCTTGGGATGACGATGGAAGAATGGAAGGCGGTTGAGCCGCCTATCAGCACGTCCTCTAGTTCAGCCTACACCTCTCGCGACGAAGGACCGAATCGTATCTGGTGCTCCACCGATCGCTTTCCAGACGGGAAGGAGATCACGGGCACCTTCTACCTGTCTGATGCAGAGAAGGCGCTAGGCGTGGTCGCATGCAAATATGCGAAACTCTGGACGATCACGAAAACATATACTTCTCTGCGACCGTCCTACGTGAAGATCGGAGAATATATTTCCGACGATGTGGACTATAAATTCTTGGACGGTAAGCTCTATGAGATCAACATCACGGGCAGCAAAAACCTGCTCGGTGACATTATGGACGGACTAACGGCCAAGTTCGGCGAGCCAAACAGCAAGGTCGATGACACCACCCAGAATAAAGCTGGCGCGACGTTTCCACACATGGAGCGGCCATGGCTCAATCCTGTGGCATCGATCCATCTGGAAACGCCCTACACTAAAATCGACAACCTCAATGTGACGTTCTGGGCAACCGATGCTATCACGCGGATCGGGGTGAAGAAGCGAGAACTGCACCCGGCGGCAGACAAAATGTAAACTGCTCTAGCAAGGTTTGAGGAGCGGGGCTGGATCATTTCAGCCTCGCTTCTTTGATGGCGGTGAAAAAATTAAGGTTTAACCTGAATGTCGATCGAACGCCTCCGCAAAATCGTCCAGGAAGCCGTCCCAGTGCTTTTCGCCCAAATCCATGGCGGGCGAGTCAGATGCGAAAGCGAAGCGACCCTGCAACTGCATTTGGGACGCATAATTGCGGCAATTGGCGACCTCGCGTTAGTCCATCCCCTCGAGACGTTTTCGATCGAATTGGAGAAGCCCCTCATTGGGGCGAAGCGCGGACGTATCGACGTCTGGTTCGGGCTGACGACTGCTGATGATCGAGAATGGCGCTGCGCGATCGAATTGAAGTTCCCGAAGAAGGTCAATCAGAGGGAACCGAACAACAGATACGACATCTTCAAAGACATTGCCCGTCTGGAGAACTGCAAGGACGTGGCTGATGTGGGGTTCATGCTCGTGGGAACTGATCACTCGCATTACATCACCCAAGCAGATTACTCCACCGATACGAAGGATTTCGACCTTCGTGATGGACGTTCGTATCGTGCGGGAACTGAGATGGTTTATCGCACGGCGAAGCCGCACGGACTGCCGATTACTCTCCTTGGCGACTACGAGTTTGCGTGGTCGGATGACACACACCCACTCCGTTATCTTCTTTTGGAAGTGGCGCCGGTTCGCGAGTGGGCCTGAAGGGGGGGGCGATGGATTAGGAGCAGTAGAAAAAAGCGGTTTGGAGGCCCTGATATTGGCAGAAGGTAGACTTCTTAAGGTACGCATCCGACGAAGGGCATCTGGCGGCTGCCGGTTTGAGCTGACAGGTTCGCCACGGTGCAAGCAGCATGTTTAGCACCGTGGCTAGAGACGTGACGATGGCGCAGATCACAGTGATTTCAGGTGTTGAACGACGGCGGCAGTGGAATGATGACCAGAAGCTGGCCTTGATCGAGGCGGCGATGGCACCCGGTGCGTCTGTCGCCGCCGTGGCGCGAGACGCCGATGTTGCGACCTCGTCGATCTACCGGTGGCGGCGGGAGTTGTGCGGTATACCAGTGAAGCCCAAAGGCTTTGCAGCCGTCACCGTTCGCGCAGATCCGGCCAGCTCTTCCCAGGGCGTGTCCGACATGCTGGTCATCGAGATCAACGGCGCGACGATCCGGGCTGGCAACATAGCCTCGGCAGATTTGCTGGTGGCGGCGTTGCGGGAGCTCAAGGCGTGATCCCCATTCCAGGCGGGGCGCGGGTCTGGATAGCGACCGGGCGGACGGACATGCGCAAGGGCATGTCATCGCTGGCGATGCAGGTGCAGCAAGGCTTTGACCGCAATCCGCATGCCGGAGATCTTTATGTCTTTCGTGGCCGGCGCGGCGATCTGCTCAAGATCCTGTGGCATGACGGGATTGGCATGTCGCTCTACTCCAAACGACTGGAGCGTGGTCGCTTCACATGGCCAACGACATCGGACGGCGTCATTTCGATCTCGGCCGGGCAGCTTGGCTTCCTTCTGGAAGGCATCGACTGGAGAAATCCGCAATACACCTTCAGGCCCGAAACGGCGGGCTAAAGTGCCCGCATTCATTGGGTTTCAGGCGCGAATACCCTCGACAGAATGGCGGTTTTCTGCTGTAAAATGAGCTTCGATGGACACACCAATCGAGGCCCTTCCCGACGATATTGACGCGCTCAAGGCGCTGCTGGTCGTCGAGCGCCAGAATGTCCTCATGGCCCGCGCCAAGGTGCTTCAAGCCGAAGCGCTGGCCGCTATCGCGCAGGCCCAGGTCGCTGATGCCCACGCCATCATCGAAGAGCTCAAGCTGCGCATCGCCAAGGCGCGTCAGGACAAATGGGGCCAGTCTTCCGAGCGCCACAAGCAGTTGCTCGATCAGCTCGAGATGCAGCTTGAGGACGTTGTCACCGCCGCGACCGAGGATGAGCTCGCCGCCGAGATGGTCGTTGCCAAGGCAGCGGCTGCCGGTGTCCCGGTGGCGCCCTTCACGCGCAAGAAGGCCGCGCGCGAGCCGTTGCCTGCCGATCTGCCTCGCCGCCGGGTTGTCGTGCCCGGGCCCGAGGCATGCCCATGCTGTCACAGCGACGATCTGCGCAAGATCGGCGAGACGATCACCGAAAGCCGGGAGGTCATTCCGCGCCAGTGGATCGTCGTGCAAACGGTGCGCGAGAAATTCCTCTGCAAGGCCTGTGAGGCGATCACGCAGCCGCCGGCTCCGTTCCATCCCATTCCTCGCGGTTCGGCCGGGCCCAATCTGCTGGCCATGATCCTGTTCAACAAGTTCGGCCTGCATCAGTCGCTGAACCGGCAGAGCGAAACCTATGCCACCGAGGGCATGAGCCTGAGCGTGTCGACGCTGGCCGACTATGTCGGGCACGCCACCATCCTGCTGCGCGGCCTGGTCGATCTGATCGAGGCCCATGTTCTGGCCGGTGAACGCATTCATCATGATGATACCACCGTGCCCGTCATGGCTGCCGGCGAGACGATCACGGGCAGGATCTGGGCGGCCGTTCGCGATGACCGCCCCTTCGGCGGCGTCGATCCACCCGCCGTGGTCTATTATTACACACGTGACCGCACCGGCGCCCATCCGCAGCGCCAACTTGCGCGCTATACCGGCATCCTGCAGGCTGACGCCTATGGCGGCTATGACGCCCTCTACGCGCATGGCCGCAAACCAGGGCCCAGTCTGGAAGCAGCCTGCTGGGCGCATGCCCGACGACCGTTCTACAAAGAGGCACGCGTGAGCCGCGCCCCGTTAGCCGTGGAAGTCGTCACGCGCATGGACGCGATCTTTGCCGCCGAGCGCCAGATCTGGGGCCAGGACACCGGTGAGCGGCTTGCATGGCGCCAGGTCCACGTCGCCCCGCTCGTCGCTCAACTCGAAGCCTTCCTGCGCCAGCAATACGGACGGCTCTCGCGTAAGGGCGACCTCGCCAAGGCCATCAACTACATGCTTTCGCGCTGGGACAGCTTTGCCCGCTTCGTGCATGACGGTCGGATCTGCATGACCAACAATGCCGCCGAGCGGCGGGTTCGCACGGTCGCCGTCGGACGTCGAAACTGGACATTTTGCGGATCAGATCGCGGAGGTGACCGGGCAGCGGCCATGTACACGCTGATCCAGACGTGCCGCCTCAACGATGTCGATCCGCATGCCTGGCTGCGCGACATCATTGCCCGGATCTCTGACCATCCCCAGACCCGACTGCATGAACTGCTGCCCTGGGAATGGAAGGCCCAGCAGGCCGGCCGTCAAACTGTTGCTCAGGCCGCATAGCCAAAGCCAGACCCGCCGCAGCAATGGCCCTGCCAAGTCAAAGGGCCTTCGCCGAATGGATACTGGATACCTCTCGCCAAACGATAAGACTCGGAAGCCTGTTCAGCCGGTAGCAAGGCCTCACCACTGATCAGGGGGGCATCTTCGCGCAGCAGGGGCGACAATGTGATCGACACACTCCACAAGATCGGCTTCTATTGTGGCCGAACCGGCGATGGCTTCTGGGGCGAGCCGCAGAATTCGCTGTCCAACCTCGCGTTTATTGTGGCGGCGAGCGCGGGATTCCTCGTCTGGCGCGCCCCAGGCAACCGCGATCGCTTTGGCCTGCTGCTGATTGGCCTGGTCGCGGCGATCGGGATTGGCAGCTTTCTTTTCCATTCGCACCCCGATGGGTTGACACTGCAGTTCGATCTCGTGCCCATCCAGATCTATGGGCTGGCGGCCTTCTTTACTCTAGCGCGTGGCGAATTTGGTCTGTCCTTTGCCAAGGCTGTTCTGGCGATCATAGCGTTTTTCCTGGTCAGGCAAGGCTGGTTGCTGCTCGGGCCGCTGCTGGCGCCAAGGGGCTTTCTGGGCGGAGCGATGTCGCATATCCCCACGATCATACTGCTGATCGGCTGCGGTCTGGCGCTGCATACCCGTCAAAGGCCGGTGGGCGCGTATCTGCTGTGCGCTGCCGGTTTCTATGTCGCCGCCATTGCCGCCCGATCGCTCGATGTTCCCCTGTGCCAGCGCTTTCCTTTCGGGCTGCATTGGCTGTGGCATTGCCTGACTGCCGCCACAGCGGGCACCGTGCTGCTCGGGCTGGTGCGCCACCGGCGCCTTGCAATGAACGTGGTGCAATCATAATATGCTATTGTACGCCTCTCGGGCCGCCGCGGGATCGCCTTCATTCCAGACGTTCAGCGGCCCGGCCTCAAGCTGGCGAACCGGTCATTCGTTTATTCTGACCAATCCGCTTTGCCCGCAGCGTCTCAGGAGGCCAGCATCTGGCCGGCCACGCGCCTGACTGCGTCGGTCAATTGGCGCAGCACATCGGCATGGAGACGCGCCACGGTCCAATAGAGCGTGACGCTAATTGGCGTATCGGGGAGCAGTTCGACCAGCTCGCCGGAAGCCACATGCGGCCCCGCCAGATTGGAGGGCTGCATCCCCCATGCCAAACCGCGCATGGCGAGATCGAGGAAGGCGTGTGTCGAAGGTATCCAATGGACCCGGTTGCCAAGCGGCGCTCCCACGCGCTCCATCGCCCAGCGCACTTGCAAATCGTCGCGCCGGTCAAATCGCATATATGGTGCGCTCAACAGCGCATCAGTTGTAAGACCTGCGGGGAAATGGCGTGCCACAAAAGCGGGGCTGGCGCAGGCCACATAGTTCAAGTCGCCAAGACGGGTAGTACGGCACCCTTGCACGGAGCGACTGTCCGAGGTGATCGCAGCAACGACTTCGCCGCTGCGCAGGCGGTCAGCGGTATGGGCCTCATCATCAACGATCAATTCTACCAGCAGACCAGAATGCTGTGCGAAATCGACGATGGCCGGAGCCAGCCAGCTCGCCAGACTGTCGGAATTGGCCGCGATCTTCAATGTTACGGGCAGAGCACCGCTCGGCTGCACATCCGGTTTCAGGTCCACTTCAAGCAGGCGAACTGCCTCGATATGGGCACATAGACGCCGCCCGATCTCAGTGGGCTGGCAAGGCTGGCCGCGCAAGATCAGAACAGCGCCAAGCCTCTCCTCCAGCACCCGCACCCTCTGCGATACCGCCGAAGGTGTGATGTTGAGGGCCAATGCCGCGCGCTCAAAAGTGCCTTCGCGAACCACAGCGGCGACAACAGACAGGGCGGCATAATCAAGCACGAATGAAGTTATGCTTCATCTACTTAAGAAGATCAAGTTTCCCTTAGGCAAGGAGCCGCACCATAATCAGGCCCATGAACACCATCCTTGCCACCTATTCCGCCGGCTTCGCCCTGTGCGCCGCCCTGATTGTCGCCATTGGCGCGCAAAATCTGTTCGTGTTGCGGCAGGGTTTGTTGCGCGCTCATGTTGGCGCTGTCGCAGCATTTTGCATTACTGCCGATGCCACTTTGATCGCACTCGGCGTCAGCGGTGTTGCGGCCTTCCTGCATACAATGCCGCAATTGACCAACCTGCTGTCGCTAGGTGGGGCTGTGTTCCTTGCCTGGTATGCTTGGCAGGCTCTCCGCCGGATGGGCCAAGGCGAGGCCATGACAATCGACGCGGGCCATGCCCAAAAGCTTGGGCAGGTTCTCACAACGCTGGCGGGTTTCACTTTTCTCAACCCGCATGTCTATCTCGACACGGTCTTGCTGATGGGCACGGCCGGCGCCACTCATCCCGCTCATTTGCGGCCCTTTTTCATTGCCGGGGCTGCCTCCGCCAGCGCCTGCTGGTTTCTGACGCTGGCTTATGGCGCGCGATTGCTGACGCCCATCTTTTCTCGTCCCACCGCATGGCGAGTGCTGGATGGCATCGTAGGTCTGACCATGCTAGTGATGGCGCTGACTCTGGCAATGTCCATAACCCGCTGACGCCGCCATAGCCGCCGTTCGACAACTCTATACCACTCATCGAAAGCGGTCGTAGGTTCCGCGCGGAGAGATACCTGAGCGTGTAATGATCAAGCAAAGGTGAGGTCCATCCGGCAGCGCGCCTGCATCGACATCGATGAGTTTGTTCAACCAGCGTTGAGACAGCTTGATGACCGGCGCACCGCGATGCGCTATTGTCCGCCCATGTCCGGCAGCAAGCAGCACTTTATTCCCCAGAGTTTGCTCAAGGGTTTCGGAGTCAAGCGCGGCAAGTCAACGTTCGTGGTCGCATACACGCACGACCGCGGCATCTTCACGCCCGCAACCGACGGCATAGCTGCCGAACGGCACTTCTATTCCGAACTCGGCGTTGAAGGGGGTGACGAGACGCTCGACGACCGCATCACCGAACACGAGACTCCCCTTGCGACGATGTTGTCCAAGCTCCGTTCCCTTAGGGATGGAGCGCGAGTCGATCCGGGAGAGGCCGCCGCCTTCGTCACGCATCTGGCGATCCGCAACGACCATTTCCGCAAGGCCATCACTTCGGCAGGCGCCAGAATGATGGACCTCGTTGCCGATCGGTTCGGGGCTGCCGACTCATGCCGAGCTTTACTTGGAATCGACAACGACCATCCGCAGGGCTTGTTCGCTGAGCAGCTGAAAGAGGCGTTCGACCAATACCGGCCGCTTATCGATATGCTCGGAATGGATCGCGAAACCTTCGATCGGTGGGCGTTCGGGAGGGCCAAATCCAGCTTTGCGACGATCCACAAAGAGATAAGCGGTTCAATCTCTGGGGCAGTGATGGCGATCTCCGAGGCACTGCCCGGCACAGCTGCGGACGCCCAGCGAAGGGCGCTCAACGAAGATCTCGTGCCGACCAAGAGGGTCGAGGCCTTGTCGGCGCTCGGCTGGCGAGTAACCCATCCGTCTGAACCGCTGATTCTTCCGGATTGTGTCGCGGTCGGCTTCGACAGGAACGGCAAAGGGCTCCCGCTGATGATGATCGACCGCGAGGACCTGTATTCGATCGTCTTGCCGATCGCGTCCGATCGGCTCCTCGTCGGCATGGTCGACGAGACAGCCAAACTCACGGGTGACTTGAACGAGACCATGGCCTGTTGCTCTTGGGACTTCTACGTCGCACGCGACCGAACAGATGAGTTCGAGAAGCTCCGCGGTGCCCTGCGATCGCTGATCGCCCCCTACATCGACCAAATCGTTGATGGTGCTGCGGACGGCGCATTGCGGGACCTAAATTCTTGACTGAACGCTGGTTGAAAAGTTCGGAAGTGCAAATCTGGCGGAACCGGTCTATGATCACATTGGAGGCAATATAACGGATACTGATCAGATCTCGGAGACCCTCGATGACATCGCCCGCCGTCAGGCAGTGAGCACCGGCCCCTTCTCCATTTCCAAAGACTTGGTTCACCAGCTCGACGATGTCGCGTTGCGCTCTTTGCTTGGCAAGCTGCTTGAGGCTGAAGGCGCATCGCGCGGCGTTCCGATGGCGGCTATCGATCTTGGAGGTAACCAAAACGCGCCCGACGGCGGGATCGACGCGGCCCTTTCGTGGCAGGACAGCCCCAAACCCGGCGGTTGGCTGCCGCGCCGGATGACCTACTATCAGTGCAAGGCGCAAGCATTGCCGCCGGCGGCCGTAGAGGCCGAAATGCGCCCTAGCGGCTCGCCACGCCCGATCTTCGCTCGGCTGGCGCGAGAGGGTGGTGCCTACGTCATCTTCTCGACCGATGACATCGGCACCAACGGTATCGACGCGCGCCTGGCGCGGATGCGCGCCGCAATTTCCGACGTCGGGGACAGTGACCGCATTCATCTCGACTTCCTCGGCGCGGACCGTATCGCACGGTGGGTCAACCAGCACCTAGGCGTCGCAATGTGGCTGCTGGCCGCAATCGGTCGCCCGCTCGGTGGCTGGCGGCCGTACGGCGACTGGTCGGCACCCGGGAGTTCTGCATTTCCCTATGTCATTGACGAAACCGCGCGCACTGCCGTGGGCGGGCAGGAGGGTGACGTCCGCATGGCGATCACCGCGATACGCGTTGCGTTGGCGTCGCCGGGTGGCACTGTGCGGCTCGTGGGGTTGTCGGGCATGGGCAAGACGCGGCTCGCGGAAGCGCTGTTCGATACACGCGTACACGGCGGCAAAGCGCTGGCAGCAGCGACGAGCATCTACGGCGACACGGGCCTCGACCTAGGTGTCGGGGCGGCGCTTGTCGCCGAACAGCTGTCAATGTCGGGTATCGAGGCGGTGCTGGTCGCTGATAATTGTTCGGGACGCACCCACGCGCAGCTCACCGAAATCGTGCGCCGCAAAGGCAGCCAAACTAGCTTGATCACCATCGACTACGATATCGGCGATGACCAGCCGACCGACACGCTGGTCGTGAAGCTCGATCCGAATAGCGAGGGCGTCATCTTGTCGCTCATCGAGCAGCGCTTTCCAAAACTGAGCGAAAGCGACAGACTGCATCTCGCACGCTTTTCGGGCGGCAACGCGCGAATCGCGCTAAAGCTCGCCGAACGATCAACTGACGGAGCTGACTTGTCAAAGCTGGGCGATGCTGAATTGCTCGACCGGCTATTCCAGACTGGGCGGGACGCCGAAGATGCCGCGGTCCGACGAGTCGCAGACGCCGCTGCACTTGTCTACGCGTTTCAGGTAGCGCCTGACGACCGGCAGCGTACCGCTGAGCATCTCGCGCTGGCGGGCTTGGCCGACATAAGCGCCGACACGTATTACCGGCACGTCGGCACGCTGCTCGACTGGGGCATCGTTCAGCAGCGCGGTATCCAACGCGCGGTAATGCCACCGCCGCTGGCGAACCGACTGGCCCGGCCAGTAGTCCGCCGCAGCGATCCCTCGGCCTTGCTTGACGCGTTCGCTCCTCACCCGCGCCTGATGGCTTCGTTCGCCCGGCGGCTAGGGCAGTTGCACGACGAGCCGAAAGCGGTAGAACTTGCTCAGCGACTGATGGGCGCGAACGGCTGGCTTGGTCAGCCTGCCGCCTTCGACGTAAACCAGCAAAGAGCGTTCCGCAACCTTGCACCTGCAGCGCCCGAGGCAGCTCTGGCGGCGATCGAACGGGCGTTGAGCGACGATGCCAAGGCGTTGGATCACGACCGGTCCGAATATGCCGATCTGCTGGCGCATATCGCCTATGAAAATGCGCTGTTCACGCGCGCAATGACAGCGCTGCTGCCGCTAGCGCTTGCCGAGCAAACGGATAGCCGGGGCACGCAGGTGCGCTGTCTGTTCCTCGAACGTTTCTGGCCGGTACTATCACGCACGATGGCGACGGGCGGCACGCGCCTCGCCTTTCTGGACCGCCTTCTCGACGACGAACGGGAGAGTGTCCGCGCCCTGGGCGTGGAAGCGCTCGATCACATGATGGACGTGTGGCATTTGAGTTCGACGTTCATGCCCGAGTTCGGTGCACGTGCGCGGGCGCGGGAATGGCAACCACGCGGCCTCGACTATACGGCGTGGATCGAGGCAGCCTTCGATCAGATAGGCCGAATCGCGACGACCGATGGGCCGAACCGCGATCGGGCGCGCAGAATCGTGCTGGAGCACCTGCGCTCGCATCTTGAAAGCGGCAATGCCGACCGCGTGCTCGCAGCAGTCCGCCAAATCCGCCCGGATGGCTATTGGGACGAGGGCTGGCGCGCCGCAACCGACGCAATGCACTTCACACGCAACACGACCGGTGAGTGGCGGAATGCACTGGCAGAGCTCGAACATGGCCTGCGCCCCCGCAGCCTTGAAGAGTGTTTCGAGGCTGCGGTTCTCGGAGAGCCTTGGCGCCACTGGCACCCTAGCGGCCGTGAGAATTCGCCCGTCCGCGAAGTCGGCACCTTTGCCAGGGGGATCGGACGCCGCGTCTCCCGCTCCGGCATCGATCCGGCACCCTTTATCGCGAGTGCTTCGGTTGCAGGGGATGTCAACAGCGTCCGAGATTTCGGTTTCGGATTGGCGCGCGCGACCGGCGCCCTCGACGATCTGTGGGACCGAGCGCATTCGGCCTATCTCGCCCTCGACCCAGACCGGCGTGATGCTGGGCTCCTCATCGGCATCGTGCAGGGCTCGGAACGCGATAATCGACAGTGGGCCGAAGCAAAGCTAAACGCCATCGCCAAGGATCCGATCCTTGCCCCTTATCTGGTCTTTTTCCATGCCGGACGGACACTCGGGACCGCGGACATCGACCGCTTCATCGCCGCGCTCGATGCGGGCAGCATCACTGCCGAGCGGCTCGGTATGCTGATGATGGGTGGCGCCACGAAGCCGACTCCTTCGCCCGACCTCGCACGCTTGCTGAGCCGTCTTGCGAGTGAACCCGAAGGCACGCCGCAAGCGCTCCAGGTCCTCTTCATGCGCTTTTACGGCGAGCCTGAGACCCCGCCTGAACTGGCGGAAGTCGCACGCACGCTCCTCGCAGACCCGGCCTGCTATACCAGTGAAAGGACGCGCGCCGACCATGAGCTGGCGGGCCTCGCACGTCGCATGTTCGGTTTGGCAAACGATGTCTCGCTAGCGGGCTCGATCTGCAAGGCGCTCTGCATCGCGTACAATGCGAGCGAGCGCTGGCGCTCGTCGCGAGATTTCAGAGAGCTCGGCAAGGTGATGATCGGGTCACACTTACGCGTTGTTCTCGACGAAATCGTATCCGGCCAAGCCAAGGGCGAATTGGTCGAAATCTTCCTTGGCGATCACCTTATGGAGGATATCGATGGCAGCAACCGGGATCGCGCACTCGATGAGAGGGTCATCGCCGATTGGGTCGCCGAAGACCCACAGGCGCGGGCACTTTGCCTGGCCGAATTCGTTGCATATACCGCGCCGGCAAGCGAAGAAGCGGGCCTTTGCTGGTCGCCGCTCGCGCGAATGCTAATCACAAAGGCCTGTGAGCCGGTCGCCGTACTGCAAGCTTTCGAAGAGCGCTTTTTCAGTGGCGTGAGCACCGGCCCGTTCTCGTTTCGCTTTGTCCGCCGTCGCCCGCTCGTCGAAGCCATGCTGACTCACGATGATCCGCGCATACGTAATTGGGCGCGTGCGGCGGCGGAGCGGCTAGAACGCCAAATCCGATTTTGCGACGAACGCGACCGTGAGCGAGACAGCCTGTTCGAATGACGGTTATTGGGTTAGCTGTAGCCGGGTTTTGTAACTCACTTCGCGACTGCTAATGGGCTGAACGATTTCCTGTTTTCCTGGGGCCGTACCAGCGAACGTCAACCTGAGGGTTTGCTAAGTACATTTACCTCCCTGAAATGGTGGCGAGCTTAAGCCGAACAATATGGCTGAACGATCGGCAGCATACGATCCCGGTGATGGTGAAAGCTGCCTTTCCGGTCAGTCCGCCCTTCGCGCCACTGGTGAAACCGCCCTGCATCGCACATTCAACTCGACTTCAGTCACAAAGCGAGCATGGGTTGTGGCTGTGGATGGCCCCCGCGTATGCGGGTGGATCGAGCCCTGACCGACATGCTCGGCAGGGCCTTGGGTGGTGCGGCGCGGGAATAGGTCCGGCGCCTGCCGGTCAAGGACTCGCGCATATGGATATTCAATCAGACAACGCTGCCACACCAACCCGCCGTACCCGCCGGATGGCCCGACAGCCAGCGCCAGACACCAATCCACCAGTAAAGCAACCCACCAAGGCCTCGCTCGTCGAGGGACTGCTGGAGCATGCTGACGGTGCGTCGCTCGTGGACCTTTGCCATGTCACCGGCTGGCAGCCCCATACCAGCCGCGCGTTTCTCTCGGGCCTGCGCAAGAAGGGCAGGGTGCTTGAACGGTGCAAGCGGGCGGATGGCACAACTATCTATCGGCTGGCACCCGTCACGGAGGCTGGTTGATGGCGCGCCGCCCCTACATCAGCCTTGAGCGGCTGGCCGAACTGTCGCCCGATGAGTTGAAATTCGAATGGGAGCGGCGCTATGAAGAGCCTGCGCCCAATCTGTCGCCAGAACTGCTGCGACTAGGGATCGGCTACAAGCTGCAGGAGGTGAAGCAGGGCGGGCCGGGGCGCTCCACCCGATTGCTGCTGCGGCAGGTGGCAGCTCAAGGGGCAGGCGGTGACGGCAAGAAGCCAGCGCTACGCAAGCTGGCGCCGGGTACGCGGCTAGTGCGGGACTGGCATGGAGTTGGATATACCGTGACCGTGCTGGATGAGGGCTTCGAGTTCGATGGCAGACACTGGAAGTCCCTGACCGCGATCACAAGGGCGATCACCGGCGGACATCGTAGCGGCACGATCTTCTTCGGCCTGACGGAGCCCAAGCGATGAAGGCGTTGCGCTGTGCGGTCTATACCCGCAAATCGACCGAGGACGGGCTGGTACAGGAGTTCAACAGTCTCGATGCCCAGCGCGAGGCTTGCGAGGCCTATATCCTGAGCCAAAGGCATGAAGGCTGGAACCTTGTGCCCGACCATTATGATGACGGCGGCTTCTCCGGTGGCAATATGGAGCGGCCAGGCCTGAAGGCGTTGCTGGCCGACATGGATGCGGGGCTGGTCGATGTCATCGTGGTCTACAAGGTCGACCGCCTGACCCGCAGCCTTGCCGACTTCGCCAAGATCGTCGAGCGGCTCGATGCGCGGCAGGCCAGCTTCGTCTCGGTAACGCAGGCGTTCAACACCACCACCAGCATGGGACGGCTGACTTTGAACGTCCTGCTCTCTTTTGCCCAGTTCGAGCGCGAGGTTACCGGCGAACGCATCCGTGACAAGATCGCGGCCTCCAAACGCAAAGGCCTGTGGATGGGCGGTCCGGTGCCGCTGGGTTACGAGGTGATCGAGCGCAAGCTGGTTCCGGTGCCGGAGGAGGCCGAGCGTGTCAGGACTATCATGCGACGCTACCTCGAGTTGCAATCTGTGCCGACGCTGATCGAAAGGCTCCGTTCCGAAGGTCTGGTGACCAAGATCCAGCAGCGGACGAGCGGGCCCCATCGCGGCGGGATCCCCTTCGCGCGGGGAAGCCTGTTTCATCTGCTCAAGAACCCGATCTATCGCGGAAAAATCGTCCACAAAGGGCAGGTCTATGATGGCGAGCATGAGCCGGTTGTCGATCAGGAGCTGTGGGATGCGGTGCAAGCCAAGCTCGCGACCAAGGCGCCGCTCCGCAAGCGGCCGAAGAACGATCGCCAGCTCGCGATGCTGAACGGGTTGCTCACCGATCCCGAGGGGCGACCGATGGTGCCGACCTACGCCACGAAGGGCACGCGCCGTTATGCCTATTACGAAAGCAGGAAGGATCTGGCCCGCGCAGGCGACCCGCCGGCAACGCGCTTCGGGCAGGGGGCGCTGGAGCGGCATATCGTGACCAAACTACAAGAACTGCTGGATGACGAGCATGCCTTGCGCCGGCTCTCCGGCGCAAGGCATGCGGGGCAGTTGCGGAGTATTTTTGCGAGGGCCTGTCTGCTGGCAGACCGGTTGCGGGCGTCCGCCAGTGTCACAGAGGCTATCCGTTCACTGGTGCTGGGCGTCAGGATCGGGTGGTCCAGTATCAATCTCGAGCTAGCGCCCTCGGCGGTAGGCTTCGTCGCCGAGGAGCCATGGCTCTGGACCATCCCGCGTCCATCGCCGCGACCGTTCCGTGAGGCAAAGATCAGGATCGATGCAACCGCAGGTCACAAAGTTGACAATGACGATCTTGTCCGGCTGCTCGCCGAGGCGCAAGAGGCCAAGGCCTTGGTGATGGCCAATCCAGACTTGAGCCTGAACCAGTTGGGCAAGCGGGAAGGGCGTTGCCGGACGCATCTGTCGCGCCTGTTGCGCATCGCGTGGCTCAGCCCCAAAATTGTCGACGCCATCGCCAGTGGTACGCAGCCCAAGGCACTCAACCGGCAGGCCTTGCTGACCGCCAGCCTGCCGATCGACTGGAGCGGGCAGGAGCGGATGTTCGGTATCGCCACATGATGCGCAAATGATGGGCCAGACGAGGGTGAAGCCGGGTTCTTCCAAACAGAGAATCCGGCCTTTTTCTTGGTCTCTGAGCGCCGCTGGCCCTGTGACTCTGACCGCAAGTCGCTCGTTACATAGCCGTAAAACCCGCAGAACCGCGTCGCTCACGCGGAGCGGGGTGCCCGAGGGCAAAATTCGTTTTCGATTTCAGACTGTTTGGTGCGGTCGAGAAGACTCGAACTTCCACGGGCTTTCGCCCACAACGACCTCAACGTTGCGCGTCTACCAATTCCGCCACGACCGCTAAATCAAAGGGTGGTCCGAAAAGT
>Ga0302262_10000275_pt1 | contig 21149 bp, 14 predicted proteins | sample II_Fen_E3_4_FD_194557 | JGI IMG/M metagenome (GOLD analysis project Ga0302262, IMG submission 194557) | Peat permafrost microbial communities from Stordalen Mire near Abisko, Sweden - II_Fen_E3_4 | ecosystem: Environmental > Terrestrial > Soil > Wetlands > Permafrost | place: Sweden: Abisko...
TCACGAACCTGTCGTGCGGCGTCGTCGAGCTGTGCATCACGCCGCGCGTGCTCAGCATCGCGTCGCAGGTCGCGCTGGGCGGCGTGGCGCTGGTCGCCGGGCTCGGCATGGTGCTCGGCGGCGCCGTGATGAGCGCGTGGCGCGGCGCGCGCAGGCCGTTCCAGCTCGTCCTGATCGTGACGCTCGCCCAGGGCGTGTTGCTCGTCGCCGCGGGCATGAGCCGCGGCCTGGTCCTGCTCACCGTGGCGGCGTTCGGCTACATGCTGTCGGTCCCGATCGGCATGGGTTCCAACCAGGCGATCTGGCTCGGCGCGGTGCCGCTCGACATGCAGGGCAGCGTGCTCGGCCTGCGCCGCACCCTGGAGCTCGGCGCGATCCCGATCGCCGCGCTGGTCGCGGGCCCGCTGGTCGAGCACGTCTTCGCGCCGATCGCCGCGAGCACGAACCCGGCGGCGCGCGCGTTCGCAAGCCTGGTCGCGCCGACCGGCGGCCAGGACATCGCCCTGATGTTCGTCGGCCTCGGCGGCGTGACGGTGCTGGTCTCGTGCCTCGCGATCGGGCTCGCCGGGCGCTTCGCGCCGCGCGCCCAGGTCCGCGAGGTCGCGTCGTGACGCCAGCGTCGCTGCGCCGGGCGTGGCTCGGCGTCGCCGCCTGCGCCGTCGTGCTCGCGGTCAGCCAGCGCACGCCTGCGCCCGACGACGCGCTCGCGCCCGCCACCGCGGTCCCCGCGCGCGGGTTCTCGGCCGCGCGCGCGCGGGTCCACCTCGAGGCGCTCGCCACCGGGATCGGCCGCCGGGTCGGCGCCACGCCCGCGGCGACCCGCGCCGCGGACTACCTGGAGGCCGCGCTGCACCGGCTCGGGATCGAGACGACTCGCCAGGTCGCCAGCGGCAGCTACGCGCTGCGCGGCCAGACCCAGGTCTACCAGGGCGTCACCAACGTCCTCGCCCGGATGCCCGGGCGCTCCGCGCGCGCGATCCTCGTGTCGGCGCACTACGACTCGGCGGCCGAGGGCCCGGGCGCCGCCGATAACGCCCTCGCGGTGGCCGCGGTGCTCGAGGTCGCGCGCGCGCTCGCCGCCGGGCCGCCGCTCGACCACACGGTGATCTTCAACCTCGACGGTGGCGAGGAGCTCGGCCTGCTCGGCGCCGCGGCGTTCGTCGACCACCCGTGGTTCGCCGACGTCGCCGCGTTCATCAACCTCGACGCCAGCGGCGGGCGGGGCCGGCAGATGCTGGTCCAGGCGACGCCGGGGGCCGCGGCCCTGGTCGAGGCGTACGCAGCCTCGGTGCCCCAGGTCCAGGGCTCCGTGCTCGTCCAGGAGCTGTACGGCCTGTTCCCGTTCGACACCGATTACCACGCCTACCGGGACGCCGGCCTGCCCGGCCTCGATCTGGCGACGTACGACGACACGTACGCCTACCACACGCCGCTCGACCGGCCGGAGCGGGTCTCGCCGCGGACGCTGCAAGAGGTCGGCGACAACCTGCTCGCGCTGGTCCGCCGGCTGCCCGCGGCCGACCGCCCGGCGCCCCGCGCCCGGCTCACCACGTACTACGATGTCGCAGGCCTCACCCTGGTGCGCTACGGCGCGCCGACGGCGACGGTGCTCGCCGTGCTGGCCGCGCTCGGCGCGCTGGCGGCCGCGTGGGGGACCGGTCGGCGCGAGCGCCGGCCGCTCATAGAGCTGGCGGTCAATACCTCGGCGATCGCGGTCGCGACCGCGGGCGCGATCGCCGTGCCGCTGGTCGTGGCCTGCGTGGTCACGCTCGCGGGCGGCGCGATGGCGTGGTTCGCCCACCGCTGGATCGCGCCCGCGGTGTACGTCACCGCGAGCGTCGCCGGCGTCGTGGCGGGCCTCGGCGTCGCGGGCTGGATCGCGCGGCGATGGCTCGCGGGCGCCGCGCTGACCTTGGCGTCGCTCAGCCGCGGCCTGGCAGTGTGCTGGGCGATCGCTGTGGCCGCGCTGACCGTGGCCGGGCTTGCCTCCGCGTATCTCGCGATGTGGTGGTGTATCGGCGCCGCGATCGCCGTGGCCGCCGCGCGGCTGCGCAACCCGGGCATGCGCGGCGCGGTCGTCGCCCTGGGCTTCGCCCCCGGCGCGGTGCTGCTCGCGCAGGCCGCCCGGATCGTGCTGACCTCGCTGATCCCGCTCGCCGGCGGGCTCGGAGCCGGCGCGCCCGTGGAGATGATCATCGCGGGAACCACGGCGCTCTTGCTCGGACCGTTCGCGGTGGCCCTCGCGCCGTTGCTCCGGATCTCGCCGCGCGGCCCCGTCACGGCGTGCCTCGCGGTCGCCGCCGCGGTCAACGTCGCGCTCCTCGTGGTCGTGTTCCCGTACAGCGCGGCACGCCCCAAGCGGATGTACGCGGAGGCACGCAGCGCCCCTGCGACGGGGAGCCGCCTCACGTTCGAGGCCTCCGATCCGGGGCCGCTGCCCGCCCTCCCGAGCCTGGCGCCCGGTCCGCCGCTGCCGCCGCCGGTGCCGCGGATCACGACCCGGCCGCGCGCGTCGCCCTCCGTGGGCGAGGTCGAGATCGAGGCAGAGATCGAGGTCGAGATCGACGCGCCGGGCGCGTATCTCGTCGAGCTCCGGCTCGATGGCGAGGCCCCGCGCTGGTCGCTCGGAGACGGAAGCGATCGCCCGGCACGATGGATCGGGACGGCCGAGCCGCTGCGGTTCCGGGTCGCTCACCCGCCCGGCCAGCCCGCCGCGGTGCACGCGATCGCCCACTATCTCGACGCGCCGGCGACGGCGGCCCCGGCGCTCGCCGCGCTGCCGGCGTGGACCGTCCCGATGATCGAGACGGTGCGCGAGGCGCACGCCACGCTCTGAACGCTCGTCCGAAGCCGGCGCTCAGACCGCCAGGTCCCGCGCGATCTCGATCAGCCGCTCCCTGGCATTGAGCGCCGGCTCGACGAGCACGCGCTCGAACAGCGCCGCCAGCAGCTGGCCGATCGATGGGCCCGGCGCCAGCTGCAACGCCTCCATCAGGTCCTTGCCGGTGACGGCGAGCTCACCTATCGCCAGGGGCTCGCGTCGCGCCAGGATCCCCGCCGCGCGATCCGCCAGCGCCGCCGCGCCGTCGGCCCCCCACAGGGCCACCGCCGCCGCGGCGTGCGGCCGCGTCACATCGGCGAGCAACCGGCGCAGCTCGGCGGAGGTCCAGCCAGCCGCGAGCGGCGCGGCCGCCACCCCCACGAGCACCGCCGCGGCGGTGGCTTCGTCATTCGAGAACTTCAGCCGCTTCAGCACGGTCTCGGCGCGCCGCTGGGCCGCGCGGTCCAGCCGCCGCAGCGCCGGCGCCGGCGCCGCCAGCACCGCCACCAGCGCCCCCAGCCGCGATCCGGCCGGCGCCGCGTCGATCCGAGCCAGCCAGCGCGCCACGGCCGCGGCCCGCGCATCGGGAGCATCCCGCGCATCGGGAGCATCCCGCGCGCCCCAGGCGTCGAGCCCTGCGGCGACGTCGGGCAGGATCAGCGCGAGGATCCCGGTGCGCTCGGCGATCGCCAGGCCGCGCGACGGCTCGCGCGCCGCCAGCAGCTTGCGCAGCTCGTCGGACACCCGCTCGTGGCTGACCTTGGCCAGCGACGGCAGCGCCGGCGCGATGCCGCGCTCGGTGTCGGGATCGAGCGCGAACTCGAGGACCGCGGCGAACCGCACCGCGCGCATCACGCGCAGGCCGTCCTCGGTGAACCGCGCCACCGCGTCGGCGTAGACGTCGCCGGTCGGCCCCACCGCGCGCAGCCGGCGGTCCGCCAGATCGCGCTGGCCGCCGTACGGATCGATCAGCTGCGCGGTCGCCGGATCATAGGCAATCGCGTTGACCCGCAGATCGCGGCGCGCCAGATCCTCGACGAGCGGCACGCCGAACCGGACGTGATCGGGGCGCCGCGCGTCGGTGTAGGCGCCCTCGCCGCGAAACGTCGTGACCTCGACGTGCGATGCCTCGCCGCGGCCGGTGACCACGGTGACCGTGCCGTGCGCCAGGCCGGTCGGCACGGTGCGCTTGAACAGCGCGATCACCTGCGCCGGCTCGGCGCTGGTGGCGACGTCCCAGTCGCCCGGCGACCGGCCGAGCAGCGCGTCGCGCACCGCGCCGCCGACCGCGACCGCCTGGTGGCCGGCGGTCGCCAGCGTCTGGCACACCGCGCGGACGTGAGCCGGCATCGCCTGCGCGAGCCGCTGCAGCGCTTCGATCTCGGTCCCGGTCTTCGTCCCGATTTCGGTCTCGGTTCTGGTCCCGGTTTCCGCGCTCATTCGCCCGCGCCGGACGCCGCGCCGCGCAGCCGGTTGAAGATATCGGCCGCGCGGGTGCGCAGCTTGGCCGCCTCGGCGGCGCCGCCGGCGCGCTCCTTGAGCGCCGCGAGCCCCTGGTAGGCGCGGGCCAGCTCGACCTCGTGCTTGACCGCCGCGAGGATGTCGATCGCCCGGCGGAAATCTTCCTCGGCGTCGACAGCGTGGCCGAGCGCCACCGAGACCTCGGCGCGCGCGCGATAGCCGCAGCCGAGGTGGACGCGCAGGCCGACCGCCTCGCTGACCGCGACCGCGGCCTCGGCCTCGGCGTGCGCGGCCTCGAGGTTGCCGAGCGCGAGCTGGGCGTGCGCCAGGCGCTGGTGGGCGGTTGCCTGCGCCACGCGATCGCCCAGGCCCGCGGCGAGCTGCTTGGCGTCGGTGAGGTCCTTGACCGCCTCGGCGCCCCGCCCGACCGCCGACTCGACCTCGCCGGCGCGCGACAGCACGTCGGCCAGCGCGAGCTTGTCGCCGATCTCGTGCGCCATCGTGCGCGCCTCGCCGAGCAGCTCGAGCGCCAGATCGTGGTTGCCGTCCTCGGCGTGGACGCCGCCGAGGTCGCACAGCGACTGGACGATGCCGACCAGATCGCCGATGTCGCGCCGCAGATCGAGCGCCTCGCGGAACTGGCTGATCGCGGCCTTGAAGTTGCCGGTGTCGTGGTGGACGCGGCCGATGTTGGCGAGCGACAGCGCGATCGAGCGGCGCTCGCCGAGCGCGCGGCGGATCGTCAGCGCCTGGCGGTGGAAGTCGAGCGCCTGGCCGAACGCGCCGCGCAGCCCGTTGACCCGGCCCATGTCGTCGAGCGTCGACGCGATGCCGCGGTCGTCGCGCGAGCTCACGAACAGCTCGTGGGCGCGCCGCAGGTGCTCCATCGCCAGGTCGTAGCGGCCGAACCGGCGCTCGCCACGCGCCAGCCGGGCGTACGCCGCGCCGGCCTTGGCGAAGTTGTCGAACCGCCAGGCGAGCTGCAGCATCTCGAGGAAGTACTGCATCGCGTCCTCGGTGCGGCCGCACTGCTCGAGCACGTCGCCGAGGTTGTGCAGCGCGTCGAGCCGGGCCGGCGCGTCGACCTCGCCGAGCATCTGCAGGCCCTTCTCGTAGAGCGTGCGCGCCTCGTCGGGCGCGTAGCGCGACCGGGCGCGATCGCCGCCCTGGAGGTAGCAGTGCGCGGCGCGCAGCGCATCGCCGCCGCGCTCGTAGAGCCCCGCGAGGAACTCGAGCTGCTCGTCGCTGCGCTGCACGGTCTTGGCCTCGAGCCACTGCGCCGCCGCCAGGTAGTAGCGCGCCCGCCGGCTGACCTCGGTCGATCGGATGATCAGCTCGCGCTCGAGGTTGTGCTTGAACACGACCTCGGCCTCGCCGGGGATGCTCGAGTCGTCGACGTCGAGCCGCAGCACGTAGTCGCGCTCGGCGAGCGTGGCGACCAGGTCGGACACCCGGCGGCGGACGTCCTCGCCCTCGCCCCACTCGAGCTCGAACGGCCCGGGCGCCGGCTCGGCGCGCGGGAGCTCGAGCCGGGTCATCGCGATCACCGCCGAGACCCAGAACACGTTGCCGAACACCGCGGCCTTCTCGAGCAGGTCGCGCTCGTCGTTCTCGAGCGCCGCGATCCGCGCCTCGATCGCCTCCTCGATCGAGATCGGCAGCTCGGTCTCGGCGGCCAGGTCGGGATCGAGCGTCCACACCGCGCCGCGCGTATCGATCGTGCCGTTGTCGAAGAACAGCCGGACCAGCTGCTCGAGGAACGCCGGGTTGCCGCCGGTCATCTCGACCGCGGCCTGCGCGGTCTCGTCCGGCAGATCGGCGACCCGCGCCAGGAGGTTCCGGAACATCTGCTCGGCGTCATCGGGCTCGAGGTTGCGCAGGTCGACGCGCTCGTGATCGACCGCACCTTCGCCCCAGCCCGAGGCGTGGACCAGCATGTCCGGGCGCGCCGCGGTGAGCACCACGACCGGCGAGCCCGCGAGCCCAGAGACCAGCTCGCTGACCAGGCCCAGGGTCTCGTGGTCGGCCCACTGCATGTCGTCGAGCACGAGCACGAGCGGCGTGTAGGCGGCGTCGAGCTCGATGAACCGGCGCAGCGCGGTGCGGGCGATCTCGGCGTGCTGCCTGGGGGTCTCGGCGACCGCGCGCAGGAACGCGGTCGGCGGGTAGTCGAGGCCGAGGAAGCCGCCCAGGAAGTGCAGCATCTCGGCGAGCTGCTCGCTGCCCATCACCGCGCGGACCTCGTGCGCGAACCGCAGCCGCGACGTCTCGTCGGGCGCGGGCAACAGCTCGAAGCGATCGCGGAGCAGCGACGCGAGCGCGGCGTGGCGCACCGGCGTGCCGGCGGCATCGCGCTCCGCCGCGCCGTGGAACACCCGGCACGCCGGCTCCTTGCGCTGCGCGAGCAGCGGCATCAGCTCGGCGATCAGGCGCGTCTTGCCGGTGCCCTGGTTGCCGACCACGGTGACGAGCTGCGGCGCCTGGAAATCGATCGCACGTGCGACCACATCCGACAGCGTCGCCAGCTGCGCGCTACGCCCGACCAGCGTGCTCTTCACCACACGCGACGGATCCGCCGCGGGCTCGGGCTTCGAGACACTGCGCAGACCGGGGATCGGCGGCGGCGACGAGGGGGCCCGGTGCACCACCGGAGCCGTCGCTGTTGGCCGGCCCGGGGGACGGGACGCTCCTGTCGACACTTCGTGCGAGGTTACACCAACCGCGGTGATCCGTCCCGACCGTGGCGACCGCGTGGGCTTTCCGGTGTATCGTTTCGCGAGATGTCGAACCGCCGGTCATCGGCCAGAGCGCCACGCGCTGTGGCCCTCGCGTGGCGCGCGGGCATGATCGGGCTCCTCGGGCTCGCCGTCACCGGCTGCCCGACCGTCGATCTCGGCGATACGCCGACCGAGATCGGCTTGTGTAACCCGCCCGGCGGGCTCGCCTACTTCCAGGACCAGATCTGGCCGAGCTACGTAGTGCGCAACAACGCCGCGACCGCGTGCTCCAAGGTGGGCTGTCACGTGGCCGGCGGCAACGGGCTCGATTTCCCGGCCCAGGTCGACTACGCCGCGGCCTATCGCCGCACGCAGATCTACCTCAACTGCGGCACCCCCAATGCCAGCGCGTTTCTGACCAAGCCGCTCGCCGGCATCGATCCGCACGGCGGCGGCGATATCTTCCCCAACGAGAGCGATCCCGCCGTGCAGATCTTCCTCGCCTGGTTCCAGTGAGCGCGCGCATCTCCACGTGCGCAACCATCGCGATCGCCCTGGGGGCGCTCGCCGGGCGCGCCGACGCCGAGGCCTATCTCCGCGTGATCGCGCAGCGGGCCACGGTGCACTCGGGGCCGAGCGGCAGCTATCGCGAGGTCTACATCGCCGAGCGCGGCCAGGTGTTCCAGGTGCTCGAGCGCGGCACGCGCGACTACTGGTTCAAGGTCGAGCTCGAGGACGGCACCAGCGGCTGGATCCTCGGCGACCTGGTGTTCCCCTTCGAGGTCGCCCCGGACAGCGACCCCGGCGTGTTCACCCGGATGGGCCGCGCGGTCAAGGACGCGATCCTCGGGCCCTCGCCGGTGGTCTCCGCCGATGTCGGCGTCTCGTTCTCGGCCGGGGTGCTCGATCGCGAGGGCGTCTACCTGCTGCGGCCGTCCTGGCTGGTCGATCCGTACTGGGCGATCGAGGGGTTCGCCGGGCTATCGCCGCGCGCCGAGAAGGACATCTTCCTCGGCGGCCTCGGCTTCGTGCTGCGGCTCGTGCCCGGCGCCGTGATCGGGCCCTACGCGGCGATCTCGACCGGCGCGGCGCACATCCGCCCCAAGGCGGACAACTTCATCGACCGCAACGAGACCCTGATGGCGCTCGGCGCCGGCGGCGGCCTCGAGATCACCTTCAAGAAGCAGATCACGGTGCGGCTCGACGCCCGCAACTGGTCGCTGTTCAACCAGAACCATTCCAGCAACGGCCAGGAGTACTCCGGTGGCCTGGCGATCTTCTTCTGAGCCCGGGAGCCCCCATGCGCAGCCTCGTCGCCCTCGCCACCCTTGTCACGGTCGCCTCACTCGGGGGCTGCGGGCGCCAGGCGGTGCGCGCCGCCGAGAAGGAATTTCTCGCCGATCAGGTGATGATCTTCGATGACGATCCGCACGAGACATCGTCGGACGACCACATCCGCTCGAACCGCGAAGGCGCGGCCGGCGGACACGGCGCGGGCGGGGGCGGATGCGGCTGCAACTGACCTGCGCCGGCGTGGCGCTCGCCTGCGCGGCGGCGCCCGCGGTCGCCGACGACCGCGCCGAGGTCTCGACCGCGCTGTTCGCCGAGAAGCGCGACGGCGGCAAGGGCGGCCTGACCGTGGTCCATCCCCAGGCCGACTTCGGCATCGACCTCGGCCGGTTCGTCAGCCTCGACGCGGGCTACTCGGCCGACGCGGTCTCGGGCGCCACCTCGACGGTCTACCAGGTCGACGCGGTGAGCTCGGCGACCAAGTTCTCCGACCTCCGCCAGGAGGGCACGCTCAGCGTGGGGCTGCACGGCCGGCGCTCGCGGCTCACCGTCAGCGGCACGTTCGGCACCGAGCGCGATTACCTGTCGCGCTCGGTCGGCGGCAGCGCGTCGATCGACCTGCCCGGCCGCAACACCACCGTCGCGATCGCCTACAGCCACAGCTTCGATCAGGTGTGCGACAAGGACAACGGCATGGCGACGCCGCAGGAGGCGGTCGCGCTGACCGGCGGCGATCCGTGCCGGAAGAAGAACGGCGTGTCCGGCAAGGACCTGCCCGGCATGACCGTGTGGCGCGACCTGTCGATCGATACCGCGCAGGCGACGATCACCCAGAACCTGTCGCCGACGATGAACCTCCAGGTCGCCGCGTTCGGCCAGGTGCTCGAGGGCTTTCAGTCCAACCCCTACCGCCGGGTCCGGATCGGCGCCAACTCGCCCCAGGAGCACGTGCCCAGCACGCGCGATCGGTGGTCTCTGTCGGCGCGCGTGAACCAGTACCTGCCGCGGCTGCACGCCGCGGTCCACTTCGATGCGCGGTTCTACGACGACACGTGGGGCGTGGTCGGTGGCGACGTCGAGCTCGCCTACTCGCAGTACGTCGGCAAGAGCCTGCTGCTCCGGTTCTACGCGCGGGTCTACCAGCAGTCGGCGGCGCGGTTCTTCAAGGACGCGTTCTACTACCAGACCGAATCGACCGCCGGCGAGTACTTCACGGGCGACCGCGAGCTGTCGCCGGTGCGCAACGAGTCGTTCGGCGCCAAGCTGACGCTGATCACGCTCGGCGGCGACAAGCCGGTATGGGGCCTGTTCGACAAGCTCCAGCTCAACCTCAAGGGCGAAGCCCTGCTGCTCGCGGTACTCCCGGCCGATGACCTGGCCGCCAATACGGCCGGCATCGACAAGCAGTTCATCTACGGCAACAGCCTCATCGACGCCATCACGCTCCAGCTCGGATTGACCGGGAATTACTGACAAACGCGCGACGAGTTCAGTCGGCGCTATCGGGAGTGCTATGCTCGTCGGCATGTATCGGTACGGGGACGGGACGCCCTTTCCGCTCGATGAAAATTTCATCGAGACGCTGACCGCGGCGGTCGAGACCTGTACCAACGCGTTCGTCCCGCTCACCGAGCTCGACGCTCGCCGTGAGCGGGCGCGCGAGCTCCGGCGCGAGGCCGAGAAGGAGATCGGCCGGCTCGCCGATCTCGACGCCACGGTCAACGGCGCGCTACTGCAGTTCCTGCCGAGCGACAAGAAGGCCACGCTGACCCAGCAGGTAGCCCAGAAGATCAGCGCCGGCGTGAAGACCTCGATCGCCGAGGCCCGCCGCCAGATCGATGGCCGGGTCGCCGCGACCGACGCGCAGGCCGCGCCGCGCACCGCGGCCGAGGGCGTGTTGAAGGCCCTGCAGCCGTTCTTCGAGAGCCACCAGCTGCCCAACGCCAAGTGGATCATGTCGTGGGACGTGCGCGGCGCCGAGCCCTCGGCGAACGCGGTGGCCACGGCGGGGCGGCTCGCGGCGAGCTTCAGCCTGGTGCCGGACCCGTACCGCGCGCCGATCCGGGTCGAGCAGCTGTGCGAGGGCGTGGTCGTGCACATGATGAAGAAGGGCGTGTTCGGCAAGGCCCGGCCGGCGCCGATCGATCTGGGCAAGTACGTCGTCGTCGCGTTCGAGCGCAACTCGCACGAGGCCGTGGTCACCCTCAAGGAGAACCCGAACAAGTCGGCGCAGGGCCTGCGGTTCGCGCTGCTCGACGCCGGGGCGACGTGGGTCTCGATCACCGCGGCGGGCGACGCCGACGGCGATCCGAACCCGCTCGACACCGAGGACGTCGCGCCGGTCCGCCTGCTCGCCGAGCGGGCCAACGCCACGCTGCGCGACCTGCTGGCGCGCCGCACCCTGGTCGACCTGTCGCTGGTCAACGCGTCGATCGGCGAGCTCGACGAGCCGCGCAGCGTGCCGCTCGAGCTCCTGGCCCAGCTCACGCCGCTGTCGCGCACGATCCGCGACCGCAGCCGGATGAGCGGCGAGCTGGTGCTCAAGCGCGACATCGGCGACGGCCGCCGCGAGGAGCTGTTCGTGCCGCGCGCCACCCTCGCCGCGCAGTTCGCCCGACTGCCGCACGAGTACCGCCGGCCGTTCGAGGACATGGGGATCACCAGCGAGGAGACCTCGCCGGCGATCGTGATCAGCCGCCCGCCGGCGACCCCGCCGGCGCGCGCGGGCGTCCACGCGAATACGAGCAAGATCGACAACGACTGAGAGCCTGGGCACGATTCGGCGCGCCCGGATCGTGAGCTGAAGACGGAGCCGCCGATGGCTCGGGATCGGTCGCCAACCGCGGCGGACAAATTCACGGCGGTGAGGCACTCGCACGCCTACTGACCCGGCGCATTTTCCTGGCCAAGAAGTCGGGATCCTGCGACAACTTGGCTCAACTTAGGTCTGGACGTGACGGAAGACACCGGCTCAATCTGCTCACCCGAGTGGTTCCCGGGAAGTCCGTCGCTTCTCATGTTACTTGCAGACGCGTCGAGGCGCGCCTCCCTTGGCCACGGTTTCCGTAGGCCGACATGAGCCTCCGTGCCTCGTTTCGCATCATCGGTATGGTTGTCGGCGTGATGGGTTGCGGCAAGGCTGAGAAGTCACGGCCGGAGGGCGGCTCGGCGCAGGGCATCGAGGCCACGGCCGCCGAACCGTGGATCGTGCTGAAGCTGACCAACGATGCGGTGATCGTCCGCTCGGGGCACCGGGTTTCCGTGATCGACGCCGCCGGGCATGTGCTGGCACGTCCCCAGGTGGCTGATCCCGACGCGCTCGGCGATGCCGCGATCGCTCATGGCGCACTGGTGTGGGCTGACGGGCCCAACCGAGATCAGCTGCGCGTGATCGATCTGGCGAGCGGCAAGCAGCGGTGGCGCGCGGCGCTCGAAGGCCACGCCGAGTTCCAAGTGCTGATGGGCGAGCACCAAGTGGCCGTGCTGCACGAGCACGGCGCCGACCTTTATCACCTGGCAGACGGGACCCGCACGTACCACCGAACGGGTACCGGCTATGCCGCGGCGAGCTATTCCAGCGCGACGCACCTGCTGGTCGACAAGCTCGGTCACATCGAAGCCGTCGATGACGCGACCGGCACGCTGCGATGGACCTCGGAGATCTACATTTCTGAGGGCCGCACGCCCAGTCTCTGGTTTCGCGATGCGACCGTGGTCGTCTACAACGGGGGCCGACATTTCCGCGGGGGCGTCTGGCAGTACGACGACGGTCCGTTCGTCGAGCTCGATCTGTCGTCAGGCAAGGCGGTGGCGAACGGCACGCTGAACCAGACCGCGCCCGGCAAGTTCCCGGTGGCGATCGGGCTGATCGCGTCCGGCGGAGCGCTGGTCGCGTCTGGCGAGAAGGTCGAGAAGCGCACCGTCTATCGCCTGGACGCGGTGGGCCGGATCCTGTGGCGGTCGACCGACTGGTTCGTGGACGCGGCATCCTCCACCGCGCCGGACTTCGTGCGCGTCACGGGGCGGCTCGGCGCGGCGGTGCTGCAGTCGGGGCGCACGCCCGAGGGGGTTCTCGTGGGTTTCGACGACAAGACCGGTCACATCGGGTTTCATCGTCCGCTCGGCGCACATGCCCGCTTCATCGGCCCGCTGGACGACTGCACGCTGATGATCGATCTCGATCACGAGCGCAAGCTCGAGTGCATCGACGCCAACGGCGTGGTGCAGTGGGCGCGTCCGGTGATCGGCCGGAACGCGATGGCCTGGCGAGTCGGGGTTCACGTGCTGCTCGCCGATGCCTCGCCCGCCGTGCTGACCTGCTTCGACAGCCATGGTGCGCCGCTGTGGCAGACCGAACTTGCCGGCACCGAGGTCCAGGGCAACGCGCTGGCGGCCCCGCCCGGGAGCTCAGGGGTTCGGACCGACGCATGGCAGGTGAACCAGACCTTTGTGGTGCTCCCCGACCAGCGCAGCGTTCACATCCTCGATCTCGCCACGGGCAAGCTCGCCGAGGTCGTCCCATGACCGAACACCGGCTCGCGTACGAGATCCGGCGCCTGTCCGACCGCTTGCTCGCACGGGTCGACGACCGAGCGATCGAGCCCGCCGCTCCGGGCGAGCTCGCCCTGCGCATCGCCGGTGCGTTCGAGCTCCAGCCGATCGAGGTCGATCTCGCGCTCACCGTGCTGGTCGCCGAGCTGGACGCCGAGTTCCGGAGCCTCGTCCACTCCGCGCTGCCGCCGGGCGACCGCGCCACCGATCTCGGGCTCATGGCCGCGCTGCTACCCGAGCTCGAACACCGGCTCGCGGTGCTTGATTCAGTCGGGCCGGCCTGCCCGCTCGTCGCCCGTGGCGTCCTGCGGCGCACCGAGGACGGCGGCTCGGCCTACTTGCGCGCGACGCGGCGGTTTCGTGCGATCGTGCTCGCGCTCCCGGTGCTCGCCGATCTGCCGGCGTACGCCCGGCTCGACCTGCGGGCGCCGAACGCGCCGTCCTGGATCGCCACGCCCGCGGGGCTTGCCGCCACGATGGCTGCCGTCGCAAGCGGCTCGCTCTGCGTGGTCAGCGGACCGACCGGCACGGGCAAGACGTCGTGGGCTCGTGCGATGGCCGCGTCGATCGCCAGCCCGGTGCTGTATATCGACGTCGCGGCCGCGGACCACGGCCGTGCCGTGGCGATCGAGATTCGCGAGCTCATCGAAGACGCCGGACTGGCCGGCGCGCCGGTGGTGCTCGACAACGCGAGTCGCTTCGTCGGACATGACAGCAAGCTCACCCAGCTGTTGCTCGACGCGCTCGATCGCATCCACTGCCCGATATTTCTGGTCGTCGAGGCCGCGGCCCAGGTCGACGATCGGCTGCGGATGCGCGCGCTGTCGCACGTCGCGATCGACAATCCCCCCCAGGACGTCCGCCGCGCGCTGTGGCGAGCGAACCCGGATGTGGCGGGCCTCGATCTGGGAACCGTCGCAGAGGATCTTATCCTGGGGCCGCGGCAGATCCAGAACGCCACCGACCTGGTGCAGCATGGCGGCCTGAGCCCGATCGCGGCAGCGATCGAGCAGCTGTCCAAGGATCATCGACTGACGCTGCCGAACCCCGCGACCGCCAAGCTTAGCGCGCTCGTGCTGCCGAGCGACACGCGCGACGAGATCATCGAGGTCATTCACGCCATCCGGTGCCGGGCCGACGTGCTGGCCGAGATTCCGGGCGTGCGCGGCCGGGGCATCAGCGCGCTTTTCGACGGCGACTCGGGAACCGGCAAGGCGTTCACGTGCGAGGTGATCGCCGCGGAGGTCGGCTTGCCGCTGATGCGGGTCAATGTCGCGAGCCTCGTGGACAAGTACATCGGCGAGACCGAGAAGAACCTCGCGCGGGTGTTCCAGCAGGCCCAGGCGCACGGCGGGATCCTGTTCTTCGACGAGGCCGACGCACTGTTCGGCGCCCGGACCGAGGTGTCGCGTGCCCAGGACCGCTACGCGAACCTCGAGACCAATCTGCTGCTGCAGCTGATGGAAGAATTCGCAGGCGTCGTGCTGCTCACCACGAACCTCAAGCGAAACATCGATCAGGCGTTCATGCGCCGCATCATGTACAAGGTCTACTTCGACGTGCCCGAGGCCCGAGAGCGTGCGCTGCTGTGGCGCGGCCTGGTACCGCCGTCGCGGTGCGCCGGGCCGATTGATTTCATGACGCTTGGCCAGAGCTTCGAGCTGGCCGGCGGATCGATCCGGTCGGCCGCGCTGCGCGCCGCTTATCGGTGCCGCGCGATGGGGAGGGGGCTTACGATGGCCGACCTCGTAGAATGCGCGAAGCTCGAATCCGCGAGCATGGGTCGCGTCGCGGCCTGGAAGTGAGCCCCATGAGTGATGAGTCGAAGCAGCAAGACCCCGAGAAGCAGAAAGACCGCTACGAGCTCGGGGTAAGCGATGTGCAGTCGGTTCACGACCTCGCTCCGGAATCTGGGGTTGGCCCAAGCCGTGCGCATCGCGAACAGCAGCGCTTGTCCGCGCCCGACAAAGAGGGCTTGTTCGAGACCGAAGCCGTGAGTCTGGGTACCAGCGTCGCGGGGCCGCTGCTGATGGATTCCTGGACGCTCAAGGATGGAGGCGGGCGTCTGGCGGAGTACCAGATCGGCTACAACGCCTACGCAGCGCCGCTGCGGTCCACGGTCCGCGCGATGGGCCGCGTGAAGGACCTATCGCTCACTGGCGCGCCCAAGACCCCCGACGAGCTTCGCGCCAACCCTGCCCTGGCCAAACGATTCCGCAAGCTCGGCCTGGCGAATCACGAAGACGCCGGGCCGCAGGTAGCGTTCAACGGCTGGAGCACCGCGCAGACCAAGATGGCGATCGACATGTCGGCGTTTGGGGCGGGCCAGGCGATGCTCAAAGCCTCACTGGAGAACTGGCACTCGGTGCAGGCGCTGCTCAGCCACCGCAAAGCCGAAGCACAGCGCGGCTCGAAGCAGGCCGAGCTCACCGAGATCAACGAGGCCGCCGCGACTCTGGCCAAGATCGTCGAGGTCTCCACGGAGGCCTGGGCGGCCGTCGGCGAGGTTACCGAGGCAATCGAGGCGGTCGCCGCGCTCGACGAGGAGGCCCAGGGACCAATGCCGGACGAACCGCCTGCCGAGAATGTCATGTCGACGACAGCGAACGCGAGCAGCAAGGCCGGCAAGGCGAAAGCCGGCATCACCGATGCTACGGACATCGTTCGCCGATCTGCTGGGTTTGTGCAAAAGGCATCCGGCGGCGCGAAGCTCGCACTGTCGCTCGAGGACGTGTTCGTCATCGCGATGGGCAACGGCAACAAGAAGATCGATCTCGAGAACGACATCCACAAGCTCACCGCCCAGATGTCCAACCTCAAGATCGCCGAGGCGGACTGGCACATCAAGGAAGGCAGCACGCGGCTTGCCGCGTTCCAGTGCGAGCTCGTGGTGCGCCGGACCGCCGTCCAGGCCGACCGTCACACCGCCCGCGCCGCGGCAGCAGGGTTCAATCAGTCGCTCACCGGAGGCGCCGCCACGGAGGGCCAGATGGCGATGTACATGGCCGAGGCGCAGCAGGAGCGACTCGAGTTCGCCCAATTTGCTCAGCAGGCGCGCGTCGGCATGGTCGATCCGCACTGGCAGTGGGCCGACGCCTACATCAACGACAACCACAGTCGGATCGCGGGCCACGGTCACGCCGACGACGCAACGAAGCTCGCGACAAACCTGATGGCGGTTCGTGATCAGCGCGCGTTCTTCGCCAAGAACCTGCCGGAATGGCAGAACAGCGCGCACGCGTGGCGGCAGTTCCTCGCCGAGGTCGCGCAGAAGCCGCTGATCAGCGGGCAGAGCGAGCTCGATCGCAAGTCCGACGCCCCGTGAACCGGGTCAGGCGGCCGCGCGGACGATGCCGTCGACGATGTGCTCGAGGAGGATCCGCTCGGCGAGGTCCTTGCCGAGCGCCTTGAGCTGCGGGCCGGTGAACGCGCCGCCCAGCGTCGAGGTCAGCGTGATGTCGCCCTTGAGCGCGCGATCGGCGTTGGCGAGCCGCTGGGTCGCCGCGGCGAGCGCGGCCTGCGAGTAGCCGCGCGACTGCGCGATCAGCTTGTCGACCACGAACGGCGGCACGCCGAGCAGCTGGCCCCAGCTCGGCCGCGGCACGTTGGTCTGGCGCAGGGTGTAGACCATCGCCAGCTGGCGGACGTGGCGCGCCAGCATCACGATCACGCCGACCGCGCTCTCGCGCTGATCGCACAGCGCGGCCACCGCGGCGAGCGCGCGCGGCCGATCGCCGGCGCCGATCGCGTCGGTCAGCTCGAACACCGTGCGCTCGCGGGTATCGGCGACCAGGTCGTCGACGTCGTCGGACGTCACCGCGCGACCGGCCGCGTAGAGCCCGAGCTGCTCGACCGTGAGCGCCAGTCGCGACAGGTCGTCGCCGACCGCGTCGATCAGCCGGGTGACCGCCGCCGGCTCGAGCGTCACGCCGCGCTGCTTGGCCTCGCTGCGCAGCCACGGCGCGAGCTGGCGCGGCGCCTCGAGCACGTGGAGGAAGCCCTTCTTCGACAGCTGGGCGTAGAGCTTGATCCGCTTGTCGAGCTTGGTGACCTGCGCGACGATCACGGTCGACGGGTTGGGCCGGGCCAGGTAGGAGAGCAGCGGCTCGGCGTCATCCGCCGACATCGCCGACAGGTCGCGGACGTAGATCAGCCGGCGCTGCGCCATCATCGGCAGGGTCTGGGCCAGCAGCGCGATCCGCTGGCCGGTCGGCTTGCTCTCGATGGTGTCGTAGTTGAAGCCGCGCGCCGCCGGCGGCACCACCGCATCGCGCAGCGCCGCGAGCACGCGCTCGATCAGGATCGGGTGCTCGGAGTGCAGCACGTAGATCGGGTCGAACCGGCCGGCGGTCACCTGTGCGAGCAGGTCGTCCACGCCGGCAAGCTAACATACGCGCCTGACGCCGGCGCCGGGCGGGTGTAGGTTCGCTGCGTGAAACTCTCACGCCGATCGTTTCTCTCGGGCAGCTCGGCGGGTGCGCTCGCCTTGCTCGCCAACCCGCGGCTGTCGGCCGCGCGCGGCCTCGTCACCGAGCCCACGCTCGACGACCTGGTCAAGCGGGCGCTCGCCGCCGCGACCAAGGCCGGCGCCAGCTACGCCGATATCCGCGTCATGCGGATCCGCCGGGAGGGCCTGAGCACCCGCGAGGAGCGCGTCGAGCAGGTGTCCGCGACCGAGGAGTACGGCGTCGGCGTCCGCGTGATCGCCGGCGGCGCCTGGGGGTTCGCGGCCACGCCCAACGTCACGGCCGCGGAGGCCGAGCGCGTCGCGCGCGACGCCGTCGCGATCGCCAAGGCCAACGCGCCGCTCATGAAGCGGCCGGTCGCGCTGGCGCCGGCGCCGGCCCACGTCGACGTCTGGCAGACCGCGCTGACCAAAGATCCGTTCAAGATCCCGCTCGAGGACAAGGCCGAGCTATTGCTCGCGATCAACCGCGAGGCGATGAAGGTGCCGGGCGTTTCGTTCGCGACGTCGCAGTACGCCGCGATCGCCGAGTGGAAGCTGCTGGCGTCGACCGACGGCGCTTACATCGAGCAAGAGGTCGTCCGGCTGTGGCCGAGCTACGCGGTGACCGCGGTCGACGACAAGCGCGGCGGGTTCGAGACCCGCGAGCACGATCTGCCGCCGCGCCAGGCCGGCTGGGAGTACGTCGAGGCGGCGCCGCTGGTCGCCGACGCCCGGCGGATCGGCGAGGAAGCCGTCGAGAAGCTCAAGGCGCCGTCGGTCGCCCCCGGTCGGCGCGACCTGATCCTCGAGCCCTCGAACCTCTATCTCACGATCCACGAGTCGATCGGCCACTCGACCGAGCTCGACCGCGCGCTCGGCTACGAGGCCAACGCCGCCGGCACCTCGTTCGCCACCCCCGACAAGCGCGGCAAGCTGCGGATCGCCGCGCCGTTCCTCACGTTCTTCGCCGACAAGACCACGCCCGGCGGCCTGGCGACCTGCGGCTACGACGACGACGGCGTCGCGACCCAGAAGTGGAACCTGGTGGAGAACGGCCTGTTCGTCGGCTACCAGACCACCCGCGAGCAGGCCGGCTGGATCGGCGAGGCCGAGTCGCGCGGCACCAGCTACGGCGATAGCTACGGATCGATCGCGTTTCAGCGCATGCCCAACGTCTCGCTCGCGCCAGGCCCCAAGCCGCGCTCGCTCGAGGAGCTCGTCGCCTCGACCGAGGACGGCATCGCGATCTCGGGCCGCGGCTCGTGGTCGATCGATCACCAGCGCTTCAACTTCCAGTTCGGCGGCCAGGCGTTCTGGGAGATCAAGCACGGCAAGAAGGTCCGCATGCTGCGCGACGTCGCGTACCAGGCCAACACGATCGAGTTCTGGAACTCGTGCGATGCGATCGGCGGGCCGGCTTCGTGGCAGCTCCACGGCACGCTGTCCGATGGCAAGGGCGAGCCCGGTCAGATCAACTCGGTGAGCCACGGCTGCCCGCCGGCGCGGTTCAAGCAAGTCAACATCCTCAACACCAACCGCCGGAACGCCTGATCATGCAGACCCCCACCGAAGCTCGCCGGCTGCTCGATCGGATCACCACGCTGGTGCGCGCGACCAAGGGCGCCGAGGCCCTGGTCTCGATCCGCAGCTCGCGGGAGGGCAACACGCGGTTCGCCGTCAGCGAGATCAGCTCGTCGGCCGACGTCGACCGGCTGGCGATCTCGCTGACCGTGCAGATCGGCCAGCGCGCGGCGACCGCGTCGACCAACCAGCAGGACGACCGGTCGATCGACGGCCTGGTCGCCAGCGCGCTGCGGATGGCCCGGCTCGCGCCGGACAACCCCGAGGGCATGCCGCTGCTCGGCCGCCAGAGCTACGCGCCGGCGAAGAACCCGGCGGATCTGGCCACCGCCAAGCTCACGCCGGACGCTCGCGCCAAGGCGATCGGCGCGGCGCTGGCGGCGGTCGAGGCTGGCAAGGTCGTGATCGCCGGCTTCCTGAGCCACGGCAACCACAGCCTCGCGCTCGAAACCACGGCGGGTCTGTCGGCCTATCACGCGTGGACGAGCTGCAACTTCTCGTGCACCGCGCGCACGATCGATGGCACGGGCTCGGGCTGGGCGGGCCAGGGGTCCAACCGGATGGCGGATCTCGACACCGCGGCGCTCGCCAGGGTCGCGGTCGACAAGGCAACATCGTCGGCCAGAGCCGGCAAGCTCGACCCGGGCCGCTACACCGTGGTCCTCGAGCCGGCGGCGGTGGCGAGCCTGCTCGGCTACCTGACCGGCGCGTTCGATGCGCGGCGGGCCGACGAGGGCCGCTCGTTTTTCAGCAAGAAGCGGCCGGGCGACAAGCTGTTCCCCGAGACGATCTCGGTGCGCACCGATCCGTCCGACCCCGCGCTGACCTCGCCGCCATTCGACAGCGAGGGCTTCCCGCTCGCGACGACGCGCTGGATCGACAAGGGCACGTTGACCGGCCTGCCCTACAGCCGGTTCTGGGCCAGGAAGCAGGGCAAGCCAGCGACCGGCCGGTTCGGGGGCGGCCGGGGGGGCAGCGTCGGCTGGGTGCTCGACGGCGGGAGCGCCTCGCCGGGCGAGCTGATCAAGGGCGTCTCGCGCGGCGTGCTGATCACGCGGTTCTGGTACCTGCGCCCGGTCGATCCCTCCACGATCCTGGTGACTGGCCTGACCCGCGATGGCACGTTCCTGATCGAGAACGGCGCGATCACGCGGCCGGTGAACAACTTCCGGTTCAACGAGTCACCGGTCCAGATGCTCGCGCATTGCGACGGCCTCGGCTCCACGTCGATCCCGAGCGGCTACGAGGTCGGCGCGCTGCGCGTCCCGGCGTTGCGAACCCACGAATTCAACCTCGCGTCGATCTCCGAAGCGGTCTGACGCGCGCGTCGCGCCCTTGGCTCCGCCGTCCACACCGTTCTGGTCGACGGCAGCGAACGGGTACGTCGACCTCGCCCCATCGTCGACCTTGCACGTTGACTTCGCCGCGCCGCGCGGGAATCCTCCGCGGCGATGACGCACGCGCGGTCCAGGCACAGGTCGAGGTCAACGCCGGGATCGACGGCTGCGTTGCCGTACGTCGACGTCGACCCGGGCGCCGCGGACCGAGCCCGGGGGCCGCGATGACGGCCGTCCTGATCACCGCGGATCGTGCGCTCGTGCCACCGGCGGGCGCGGGCGCCGAGGACCACGACCGCGCGCGCGGCGCGACGGCGGTGCTCGCGATCGACGGCGCGATCGCCCGCGTCGGCGACCCCGCCGACGTCGCCGCGGATCCGCGCGCCGTCGGCGCCCGGCGCATCGACTGGGCGCGCCGCGCGATGGTGCCCGGTACCGTCAACACCCACAACCACAGCTTCCAGTCGCTGCTGCGCGGGATCGGCGACGATCTGCCGTTTCTGGCGTGGCGCGATCAGGCGCTGTACCGCTACTCGCCGCGGCTGGGCGCCGACGACATGGCGACCGCAGCGCTGTTCGCGTTCGGCGAGATGCTGCTCCACGGCGTCACCACCGTGTGCGACTTCTACTATCTCAACGCGCAGGGCAACGACCACGCGTCGGCGACGATCGAGGCGGCGCGCCGGCTCGGCATCCGGATCGTGCTCGCGCGCTGCTTCTACGACTGGGACGGCGCCCCCGCCGCGTACCGCGAGACCATCCCGCAGGCGGTGGCGCACTTCGAGGCGCTCGCGCACCGCTACCAGGATCGCGACCGCTTCCTGACGTCGATCCAGCCTGCGCCGCACAGCCAGCACGGCGCCACTCCCGCGATGATCGAAGCCGGCGCCGGCTGCGCGCGCGATGCCGGCGTGCCGTGGCACATCCATCTCGCCGAGGAGCAG
>Ga0302262_10000280_pt1 | contig 21004 bp, 18 predicted proteins | sample II_Fen_E3_4_FD_194557 | JGI IMG/M metagenome (GOLD analysis project Ga0302262, IMG submission 194557) | Peat permafrost microbial communities from Stordalen Mire near Abisko, Sweden - II_Fen_E3_4 | ecosystem: Environmental > Terrestrial > Soil > Wetlands > Permafrost | place: Sweden: Abisko...
GAGGACCTGGAGAGGCCCCATGACCGCCGTCGCGACCCCCAGCGCCCGGTACGCGCCGATGATCCGCTCGATCTGCGGGGTCCAGGCATCCAGCGTGGGGACGGCCGTGATCGTGACCTCGGCCGCCTCGCTGGTCACCTGGCAAGGGAATGCGAAGAACCCTGCGACGGCCGTGACATCGAACGCCTCGAACGCCGCCCGGTAGGCGTCGAGGAACTCCTGGACTACCGCGTCCCGATCCACTGCCGTGCCTCCTCGTCGTGCGTCACTCGATGACCTGGGTGGCCTGCGACCAGACCGCGTGCCGCCGCGAGGTCGGTCATCCGGCCGCCTCCCCGCCGCCGACCGGTCGCCGGTCGGCCATCCACGCCGCCCGCTCATCGTCCGAGATGTTCGCCCAGTCGTCCGGCTGTGCGTCTGGGTCGAGCGGCTCCTGGGCCGGGCGCAGCTCCGCAGGGACGTGGACCAGGTTGACCCGGAGCCGGTACCACGCGTAAGCCCGGCCACGCATCGCCGTCTCGATCAGGTCCGCGGGCTCGAGGTGCGCAGCCGCCTCCGGGTGGCGCGCCTTCCAGCGCTCGAGGCCCTCGTACAGCTCCGCCTTGGACGGCGCTCGCCCCAGCTCGATGACGGGAATGACGGACCGACGGCGGCCGGTGGGGGACGGGCGGCTGCCCTCCCACTCGGTGGGCAGGCCCGCGTTCGCGTCGCCCGCCGCCACCGCCGCCGCGCGCGCCTCGGCGACCTCGGGCGGTGGGCCGCCGTCCACTCCCCGGCCGCTGTAGTCGGCATCGGCGCGGCGCTTGCGGGACGGCTGGACCCGCGGCGGCTCGCCCTCCTGCTTCGCGTAGTTGGGCGGCCACGGGGCGTCGCCCTCGCCCTCCGCCTCGTGGCGGGCGGACAGCTCCAGCAGGCCATCCAGCGAGCCGACCGCGGCATCGATGCCGGCGCCGGCGTCGCCCCGCTCCGCGTACAGCGACGGTACCGTGGCCAGCGTGAAGTCCTCCGCGACCACCAGCGGTACCTCGTCCCAGCGCAGCGGGAACGAGACCCGGGCGTCGGGGAGCGGCCGGATCGAGTACGCGGAGGCTACCGTCCGGTCCTTCGCGTTCTGGTTGTAGTCGAGGAACACGCCGTGTCGCTCCTCCTTCCACCAGCGCGACGTGGCGATGCTCGGAGCCCGACTCTCCACGTCCCTTGCCAGCGCCAGCGCCGCCCGCCGCACCTGCGGGTAGGTCCAGCGCCGCTCGATCCGGACGTTGACGTGGATCCCACGGGACCCGGACGTCTTGGGCCAGCCGGTGAGGCCGACCGCCTCCAGCGATTCCCGCACGACCAGGGCCACCTCGCGCACCTGCGACCAGGGCACGCCGGGCACCGGGTCCAGGTCCACGCGGAGCTCGTCGGGGTGATCCAGGTCGTCCGCGCGGACCGGGTGCGGGTTGAGGTCGATGCAGCCGAGGTTGGCGACCCAGGCGAGCCCCGCCGCCTCGTCCACGACGATCTCGTCGGCCGTCCTCCCGGACGGGAACGTGAGCGTCGCGACCCGCATCCACTCCGGGCGGTTCTCGGGGGCCCTCTTCTGGAAGAAGGGCTCCTTGTCGATGCCGTCGACGAAGCGCTTGAGCGCCATGGGGCGTCCGCCCACGCCCTGGAGCGCACCATCCGCCACGGCGACGAAGTAGCGGACAACGTCGAGCTTGGTGTACCCGGGAACGGGAAAGTACACCTTGTCGGGGTTGCTGACGGCGACCTCGCGGCCCCCGATGTCGAGGATCTCCTTCCGGGCGGGCATGGGCGAATGCTCGCACGGGAGCGCAAGCCGCGGTTCCACGCGGCACGCCTCGCCCTGCGCTGGCCCTCGCCCCGCGCTGGCCCTCGCCCCCCGCGCTGGCGTCGCCATCCACTCGCCAGCCGAGTGCAATCAACGCCGCCGATGGCACAGGTGCGCAGACACTCCCCGGGAGAGTCCAAACCCGGCGGCATTCCCCCTGGGCCACTCAGCCACTCGCGTGTTGAGTACAGGAGCGGACGAGAGGTCCCCGGGTTGCGCCATCACCCACCTTGCGAGTGGTCGGCGAGGTTGCAGGCGTTGCGGCCCTGGCGTCCGACCGCCAGGACGCACTCGCCCTGCGCAGGTCGGCGAGTTCCACTCAGTTCGCGGGTATCTGCGAATCGCAACCATGGGCGACGGCCCTGCTGCCGGACCGGTCTGGGGACACGACCTCTGGGGGCACGACTGAGCGCCCACAACCAGCGAGCCGGCCGCCGGGCGTCAGGGTGTCATCGGGCATGTCGATTCCCGGGAGCCGCATTCGTCGCTAGGATGACGACCCGGACCGCCCGGCCCGAGACGTGACGAGGAGCACGATCGAATGCGCTACCTGCTGCTGATCTACGCGGATCCCGCGACCGCGCCGGCGACGCCCGAACGCTGGGAGGCCATGCTGGCCGAGTACGGCGACTACACGAGCTGGCTCCAGGAGACCGGCGCGCACCTGGGCGGCGAGGCGCTCCAGCCGGTCTCCGACGCGACCACCGTTGCCGTCCGTGACGGCCGCCGGATCGTCACCGACGGGCCCTTCGCGGAGACGAAGGAGCAGCTCGGCGGCTACTACCTCATCGAGGCGGCCGACCTCGACGGAGCGATCGACGCGGCGGCCCGGGTTCCCGGGGCGAAGCTCGGCAGGGTCGAGATCCGCCCGATCCTGGAGATGGGCTGACGGATCACGCTGCGGAAGCCCCGGAACCCGCCCCGGTCGCAGTCGCCGCAGCGGCCCCGGGATCCGACCGCGTCGCCCCGGAACCCGCCGCAGCCGCCGAGGCGGCGGCACGCGTCTTCCGCGAGCAGCACGGTCGTGTCCTCGCGACGCTCATCCGGGTCCTCGGCGACTTCGACGTGGCCGAGGAGGCAGTCGCAGACGCGTACGTCACGGCGCTCGAGCGCTGGCCACGTGACGGGATCCCCGCCAACCCGGGCGCGTGGATCACGACCACGGCGCGCAACCGGGCCATCGATCGCGTGAGGCGGGCGCGGACTCTCAGCGCGAAGACGGAGGCGATCGGGCGCGGCGCCGCCTTCGACGAGGCCGCGCGCGCGGGGGCGGTCCAGGCGGCCACGGAGGACGAGATGGATCCGATCGCCGATGACCAGCTCCGGCTCATCTTCACGTGCTGTCACCCGGCTCTCGCGCCGGAGGCGGCCGTCGCGCTGACGCTGCGCACACTCGGTGGGCTCACCACGCCCGAGATCGCCCGCGCATTCCTGGTGCCGGAGGCGACGCTCGCCCAGCGCCTGGTCCGGGCCAAGAGGAAGATCCGCGAGGCCGGCATCTCCTACGAGGTGCCATCAGGAGAACGGCTGGCGGAACGGCTTGAATCCGTCCTGCGCGTGCTCTACCTCGTGTTCAACGAGGGCTACGACGCTTCCGAGGGCGAGGCGCTGATCAGGCGCGAGCTGTGCGCGGAGGCGATCCGCATGGCCAGGATCGTCGTGGACCTGCTCCCGACCGAGCCGGAGGCCGTGGGCCTCCTCGCGCTGATGCTGCTCACCGACGCCCGTCGACCGGCCCGGGAGGGGCCCGGTGGGGAGATGGTGCGCCTCGAGGACCAGGCCCGCACACGCTGGGACGCGGCGCGCATCGCCGAGGGCAGCGCGCTGATCGAGCGTGCTCTCAGGATGGGCCGCGTGGGGTCGTACCAGCTGCAGGCCGCAATCGCGGCGGTCCATGACGAGGCGGCGACGGCGGAATCCACCGACTGGCCGCAGATCCTGGGCCTGTACGAGGTGCTGGCGAGGGTCTCGCCGTCGCCGGTGGTGGCGCTGAACCGGGCGGTGGCCCTGGCGCAGGTGGCCGGTCCGGCCGTCGGACTGGCGGCTGTCGATGCCCTGGCCACTGATCCCGCGATGGCCGACTACCGCTTCTTCCACGCTGCACGTGGCGACTTCCTGCGCCGTTTGGCCCGGTGGGGCGAGGCTGCCGATGCATACGGCCGCGCGCTGGCTCTGGGGCCGAACGGGCCGGAGCGGGCGTACCTCGAGCGCCGCCGCAGCGAGGCCGCGGTCAGGGGCTCGTCGGGATAGCGCCTCGGTCCGGTCGCGAGGTCGGGACGATGCGGCTAGATCCCCGTCACGCTCGTCACGACCAGGATCAGCGACAGCACCACCAGCAGCGCGGTCGCCAGCCACCCGATGGGCGCGAGGTACCGCCCGCTGACGAGCGGCCCCATGAGCTGCTTGTCGGATGCGAGGAGCATCACGAACACCAGGACGAAGGGCAGCAGCAGCGCGTTCAGCACCTGGGCCGCGAACATCACGCTGATGAGGGGCAGCCCCGGGATCATGACGAACAGCGCCGCGAACCCGATGAAGAACGCGAGCAGGCCGTAGAACGCGGGTGCCTCTCGCCAGTTCCAGTTGACGCCGGTCTCCCAGCCGAAGGCCTCGCACGTCGTGTAGGCGCTCGAGAGAGGCACGACGCCGAGGCCCAGGAACGAGGCGCCCAGCAGGCCGATCGCGAACACGAACGTGGCAGCAGCGCCGGCGATGGGCTCCAGGGCCTGGGCGGCATCCGCGGCGGACGTGATCTTGAGGCCATTCGCATACAGGGTGGCGGCGCAGGCGATGACGATGAACGCGGCGATGACGTTGGTGAGGAGCGAGCCCGCGAACACGTCCACGCGGCTGGCCGGGAGGTCGTCCGGCCGCAGGCCCTTGTCCGCGACGTAGGACTGGATGAACGCCTGGCCCCACGGGGTGATCGTCGTGCCCACCGTGCCCACGACCGCCAGCCAGTAGACCGGGGACGACGAGAACGTGGGGTGGAACATGCTGGAGGCGGCCAGGCTCCAGTCCGGCTGCGCCAGCACCGCCGAGAACACGTACGCGACGGAGACCATGATCCCCACGGCGACGAACAGGTACTGCACGCGGCTGTACGACCCGAGCGCGATGAAGGCAACCACGACGACAGCGGCGACCGCAGCGCTGATCTGGGGCGGGACGCCGAAGATGCCGAGCGCGGATCCGATGCCGGCGAACTCGGCGACGATCGACCCCAGGTTCGCCGTCAGCATCAGGAACGCGGCGAACACGGTCCAGCGGACGCCCCAGCGCTCACGGATCAGGCTGATGAGCCCCTTGCCCGTGGCGAGCCCGAGACGCGCGCCCACCTCCTGGGTGAAGAACAGCACGACCTGGCTGGCGAGGATCACCCACAGCAGCTGATAGCCGAAGTTGGCGCCCGCCAGCGAGTATGTGGTGATGCCGCCGGCGTCGTTGTCGGCGAAGCCGCTGACCAGGCCCGGGCCCAGGACGGCGAGCGACGCGATGAGGCGCACCCGCCAGTGGGGCAGGTGCGGCATCGGGCGCAGCACCCCCGCACGCCGCCGGCGAGCGGCGCGCTCGGGCGGCGCCGTCAGCGCGCCGGCTGCAGCCGTCCGCCGAGCGGTGGCGGGAGCCGCGGGCGTGGTTGTCGTGGACGGCTTGGGCCGCCCCGGGATCCCGGTCATCGCCCCGCTACCGCGTGAACACGCGCGGGAGCCGCTTCTTCCACGCGGTCGGGATGACCGTGTCGATCGCATCGTCCACGGTCACGATGCCCATGAGCACGTTGTGCTCGTCCACCACCGGCACGGCGAGCAGGTTGTAGTGCGCGACGACCTCCGCCACCTCCTCCTGGCTCGCGGTGACGACGACCGCGACGGGCTCGTCGGTCATCACGTCCCGGATGAGGGTCTCCGGCCGGGCGATGATCAGGTCGCGCAGCGAGAGCACGCCAACCAGGTGGCCCTCGTCCGAGGTGACGTACAGGTAGTAGATCGTCTCGGCATCGGGCTCCAGCTCGCGGAGGCGCTCGATCGCCTCGCCGGCGGTCACGTGCTCCTCGAGGGCGATGAACTCGGTGGTCATGAGACCGCCTGCCGAGTCCTCCTCGTAGCCAAGCAGCTCCTGGACCTCGTCGGCCTCGTCCTTCTCCATGAGGGCGAGGATCTCGTCCCGCGTCTCCTGGTCCAGGTCGGCGACCAGGTCGGCGGCGTCGTCCGGGCTCATCTCCTCGAGGATGTCCGCCGCTCGTTCCGGGGAGAGGTCCTCCAGGACGTCCACCTGGGTGTCAGGCTCCATCTCCTCGACCACGTCGGCGAGAGCCTCGTCGTCCAGGGAGGCGAGGACGCCGGCACGATCGCGCGGGGCGAGGTCCTCGATGATGGAGGCGAGGTCCGCGGGATGCAGCTCCGCGAGGCGCGCGTGGGGCACGCGCAGGCGGACGCTGGCGATCGTCGTGTCCAGCGGGTCCACGTCCTCCCAGTCGATGTAGCGCTCCGGCATCGAGGCGTGGATGTTGCGCGCGATCGTGCGGAAGGGGCCCTCGACGCCAAGGCGGCGGAGGAGCCCGGCCGCGCCCACGTCCACGGCCACGAGCCGGAGACGGCCCTCGATGTCGTCCAGGCTCAGGTCGTTGACCCGGACGACCTTGCGGCCATCGATGTCGACGATCTGCTTGTCCAGCAGGTTCGCCTTCAGCAGGATCTCGTTGTCGCGCTGGCGGAACTTGCCGACGTCGATCGTGCGGACGCGGAGGCGCGCGCCCTTCGTGTCGAAGGACGCGACATCACGCCAGGGGATGAAGATGCGGCGCTGGTCCGTCCGCACGACAAGCCCGGTCACGGGAGGATACTTGCCGCCGATCGCGACGATCAGGTCCGCGATCGAGCCAAGAGGCTCGCCGGACGGATCGCGCACCGGCAGGCCGATGCAACGGCTGAGGAACTGCATGGTGGCCACCAGGCTGGGCGGACCCGCCCGCCCGCGGTGGCCGCCCGGCGAGATCGTGCCGGGCTGGGCCGTCAGGGTGCGGTCGGGACCTGGGGGGTGCCGGCGATCGTGCCGGCGGGTCTAGGTCCGGTCTCCACGTCGGGAGAGATCCTCGTGCGGCGCTGGACACCCCGAACCGGGACACGGAGCGGGGGCAACGCGACTGTAGACCTGCGGATGGGCTCGGGTCAAACGGGTTTGCCCATTTCAGCGCAACTGTTAACCGACCGGCCGCCGGCGTCGGTCGCTGCCCGCCTCGACGCCCGCCGTACCATCCGGTGATGCAGAGGATGCGGGTGGCACTCGTCCAGCTCGAGGCGCGTGACGACGTCAAGGCCAACATCGCCCGCGCCGCGACGCTCGCGCGCGAGGCGGCCGCGGCCGCGGACCTCGTCGTGCTACCGGAATACGTGCAGTACCGCGGGACCGCCGCCGGCTTCCGGGCGTCGGCTCGTCCGGTGCCCGGTTCCACGACCGCGCCGTTCTCGGACATCGCCCGGGAGCACGGGTGCTGGATCCTCGCCGGGAGCCACGCGGAGGCGTCCGGGGACCCGGCCCGGCCGTTCAACACGGCGGTCCTGTTCAACCGCACGGGTGAGGTGGTTGCTCGCTACCGGAAGCTCCACCTGTTCGATGTCGCGGTGGATGACGGGCCGTCCGACCACGAGTCGGCCCGGGTGACGGCGGGGGACCGGGCGGTCGTCGTCGACGTGGACGGGAGCGGCCTCGGGTTGTCGATCTGCTACGACCTGCGGTTCCCCGAGCTGTACCGGGCGCTCTGCATGGCTGGTGCCGGGATCCTGGCCGTGCCCGCGGTGTTCACGGAGCGAACCGGGCGCGACCACTGGGAGGTGCTCCTGCGTGCCAGGGCGATCGAGAACGGCGCGTACGTCATCGCGGCCGCCGGGTGCGGCGCGGGCGGGCCGGGCGCGATCGCCGCCTGGGGCCACTCGATGGTCGTGGACCCGTGGGGCCGCGTGGTCGCGCAGGCGGGGATGGACGAGGCGATCGTACGTGCCGAGCTGGACCTGTCCCAGGTGGCCGCTGCGCGACGCCAGATCCCGGCCCTCGCCAACCGGCGGCCCGATGCGCTGCCCCCGCTTCGCGAGGTCGACGTCATCGGGCGCTGAGGCTGGAGGTGGCCGTGTCGCCGGTCCGATCGCCGGTCCGATCGCGGCCGGATTCGCTGCCACAGGCCCTGCCGCGGCCGAATCCCTTGCCACCGACCAGCGTGGCTGGTGCTAGTCGGCGTTCGGGCGGGTGATCGGCCCGGATCGGCCCGTCGTCGTCGGTCCCCCGTGCTCACCGCCCGGCCGCCGGGCGTCGCGAACCCACCGGAACCTGGCCGAAACGTGTCGACCACCAGCGTGGCTGGTATTTGGCAAGAGCCCCTGGGGCTCAAGAGCCCCTGGAGCCCCTGGAGCCTACGCCCGACGCCCTTATGCTGCCTCCGCCCTACGCCGCCTCGCTCCGGACGCGCAGCACGCGGCGCGTGAACGGGATCCGGAACTCGCGGAACACCTCGACCGAGACGAGGAAGCCGGCGAACAGGAAGATGACGCCCAGGAGCTCGCCCAGGAAGAAGGTCTGCGTGAACCCGAACCGGGACAGGCCGCTCGTGAGCGACGGGATGAAGCCGCCGATAGCCAGCAGGATCGTCGCCGGGACGCGGCTGTTGAGCCTGCCGTGGAACAGGGCGCTGGTGGCGCCGGGGAGCGAGGCGACGAGGTTGACGGCGATGGCGACGGGCGCGATCAGCAGGTTGACCAGGAACCGGCCGTTCCCCCGCGTGCGGCTCAGGTCGTAGCGGATCACGCGCCTCTTGGGCATGAACACGTATGTGCTGTACAGCGCCCCCAGGGCCAGCGCGAACCCGCCGGTCACGTTGAACAGCGGGGTCAGCAGCCGGACCGAGCCTGGCATCGCGGTGCCGACCGGGATCCCGTTGGCATCGAGGGCGTAGCCCGGTGCCGGGATCACGGCGGTGAGAACGAGCGGGACCGCGACGATGGAACCACCGATGATCAGGATGCCCGCGATCCACGCCCATCGGCCGGTTCCACGGTACGTCTCGACCGCGATCGCGATGGCGCCGGCGATCGCGATCGAGAACGCCGCGAAGGGCACGATACCGGCGTCGGGGTAGTGCGCCTTGGCCTGGGCCAGGACCGTGAACAGGCCTGCGAGCAGGACGCTGAACGCGGCGCCGTAGCCGAACCGGGTCCGGCCGAGCAGGTACATCGTGCCGAGGCCCAGCCAGGCCGCGACGTAGACGGCGCCGACGAGGTACCAGGTGCGGTAGAGCGGCTCGCTCCAGCCGAATGAACCGCCCCAGAACTCGGTGCCCGCGGAGATTCCGTACCAGACCATGCCGATGGTCCAGATCAGCTGGTAGGGGCGGCGGCGCTCCAGCCACTGGTCCAGGAGGAAGAGCGCGAAGACGAAGCTGAGCGTTGAGCTCAGCAACGGCAGGACGACGTTCGGCTGCACCTGTTGACACCTCTGTCTGGCGGTCCCTCCCGGCACGCCCAACGGTATCGGCGTCCGGCGGACCGCAGGAATGTGCCCAAGGATCCAGAAGCGGGGATCGCCGGACGCTGCGTCCCCGCCTGGGTATGGATCGTCCGGTATCCCGGGGCAGATTTGCCCAGGATCGGTCGCAGGTTTGGGTGAAGTCCGGGTGAAGTCCGGGTGAGGCGGCGCATAAGCGGCCCCCGTCATCCTGCGCCGCATGAACGACACCGAGAAGCGACGCGCCAGGCGCCGGCGGAAGGCCGGCAAGAGCTACACCACCCTGGACCTCGGCGGCGGCATGGAACAGGCTTCTCCGGACGCGGTCCTCCGTGCCATGGGCGAGCTGCCGCAGGACCTGGACTGGGAGACGATGGCACCCAACGTGATCCCCATCCTGCCGCGGCGGAGGCCGATGCCGCCGATGGCGGGCGAGCCCTTCCGGGTGACTCTGCCGCCGGGGATCCCCACCGGGTTCGGGATCGACATCGGGCCGGCGTTCCTCGTGGTGGGCGCGTCGCTGCTGGCGACCTGGCCGATCGGGCCGGTGGACCTCGTGGCGACGGCGCTGGAGAACCTGCGGATGCGCGTTCGCGGCGTGCGGCCCCGGGACCTGGTGGGGCAGACGCTGGACGGCGTGCCCGTCCGGGTGCTCCAGTCGGGCGTCGGCTGCGCGTCGGCGCTGGTGCTGGTGCCGGACGAGCTGCGACGGATCTTCGGCGAGGAACCCCAGTGCTTCATCGCGCCGATGCGGGACGTCCTGATCTCGATGCCTGCCGATGCCGACCGGGCCTTCGTCGCCTGGATCAACGAGGAGTTCTCGGAGATGGACCCGAACGGCCTCGCGCTGGACGCCTTCGTCCTGGAGGACGGCGCGGTCCGCTACGAGGCGCTCCGTCGCGGATGAGGCTCCCCAGACACCATCTCCGCGCCGCGGGGCCGTCGACGTCACCGGGGTGCGCGGATCCCGCCCCAGGCCGTGCTCCGGATGACGGGGCGTCATGACATCGCCCTCGGTGCGGGGCATGGTCGTGCCACACCTTGGACGTCCCAGAGGGCACCACGATCGCAGCAGCGCCTCCACGGATGCCGACGAGGGTGCCCCAGGGGAAGGAACACACCATGAGCATGAGATGGCCGGGACGGCGATCACCCTCGTCGCGTACCCGGGCTACCGACCCCGCGGATCACGGCGCGGCGCTCGCCGGCCGGCTGGCGGGCGCCCTGCACGCCACGCGGACCGGTGCCCAGGGGACGACCAGCGCGCTCCAGACACTCCCCGACTCCACCCTCATGGGCGTCGCGGCCAGCTCGCTCGGCGTGGGGGCCGGCTTCTATCTCGCGAGGGCGCCGCGCCTGGCCATCCTGGCCGGCATCGTCCCCGCCCTGATCATGGCGGCGGCCATCGTGCTGCGTCCGATCTCGCGCCGATCGTAGGCCGAGGCCCAACCGCGCGGACCCGAGTCAGAGCCACACCTGTGGGATAATCCCTGTGTCAATCGGCGCAGGGAGAACGCTCCGTGGCAGAGGCTCAGGGGGGCGGTTCCAGGGTCGAGGCGCGCCGCGCCCTCGTGCTCCACGATCGCCAGCTGGTCGTGGACCTCATCGAGCTCACCCTGAACCACGGCCTGTTCATCGTCCAGGCGGCCCACAGCCTGGCCGAGGCCGACACCCTCCTGGCCAGCTGGCATCCCCACCTCGCCGTCGTCGACATGGACCATGACGACAGCACGGCGCTGTTGGGGCGGCTTGGCGCCGAGAACCGGCTGACGACGCGGGCAACGCCGGCCCTGGGCCTGACCCGGCGCGGTGACCTCAAGACCAAGCTCAAGGCCTTCGATCTGGGTGTGGACGACATCCTCACCATGCCGTTCTCGCCCGAGGAGCTGCTGGCCCGCTCCATCGTCCTCACCCGCCGGGCCACGGGGACGGGCATGCCCCTGATGCCGACGATCACGCTCGGCGAGATCGAGATCGACATCCTCAGCCGCGAGGTGCGGACCGGGAACTCGATCATCCACCTCTCGAGCATCGAGCAGAGCCTCCTGTACCTCCTCGCCAGCCGCTCGGGGCGTGTCGTGACGCGCGACGAGATCCTCGACGCGATCTGGGGCACCGACTTCGTGGCCGAGAGCAACATCGTCGACCGCCATATCCGGAGCCTGCGGATCAAGCTCCAGAACGACTATCGGCACCCCCGCTTCATCGCGACCGTTCCCGGCCTCGGATACCGGTTCATCCCGACCTTCACGAACCGGGGATGGGGCAGCGAGGTGCTCGAGGGCACGGGCCAGTCCGGCGCAAGCGCCGCGTCGCCCGTTCCATGACCGCGAAGCCCCGGTGCTTCCACCGGGGCTTCATGAACCGGCGGTGACCACCGCACGGCCGCCCCGGCCGCCCCGGCGCATCGGGAACCTGCTCGCGGATCCCGCCCCGCTCCGCCTGGACCGCGACTTCCGGCTGCTGTGGACCGGCCAGGCGATCAGCGTCGCCGGCCGGATGATCACCACGGTCGTCCTGCCGTACCAGGTCTACGTCCTGACGTCGGACCTGCTGGCGCTGGGCGTGCTGTCGCTGGTCCAACTGGTTCCGATCATGCTGTTCGCGCTGGGCGGCGGCGCCGTCGCCGACGCGGTCGACCGGCGACGCCTTCTGCTCGTCACCCAGGTGGGGCTGGCCGGAACGAGCCTCGCACTGGTCCTGCTGGCGATGCAGCCCGCACCGCCGCTCCTCGCGCTGTACGCGGTCGCGTTCGTTGCCGCGGGCCTGGGGGCGGTGGACCAGCCGACGCGGGCGTCTGCCATCCCGAGGCTTGTGCCGCCGGAGCGCCTCCAGGCGGCGATCTCGATGAACCAGCTGGTGTTCAACGGTGCCGCGGTGATCGGGCCCGCCATCGGCGGCATCGTCCTCGCGACGGCGGGCATCGGGGCTGCGTACCTCATCGATCTCGTCACATATGGCGCGGCAATCATCGCGGTCCTGATGATCGCCCCGATCCCGCCCGCCGCCGGGGCGGCCCGGCCGAGCCTCAGGACGGTGGCGGAGGGCCTCCAGTACGCCCGGAGCCGGCGGGAGGTCCTCGCGACGTTCCTCGTCGACATCAACGCGATGGTGTTCGGGTCACCGAGGTCGCTGTTCACGCCCCTCGCACTCGACGTGTTCCACGTGGGGCCGGCCGGGGTGGGGTTCATGTCGTCCGCCGTGGGCATGGGAGCGTTCCTGGCGGCCGTGTTCAGCGGCTGGACGACGAGCGTCCGGCGGCCGGGGCGAGCCGTGCTGATCTCCGTGGCGGTCTGGAGCCTCGGGATCGTGGGCTTCGGGCTCGCGACGTTCAGCTTCCCGCTCGCGTTGCTGTTCCTCGCCATCGCGTCCGGGGCCGATGTCTACAGCGCGGTGCTGAGGAGCGCGATCGTCCAGCTCCTGACCCCGGACGCGCTCCGGGGCCGCGTGAGCTCGATCCACATCCTGGTGGTGACGGGCGGACCGCGCATCGGCGACGCGGAGGCGAGCGCGGTCGCTGCCGTGATGGGCACGCAGTTCTCCGTCGTGTCGGGCGGGATCCTCTCGCTCATCGGCCTGGGCGCGGTGGCTCTCGCGATGCCCGAGTTCGCGCGGCTGGACATGTCGGTAGCGGGAGCCGTGACGGCCGCCGACGAGGCCGAGGCGCTGGCCGAGCTCGACGGCGTCGGCCCTCCCGCCTGATCGAGCGGACCCGGGAGCCGGACTGCACCACGTCTGGACGGGAGTGGCCGTCCCGCCGGCCGCCTCTCCATGACGCGCCGTCATGACGGCCCTCTTCCTCGGGCCCAACGTGGCACCACACCCGGCGAACGCCGCGGGTATCCCCCAGAGGCACGGAACAGATGCCTGCGACCGTCCCCAATCTCCGCCTGTGGGCCGCACCCGAGACACTGCTCACCCGCGTCTCCTGTCACCCCACGTCAACCCGAACCGCCGCGCGGCAATGCCTCCGCGTCCGCCTGTCTCGGCACGTGCGATGCCCATGATCCTCACCCTCCTTCCCGCGGCAGTCGCCCTGGTTGCGTCCACGTCGACTCTCGCCCGCTGACCTCGCTGGGAGGCTCGCGCGTGACCTCCCGGCCTCCGACCGATATCGGACGACGACCGAGCGGTGGAGGGCCGTCCGGTTCGTCGTGACGTCCCATCGTCGTGCATTCGAACCCCACCGACGCGACCGCCCGACCGGCGGGCGCAGGAGTCACCCAGGAGGACAGAGATGATCCAGACCCAGTCCACCAACAGCCACAGCCGACGAGTGCGTGCCGGACCATTCCGTGCCCTCGCACTGCTGGCCTGTGGCGGCCTGCTCGTCGCGGCCTGCGGCACGAATGCCGGCTCCGCCGGCCCTGCCGGATCCGCCGGCCCCGCCGGGTCCGCTGGGGCCGCTGGCGCCTCCGGGGCCGCCCCGGCCGCCACCCAGGCACCCGCGATCAGCCCTGCGGCCTCCCTGGCCGGCAGCCTCACGGTGTGGGCGATGGGTAACGAGGGCGTCAAGCTCAAGACCCTTGCCGACGCGTTCATGGCCGAGCACCCGGGGGTCACCGTCACCGTGACGCCGGTGGACTGGGGCCAGGCCGTGGCCAAGCTCCAGACCGCGATCGCAGGCAAGCAGACGCCTGACGTGAGCCAGATGGGCACCGACATGATGGGCCAGTTCGCGGCCACAGGGGCCCTGGAGACCGTACCCGCCAACTTCCAGCCGGGCACGTTCTTCGACAGTGCGTGGAATACCAACATCGTCAACGGGGCGGTGTACGGCGTGCCCTGGTACGTCGAGACCAGGCTCCTCTACTACCGCACCGACGTCGCCAAGAAGGCGGGGATCACCGCGCCGCCTGCGACGTGGGACGACCTGATGGCGATGGCCAAGGCCATGCAGGCCACCGGAGGGGCCAAGTGGGGCATCTCGCTGGGCACCAAGAACTGGCAGGAGTACCTGCCGTTCCTGTGGTCGAACGGCGGCGCCGTCATGGACGACCAGGGCAAGTTCCAGCTGAACAGCACCCAGGCCGTCGAGGCGCTGACGTACTACGCCTCCTTCTTCAAGGACAAGCTCTCCCCGACGTCCGTGCCCGAAGGGTTCGACATCACGCCGGCGTTCGTGGCCGGCACGCACCCGATGTTCTTCTCCGGGCCGTGGCACCTGGGCCTGATCAAGGAAGCCGGCGGCGCCGGCTTCGATGCCAAGTGGGCGATCGCGCCGATGCCGAAGCAGGCGAGCTCGACGTCCTTCCTCGGCGGCAGCAACCTTGTCGTCTACAAGAACAGCCCGAACAAGGACCTGGCCTGGGCGTTCGTCCAGTACCTGTCCGATCCCAAGACCCAGGTCGCCTGGTACAAGGACGTCACTGACCTGCCGGCCGTCCAGGCCGCCTGGACCGACCCGGCGCTGGCGGGCGACGCGAACGTCGCGATGTTCGGCGAGCAGCTCAAGAGCACGATGGCGCAGCCCGCGACCGCGACCTGGAGCGAGCTCGGGACCGCGTTGAACTCGACGCTTGAGAAGCTGACGACCGGCGCGATGACACCGCAGGCGGCAGCGGACGAGATGCAGGCCGAGGCCGAGAAGATCGGGACCGGCTACTGACATGACCGTTCCGGCGCTCGCGCAGCGCGGGAGGATGGAGGCGGCCCCGGCCGCCTCCACCGGCTCCGGCTGGCACTGGCGGGATGACCTGGTCGGGTGGGCATTCGCCGCCCCGTTCGTGATCCTGTTCCTGGTCTTCCTCGCCTTCCCGATCGTCGCCTCGTTCGGCCTGAGCTTCACGAGCTTCGGCATGCGCGACCTCCAGAACCCGGTGGGTGCCACGTTCGTCGGCCTGAAGAACTACGCCGACCTGCTGGGCGATCCGAAGTTCTGGGCGTCGCTGCTGAACACGGTCTACTTCGTGGTGATCGGCGTTCCGATCACGCTCGCCCTCGGTCTCCTGATCGCCAACGCGCTCAATCGCGGCGTGACGCGGTTCCGCACCGCATTCCGGGTCGGCTACTACCTGCCGGTCATCACCAGCATCGTGGCCATCGCGGTGGTCTGGCGGTTCCTCCTCAACCCCGACGTCGGCCTCGTCAACATGATCCTGGGAGCGTTCGGCATCCAGGGTCCGGCGTGGCTGGCGGACCCGGTCCTTGCGATGCCCTCGATCATCGCAATGGCGGTCTGGCGCAACCTCGGGTTCGCCATGATCGTGTTCCTGGCCGGCATGCAGGCGATCCCGGCCGTCCTGTACGAGGCGGCGTCCATCGATGGCGCCGGCCGCTGGCAGCTGTTCCGCTTCGTCACGCTGCCCATGCTTCGCCCGACGATCCTGTTCATGACCGTCATCACGACGATTGGCTACCTGCAGCTGTTCGAGGAGCCGTTCGTGATGACCGGCGGGGGGCCCCTGGACAAGACCCTCTCGGTGACGATGTACATGTACCAGCAGGGCTTCACGTTCTTCCACCAGGGCTACGCATCGGCGATCGCGTATGTCCTGTTCGTGATCGTCGCGATCGTCGCCTTCCTGCAGTTCAGGTTCCTGCGGTCGGACGATTGAGGAGGACGGATCGATGACCACGCTGTCCGCTCCCGCCGCCGCCCCCGTCCCTGGTCCCGCGCGCCCGTCAGCTGAAGCCCGCCACGGCGGGTCCAGCCGCGCGGCCTACATCGTCCTGACCGCCGGGCTGGTGGTCATGGTCGGTCCGTTCCTGTGGATGGTCCTGGGCTCGCTCAAGCCCGCGGCCGACTTCCTGCGCAACCCCCCGGCGTTCCTGCCATCGGTCGCGACGGGCGACAACTACGGCCGGCTGTTCCAGCAGCTGGACTTCCCGAGGTTCTTCTTCAACTCGGCGGTCATCGCGCTGGCCGTGACTGTCGGGACCCTCGTGTTCTGCCCGATGCTCGGCTACGCGCTGGCCAAGCTCCGCTGGCACGGCAAGGGGCTGATCATGGGCCTGGTCCTGGCGACCCTCATGGTGCCGGCCGGGATCACCCTCATCCCGAACTTCATCCTGATGAGCAACCTCGGGCTGGTGAACACCTACCCGGGCCTGATCCTGCCGTTCCTCGCGGGGCCGTTCGGAGTGTTCCTCATGCGCCAGTTCATGCTCGGCATCCCGAACGAGCTGCTCGAGGCGGCCCGGATCGACGGCGCCAACGAGTTCAGGGTCTTCTTCTCGGTCGTGATGCCGATCGCGACGCCGGTCCTCGCGACGCTCGCGATCCTCACCTTCCTGGGCAACTGGAACAGCTTCCTCTATCCGCTTGTGATGGCCCAGGAGCCGGGGATGTACACCCTCCCCGTTGCCCTGGCGACGTTCGCCACGGGCCAGTATCAGGCGGACCACGGGATGCTTATGGCGGGTTCCGTGGTTCTCGTGGTTCCCGTCCTGATCGTGTTCGTCCTGTTCCAGCGCTGGATCACTGAGGGCATCGCCACGACCGGGCTCAAGGGCTGAGCCATGACCGTGCCTCGTCCCGTCCCTCGAGGCCGTAAGCAGCCCCCCGGGACCATGCCGGGGCCGGCGCCCATCCGGGATGACGCATGATCGGCGTGGCGGCGTTGCCGATCGCCGAGCCGGGACCACGGATCGCCGCCGTGCTGCGCAACGCGGCTGACGTCCGGATCGAGTTGCTGGACAACGGCTCGGTGTTCGCGATCCGCCACGGCGCCATTCTCGTCAACCAGGTGCTGGGCAGTCCGGTCGAGGGCGGGCTGGGCAACGTGTACCTGCGGCGGCGGACCCGCGGCGGCGCGACGTTCGTCCCACTGCTCGGGCCGGCTTTCCCGAGCCGATTCCACGCCGATGCGGAAGCCGCGACGTGGGAAGGCTCATTCGACCGGCTGGACTACACGTGCACCCTCCGTCTCGACCCGACCGCGCCGATCTGGTTCTGGACCCTGGAGCTGACCAACCGGACCGGCCGGCACCTGAGCGTTGACGCCGTCCTCGCGCAGGACCTCGGGCTAGCCCGCGAGGACGTCGTCCGGAGCAGCGAGGCCTACACCAGCCAGTACCTCGACCACACTGTTCTCCGGACCGCGGACCTGGGGTTCCTGCTCTGCTCGCGGCAGAACATCCCCCAGGACGGGGCGGTGCCCTGGATCATGCACGGCTGCCTGGACGGTGCGGCGGGCTTCCTGACCGACGGCTTCCAGCTGTACGGTCTCGACTACAAGGCGTCGAACGTGCCGGTTGCGCTCGTGCGCCGGACCCTGCCCAACCGCATCTACCAGTACGAGGCGGCGCTCGCGGCGGTCCAGTCCCGGAGCCTCTCGCTTCGGGCCGGAGCGACAGGGCGGATCACCTTCTTCGCGGCCCTCGAGGCCGACCACCAGGACGCCACGAGCCCCAGCGACGTCGGTCGGGCGATCCGTGCCGTGGAAGCCTTCGGGAAGCTCGACGACCTCGTGCCCGAGGTGGAACAGCACCCGCGGCAGCGGCCGGCGGGGGTCTTCGATTCGCCGGTGATGTTCCAGAGCCGCGACCTCCGCGTCGACGAGCTCGAGCGCAGGTTCGGCTCTGCCTGGCGCCACGTGGAGCGGCGTCACGGCGAGCTGCTGTCCTTTTTCCACGGCTACCAGCAGCACGTGGTGCTGCGGGCCAAGGAGCTCGTCTCGGAGCGGCCGACAGGGCTTGTCATGCGATCCGGGCGGGAGCTGGTCCCGAGCGACGACACGCTCTCGGTCACCGCCTGGATGTTCGGCGCCTTCGCGTCCCAGGTGACCATCGGCAACACGTCCTTCAACAAGCTCCTGAGCGTCTCCCGACACCCGCTCAACGTGCTGAAGTCGAGCGGCCTGCGCGTCTTCGTCGGGACCCGGCGAGGGTATGAGCTGCTGGGACTGCCGTCGGCGATGGAGATGGGCCCCAACGGCGCGTGCTGGATCTACGCCGGTGACCAGTTCGCCTTCGTCGTCCGCCTCACCACCTCGCTGGACGACCAGGCCTGCCAGCTCACCATCGAGGTGGAGCACGGCGGTCCCGTGGAGCTCCTGATCACGAACAACATCGTGCTGGGGACCAACGAGTACGACACCGCTGGATCCTTCAGCGTGGACGCTGCGGCCGGTCGGGTGGAGCTTCGCCCCGCACCGGGGTCTCTGATCCGCCTTCGCTATCCGGAGGCAACGTTCTTCATGGTCTTCCCCGACCCGGATGCGATTGACGCGATCGGGGGCGACGAGCTCCTGTACGGCGACGGGGTCGAGCGGGACGGTGCCTTCGTGGTCGTGCGGACGAAGCCGGTCACGCACGTGTCGCTGGCCATCACTGGCAGCATCCTCGATGCCGGGGCCGCGGACCGGCTCGCCACGCGCCACGCCCGCGAGCCGGAGTCCGACCTGGACCTCGAGGCGACGGTCACGGCGTTCTGGTCAGCCCTTGGGCGGGGAGCGACGCTCGGCGGCGCGACCGGGCGGCTCGCCGATGACCTCGCCCGCCTCAACGACGTCGTCCGCTGGTACCTCCACGATGCCATCGTCCACTACACCACCCCGCACGGCCTGGAGCAGTACAGCGGAGCGGCGTGGGGTTTGCGCGACGTCTGTCAGGGCCCGGCCGAGTTCCTCGTCGCCACCGGCCACGCGGGGCCGCTCCGAGACGTGCTCACGCTCGTCTACGAGCACCAGTACCGGCGGAGTGGCGACTGGCCGCAGTGGTTCATGTTCGACCGGTTCGGCGACGTGCAGGCGCCGGGCAGCCACGCGGACATCATCCTCTGGCCGATCAAGGCCCTGTGCGACTACGTGGAGGCCACGGGCGACATCTCCATCCTCGACGAGCGGGTCGCCTTCACGGACGACGACACCCTGGCGATCACGGACGAGTCAGCGTCGATCCTCGCCCACACGGAGCGGCAGATCGACAGGATCGAGCGTGACTGCATCCCCGGCACGTCGCTGCCGGTCTTCGCCGGGGGCGACTGGGAGGACACCCTCCAGCCTGCCGATCCGACCACGGCCATGCACCTGGTCAGCGCCTGGACGGTGGAGCTGGCATACCAGACCCTCGGCCGCTACCGCGTCGTGTGCGACCGAGCGGGAGCGGGCACGCTCGCGCAGCGGCTCGCTGGTATCTGCGAGCGGCTGAGAGCCGACTTCCATCGGTACCTCGTGCCCGACGGCGTGGTCGCCGGCATGGCCCACTTCGCGCTCGATGGCGTCGACTACCTGCTGCATCCGCGCGACCGGCGGACGGGCGTTGCATACAGGCTGCTGCCGATGACGCGGGGCATCATCAGCGGGCTGTTCACACAGGAGCAGGCGGCCCGGCATGCCGCGCTGATCGAGCGCCACCTCCTGTTCCCGGATGGCGTCCGGCTCCAGAACCGGCCGATGGAGTACCACGGCGGGATCTCGAGCATCTTCGTGCGTGCCGAGACCGCGGCCAGCTTCGGTCGGGAGGTCGGGCTCCAGTACGTCCACGGCCATATCCGGTACATCGAGGCCATGGCCATGCTCGGCCGTCCCGAGGCGGCGTTCCGCGGGCTGCTCGCCGTCTGTCCGGTCCTCCTCGAGCGGGATGTGCCGTCCGCGCTTCCCCGCCAGAGCAACAGCTACTTCAGCAGCTCGGACGCGGCGTTCACGGACCGCCGGCAGGCGAGCCGTCGGTTCGGCCGGATCCGCTCCGGTCGTGTCGGCATCAAGGGCGGCTGGCGGGGCTACTCCAGCGGCCCGGGCATCTACCTCAACCAGCTCATCTCGAACGTGCTCGGCCTGCGCACCCACTTCGACGACGTGGTCTTCGACCCTGTGCTGCCCCCGGACGCGGACGGGCTCACGTTCGCATTCGAGTACCTGGGCCGGCCGATCCGGTACCTGTTCCACGTCTCGGGGACCGGCTTCTCGCCGCGCGAGGTCCGGGTGAACGGCCGTCCGCTCCCGGGAGGGCGGTACGCGCCCAACCCCTACCGGGCCGGTGGCTTCCTCGTGTCGAAGGCGGTCTTCGCCGAGGCGCTCGATCCCGAGGGCAACCTGGTCGAGATCCTCGTCTGACGAATATCGGGGCCAGGACTGCCGGACAGGGGCGAGATGACGAACCTTCATGACGCGGTCGTGGATGCGGGACACACTCGCGCCAGCTGAGAGAACGGCTGAGCTCGAAGGGACTCGCAGACGCGAGCCCGACGGAGAGTTGCGAGACAGAATCGAGAGCGCCATGGCCCGCGTGGAATACAAGATCGAACAGGTGGAGTGGAAGGACGAGCCCGAGTCCAGGCTCGACCAGCTCGTCGACGACCTCAACAATCTCGGCAAGGACGGCTGGCGGGTGGTCAGCGCTGATCTCACCGCGCACAGCTCGTTTGCGGTGAAGTCCCTGCCGGTCCTGCTGGAGCGCGACGTTCCGGAGATGCCGCAGTAGGAGAGACGTCGAGCGGGCCACCGGCGAGGCAGGCGACTGGGTCGCGCCCCGACCGGTGGTGCCGCTCATGGCGGCCGCACCGCCGCTGCTCACCCTAGACTCCGCGGGTGGACCTCACCCCGACCCTGGCCCTGGCCCTGTTCGCGGCCGGCGTGGCAGGCGGGATCGTCAGCGTCCTCGTCAGCCTGGCGTCCCTGGTGACGTACCCGGCGCTGCTCGCCGCCGGCCTTCCGCCGGTCGCCGCGAACGTCACCAACACCGTCGCCCAGACCTTCACCAGTGTCGGCGCGTCGATCGGTGCCCGCAGCGAGCTCA
>Ga0302262_10000281_pt1 | contig 20983 bp, 20 predicted proteins | sample II_Fen_E3_4_FD_194557 | JGI IMG/M metagenome (GOLD analysis project Ga0302262, IMG submission 194557) | Peat permafrost microbial communities from Stordalen Mire near Abisko, Sweden - II_Fen_E3_4 | ecosystem: Environmental > Terrestrial > Soil > Wetlands > Permafrost | place: Sweden: Abisko...
CTAAATGGTTCAACGCCCTCAAGTTCAAATCTCTGAATTTCCGAACGCCCAAAGATAAAGTGCTTGATAGAGTCAGCCAAATACTCGGCAAGAGCTAAAGTTTCTTGTTCAGTACCAGAGAACTTCACTGAAAGGACTCTAACTTTCGTCTTTATTTTCTCTTGAGATGGATGCTGGATAAAAAACTTATCAACCCATTTTAGGTCCGTTGATATGTATTTTTCCCATTTTTCGGACTTCAGATTTTCCATTTTTTCCTTCCCTGAACAAACGCGACAAATCAAACCGCAAAGAGTGGTCTAGCTCGTGACGCCATTATGCCACCACTCTTGAGAATGTAGGCACTGGTAGTTTGGGTAAGGCTGAGAAAGCTCTTTAGGGTAAATGAAGAGGTAGAATTGAAAACAAACCTAAATAACATATTGATTATAAAGAACTTTATTTCAGATTCGACTCCTGCTGCCCATACGCAGTACCGAAAAAGGCTCACCGAAAGGTGGGCCTTTTTCGTTGTGGGAGCCGGCTTGCTGGCGATTGGCTGCGCAGCAGCCACCAAGCTACCCATGCAACAGCCAATGACACCCCGCCAGCGTCCACTGCGCAAGCCAGCCCCCCTCAGACACATATCCCCACAAAACAAACTCAATCCTGTAGGACGCTTCTGAAACTAAGCGCTATCCTCCCCAACCGCTTGAACATGCCTGACGTCGCGACTAACTTCCGCCTGTCGTTGAAAGCAACGACCGGGTTTAGTCGCCCGAATACGTCCGGCCTAAGCGCGGCCCATATTCATACCTGTGTCCATGACATCGGCATGACATTTTATGGTGGCTGTGCACGGGGCACCTTCGGGTGCGCCGGGTGCCTGACGTCCCGGTCGACTAACCCGCGCACAGCCGCCACCCTTTCGTTTAGTCGCGATGGGTGATGGCTCCACTACGTCGGAGAGTCACCATGATCAGATCCACCCCCCACCCACCCGAAACGCTATTAGTCGCCCCCAGCGAAAACCTCGGCAACCTGAGCCTGTTCAGGATCAAACCAGACGTGAGAATCGTAGATGCGCTTATCCTGGCATCCGAATACCTCGCCTGTCTTGAGGCCATCGTCTACGAAACAGTCGATAACAGCACACCCGAATACCGGCCACTGGCCCGGTCAGGTATGCATCAGCTTGAGGCCGCGAGAATGTTGATTGAGGCTTCTGTTGCGGGGTTGGAGGCGAGCGAAGGCCGTCAGTAGGGCTTATTAGAGAATGGGTACCGTCTCTTTTTACGATGAAGAGAGAACGGTACTTTTACGCATGCACAGCACACTGCGTCACCACTTGCTCCGAGGCCGTTGTGGCAGGCGCTGCCGCCGAGGCTTTTGAACAGTTGGTAGCCTTGCTCGGCCGTCGGGCTGATGGCGTTTTTGTCGCCGAGCAGCCAGGTGTGCGTCAACTCATCGCATCTTCCAGCTGCACCCGGTCGCGGCCCAGGTGCTTGGCTTTATACAGGGAGCGGTCGGCGACCAGCAGCAGTGATTCAAGGTCGTCAGGTGGATGGGCGACCACACCGCCGATGCTGACGGTGGATGAGACGATGCGCCCGCCGCCAATATCGATGGCCGTAGCGGCATAGGTCTGGCGGATCTGCTCGGCAATGGTCCGCGCCTCGTCGAGCGAGCAGTTGGGCAGCACCATGGCAAACTCCTCGCCGCCGATACGGCCAAACACGTCGCCGCGGCGCAGGCAGGCGGAGGCAATGCGGGCGAAGGCGATCAGCACCTGGTCACCATCGGCATGGCCCCAGGTGTCGTTGATTTTTTTGAAGTGGTCGATGTCCAGCATGAGCACGGCGAAGGAGTCCTGTCCTGCGGTCATGAGCTGGAGCTTTTTGATTGCCAGTTCATTGAACGCCCGACGGTTGAGCAAGCCACTGAGTTGGTCGTGGGACGCCAGGTACTGGACGCTGCGCAGCAATTCGTTACGCGCCGAGGAAATGATCGCCACGATCAGCGGGCTCAGGGCCAGCAGCAGGATGCCGATGCGCATCGACTGCATGTCCGGTTGCAGGTTGAGGTCACCCCTGGACAACGCCAGGTAACGCTCGGAAATGGCAATCAGCGTCCAGCTGCTGAATATCAGGGTCATCAGTGTGGTGGTGAACAGGCTGTAGGTCAGCGCACACCAAAGCAGGGCTGCCACCGGAAACATCACTGCGCCAGGCCCGCCGATCAGCACGCCCGCCACGCAACAGAGGATGAAAGCAGCAGCGGGCGCGCACTCCTGGACGAACTGCTCGGTGCTGGACATGCCTTGCAAATGGCGCAGGAACATACGCCACTGGCGCCAGCTCGGTGCGCTCAAGGCTACCGGCAGGATAATCACATAACTGACAAGTTCAGCCATGAACCAAAAGGTCCAGGCAGTGAAGGAGCCCTCGTGAAAGAAGATCGGATCGACAATCGCCCCGCCCACGCCGGATGCGGCCGCGCTGGCGACGCCGATCAGCACCAGATACAGCACCGAGCGCGGAACCCGTAGCCGACGATGCTCCTTGGGCACGCGCATATACAGCAGGTAACCGGTGGTCACGCCCATCAGGTTCGCCCCGGTCAGCATCGTCGTTTTAAACAGCGCACCGCCGGTGAGGGTGTCAGCGGCGATGTAGCCAACAATCGCGCCGAACCAGCCCAAGGGCGTCGCCAGGCGCGGCTGACGGACCAGAATCCCGACCAGCAGCGCGTTGGCGGGCCACAGGGATGCGAGGTAATCGGTCGGGCGGGTGAGGATCCCGAACAGTGCCGCGAGGAAAACCACGACAGCTACCCAACACCCGGCTTGCAGGCCGTCTCGCCAGGTTGTAGCGGGTGTAACCAACAGGGGTGTCTTCAATTCAAGCGCATCCGGGTGCGATAGCGGCATAGCGCCATGACGAAACCCGCAACATTAGGCTTTTCGCCGAAGAAATGCACCTGTTCGACGTATGTTGCAGATTTATTACGTCGACTGTGTCAGCGCAATGGGGTGCGCCTCGACGCTTTCACGACCAGGGCCGGGCCTTCGCGGATGTTGTCGCGGGCATATTAATAAGTGCGATTTGTCGAGCTGTGCGCTTCAATAGCCTCTTTTCCGCCAGCCAAAGGACCGATGTTCATGGCCTCGCCAGACAAACAGCAAAAACGCGCCAAACGGGCCAAGCTCAAAGCCAGGCAGAACCGCTCCGGCAAGCCGGTCGCGAATGGCCTGCACCCGGTCTTCGCCTCGTCGCTGGTCAGCCATCCCTTCGAAGATATCGAAGTGGACCTGAGCACCTTCGACTTCCAGGACATTCTCGAAAACGGCTTCGACCCGGCGCTCTTCGACGAGCTGTTTGAAGCCATGCATGCGGCCTCGGCCATCAGCCAACTGGCGCTTTGCCTGGTATTCCTGCAATACCCGGTGCTGGAGCTGGTGGTCGCCGAAGAGGAAGAGGCCAATGCGACGGATTTCATGATGGGGCTGTTGGCCACCTATCGCGCCTTGTTCTTTGAAGAGGACGAGGACACCGCTGTCGAGTGGATGTCCAGCAAGTCGTTCCAGGCTGATTACCAAGAGGCCTCGCGCCTGTTGGTCCTGCGCAACGAAAAAGCGGCGCGCTGACCTGAATCAAGCAGCTGAGAAGGATTGCTATTTACAACACGACGGACAAGCGCGTAGCGTATCGACCCCAATAGAGAATGCATCCTTTTCTCAGCTGGGAGTCGCCCGTCGTGTCCGCCATGAAGTCCCGCCCGCTGTTTCGTCATCTACCCTTCGGCGAAGCCCGGCCTTATCCGCGCAATCGCGTCCTGCTGCACTGGCTGTCCGCCATCATCATTCTGTGGGCCACGTTCAGCGGTTTCGGCGTGGCCTTGCTGCCCGAAGACAACGCCGTGCGCGTCTGGGTCGAGAGCCTCAACCCGCAGTTGAGCACGCTGTTTATCCCGCTGTTCCTCTGGCGTCTGTGGCTGTACCTCAGGGCCAGACCGGAAGCGGCACACAATGGCCGACAAAAAATCGCCAAGGTGGTCCATGCCACGCTGTACCTGCTGATCGTCGGCGTCCTGCTGACCGGCGTGTTGATGATGAGCCATCCCGTGGTATTGCTTGCCCTGATGCCGTTGCCGCAGCTCATCCATTCGGTCGGCGCGCTGGCGCAGTTGCATAGCCTGCATCACGCGCTCTGTGCGGCGCTGGGTGTACTGGTGGCAGTGCATATCCTCGCCGTGCTCCAGCATCAGTTGGCCGGGCATTCGGTTTTGTACCGGATGAAGTGACGCACGCTGCTGCTATCCGGCCCACCCCGGCTCGCGTATAAACGCTGCATGTCCCGTATACGTACATGGAGCAACGTGCATGCAAGCTTGTAGAACCCTCCTGCTGGCGACAGTCACCGCCCTGGCGTTCACGACTCAGGCCTTTGCCGTAGAAAAAATGAAGATCGGCATTCAGGGCGCCAACCCGCCGTTCAACAGCAAGGACACCAGTGGCCAGGTCGCAGGCTTCGACCTGGAGATCGGCAAGGCGCTGTGCGCGCGGATGAAGGTCGAGTGCGAGGTGGTGACTTCGGACTGGGACGGGCTGATTCCCGCATTGAATGAAGGCCAGACCGATTTCGTCATCTCCTCCATGTCGATCACCGAAGAACGCAAGCAACTGGTGGACTTCACCGCGCCTTATTACGTCAACAAGCTGCAATTCGTCGCGCCCAAGTCCACAGACTTCCCCACCGACAAGGCCACGCTGAAGCAGACCCTGGTCGACAAGACCATCGGCGCGCCCATTGCGACCCAGGCCAGTGACTGGTTGCAGACCAACCTTGGCGCCGCGATCACCATCAAGCTCTATGGCACGCCGGACAAGGCCTACACAGACCTGGCCGGTGGTGGCATCTACGCGCTGCTGGCGGACAAATACGCCAGCTATGAATGGCTGAAAAGCGAGGCCGGGCAGAATTTCGAGTTCAAGGGCGAGCCGGTGGTCGAACGCGATCAGGTCGGTATTGCCGTGCGCAAAGGCGACCCATTGCGTGACCGCCTGAATATCGCACTCAAATCCATTATCGAAGACGGCAGCTACAAGAAGATCAACGACAAGTATTTCCCGTTCAGTATTCTTTGAGCCGCGCCTCTCTTGCACATGAATCCGGTCTTGCATAGCCACGAGCATATCCACAGCCGGTTCCGCGCGCTGGACAGCTTCCTGTTTGCTTATCAGGGGTTGTGGCGCCCGCGCCCGTTCACCCATCTGCAGTTGCCGTGGGAGCGCCAGTACCCGGAGCTGGCCCAGTGGCTGCGGCAACGCTCATTAAGCGAAGCCGAAGCCGCGCATAACCATCCCGAACACCTGGCGGCGCCCTTCCCCTTCAGCGCGCTGGCGGCCGAAGCCATGGCCCTGAGCCAGATCCCGGCCCTGCCTGTCGTCCCACTGGAGCCCGTTGCGCCGCGCATGAGCGTCGATGTGCCGGGGCGCAAGTGGCAGCAGATCGAAGCCTTCGCCAGCCACTTGAATTTCCAACGCACGCCCACCCATTGGCTGGACTGGTGCGCGGGCAAGGGCCATCTGGGCCGTCGCCTGACCCACGGCGGGCAAGGCCTGACCTGCCTGGAATATGACCCCGCGCTGGTCGAGGCAGGGCGTCAGTTGAGTGCGCGCCTGCATATCGAGGCCGAGCATATTTGTCAGGACGTCATGGCCGATGACACCTGGCGACGGCTAAGCAATCAGGACACTGCCGTCGCCCTGCATGCCTGCGGCGATCTGCATGTACGACTGATGCGCCTGGCCAGTCAGGTCGGTTGCCGACAACTGGCGATTGCGCCGTGCTGCTACAACCGGATCAGCGGCTCGAGTTATCAGGCGCTGTCCAACGAAGGCCAGGCCTCGGCCCTGCACCTGTCGGTGGATGATCTCGGTTTGCCGCTCAGTGAAACCGTCACCGCCGGGGCGCGCGTACGCCGCCAGCGTGATCTCTCCATGGCCCGGCGCCTGGGCTTTGACCTGTTGCAGCGGCAGATCAACGGTGTGGATCAGTACTTATCCACACCGTCCCTGCCCACCTCCTGGCTGGATAAGCCGTTCGCCGATTATTGCCGCGCACTGGCCGAGCTCAAGGGCATGCCCGACCTCGGCACCCCCGATTGGGCCGCGCTCGAAGCAGCGGGCCGGGAGCGTTTGGCCCAGGTCCGCAATCTGGAACTGCTGCGCAATCTGTTCCGCCGCCCGCTGGAACTCTGGCTGGTGCTCGACCGTGCTCTTTTCCTTCAGGAGCAGGGTTATCAGGTGCAAGTCGGCACGTTTTGCGACAGCCGGCTGACGCCGCGCAACCTGCTGTTGCTGGCCGAGCGCGTTTGACCTGGATCAAGGCTTTACCTGTGGATAACTCTGTTGATGGAAGTCTGACTACCTGTGTGAAACCCCTGACACGGCCGCCTCTCTGACCAACGGTCATTTTTAATTAACCGAATAAATACCAATAAATTCAGCTACTTAGAAAGTAATAAGATCCACTCCAGAAAAAACGCGATGAAAGCGCATTTGTTAATCGCGCTTGTGAATAAAGCTGCGGGAAGCGCCGTTGCAGGAGAAATCTTGTCACCCGCCTTTATCATGCATGTGCTAAAGACTAGCCATTGGCAATTTGCATTGGCCATGGTGGGTGTAGCATTGGCAACCTTGTCTGAACTATCGGATTGGCTTGCCAGACAATTCGCCCGCCCCAGGATCCGATTCATCACTCCGTCAAAGAGGAAACGCTCGATGAAAAACCTTGAAGCCGCTCAAGCACTCAGAAAAGCCGACCTGCACACGCCCAACAAACTGGGTGAAGAGGCCCGCCGCGATCTGTCGGCAGAATTGAACGCCCTGTTGGCCGATACGTTCGCCCTGTACATCAAGACCAAAAACTTCCATTGGCACATGTCGGGCCCGAACTTCCGCGACTATCACCTGCTGCTCGACGAACAGGCTGATCAGATTTTCGCCATCACCGACGTCGTCGCCGAGCGCGTGCGCAAACTGGGCGGCACGACCCTGCGCTCCACTGGCCACATCAAGAAGCTGCAACGCTTGCTGGATAACGACGCCGATTTCGTGACCCCGGCCGACATGCTGGCCGAGCTGCGCGAAGACAATATCCAGTTGACCGCCTACATGCGCGAAACCCATGCCCTGTGCGACGAACACAATGACGTGGCCACCGCCAGCCTGCTGGAAAACTGGATCGACGAAGCCGAACGCCGTACCTGGTTCCTGTTTGAAACCAGCCGGGTGTAAGCACAAACCGACGTATAACCTGTAGGACCGCCGCCCGGCCGGTCCTACAGCTGTATTCGCTCACCGGTTCAGAACGCCGGAACTACCGCGCCTTTGTACTTCTCCAGGATAAAGGCCTTGGTTTCCGGGCTCTGCAGCGCGGCGACCAGTTTCTTCACGGCGTCGCTGTCCTTGTTGTCCTGACGGGTCACGAGGATGTTGGCGTAGGGTGATTCGGCGCCCTCGATGATTAACGCGTCCTTGGTCGGGTCGAGCTTGGCGACCAACGCATAGTTGGTGTTGATCAAGGCCAGATCGACCTGGGTCAGCACGCGCGGCAGGGTCGCGGCTTCCAGCTCACGGAACTTCAGGTTCTTCGGGTTCGTCGCGACATCACTGGGCTTGGCCAGGATGTTGGTCGGATCCTTGAGCGTGATCAGTCCGGCTTTGGCCAGCAGCAGGAACGCGCGGCCTTCGTTGGTGGCGTCGTTCGGCAGCGCGACGGTGGCACCCACCGGCAGCGTGTCGAGGGTCTTGTAGGTGGTCGAGTAAGCACCGAACGGCTCAATGTGCACCTTGGCCACGCTGACCAGGTCAGTGCCCTTGCCCTTGTTGAACTCATCCAGATACGGCTGGTGCTGGAAGAAGTTGGCGTCCATGCGCTTCTGGTCAACCTGCACGTTCGGTTGCACATAGTCGTTGAACACCTTGACCTTAAGGTCTACGCCTTCCTTGGCCAGGGTCGGCTTGACGAACTCAAGGATCTCGGCGTGTGGCACGGCGCTGGCCGCGACGGTCAGGGTTTCGTCGGCGTGAGCGGACAATGCAGCCAGGGTGGCCGCGATGGCCAACAACTTCTTCATGAAACAAATCCTTTTTCAGCGGTATGTGAAATGCGCGACCAGTTTGTCGCCGACGGTTTGCAGTATCTGCACCAGCACCAACAGCAGGACGACGGTCACGAACATGACGTCATTCTGGAAGCGCTGGTAACCGTAACGAATCGCCAGGTCACCCAGGCCACCGGCGCCGACGGCACCGGCCATGGCTGTGAAGGAGACTAGCGCAATGGCCGTGACCGTGATGGCCGCGAGGATGCCGGGGCGCGCCTCGGGCAGCAGGGCCTTAATGATGATTTGCCGGGTAGTCGCGCCCATGGCCTGAGTGGCTTCGATGATGCCGCGATCCACTTCACGCAGCGCGGTTTCCACCAGCCGGGCGAAGAACGGCGTTGCCCCGGCGATCAGCGGCGGTAAGGTGCCGAGGATCCCCAGCGAGGTGCCGGTGATGATTTGGGTCAGGGGCATCATCACGATCAGCAAAATGATGAACGGCAGCGCCCGCAGGATGTTCACCAAGACTCCGACAGTGGTGTACAGCGCCTTGTTTTCCAGCAGTTGGTGCGGCGAGGTAAGGAACATCAGCACGCCCAGCGGCAGGCCGAGCAGGACGGTGAACCCCAGGGAAATACCAAGCATGGTCAGGGTATCGCCGGTGGCGACCCAGATTTCGTACCAGTCGACGTTGGAAAACAGATTGATCAGGGCATCCATCAGCGCAACACCTCCATGTGGACGTCGGCGGCGGTGAAGCGGGCAAAGGCCGCCTCCATGTCACCGCCGGTAATGGCCAGGGTCAGTTGCCCGTAAGGCGTGTCCTTGATGCGGTCGATACGTCCGGCCAGGATGCTGTAGTCCACCCCGGTCTCGCGGGCGACGGTGCCCAGCAGCGGCGCGTAGGTCGCTTCGCCCTGGAAGGTCAGGCGCACGATTCGCCCCTGGACGTGGGCAAAGTCATTGCGTTGCTCGTTCTCGTCGACCTGTTCGTCTTCCTGGACAAAGCGGCGGGTGGTCGGGTGTTTCGGGTGCAGGAACACATCGGCCACCGGGCCTTGTTCAACAATGCGTCCGGCGTCCATCACCGCCACGTGATCGCAGACACGGCGGATAACATCCATCTCGTGGGTGATCAGGACGATGGTCAGGTTCAGCTCGCGGTTGATTTGCGCCAGCAGTTGCAGGACCGACGCAGTGGTCTGCGGGTCGAGGGCGCTGGTGGCTTCGTCGCACAGCAGGATCTTGGGCTTGGTCGCCAGGGCGCGGGCGATGCCGACGCGCTGTTTCTGACCGCCGGACAGCTGCGACGGGTATTTCTTCGCGTGCTCGGACAAACCAACCCGGGCCAGTAGTTCGGCCACGCGCTGGTCAATCTCGGCACGTGGCATATCGCCGCTCAGGGTCAACGGCATGGCGACGTTATCGGCAACGGTGCGCGAAGCCAGCAGATTGAAGTGCTGGAAGATCATGCCGACTTGCTGGCGAAAGCGCCGCAGGCCGTTGGCATCCAGCGCCGTGACGTCTTCGTCATCGACGATAATCTGGCCACCGCTGGGGGTTTCCAGACGGTTGATCAGGCGCAACAGAGTGCTTTTGCCGGCACCCGAGTGGCCGATCAGACCAAAGACCTGACCGTCTTCGACGCGCAAGTTGGTGGCGTGCAGCGCAGGGATTTCCTTGCCTGCAACCCGATAGGTTTTATGGACGTTATGAAACTCGATCACTGAGCGAACCTTGTGGGGCGCGGTAATAAAATCAGCGCAGTGGGCAGGGCGCGCACATGGGCCGTTTCGCATGGGCTGGATAAGCCGGCGCGCATTTTAGCCTGTCCGCCTGGAGGTTCTTAGCATTTATTTCGCGAAAAACTGCGCTTAACGGCATAACGCGATAAGTCGCCAGGTGCCCTCGCGCCGGCAGCGTGAGGGCACCACGGCGTTACAAGCGGGCGGGTTTGAGCACGACCTTGGCAGGCTCGCCCCGTTCGATCTGACGTTGCAGTTGCAACTCGAAGTCGGGATTGAGCTTGACGATGCGTTTGGCCAGCAGGGTCGACAGCCACGGGTAGTCATCGACACGCGGCACCTGCAGCACCACTTGGCAGTTGAAGGCGACGATATCAGCGGCGATAGCGTCCAGCTGACGACGCAATTGCGTCATATCACCGATTTTCAGCTCAATCACCGAGGTTTCGACGGTCGGATCGATGATCTTGGCAGTGCGCCTGGCTTCGGCCGCTTTCAGCTCGGCTTCGGCTTTATCCAGTTCGGCCTTGCGGGCATGGGCGATCGCGCCATTGACGCCGCTGGTCAGGGCCGGCGCTTTGGGCATCAGGGCACGGGCGCGGCTCAGCGCGGTGGCGGCGGCATTGACGTCGCCTTTTTGCAGCACGATCTGGCTGCGGCTCAGATAGGCTTCGGCCAACTGTCGCTGGTATTGCTCCACGCGGCTGTCGTCGGGGGTTTTGGCTTGCAGCGCTGCCAGTTGGTCTTCGGCAGTCGCCAGTTCCTGGCTGTTGATGCTCTGCTCAAGCTGCGCGTAAGCGTCCGGCGCCGGGGCCGCAGCGGGGGCTTCGACGTGCGGCGTGCTTTGACAGGCGCCCAGCAGAATGGAAAATGCGGCAAGCAGCAGATAACGGGATGCGAACGGCTTCATTCCTGCGATTCTCTAATTGCGCAAAAAACGAGCAAGTCTACACATAAGTGCCCTGCCCCGAAAATAACTGTTCAATCTGAGTGACGCCACAACGGGCGGTCATTGCAAATTGCCGCTATCTATCTGCGCAGTATGACTCGCAATACGGCACAAGGTTCTAATGTCCAGTCTTTGAAATACGTTCTCTTTTGACGAGTGGCTGTTGTCGCCAGGCAAGGCGCGGCGACGAGTCATAGCAGGGCTATGGCGAGGAGCCACTTATTTCAAAGACTGGACATTAGCGCTTGGGCAAAAGGAAACTCAATAAGAACAGCGCGGCCGCTGCAACCACTATAGACGGGCCAGCGGGGGTGTCCTTAAACCAGGACATCGCCAACCCCAGGCAGACAGCGACGATGCCAAGCACACTGGCGCCGAACGCCATTTGCTCCGGCGAGCGAGCGTGACGCTGTGCCGCAGCAGCGGGGATGATCAACAGCGAGGTAATCAACAGCACGCCGACGATTTTCATCGCGACGGCGATCACCACGGCGATCAATAGCATCAGCGTCATGCGCAAGGTCGCGACGGGCAAGCCTTCGACCCTGGCAAGCTCTTCATGCACGGTAATGGCCAGCAGCGGTCGCCACAGCACGATGATCAGCACCAGCACCGCCGCACTGCCACCGAGAATCCAGGCCAGATCGGCTGTGCCAATGGCCAGCAGGTCGCCGAACAGATAGCCCATCAAGTCGATGCGCACATCATGCATAAAGCTCAGCACCACCAGCCCGAGAGACAACGTGCTCGGCGCCAGAATCCCCAGCAGGGTGTCCGATGCCAGCGGCTGACGCTGTTGCAGGGTGACCAGCAGAATCGCCAGCAACAGGCAGCCGACCGTTACAGCCAGGGCCGGGCTGATGTCCAGCAGAAAGCCCAGGGCTACGCCCAGCAAGGCGGCATGGGACAGGGTGTCGCCAAAATAAGCCATGCGCCGCCAGACCACGAATGATCCCAACGGCCCAGCCACCACCGCCAGGGCCAAGCCCGCGAGCAAGGCATAGAGTAGAAAATCAGCCATGCTTGCAGCCGTCTCCGTGAACATGGGTAGGGGTCTGCGCCGTGGCAGGCGTGGCGTCATCGACCACTGCGCCGTGCAGGTCATGGGCATGGTCGTGATGGTGGTGATAGATGGCCAGGCTCGGCGCATGATTGCCGAACAGCTCGACGAACGCCGGGTCATGGCTGACCTGCTCCGGGTGCCCGGAACAGCAGACATGCCGGTTCAGGCACACCACCTGATCGGTGGTGCTCATGACCAAGTGCAAGTCGTGGGAAACCATCAACACACCGCAATGGTAGCGGTCGCGCAGACGAGTGATCAGGCTGTACAACTCGGCCTGCCCGGCAACATCGACGCCTTGCACGGGCTCGTCGAGCACCAGAAGTTCGGGTTTGCGCAACAGCGCCCGGGCCAGCAGCACGCGCTGCATCTCGCCACCGGAAATGCCCTGCACCGGGCTGTCGATGACCTTTTCCGCACCGACTTCCGCCAGCGCCGCCATGGCGGCCGCGCGGTCGACACCCGGCACCAGACGCAGGAAACGCAATACCGACAGCGGCAGGGTCGGGTCCACGTGCAGCTTTTGCGGCATGTAGCCGATGCGCAGTTTCGGCTTGCGCCAGACGCTGCCGGCATCGGGCTTGAGCAGGCCAAGCACCGCGCGGACCAGCGTGGTCTTGCCCGCGCCATTGGGGCCGATCAGGGTGACGATTTCACCGGCGCGCACGCTCAACTGGATATTGTCGAGCACGCGTTGCCCGGCCAGCGTGACCGTTACCTGTTCAAGACGAATCAGCGCATCGCTCATCAGGCCGCCTTGCAACCGGCACAGATTCCAACCACTTCCACAGTTTGCCCCTCGACCTGAAAGCCGACCTCCGCCGCTGCCGCGACGACAGCCGCGCTGATAACCGGGTGTTGCAGCTCGATGGCGGCATGACACTCCCGGCAAATCAGGAATTGGCCCTGATGCACGTGGGTTGGGTGATTACAGCCGGTGAAGGCGTTCAGCGAGGCGATGCGGTGGACCAGGCCGTTTTCCAGGAGAAAATCCAGGGCGCGGTACACCGTCGGCGGCGCAGCGCGGCGGCCGTCTTCTTCGCTGAGCACGGCGAGGATGTCGTAGGCACCCAGCGGTTTGTGGCTTTGCCAGACCAGCTCCAGCACCCGACGGCGCAGCGCAGTCAGGCGCAAACCTTTACGGGCGCACAGCGCGTCCGCTTCGGCAAGCGCGGAATGCACGCAATGGGAATGATCGTGGGGGCGACTGGCCAGGGGAGTTTTGGGCATGAGCAGCGACGCGTTTTGAGAGAGACGTTATTATATTACCCGTTCCGATCCCTTATGAGTGCTCCGAGTGCGCCGTCTTCTTGCCCTTTTTGTCGTTTTATCGGCCAATGTGTTGGCTATCGCCCCGGCCATGGCCGATGTTCGTGTCCTCACCAGTATCAAGCCCCTCCAGCTGATTGCCACTGCGGTACAGGAGGGCGTGGCGATTCCCGAAGTGCTGCTGCCCCCCGGCGCCTCGCCGCATAACTATGCGCTGCGGCCATCCGACGTACGGCGCGTGCGTGACGTCGATCTGTTCTATTGGATCGGCGCGGACATGGAAAGCTTCCTGCCTCGCGTGCTGGAAGGCCGGACCTTGCCCAGTGTGAGCGTGGAATCGTTGCCGGGCATGCATTTGCGCCATTTCGCCGCCGACGGTGCCTCCCATAGCCATGACGAGGATCCCGATGAACATGATCATGACCACCGCCCCGGCAGCCTGGACGCGCATTTGTGGCTGTCCACCGTCAATGCCCGGGTGATCGCGCAGAAGATGGCCGGCGACTTGAGCGCCGCCGACCCGGCCAATGCCGATCGCTACCAGAGCAACGCCAAAGCCTTCATCGCTCGCCTGGACACGCTGGATAGCCAGATCAAGGCCCGCGTTGCCAAGGTCGCCGACAAGCCGTTTTTTGTGTTCCACGAAGCGTTCGATTATTTCGAAGAAGCCTACGGCCTGAAGCACGCCGGGGTGTTCAGCGTCGCCGCCGAAGTCCAGCCCGGCGCCCAGCACGTCGCCGCCATGCGCACACGCCTGAGCGAAGCGGGCAAGACCTGTGTATTCAGCGAACCACCCCTGCGCCCACGCCTGGCTGAAACCCTGACCAATGGGTTGCCGGTCAAGCTGGCGGAGCTGGATGGGTTGGGCGGCTATACCCCGGCCACAGCCGATGGTTATGAGCGGGTGTTACAGAAGCTAGGCGATGATTTGGCAGGGTGTCTGGAGAGTTTGTAACAAGCCCCTCATCTGAACTGGAATGAAATCTTATGTGGGAGCGAGCGATGCGGCGACCCGACTTGCCCGCGAAGAACGATAGCGCGCAGTGCCTGACACCCCGCGTTGTCCAATTCGCGGGCAAGCCACGCTCCCACAGGTTGTCCACCCCATGCTTTAGAGCGCAAACGGCAGCGCAATCAGCCCGTTCTGGCGCTGTTCCAGGCGCTTCTGAAACTCCATCGGGTCATGAATCAGCACGTCCTGCCCGGCAAAGCTTTCGGCGGCGATCAGGCGTGACAGCCAGAAGCGCACGCAGGCCACCCGCAACATGGTCGGCCACAGCTCGGCTTCAGCGGCGGTGAACGGGCGCAACCCCGCGTATGCGCCCAGCATGGCTCTGGCGCGGGGGCCATCGAGACGACCTTGGTCGTCGGAGCACCAGTCGTTCAGGGCAATCGCCAGGTCGTAGAGCATCGGCCCCGAGCAGGCGTTGTAGAAGTCGATCAAGCCGGTCAGATGCGTCCCTTCAAACAACGCGTTGTCGCGGAACAGGTCGGCATGCAGGTTGGCCTTGGGCAGCGCGAGGATGCGTGCCTTCAGCGGCTCGATTTCTTCAAGGGCGCGGCTTAACAGTGCGCCTTGCGCCGGGTCCAGATGCGAAACGAAGTTCGCGCCCTCACTCAACATCCAGTCCAGGCCACGGTCGGTCTTGCGTTCCAGCGGCTTGTCGCGGGTTGCCAGGTGCAAGTGGCCGAGCAACTCGCCGACCTGTACGCAGTGTTGGGCATTGGCCTCATGGATGTGTTTGCCCGACAGGCGCGGTTGCAGCAGCGCCGGCTTGCCGGCCAGCTCGCGCAAGGCAATGCCATCGGTGGTGCGCAGGGCATAGGGCACCGGCAGGTCGGCGTCGTGCAACACGTCGAGCAGCTCGATGAAAAACGGCATTTCCTGCACCGGCCCGCGCTCGACCAGGGTCAGGACGAACTCGCCGCCTTCCAGGCTGATGAAGTAATTGGTGTTTTCACTACCGGCGGCAATGCCTTGAAAGTCACGCAGACGGCCAAGGCCGTAGGCGGCGAGAAAGGTTTCCAGCTCGGGGCGAGCCAGGGGAGTGAATACGGACATGTCAGCACTGCCAATCAATAAAGTGGATGTGAGGCGTTACCAGCTGAGAATTTCCCACTGCGGGATCAGCATTTCCCCTGAGGCCGGACGCGAGAAACCGGCACTGGAGCCATCAGGCGGCACCAGAAAATAAGGCTTGCCGTGCTCCGGCGTGACCTTGACCGCGTACACGGCGCCATTCTTGCGGTACTCGGTGATTCGGGTTTCAGGATCGTAATGCGCCGTAACGCCTGGCTCCGCCGCCAGTGAGTCTTTCTGCGTGCCAGCCCCTGAACAGCCCACCAACGAGCAGGACAGCAACAGGATGGCCAGTAACAGGCGATTTTGTTTGCGCATGATAACCTTGTCGCTTTGTCGTCAATGGTCCGCGCATTCTAGCGCCGACCCCGCCGAAAAGGTTGATTCTGCCCATGAGCCCAGCTCCCCTCGTCCTGGTGGACGGTTCGTCCTACCTGTACCGCGCCTTTAACGCACTGCCGCCCCTCACCACGTCCAAGGGTTTGCCGACCGGTGCCGTCAAAGGCGTGCTGAACATGCTCAAGAGCCTGCGCAAGCAGTACCCGGACAGCCCGTTCGCCGTCGTCTTCGATGCCAAAGGCAAGACCTTTCGCGACGATATCTATCCCGAATACAAGGCCAACCGCCCAAGCATGCCGGATGACCTGCGCGTCCAGATCGACCTGTTGCACGCCTGCATCAAGGGCCTGGGCTACCCGCTGCTGTGCGTCGATGGCGTAGAGGCCGACGATGTGATCGGCACCCTGGCCCGCAGCAGTGCCGCTGCCGCGCGGCCGGTGATCATCTCCACGGGCGATAAGGACATGGCGCAGTTGGTCGATGGTCACATTACCGTGGTCGATACCATGACCGGTAGCGTGCGGGATGTGGCTGGCGTGAAAGAGAAGTTTGGCGTCGGTCCTGAGCACATCATCGATTTCCTCGCCTTGATGGGCGACTCGTCGGACAACATCCCCGGCGTGCCGGGTGTCGGTGAAAAAACCGCGGTCGGCCTGCTGGTCGGTATCGGCGGCGGCCTGCAGGACGTATACGACAACCTCGATGCTGTCGCCGGCCTGCCGATTCGCGGGGCGAAAACCCTGGCAGCCAAGCTGGAAGAACATCGCCACCGGGCGTTCATGTCCTACGCCTTGGCAACGATCAAGACCGACGTACCGCTGGACGTCGAAATCGATGCACTGCACTGCTCGCCCCCGGACCATTCGGCCCTGTTGGCGTTGTACACCGAACTGGAATTCAAAGGCTGGATCGCCGATATCGAGCGCGAAGCCAAGCGCGCCGGCCTGGAGGTTGTCGCGCCGGCAGTGGTCGCCAATGCCGAGTCGAACTACGAGACAATTCTCGATCAAGCGCGTTTCGAGGCCTGGCTGGAGAAGCTGCGCAGCGCCAGCCTGATCGCTTTCGACACCGAAACCACCGGGCTCGATGCCCAACAGGCGCAACTGGTTGGCCTGTCCTTTGCCGTCAAGGCGGGTGAAGCGGCCTATATTCCACTGACCCACTCCTACATGGGCGTGCCTGAGCAACTGAACCGCGACGATGTTTTGCGCGCACTCAAGCCGCTGCTGGAAGACCCGGACAAAGCCAAGGTCGGGCAAAACGCCAAATTCGACATGAACATCCTCGCCAATTGCGCGATCGGCGGCGATCAGGACTGCGGCATTACCGTACAAGGCGTGGCGTTCGACACCATGCTGGAATCCTATGTGCTGAATTCCGTCGCGACCCAGCACGACATGGACAGCCTGGCGATGAAGTACCTTGGGCACCAGACCACCAGCTTCACCGACATCGCCGGCAAGGGTAAAAAACAACTGACCTTCGACCAGATCGCGCTGGAACAGGCCGGGCCTTATGCCGCTGAAGATGCCGATGTGACCCTGCGCCTGCATCAGGCCCTGATTGCAAAGCTGGAGCAAGAACCCGGCCTGTACAGCGTCCTCACCGATATCGAAATGCCGTTGGTACCGGTATTGGCGAAGATCGAGCGCCAGGGTGCCAAGGTCGATGCCAACTTGCTCGGCATTCAGAGCGTCGAGCTGGGCAACAAGATGGTCGAACTGGAACGCCAGGCGTTTGCCATTGCCGGCGAAGAATTCAACCTCGGCTCGCCGACGCAACTGGGCAAGATCCTCTACGAAAAGCTCAACCTGCCGATTCTCGGCAAAACACCCGGAGGCAAGCCATCCACCTCCGAAGAGGTGTTGGCCAAGCTGGCCGAGCAGGGCCATGAGCTGCCGACGGTATTGCTGCAATACCGCACGATCAGCAAGCTGAAAAGCACCTATACCGACAGCCTGCCGACGCAGATCAACCCTCGGACCGGGCGCGTGCATACGTCCTACAATCAGGCGGGCGCAGCGACCGGACGCTTTTCGTCCAGCGAACCCAACCTGCAAAACATTCCCGTGCGCACCGCCGAAGGGCGGCGGATTCGTCAGGCGTTCATCGCGCCACCGGGCTACAAGCTGCTGGCCGCGGACTATTCGCAGATCGAACTGCGGATCATGGCGCACCTGGCCAAGGACGAAGGGCTGCTCAGCGCGTTCCGCAACGGCCTGGACGTCCACCGGGCCACGGCAGCGGAGGTTTTCGCGGTCGAACTGGAGGACGTCACCAACGATCAACGCCGCAGCGCCAAGGCCATCAACTTCGGCCTGATCTATGGCATGGGCGCCCAGGGCCTGGCCCGACAGATTGGCGTCGACGGCAAGCAGGCCAAGGCGTATATCGAGCGTTATTTCGCGCGCTACCCTGGTGTTCGCGAATACATGGACCAAACCCGTGAGAAAGCCGCGAAACAAGGCTATGTGGAAACCTTGTTCGGACGTCGCCTGTACCTGCCGGAAATCAACTCCGACAAACCGATGCAGCGCGCAGGTGCCGAGCGCACGGCGATCAACGCGCCGATGCAGGGCACCGCAGCAGACATCATCAAGAAAGCCATGGTGGCGGTGAATGACTGGCTGGAAGCATCAGGCCTGGACGCGCGCGTCATCCTGCAGGTACACGACGAACTGGTGCTGGAAGTGCGTGAAGACCTGGTCGAACAGGTCAGCGAACAGATCCGCCCGTACATGAGCGGCGCCGCACAACTCGACGTACCGCTGCTGGTTGACGTAGGCGTGGGCAATAACTGGGACGAGGCGCACTGATAGCGCTGTGTTGTGGGACCGGCTTTAACCGGGAAGGCGCCTTCCCGGCTAAAGCCGGTCCCACAGACCTCAACAACCCTGAAGGCCGATAAGGTTTTTTCAACCACCAGGGAACTTTCCCGGCAAAAGCCGGGTCTGATTCTGCGATTGGCTGAAAAGCCCTTCAATGCTCCTAGTTGTGTTAAGTGTTGGCAGATATCCGGAACCCACCCTAAGGTTCCGGACTTAGACCCCGAACTTCCCCTCCCCATACGAAGTCCGGGGTTTTTTTTGCCTGCGATTTACTCGGCAGGCGCCTTGTCTTCCAGCTCCATCCAGCCGGCCAGCACCGTATAGGCATCTTCCAGGCCCATGCGCTTGGGCGCCGAGAACAGCTGGATGGTGACGGCGTCGCCCCAGCCCTTGCGAATCTCCGACTGCACCTTGAGCAAGGTGTTCTTCGCAGCGCCATAGGTCAGCTTGTCGGCCTTGGTCAGCAGGATGTGCATCGGCATCTTGCTGGCGATGGCCCAATCCAGCATCAACAGGTCGAAGTCGGTCATCGGATGGCGGATGTCCATCATCAGGATCAAACCCTTGAGGCTCTCGCGACTGCCCAGGTAGGCCTCCAGGTGACGCTGCCAGTGCTGCTTCAGCGGGATCGGCACCTTGGCATAGCCATAACCCGGCAGGTCGACCAGCCGGCGCTCATCATCGAGCTGGAAGAAGTTGAGCAACTGCGTGCGGCCCGGCGTCTTCGAGGTGCGCGCCAGGCTGGCGTGGGTCAAGGTGTTCAACGCGCTCGATTTGCCGGCGTTGGAACGCCCGGCAAAGGCCACTTCAAAGCCTTCGTCGTCGGGGCACTGATCGACTTTGGCAGCACTGAGCATGAAGGTTGCCTGTTGGCACAGACCGAGGATGGGATTCTTGAGTTGCATGTGATTTCCGGTGAGGACAACGCCAGCAGGGGGGTGCGGCAAGAGGTGTCATTTCAGTTTCAGCGGCGCAAGTATATAATGCCGCAGATTTTGTGTGTGCTTTGTCCCGTTACCGGGAGGAAGATCGACAGAGCGAGAACTATATTGCGCATTAGAACGCAATCCGCTTTCAACCTGATAAAGGTTTCGCTAGCCATGAAGACTTTGGAGCCGTTCGCGACAGGGAATTCGAAGCGATGCCAATGCGTGGACAGTGCAGGGACCGCGGTAGTGGGGCTTGTGAACCATCACCAAAGAGTGACCAAGCTATCCCTCTACTAACTTTTCACCTTAAGCCGATTTGGATTACTTGATGAACAAACTACTCGTGAGTCTGCTCCTGACCCTTGGCATTTGCGGCGCGACACAGGCTGCCGACCTTGCCGGCAACGCCGCTGCCGGCCAAACCAAGGCCGCCGTCTGTGGCGCGTGCCACGGCCCCGACGGCAACAGCATGGCTCCCAACTTCCCGAAGCTGGCTGGCCAGGGCGATCGCTACCTGCTCAAACAACTGCATGACATCAAGGATGGCAAGCGTACGGTGCTGGAAATGACCGGCCTGCTGACCAACCTCAACGATCAGGACCTGGCGGATATCGCCGCCTGGTTCTCCAGCCAGAAAGTCTCGGTCGGGGCGGCGGATGCCAATCTGGTCGCCAAGGGTGAAGCACTGTTCCGCGGCGGCAAACTGGATCAGGGCATGCCTGCCTGCATCGGTTGCCACTCCCCTAATGGCGCAGGCAACGCACCTGCCGGCTTCCCGCATCTGGGCGGCCAGCACGCAGCCTACATCACCAAACAGCTGACAGCCTTCCGCGAAGGCGAACGCACCAATGATGGCGACACCACCGTCATGCGCTCCATCGCGGCCAAACTGAGCAACAAGGATATCGAAGCACTGGCGCAGTACATTCAGGGCCTGCATTGATCGTTAAGGGATTATTAAGAGATCGGCCCAAAGAAAATAGAAATGTTTTCACATGATTTGGGTGGTGACGCAGTGTTAAAAAGGGCAGCTCTGGCTGCCCTTTTTTGCGCCTGCCAGCGTTACACTAGCGAACTGATGTCTTCGCGACATGTCTATTGCGGTCACTTGAAGACGACTCAAACTGCCTCAGGAGTAAAGCATGCGTAATCTGATTCTCGGCGCCGCGCTGGTTGTTGCCAGTGCATTCGGTATGTCCGCACAAGCAGCTGAACCAGCCAATGCCGGCCAACCCTATGTCGAGCTGAAGAGCGCCATCCCCGTCTCCGAGCCAGGCAAGATCGAAGTCGTCGAAATGTTCTGGTATGGCTGCCCGCATTGCTACGCGTTCGAGCCAACCATTAACCCCTGGGCTGAAAAACTGCCGGCCGACGTCCACTTCGTCCGCATTCCCGCCATGTTCGGCGGCCCATGGGATGCCCACGGCCAACTGTTCATCACCCTCGACACCATGGGCGTAGAACACAAGGTTCACGCCGCCGTATTCGACGCGATCCAGAAAGGCGGCAAACGCCTGACCGACCCGAACGACATGGCTGATTTCGTCGCCACCCAGGGCGTCGATAGAACCAAGTTCCTGGAAACCTTCAATTCGTTCGCCGTCAAAGGCAAGATCGCCCAGTACAAGGAATTGGCCAAGAAGTACGAGATCACTGGCGTACCGACGCTTATCGTCAATGGCAAATACCG
>Ga0302262_10000284_pt1 | contig 20820 bp, 16 predicted proteins | sample II_Fen_E3_4_FD_194557 | JGI IMG/M metagenome (GOLD analysis project Ga0302262, IMG submission 194557) | Peat permafrost microbial communities from Stordalen Mire near Abisko, Sweden - II_Fen_E3_4 | ecosystem: Environmental > Terrestrial > Soil > Wetlands > Permafrost | place: Sweden: Abisko...
GATGTCGAGCTGGCCTCGGTTGCGTCGGACCTGCCAGTGGCCGACGAGCCGGACGTCGTCCCCGAACCGCTCGCGCTTGCGCGTCAGCAAGGGTTCTACCCACGCGAGCCATCGATCCGCGGAGAAGGCAGCGCGGAGCGCCGCGGCATCCAGCGTTTCACCCGCCAGCGCGGCGGCGACGATCAAGTTCCACACGGTGATCGCGAACCCGAGCACGTCGCGCATGTGGTGCTCGTCGATCTGTGCGGCCTCGGCGTCGAGCATCGGTCGCGCGAAGTCGATCACCGTCTCCGACAGCTTGCGGCCAGATCCCACCGTGCGCGCGAGTTCGAAGTTCGCGAGCGGCTGGCCCAACTCGTCGAGCCCGAGCTCGCGCCGAAGCTGCGCGGGATCGAGCCCCTCGACCGGCTTGCGTGCGTGATGGTTCTCCTGTTGCTTGAGCAGCAGGTGCACGCCGCGGCGTCCCTCTGGATCGCGAGCGGCCTCGCGCGGCGTGCGCCCACCGAGCGACGGCACCGGCAGGTCGAGCCACTCGCGATACGCATCCCGCAGCGTCGTCTCGGCCGGCGACGTGACGAGCTGACCATCGATCATGACGGTCTCGCCGCCGAGCATCTCGGGCAGCGGCTCTCGCGTCCGTGTCTTCCAGGTCGCGAGATCGCCGAGCGCTTCGCGCAGCCGGGCCGTCAGCGCCTCGGCACGCTCGGACGAATTGGTCTGGACGACGAGGCGCGTCGGCGTGAGCCGCGCGGAACCGATGATCGTATTCGCCCAGTGGGGGTGCTTCGCATTGCCCGCGCGGGTGAACGTGAATCGCGCGCCCGTGCGGTCGTGCTCGTCGAGGTTCACGCTGTCGAGCGCGGCGAGTCGCGCGAGCACCTTCTCGAAGCTGCCGCTGCGGAGCGCAAAGCGGTCTTCTGTCGTCGCCGCCTCGTGACCGTCGGTGTTCGTGACCTTCATCGGGGTGGCCGCTTTGCGGCGCTTCTCCGCCACCTGGCCTTCCCACAGATCGAGCAGGCGCTGGGCTCCTTGCTTCGATGCGATCTCGCCGACCTGCGTCACCACGGCGTCCGCGTTCATGGGGTCGAGCGGCGCCTCATGCACGCCGCAAAACACGACGACGTCGTCGGCGACCGCACGCGCGAGGATCGCGTCGCGCGGCGCGAGCATTGTGGACCCCATGGCCTCCTGGACGAAGCACCGTGTGCCGGTCAGCAGATCGACAGCGTCTACGCCGCGACCGTGATCGACGCGAAGGACCTCCCACACTCCTATCGGCGTCGCGAGCTGGAGCTCGATCCACCGCCGATCCTCGGCGGAAAGGCTAGATCCCCGGTTCCGCAGGAACTGCGCTGCGAGCGGCTCGCCCGAGAACGGCAGCATGTACGCGAGCCACGGCGTAACGAACTGCCCCAACGGTGCGCGATCGCCCAGCGTCTCGCTCAAGCGGCGCACGAGCATCTCGCTACCAAATCGCCGCTTGCCGTGCTCGATGATGTCGGCCGCGAGCCGCTCGTCTCGAGCGTGGAGCATCGCGCGCGGCGAGCCGGGCCTTGGTGACGGTGGGGTCTCGACGGCCCCGAGGTGACAACGCTTGACCTTCTTGCCGCTACCGCACGGGCAGGGCTGGTTCCGGCCCACGTTTGCGTACAGCCCTCGTGGCTTCGCCATGGCGTCCGCGCGCGCGGCATGGGCGACGACCTGGTGCGCGGGATCGCGGGTCTCGCCGCGCGGTGCGCGACCCTCCGCGAGCGCCGTGACCGCCCGGAGCCCGGCGACCAGCACGGCGACGTCGTCTGGACCGGCCTCGCGAGGCCCGCCTCGCGTGATGTGAAACACGAGCGGCGCGAGTTCGACGCCAGTCATCGCGCGCACCGCCTCGACGCTGCACGAGCTATCGTAGGCCAACAGCATGGTAGTGCACGCGAGCGAGCGCCCAGCCTCGGGCCGCCCTTCCTGCATGAACGTGTGGACGCGGTCGATGCTGCCTGCCTGATGATAGAGGGCGAGCCCGAACTCCTCGCCGCCCGCCCCGAGGACGCAACCCTCGAGCTCGCGCCCTGCAGCATCGATCCGGATCGAGAGCGGCTCGTCCGGCTCGAACACGTGCCACGGCTCGGCGGCCTCGAACGCGACCGCGGCGTCGATCAGCTCGAGGATCAACTCGGGGCCGACGGTCTCGAGCGTCGCCCCATGCTCCAGGCTCACGGCTAGCGCCGCCTTGATCGCGCGGACGTGCGGCGGTAGCTCGGCCAGCTTCAGTCCCTGCGCGCCGGCGACGTGCGCCAGTGCGCGCTCGCAGACCAGCGGCTCCTGCCCACACTTGCGCCGTAGCGCGGCGAGGCCCTTGTCGTCGGAGCCCTCGACGACCACGTCGAGCCCACCGTCGCCGAACGCCACGTACGCATGAGTGTTCTCTCGATCGAGTGAGAGCGGGCCGATCTTCATCGCGTGGCGCACAGGGAAACAGTACGCCGGTGCTCTGACAGCGAACGATCACCGACGGTTGCACGGTTGCAGCCGGCGCCGGCGCTGCGTTGGCGGTCAGTTCGCGCGCAGCGCAGATCGCCGCGGGGTTGGCGCCGGCCATGACGCCGGTGCCGATCTGGGCACGGCCTACGCAGGCGGAGCCGCGCTGATCTCGGCCCCGGGCCAGGCAGAGTGTCACGCATCTCTCTTCCTCGTGCTCTTGCCGCGCGGCTTTCGGCAGATGACGTTCACTCTCCAGGAGCTTCGGTGTGGCGGCGAGGTCATCGATGTAGCGCTCCGCCCCGCTCCGCCCCTTGGCTTCGGCGTCGCTCGGCGAACGCCGTGTATTGGCTTTCGGCCCAAATCGAGCGCCTCCTCGTGCGACATCGCGCCGGCCCCAGAGAGCACCGGCAGCTCGGTGTCGCGCAAGAACTTGTCGAGCGCCGCGGACCAGTCCGCCATCTTGATGTCAGTGCGGCGCTGCGCGCGGAACTCGGGCGCGCCGAAGTCCGCAAACTGCCGCTGAGGCGGCGGGTTGCTACAGATGCCGAACCGACTGAATTATCAAAAGAAAGTGGAGGCGGCGGGAGTCGAACCCGCGTCCGAAGATGAATCAGGACTAGCTTCTACGCGTGTAGGCACGCCGTTTGAGGTCTCGCGCTCGCCGGCGGCGGCCGGTCTGCAAGCGCAACAAGCCAACGAATCTCAGCCTCCATCTGTTGGCGGGTCAGGAGGCCCAGTCTGATTGTGTCGGTGTTCTGTGGCTACAGACGGAAGCTACAGACACCGTCGTTACCTGGTTTTATTCAGGCAGCGAGAGCAATTGCGCTGTTGTCGTTCGCAGTTGCATGTTTTGCCCCTTTTTACGTGGCCTGGGGCGCCACGACGCGCGACTCGAACGTCATCATCCCCGTCGAAACCGTTACGCCCCCAGTTGTCAGAGATCAGGGAGGCACTATGGGCCGCCGGAGGTGGCAGGTCAACCTGGTCCAATGGGTTGATTTGCTGGGCGGATCGCAAAACCGCCGGCCCGGGGAGCTAGGTCGAGCGGGCCGCGTCGCCGCGGAACGGCGCGGCGAGGTCGGCGCGCCAGCGGAACTTGTGGGTGAAGCGGTTGGTGCGGCCGAAGACGGCGTCGGCGATCAGCTCGCCGAGGACCGGGGCGAACTTGAAGCCGTGGCCGGAGCCGCCCGTGGCGACCGTGAGGTTGGGGCGCGCGGGGTGGCGGGCGATCCAGAAGTCGGCGTCGCGGGTGTCGCCGTAGACGCAGAGCCGGCGGTCGACGATGGGGGCGGCGGCGAGGGCGGGGAAGGTGTCGGCGAGCATGGCGCGCAGGGCGGCTTGTTGCTCCGCGGTGACGGCGCGGGGGGCGGTGGGGGGCAGGTCGATGCCGCGGCCATGATTGGCAATCTTGACGATCCCGTCGCGGTTGACCGGAAAGCCGTAGTAGCCGGTGTGGGAGATGTCGGCGCCGAACACCGGGAAGTGGGGGGCGGCGAACGGCGCCGGGTCGGCCGGCTGGAGGTGGAAGACCGGCTGGCCGACGGCGCGGAGCACGGGGGCCAGCTCGGGGAGCAGGCGGGGCGCCCAGGCGCCCGTGCAGAGGACGATCTCGTCGGCGGCGAGGTGGGTGTCGCCGGCGATGGCGCCGTCGTCGAGCACGCGGTCGATGACGCAGCCCGGGCGGACGCTGACGCCAGCGTCGCGCGCGCAGGCGACCAGCTGGGCGACCGTGGCGGCGGCTTCGGCCCAGCCGCCTTCGCGGTGGAGGTAACCGTCCTGGTAGGCACCTGGGCGGTAGGCCGGGAACCGGCGGGCGATGGCGGCGGCGTCGAGCCGCTCGAGGTGGTGGCCGCGGCGCGCGAGCAGGGTGTAGCTCGCGTGCTCGAAGCCGCCGGGCTGCATCGCGGCGCGGGTCAGGAAGCAGACGCCGGTCTCGTGAAACCGTGGCGTGCGCCAGGTCGCGTTCCATCGCCGCCAGCCGTCGAGGGCGCGCTCGCCCAGCAGGGTGTAGTCCTCGTCGGCGCCGTAGTCGCAGCGGACGATCTTGCTGATGTCGGTGGATTCGGCGTCCGGGTGCGGGAGCGGACCCGGATCGACGAGGGTGACGTCGCAGCCGCGGGCGCGCAGCTCGAGGGCGGCCGTGACGCCGAAGATGCCGCTGCCGATGACCAGGGCGCGCACCCGCGCACGATACCGAAAATCTGCTAACGAAACGGGTATGCGCTACCTCCATACGATGATCCGCGTCCGCGACCTGCCCGCCGCGCTGCACTTCTTCTGCGAGGGGCTGGGGCTCACCGAGGTCCGGCGGCGCGACCACGAGAAGGGGAAGTTCACGCTGGTGTTTCTCGGCGAGCACGGCGAGGGCGATTCGCCGCAGATCGAGCTGACGCACAACTGGGGCCACGAGGAGCCGTACAGCGTCGGGCGCAACTTCGGCCACGTCGCGTACGAGGTCGAGAATGTGTACGCGTCGTGCGAGCGGTTGATCAAGGCCGGCTACCCGATCAGCCGGCCGCCGCGCGACGGCAACATGGCGTTCGTCCGGTCTCCGGACCTGATCTCGGTCGAGCTGTTGCAGCGCGGCGCGCCGCTCGCGCCGGCCGAGCCGTGGACCTCGATGCCCAACGTCGGCGAGTGGTGATGGCCAAGCCCGCAGCCGACGCGATCCGGGTGATCGCGACCAACCGCAAGGCGACGCACGACTTCCATGTCCACGAGCGGTTCGAGGCCGGGATCGCGCTCGTCGGCTCCGAGGTCAAGAGCTTGCGCGAGGCGAAGGTCACCGTGGCCGATGGCTGGGTCGAGGTCCGCAAGGGCGAGGCGTATGTCCACGGGATCCAGATCAATGAATATGCGCAGGCCAACCGGTGGCAGCACGACGTGTCGCGGGTCCGCAAGCTGCTGCTCCACAAGCACGAGATCGAGAAGCTCGAGACCAAGACGCTGATCAAGGGCTTCACGCTGATCCCGCTGGGCCTGTACTTCAAGGGCGCGCGGGTCAAGGTCGAGCTGGCGCTCGTGACCCACAAGAAGCAGCACGACAAGCGCGCGGCCAAGCGCGAGGCCGACGACAAGCGCGAGATCGATCGCGCGATGAAGCGGCATTGAGGCGCGCGATTGGGAGGCTCGGTCGCCCGCCGCAGGTCGGCGCCTGCGCCAGGTCGCGTGGTGGGTGGCGGCAAGCTCTGCGCGTCGCCCGACGCGCACGCGCTGGGGGTGCCCGGCGCGTCCCCACGAGGTCCCGTGACGGGGTCGCGGGAACGCCGCGGTCGATCGAGGTGGAACGTGTGCCCTTCGTCCGGTGGATGCGTCAGCTCCGTCACAGGGTGTGACGAGTTTGTTGCGCCGCGGCGCTTGCGCGTCGGGGCGGTGCGTGCATAAACATGCACACGATGCATAGCGTAGTCGTGTTCGGCGCTGCCGGGTATGCGGGCCTGGAGCTGATCAAGCTGCTGGTGGTTCATCCCGGCGTGCGCCTGGTGTGCGCCGCGAGCGACCAGCGCGCAGGTACGCCGGTGGACGACATGACCGGGACCCACACCGGGCTCGCGTTCTCGACGACGCAGGCGGCGCTCGCCGCGGAGGCCGAGGTCGCGCTGCTGGCGACGCCGCCCGGGCCGGCGCTCGAGCTGGCGCCCCAGCTGATCGCGCGCGGCATGCGCGTGGTCGATCTGTCGAACGCGCATCGTCCCGCGGGCAAGGGCGTGTACGGGCTGACGTCGCTGTTCGCGGGCGAGGTCGCGAGCGCCAGGCTGGTGGCCAACCCCGGGTGCTACGCGACCGCCGTGATCACCGCGCTGGCGCCGGTGGTGCGCGACGAGATCGTCGAGCCGGCGATCGCGGTGTCGGCCGGGTCCGGCGTGACCGGCGCGGGGCGGACCGCCGAGGAGGCGATGTCGCTCGGCGAGATGTACGGCGAGGTCCGCGCGTACAAGGTGCTGCGGCACCAGCACGTGCCGGAGATCGAGCTGGCGCTCGGGCGGCTGGTGGCGGCGCCGGCGGCGCGGCCGCGGGTCGCGCTGACGACGCACCTGCTGCCGGTGGCGCGCGGGATCTTCGCGACGGTGACGGCGCGGCTGCGCGTCGCGATGTCGACCGAGGCGCTGGCGGAGCGCTATCGCCAGGCGTATGCGGGCGACCGCTCGGTGGTGATCGCCGCGTCCGCGGAGCACGTGTCGCTGCGCCGCGTGGTCGGCACGAACACGTGCGCGGTCGGCGTGGCGTCGGAGGGCACGGTCGGCGGGTTCGTCGTGATCACGGCGGCGCTCGACAACTTGCTGAAGGGCGCGGCGGGGCAGGCGGTCGAGAACCTGAACTTGCTGCTCGGGCTCGAGCGCACCGCCGGCCTCGGCCAGCTCGCGAGGCACGCGTGAAGTTGCCGCGCGGGTTTCGGTTCGCCGCGGTCGCCGCGGGGATCCGGCCGAGCAAGCCCGACGTGGCGCTGTTCGTGTCGGACACCGACGCGGCGTGCGCCGGGGCGTTCACGATCAACCGGGCGCGGGCGGCGCCGGTCGCCGACGCGGCTCGCCGGCTGCCCGCCGAGCGGATGCGGGCGATCCTCGTGACCAGCGGCAACGCGAACGCGCTGACCGGCCGGGCCGGGGTCGAGGCGGTCGAGGCGATGCACGGCGCCGCGGCCCGCGCGCTCGGCGTCGATCGCTCGCAGGTGGCGAGCGCGGCGACCGGCGTGATCGGCATGCGGATGCCGTTCGAGAAGGTCGTCGCGGTGCTGCCCCGCTGCGTCGAGCTCCTGGGGCCCGATCCGTCGTCGGTCGCCGAGGCGATCATGACGACCGATACCACCAAGAAGGTGGCGTCGCGCCAGATCGTGATCGACGGCGCGACGGTCACGCTGACCGGGATCTGCAAGGGCTCGGGCATGATCGCGCCGCAGCTCGCGACGATGATCGCGGTGATCGTCACCGACTGCGCGATGGACGCGCAGGTCCTCCACGCCGCGGTCCAGGCGTCGGTGCCCGATGTGTTCGATCAGCTTGTGGTCGACGGCGACATGAGCACCAACGACAGCGTGTTCGCGATGGCCAACGGCGCGGCCGGCAACCCCAAGCTCGCCGCCGACACCAAGCAGTTCCACGCGTTCGTCGCGGCGCTGGCCGATCTGTGCGACGAGCTGGCGCGCGACATCGCCGCCGATGGCGAGGGCGCGACCAAGCGGCTCGAGGTCCGGGTCGCCGGCGCGCCGACCCGCGCGATCGCCCGCGACATCGCCAAGGCGATCTGCGTCTCGCCGCTGGTCAAGGCGGCGATGTTCGGCCAGGATCCGAACTGGGGCCGCGTCCTGGCGACGATCGGCGCGCGCTGCGGCTCGCAGAACTTCGACATCGATCCGGCGCGCTGCTACGTCGCGATCCAGGACACGCCGGTGTACGACGCGGCGCCGGCGGCGTTCGATCGCAACGTGCTGAAGGCCAAGCTGCGCGAGCCCGCGGTCGTGATCGCGGTCGATCTGCGGACCGGCGCGGCGGGCGCCAAGGCCTACGGCTGCGACCTGTCGTACGACTACGTCAAGCTCAACGCCGACTACACCTCGGTGCTGTTCGAGGCGGCCGACGGCGGCGTCCGCAAGGATGACCGGCTCGGCAACTACTCGCCGGCGTTCAAGCGCGCGTTCCTGGTCCAGGCGCTCGGCTACATCTCGCGGTTCCGCGGCACGCGCTGCGTGATCAAATATGGCGGCGCGGCGCTGACCCGCGATGGCCTCAAGCGGTCGTTCTGCGACGACGTGCTGCTGCTCCACTCGGTCGGGCTCCAGCCGATCGTCGTCCACGGCGGCGGGCCGGATCTGGCGCACGCGCTCGACAAGATCAACGGGCACCCCGAGCTGATCGACGGCGTCCGGGTCACCCCGGCCTCGGAGCTGCGCGTGGTCGAGATGCTGACCGGCCAGATCAACACCGAGATCGTCACGATGCTCAACCGCGGCGAGGCCAGCGCGGTGGGGCTGTCGGGCAAGGACGCGGCGCTGCTCCGCGCCAAGAAGCGGGTGCGCGACGACGGCCGCGATCTCGGCCAGGTCGGCGATCTGGTCGAGGTCAACAAGGGCTTCCTCGAGTCGCTGATCGGCCAGCACTACATCCCGGTGATCTCGCCGGTCGGCCTCGGCGCCAACGGCGAGAGCTACGATCTCGACGCCGACGGCGTGGCGGCCGGGATCGCGCGCGCGCTCGGCGCCGACAAGTTGATGTTCCTCGCCGACGTGCCCGGCATCGTCGAGAACGGCGAGCTGATCAGCGAGCTCGCGCCGCCCGGCGTGCGCGCCAAGCTCGAGGCCGGGGTCATCACCGGCGGCATGGCGATCAAGGCCGCGGCGGCGCTCCACGCGCTGGCCGGCGGCGTCCACGGGGTCCACGTGATCGACGGCCGGATCCCGCACAACATCATCGCCGAGCTGTTCACCGACACCGGCGTGGGCACGCTGATCAAGGGCGACGGTTGATGGCGGATCTCGAGGACACCCGGGCGCGCCGCGCGCTGATCGTCGAGCTGGTGCGGACCAACCACGTGACGACCCAGGGTGACCTGCGCGATCTGCTGCGCGCCAAGGGCCACGACGTCACGCAGGCCACGCTGTCGCGCGATCTGGCCAAGCTGCGGGCGCGGCGGGTCTCGATGCCGGGCGGCGGCACGGCGTACGAGATCGAGGGCTTCGCGGCGCGCGACGACGAATCGCAGCTCGCGGCGATGGCGCAGCTGGTGCTTGGGATCCGCGAGGGCGCGGCGATCGTCGTGGTCCACACCCGCCCGGGGGCGGCGCAGGCCGTGGCGGCGATGCTCGATCAGGCGCGGCTCGAGAGCATCATCGGCTCGATCGCCGGCGACGACACGATCTTCGTGGTGCCGGAGCGCCGGGTCACGACGGTCGCGCTCGCCAAGACGCTGCGCCGGCTGCTCACGCCCGAGTCGGCGCAGCAGCGCTGATCGCTAGTCCCGGTGGTACGGCTCGCCGCGCAGGATGCGGAAGCCGCGGTAGATCTGCTCGAGCACGATCACGCGGACCAGGCGGTGCGCGATGGTGAGCCGGCCGAACGCGATCAGCTTGCGGGCACGCTTGCGGATCGCGTCGCTGTGGCCGTCGGCGCCGCCGATCGCGAACACGACCGGGGCGCCGCCGCCGTGCTGCTGCTCGGCGCCGAGGATGTCGTGGGCGAACGCCGTGCTGGTCAGCGGCTCGCCGCGCTCGTCGAACGCGTAGAGGTGCGCGGCGTCGGGCAGCGCCGTGATCAGCGCGGCCTCGTCCTTGGCTTCGTGGACCGCGACGGTGACGTAGGGCCGCAAGCGCTTCAAGTACTCGCGCTCGGCGTCGGCGAGGTACGACTCCTTGAGCCGGCCGACGACGGCGACCGTGATCTTCATCGCTGCCGGCGCCGCGGCTACGGCGCGGCGTCGTAGGTTTCGCCGGCCGGCAGGTGCGCGTCGGCCGGGACGTTCAGCGGCACCCGGGGGGCGTCGTTCCACAGGCCCTCGAGATCGTAGTGCTCGCGCGCCGAGTGGAGGAACACGTGGACGACGAAGTCGCCGTAGTCGAGCAGCGACCACTGGCCGCTGCGGGCGGCCTCGGCGCCGATCGGGCGCTGGCCGTCGAGCTTCAAGCCCGACGAGATGCCGTCGGCGATCGCGTCGACCTGGCGGTCGGAGCGGCCCGAGATCACGAGCTGGTAGTTGCAGAACGAGCACAGCTCGCGCACGTCGAGCAGCACCGGCTCCAGCGCCTTCTTGTCGAGCGCGAGGGCCAGGGCCCGCATCGCGCCGTCGAGCCCTTCGTCGAGCTCGTCTTGATCCTCGGGGGCCGCGGCAGGCCGGGCCAGCGGCGCCTCGGACATCGCCGCGCGCGCCTTGCCTTTGGTGGCCGGAGGCGCCCCCGGAACTGCGACGTCGCGCTTGCTGTGTGGCTTCTTGGTCATCGAGTCCTTGGTTCTCGGTCGCTGGAGTGTGTACCGCTAGGGCCGGATCTGGCCGGTGCCGCGGATCACGAACTTGGTGGTGGTGAGGCCCTCGGCGCCCATCGGGCCGTAGGCGTGGAGCCGGGTGGTCGAGATCCCGATCTCGGCGCCGAGGCCGAGCTCGCCGCCGTCGGCGAACCGGGTCGAGGCGTTGACGATCACCGTGGACGAATCGACGTCGCGCAGGAACTGCTCGGCGGCGGCGGCGTCGCGGGTGATGATCGACTCGGTGTGGTTCGAGCCGTAGGTCTCGATGTGGGCGACCGCGGCGGCGAGGTCGTCGACCACGCGGACCGCGAGGATGAGATCGAGGTACTCGGCGTACCAGTCGTCCGAGGTGGCCGGGCGCACCGCGGCGCCTCCCAGGGCGCGCACCGTTTCGTCGCCGCGCAGCTCGACAGTGGCGGCCAGGCGCGCGACCAGGAGCGGCACGAAGCGCCCGGCGATCGCGCGATCGATCAGCACGGTCTCGACGGCGTTGCACACGCCCGGCCGCTGGACCTTGGCGTTCTCGACGATCGCGGCGGCGAGCTCGAGATCGGCGGCGGCGTGGACGTAGATGTGGCAGACGCCCTTGTAATGCTTGATCACCGGCACGCGCGCGTGCTCGGCGACGTAGCGGATCAGGCCCTCACCGCCGCGCGGGATACAGAGATCGATCAGGTCGTCGAGCTGGACCAGCTCGGCGATCGCCTCGCGGTCGGTGATCGGGAGGAGCTGGACGGCCTCGATCGGCAGCTCGGCGGCGGCCAGGCCGTCCTGCACCGCGGCGAGCAGGGCGCGGTTGCTCTCGAGCGCCTCGCGGCCGCCGCGCAGGATGCACGCGTTGCCCGCCTTGAGGCACAGCGCCGCCGCGTCGGTGGTGACGTTGGGGCGCGCCTCGTAGATCATGGCGATCACGCCCAGCGGGATCCGCACGCGCTGGATCTCGAGGCCGTTGGGCCGGGTCTCGGAGCGCTCGACGCGCGCCAGCACCTCGGGCGCCGCCGCGATGTCGGCGACCGCGCGGGCCAGGCCGGACACGCGCTGCTCGTCGAGCAGCAGCCGATCGAGCATCGCGCCGGCCACGCCGGCCGCGCGCGCCGCGGCCAGATCCGCGGCGTTGGCGGCGAGGATCGCCGGCCGGTGGCGCTCGATCGCCGCGGCGGTCGCGACCAGCGCCTGGGTGCGCTGTGCAGCGGTCGACTTGGCGACGACGCGCGACGCCGTGCGCGCTGCTTGCGCAACGCCGCGAATCCGTCGAGCGCGCTCGATATCCACGGTCACAGAATCACGAGATCATCTCGGTGGATCGCCTCGTCGAGGCTCTTGTATCCCAGCGTGGCCTCGATGGCGGCAGATTGCAAGCCTGAGATCTTGCGGAGGTCGGCGGCCGGGTAGGCGGCCAGGCCGCGCGCCAGCTCGATGGTCGTTCCGGCCATGACGCTGACGGTATCGCCGAGCTCGAAGTCGCCCTCGACGGCGGTGATGCCGGCGGGCAAGAGGCTCTTGCCGTGATCGCGCAGCGCGCGGGCGGCGCCGTCGTCGATGAGCAGCCTGCCCGCCGGGCGGGCGCCATAGGCGATCCAGTGCTTGCGCGCCGACAGCACGCCGGGGCCCGGCACGAACAGCGTGCCGAGGTCGGCGCCGGCGAGCACGCGGGTCAGGATGTCGGGCTCGCGGCCGGGCGCGCCGATCGCCGGGATCCCGGTGCGCGTGACGATCCGCGCCGAGCCGACCTTCGAGGCCATGCCGCCCGAGCCGACGCCGCTGGTGCTGCCGGTCGCGACCGGCGCCGCCTCGCGGTCGATGTCGTGGACGATCGGCATCCGGACGCCGCTTGCGTCGCGCACGCCCTCGACGTCGGTCAGGATCACCAGCGCGTCGGCCGAGATCAGGTTGCACACCAGCGCGGCGAGCTGGTCGTTGTCGCCGAACTTGATCTCCTCGGTCGCGACCGTGTCGTTCTCGTTGATGATCGGCACGACGCCGTGGTCGAGCAGCGCGCGCATCGTGAGCCGCGCCGAGAGGAACCGCCGGCGATCTCCGAAATCCTGGTGGGTGAGGAGCACCTGGCCGATCGCGACGTCGTGGACGGCGAACGCGTGCTCCCAGTGCTGCATCAGCCGGCTCTGGCCGACCGCGGCGGCGGCCTGCTGGCCGGGGAGATCGCGGGGGCGGCCGGGCAGCCGCAGCCGGCGCACGCCGAGCGCGATCGCGCCGGAGCTGACGATCACCACCTCGACGCCGCGGCGCCGCAGCTCGACGACCTGATCGGCGATCGCGGCCGGCCGGCCGGCAGGGCTGTCGGCGAGCAGCCGGCTGCCGATCTTGACGACGACCCGGCGCGCGGTCGTGAGCTGACCGCGCGCTTGCGCGGGCACGCCGGCCGCGGGCGTGGCGATCGGGTCGATCATTTCACGCCTGCCGCGATGCGCGCCCGCCACCGCCGATCGAGCGCATCGAGCGCGCCGTCGAGGAACGGGTTGCCCTCGGCCGACAGCTGCACCTCGACCGCGGCGACGGTGCGCGACAGAAACCCGGACTTGCTCGCCAGCGCGGTCTCGACCGCCTGGTCGAGCTCGTCGACCGCCTCGGCGTCGGTCACGCTCGATCGGCGCGCTAGCAGCCGGCGCACCGCGCCACCGGTGGCGAGATCGGCCAGCTCGAGCGGGGCGCGCAGCGTCGCTCGCGCCGCCGACAGCGCGCCGCGGCGGAACGGATGGAACGACAGCGCGCCCGGCGTCTGGTCGATCGCGCGCCCGATCTCGTCGCGCAGCGCCAGCGCGGTCGCCGGGTCGAGCGCGAGCCCGGTGTGGAGCCGGGCGCAATAGTGATCGAACAGGGTCATCGTGACGAACGTGCGCGCGGCCGACCGGGCGCGCTCGATCGTCGCGACGGCGAGCAGCATCCGGCGCGCGGCGCGGCCGGCCAGCCGGACCACGATGCCGCCGGCGGCGAGCTGGACGAGGCTGGTCGGCGCGGTCGTGCCGTGGACCAGGGTCTTCAGCGCCGTGGCGTCGAGATCGACGTGGCGCGCCGCGGCGATCCGCCGGTAGCCCGCGCCGAGCACCGTGTCGACCGCCCAGTCATCGAGGAACGGGATCGGCAGCGCACCGGCGATGCTGCCGGCGATCGCGCGGGCGATGATCGCGCGGCGCTGGGCCACGAGGTATTCGCGGCTGTGGGCGAGGGATGTGGTCAAGGCTTGCCTCCGGTGGGCTTGGCGCGCGGCGCGGGCGCGCCGGGCCTGGCGGGGGCGGCGCTGCCTGCGGCCGGCGCGGCGGCGCTGCCTGCGGTGGGGGCGGCGATGCCGGCGGCCGGGCGCGCGGCGGTGCCGTCGGCGGTCTTGCGCAGCGGCGGCGCGATGCCCTGCAGCAGGTAGTCGCGGTCGTCGACCTCGCGCAGCCGCTCGGGAGTCGCGACCACCTCGTCGCTCGACGGCGGCGCGATCGCGGCGGCCGCGTCGAGCCCGGAGATCGTGGTGTCGAGGGAGACCTTCATCGTGAACCTCCTGCCGTCGCGCGAGAATCCGATGGCTCCGGCAAGCTTCACCAGCAACGGTACACCCTTGGCGGCGTCGAGCACGACCTCTCCTTCGACCGCATCGACGCTGCGGCCCTCCCGCCACTTGCGCTGCGCGATCGGCTCGGCCGCGGGTTTGCCAGGGTCGGCGGCCCGTCTCACGGTGATCTTGCGGGCGCCCCGGCCGGCGACCTCGACGCGGCCCGCGTCGCCGAGCTCGGCCCCGGGGCCGAGCAGATCCCACACCGCGGCGGTGGCCTCGAAGTACTGGTCGCGCAGCGCGAGCGGCTCCTCGGGGTTCTCGGGATCGCGGCCGTGCCAGCGCTGGTAGCGCGGCCGCAGGAACAGCGTGCCGTCGAAGTACGTGGTCTCGCGGCCGTAGTCGGCGGAGTTGGTGTAAACCGCGTGGTAGTTGCCGCCCTCGGCGCTCTCGATCTGCGCGTGGTCCGACAGATCGCTGACCACCTTGCCAGCTTCCTCGACCGTGGTCGCGGTGTTGACGGCGGCGCTGTGCGGCCCGATCGCGGCGAGCACCGTGCGGTACGGCCGCGCCAGCGCCCGGCCGAGCTCGATGGGATCGCGCGCGGCGAGCTCGAGATCGATCGGAGGATCGGCCTTGCGGACCTCGGTGACGAGGCCTGGCAGCTCCTGATCCGGGACGCTCTGCGAGCGGCCGCAGGCGGCGGCGCACAGGGCGGCAACGGTGTACCGGATCATCGCAGGGGTTCTTAGCTTTGCCGACGAGCTGGGTCAACTGGGCGCGGCTGGCCCCGCGGCCGTGGTACGGCTACGTTGACGTCCGTGCTGGATCGCCTCGAACCGCTCGTGAGCGAGCCGGCCACCTACGCGTTCGTGGTGGTGCTGGGCCTCCTGTGGGGCAGCTTCGCCAACGTCTGCATCTATCGCTGGCCGCCGACCGCCGAGCACCCCCGCGGCCGCTCGGTCGTGGCGCCGGGCTCGCACTGCGCCGCCTGCCAGGCGCCGATCGCCTGGTACGACAACGTGCCGGTGCTGGCGTGGTTATGGCTGCGCGGGCGCTGCCGGGCGTGCGGCGCGGGGTTTTCGGCGCGCTACGTCCTGGTCGAGGCGGTCACCGGCGCGCTGTTCGGCGTGGCGTGGTGGTTCGCGGTGGTCGCGACGGCCGGGGCCGAGCCGCTGGGCGCCCGGCTGTGCCACTTCGCGGTCGACGCGGCCTTCATCTACGTGCTCGTCGTGATCGCGTTCATCGATCTCGACCACAAGCTGATCCTCAACAAGGTCACGGTCCCGTCGATCGCGATCTTCTATGCTGCGAGCTTTCTGTGGTCGGATCGGCACTGGTACGACGGTGTGGTCGGCGCCGCGGTCGGCTACGGGCTGCCCTGGGCGATCGGCGAGGTGTACTATCGGGTCACCCGGCGCGAGGGCATGGGCCTGGGCGACGGGATGTTGCTCGCCCTGGTCGGCGCGCTCCTGGGCTGGCGCGGCGTGCTGGTCGCGCTGTTCGGTGGCTCCGTGGTGGGGTCGGTGCTCGGCATCGCCGCGCTGCTCGCCGGGCGGGGCGGCGAGGCGCCGGATCGCGAGATCGGAGGCGCGGCGACGCCACCGCTCGCGGCACCGGCCGCAGACGCCGGTGGCGGTGGCGACGGCGAGCCGCCATCCTTGATGCGCACCGAGCTGCCATTCGGCCCGTTCCTGGCGATCGCGGCCTTGTTTTACCTATTCGCCGAGCCGTTCATCCAGCTGCACTTCCGCCTCCCAGGTGGGTGAGCCCGCGCCGCGTCGTTGCTATAGTCCCCGCGTGGTGGGTCAAGCGGCCGAGCAGATCATCGCCGGCGTCGTGCTTAGCGAGCGCCTCGCGGTCACGATGTACGGGGCGATCCATCGCGCGCAGTTCGCGGGCCAGCGCAACCTCCGCGGCCTCGTGGTCGATCCGAAGATCCTCGTCGAGGAAGCCCTCCGGATTGCGCTGACCGATAGCGCCGCCGTGGCGACCGCGGTCGCGCTCGATCACAAGAACATCGTCCCCACCGTGGCGGTCGAGTCCGGCGGCCCGGACGTCGTGGTCGTGACGCGGGGCGTGGGCCGCTACGTCACCGTGCAGGATCTGATCGCCACCGCGCGTGCCAACCGCGGCCAGGGGGGCAAGTTGCCGATCCCGGTCGCCGCGGCGATCGGCCGCAGCGTGATCGAGGCGCTGGCGGCTGCGCACCAGGCCAAGGTCGTGCATGGCGCGGTCCACCCGCGCAGCGTGCTGATCGACGAGGATGGCGGGGTCCGGCTCGGCGACTTCGTGGTCGGCCGGGCGCTGACCACCGCGGTCACCCAGGGCGCCGATGCCGGGCTGTGGCGCGGCCTCGTCGGCTACCTCGCCCCCGAGCTCGCGGTCGGCGTGCAGCCCACCCCGGCGGCCGACGTGTTCGCCGCCGGGGCGCTGATGTTCACGATGCTGTCGGGCGAGGCGCCGCCGGGCAACCTGCACGTCACCCCGGCGGTCGAGCGGCTGGTCCAGCGCGCGCTCGATGGCGATCTCGCCCGGCGCTACCGCTCGGCGAGCGACCTGCTCGAGAACCTGCTCGAGGCGTTCGAGGACGATCGCTGGGAGATCGCCGATCGCGGCGAGGTGATCCGCGCGGCGGGGCTGTCGCGCCCCGATACCAACGTCGACGAGGCGACCGAGGATCTGCTGGCGTCGCTGGGCTCGGGGCCGAGCGCGCTCCAGGCCGCGTCGATCACGCCGGTCGGCTCGGTGCGGTCGAGCGCCGAGCGCGCGGCCGCCCAGCGCACGCCGCTCCCGCACCGGCTCGACGCGCTGCTCGCCGATCTCGACGGCGGCGACCACACCGCGGTCGAGGGTCGGCCGTTCACCCGCGATCCGATCAGCGAGCTGATCGCGCGCGATCCGCGGGGGGGCGAGGCGATCGTCTCGCCCCGGGCGCGCGTGCCATCGCTCGACGATCCCGACGACGATGACGACTACGCCCCGATCCCGGCGGCGCCCGGAGCCGACCGGGCGCTGGCTGGGCGGCCGCGGCGCCACACCGGCGATGAAGCCGCCGCGGTGGCGGCGCTGGCGGATCTGCAAGAGGCGGCGCCGGTGGCCGTGGTGCCAGCACCACCCCTCCCGGTCGCGCTGCCGGCGGTTCCGGCGGTGCCGCTGCCGGCGGTGCCGCTGCCGGCGGTGCCGCTGATCGACGCGCCGCAGATCCACGACCTGAAGCCGGTCCGGCTCAAGAGCCGGATCCCCGGCGCCATCGCGCTCGCGGTGGCGATCGCCGGCGGCATCGGCATCGTCGTCGTCTACAAGGACCAGGAGCAGGCGACCGCGGCGCAAAAGGAGCTCCGCGCACAGGCGCTGAAGAAGCACGACGAGGATCAGACCCGCGCGATCAACGCGCAGCCCGATCCGGGGAGCCTGGTCGTGACCTCGACGCCGGCCGAGGCCAGCGTGTGGCTCAAGCTCGGCCGCACCAACCTCGACACGATGGTGCTGCCGTCGAGCCAGCTCCACCGCGTGCGGCTCGAGCTCGAGGGCTACCAGCCGGTCGATACCGAGGTCGTCGCCGCGAGCTGGGAGGGTATGGGCGCGACGAAGAAGGCCAAGGTCTCGGTCACGCTCAAGGCCGCGGCGATCGATCGCAAGACCAAGCAGCCGGTGATCGAGAAGTTGCCTGCGTTGCCGCCCAACCTGGCCGCGCAGACCGGGTTCACGCCGGGCGAGGGCCCGGTCCACATCGAGACCTCCCCGCCGGGCGCCGAGGTCTGGCTGCTCATCGGCTACGCCAATACCGGGGTCCGGTTCCCGACGATCGCCGGCCGAGCCTACGAGCTGCGCGTCCTGGCCGAAGGCTACCGGCCCGGCTTCGCGGCGATCACCGCCGACGAGTGGCGCGAACCCACCGGCGATCCGCGCGCGCCGATCGACCTGGCCAAGAAGAAGCCGGCGATCGAGAAGCACGTCGATCTGCAGGTCGATCCCGACGCTGCCAAGCCAAAGCCGAGGAAGTGATGGCGAGCGCGCGGACGCTCCACGTGCGGTGCACGACCTGGGAGCAGGTCGAGGTGTTCCATACCCGCAAGCTGCGGCGCGGCAAGCTGCTGTCGATGAAGGTCCCGTTCCGCTGCGATCCGGGGGCCGAGGTCACGCTCAACCTCGAGCTGCCGAACCAGGTCGTGATCGTCATCGCAGGCGTCGTGCAGAAGTCGTCATCGGTCGAGGTCGACCCCACGTTGGCCAAGCCGGACGCCGGCAAGACCTGGCTCGAGGTCGAGCTGGTCGGGTTCACCGACGACGTCGTGGCGCGGATCCGCAAGATGGCGGCGGGCGAGGTGGCGCCGCCTGCGGCCGAGCCGCCGCCGATGCCCGCCCCGGCGTCGCGGCCGTCGCGGCCGTCGTATCCCCCCGGGGAGCTGCGCGTGGCCAGCGCCGTGGCGCGCGCGGCCGAGGCCCAGGTCGACGGGCTGCCCGACGACGAGCGCGCGGTGTTCCAGTACCTGACCGCCGAGCTGCGCCGGCTCCGCACGCTCGCGGTCCACGAGGTGCTCGACGTGCCGCGCGACGCCGATACCGACGCGATCCGCCGCGGCTGGATGGACCTGGTGCGCCGCCACCACCCCGATCTGGTCGCGCGCCGCAACGCCCCGGCGATCACCCACCTCGCCGAGGAGCTGACGATCCTCGCCAACCGCGCCTACGACCGGCTGCGCGTCGCGATGGTCGCCGAAGGCCGGGCGACCGCGGTGGGGCCGGTGCTGGCGCCGCCGCCCGGCTGGCTCGTGGGGTTCGACGATATCTCGAGCACCGGTTCGATCGTGCGGAGCAAGATCGCGCAGACCCTGCAGAACGGCGGCAACGCGCCGCAGGTCGAGGCGATCGCGCCCCAGGTCACGCAGATCCACGGCGGCGAGGCGTTCGAGCTGCGCGCGCGGGCGATGCTGGGCGACGGCGACGCCGACAACGCGCAGGAGGTCCTCGCCGCGGCGCTGTGCGTGTACCCGCGCAGCCGGCCGCTGCGGTCGCTGTACTACGTGGCCTCGGCGATCAGCGCGCTGTCCAAGGGCGAGCGCATGCTGGCGACCTCGCAGCTCGAGACCGCGCTGGCCCACCACGAGCAGTGCACCGAGGCCGCGGCGATCCTCGAGCTGATGCGGCGCACCAACGTCGCGGTGATCGCCGACGAGATGCGGCGGCTGTTCCGATGAGCCGCGCGGTCGGCATCGACCTCGGCACCTCGAACTCGGTGGTCGCGGTGATCGACAAGGACGGCGTGCCGCGCATCCTCACCACGGCCGAGGGCGGCACGACGATGCCCTCGCTGGTGTGGTTCTCGCCCGACGGGCCGGTCGTCGGTGAGCTGGCGCGCGCGGGGCTCGACTACAGCCCCGATCTGACGATCTTCGGCGCCAAGCGGCTGCTCGGCCGGAGGTTCGATCACCCCGAGATCCGGCGGCTCGCGCGGATCCTGCCGTTCGAGCTGATCGAGGCGCCCAACGGCGATACCTGGATCTCGCTGTCGGCCGGCCGATCGATCTCGCCCGAGGAGGTCTGTGCGCTGATCCTGCGAGAGATCCGCCGCATGGCGGAGGCGTACTTCGGCGAGCCGGTGACCCGGGCGGTGATCACGATCCCGGCGTGGTACGACGCCGCGCAGCGCCAGGCGACCAAGGACGCGGCGCAGATCGCCGGGCTCACCGTGCTGCGCCTGCTCAGCGAGCCGACCGCGGCCTCGCTCGGCCACGGCGCGCACCGCGGCGCCGATCGCAAGTACCTGGTCTGCGACCTCGGCGGCGGTACGTTCGACGTCGCGGCGGTCGACGTCGAGGCCGGCATCTTCGAGGTGCTCGCGACCACCGGCGACGCGTTCCTCGGCGGCGACGACATCGATCGCATCGTCGTCGATAACCTGGTCCGCGACGTGCGGTCCGGCCGCGGCTTCGACATCACCAACGACACCGTCGCGGTCGAGCGGTTGCGGCTCGCCGCGCAGTTCACCAAGCACGAGCTGTCCGACGTCTCGGTCAGCAAGATCTACCTCCCCGAGCTGGTGCAGCTGCCGTCGGGCCGGCCGCTCGAGTACGACAAGCCGCTCAACCGCAGCGAGCTCGAGCAGTGGGCCGATCCGCTGATCCGGCGGATCGAGGCGCCGATCCGCGAGGCGCTGCGGCGGTGCGGCCGCAAGCGCGGCGATATCGAGGAGGTGCTGCTGGTCGGTGGCATGACCCGGATGCCCGCGGTGCAGCGCGAGATCGCGCGGGTCACCGGACGCGAGCCCGAGGTGATCCCCAACCCCGAGGAGGTCGTCGCGGTCGGCGCGGCGCTCGAGGTCGCGCGCCTCGAGGGCACGATCGAGGGCGTGCTGCTGATCGACGTCGCGGCGCGCGGGCTGGCGGTCTCGATCGGCGGCGACTGCGAGCAGGTGATCGCGCAGAGCTCGGTCGTGCCGACCCGCGAGCACCGCGTGTTCGCGACCCGGCACGACGACCAGCTGCGGCTCGAGTTCGACGTCTGGGAAGGCGAGTCTCCGGATCCTTCGCAGAACCGCCACCTCGGCCGCTACGCCGTGCTCGACCTACCGCCGGCGGCCGCGGGCGACGTCCTGGTGCTGGTCGAGATGACGATCGACACCGATGGCACGGTCCGGTTCGGCGCCAGCGAGCTGGTGTCCGGCGAGCGGCTCCAGCTCGAGCAGCTGTTTCATGCCGGGCTGGCGCGCACCGACGTGCTGCGGCTCCAGCGCCAGCTCGAACACGCGTCGTGAGCCGGGTACCACCGCGAGCGCCGGTTGTGCAACGATGCCGGCCGTGCGTCATGCAGTGATCCTGGCCGGTGGTAGCGGTACGCGGCTGTGGCCCGCGAGCCGGCAAGCCCGGCCCAAGCAGTTGTTACCGTTCGGGCCCGGCG
>Ga0302262_10000287_pt1 | contig 20729 bp, 18 predicted proteins | sample II_Fen_E3_4_FD_194557 | JGI IMG/M metagenome (GOLD analysis project Ga0302262, IMG submission 194557) | Peat permafrost microbial communities from Stordalen Mire near Abisko, Sweden - II_Fen_E3_4 | ecosystem: Environmental > Terrestrial > Soil > Wetlands > Permafrost | place: Sweden: Abisko...
ACATCTTCGCCACGGGGTCCTGATATGTCCGCAGCACACGACGATCACGGTCACGGCCACGACGAGCCCAGCGACGGTCCGCGCGTCCTCGCGGTCTCCCATCGCCACCCGCGGTCGCGCACGATCCAGGTGGTGCGGCCGTCCAACGAGGACACGACGTTCCTCGCCGCGACCGCCAAGGGCCTCGGCATCACGATCAAGCACTTCGCGCGCAACCTGTTTCTGCCGCTGCGCAGCGCCGCGTCGCGCAGCAAGGCGGGCGCGCCGGTCGACGAGAGCTGGCGCAACGAGATCGAGACCGTGCAGTACCCGGAGGAGAAGGTCACCTACCCGGAGCGGTTCCGCGGCCTCCATCGCCTGACGCTGCGCGACGACGGAAACGTGCGTTGCGTCGCATGCATGTGCTGCCCCACGGTGTGCCCGGCGCACTGCATCACGATCATCCCGGAGGAGAGCGACGATCCGCGGATCGAGAAGCGCCCCGCGGTGTTCGAGATCGACGAGCTCCGCTGCGTCGTGTGCGGCCTGTGCGTCGAGGCCTGCCCGTGCGACGCGATCCGGATGGATACCGGCGAGCACGCCAAGCCGGTCGAGGACCGCGCCCGGGCGATCGAGACCAAGGAATCGCTGATGGGCCGCGGCATCCGCTCGATCGCCAAGCAAGGCGGCGAAGGGCCGAACTGGCGCGCGCACGGCCACGAGTCGACCAAGGGCGACGTCAATCGCTGAGGGGTAGCGGCGCGGTAGCGCGCGGTCAACCGCCCGGTGTGCATCTCCGACGAGGATCGCGCTCCCGCGACAAGCCGTCGCGCACCGAGAAGCGACGTTTTCCAGTTGACGGACAGGGCGCGCAACCTTAGTCTGACTCTTGAGCACTGGCTGTTCGATGCGAGACCCAGGGCGACTCTGTCTCCTACAATAGCTATCCAGGGATCTGCCTCTGTTCTGGGTGTGCACGCCCGCTCGTCGGGAAGCCCGAAGGATTACGTGGAGCCCACCTACGCAAATGCGTAGGGGATAGAAAACCCTACGGTCGGACGGTCGTGCTCATTTTGGGCGCAGTGGTGCACAGCCACTGCGCCCTTCCTATTTTCGGCTGCTTTTCGGCCGCTCCGAGCGGTTTGGGTGGCTCGGCGGTTCGCGGTACGCTGGTCGTAAGTGACCTCGCCCGCCACCGTCTTGAAGCGAGGCACCGTGCTGCTGGGAAAGTACCGTGTCGACGAGATCATCGGTCGCGGTGGCATGGGGCTCGTGGTCAAGGCGTGGCACCTGGGGCTCGGCGAGCGGGTCGCCATCAAGCTGCTGCGCGACGACCTCGCGGTCGCCGACGACGCCGTGGCGCGGCTGGTGCGCGAGGCCCAGGCGGCCGTCAAGCTGACGAGCGAGCACGCCGCGCGGATCCGCGACGTCGGTACGTTCGACGACGGCAAGCCCTACATGGTGATGGAGTATCTCGAGGGCCAGGACCTCGGCGAGATGCTCGGCGAGGTCGGCCGGCTATCGCCGAGCCTGGCGATCGACCTCGTGATCCAGGCCTGCGAGGCGCTCGCCGAGGCCCACTCGCTCGGCATCGTGCATCGCGACATCAAGCCGACCAACCTGTTCGTGACCTCGCGCCGCGATGGCAGCGTGCTGCTCAAGGTCCTCGATTTCGGGATCTCGAAGGCGCCGTCAGGTCCGGAGCTGTACCTCACGCAGACCTGGTCGGTGCTCGGCACGCCGGCGTACATGTCGCCGGAGCAGATGCGGTCGGCGCACGACGTCGACGCGCGCACCGACGTGTGGTCGCTGGGCGCGGTGCTGTACGAGCTGCTCGAGGGCCACGCGCCGTTTCGGGCCGCGAGCTTCTCCGAGATGTGCGTGCAGGTCGCGGTCGAGCCGCCATCGCCGATGACCGCGACGCCACCCGACCTGGTGCCGATCATCTCGCGCTGCCTCGCCAAATCCGCCGACGATCGCTACCCCAGCGTGGCCGACCTGGCGCGCGACCTGGCCCGACTTACCCGCGAGCCGGCGCGCGCGCAGATCGTGGTCGATCGGATGGTGTGGATGCTCGAGCGCGGCAGCCAGCCGCAAGACACGACGATCCAGACCTCGCCCGAACCGGTCGAAGACGAGACGCCGCTCGACGTCCCGGCGATCGCTGCGCGCGAACCCGCCTCCGCGATCGGCATACCGCTCGGGCCGATCGCGGCGCTCGCCGTCGCCGCGCCCCCGACTCTCGCCGCGGGCGCGACTCTCGCCGCGGGCACGCCCACCGCGCCCGCGGCGCCCGCGGCGATCCTGGCGGCGAGCGCGCCGCGGTCGAGGATCCATACCGGCCCGGTGACGCTGCGCTGGCCGCCGGCGCCCCCGCTCGCGCCCCCGCCAGCGCTCGCGCCCCCGCCAGGCCTCCCGCCCCCGCCAGCGCTCGCGCCCCCGCCAGGCCTCCCGCCCCCGCCCCACGCTCGCGTCGAGGTCGAGCCGACTCTGAGCTATCCCGAGCCGCCGACCTACGCGATCCGCGTACCACTGCCGCTACCGCTGCACGACGATGCGAGGTTTCCGCGCCCGGGCTTCCGGCTGCCGCGCGGCGCGCAGACTCGGCCGACCGCTTCGCCGGCGGTCCAGCGCCGCGGCCGCGGCTGGCTCCTCGCGGTCGCCACCGCGATCATCGCGATCGCCGCGGTGATCGGCGTGATCGCAGCGACTCGCAGCGGCGAAGCCCCGCCGCCCGCGCTCGGCCCCCGACAGGGCGCGTAGCGCGGGGGAGAACGCGGACGCGCGAGGGCGCCGTGGGCTGCTGCGCGGCTGGAGTCGGGGCGCGCGCCCGCCCCTGTACGGCTGGCGCCTGCGCGTGCCGCAAGAGGTATGTGCGGAGCAAGACCTGCCAGTCCCGGTCACGGTCGCGGCCGCCGACCCCAGCTGCTCGCGGTCGCCCACGTCGACCTCGCGCTGGCGTCCCGCGAACGATCGCGCGGAGATCGTGGTGTCGACGGTTCGCCGAGAGCGCCTCGATCCGGTTCTCGATTCGCACGCCAGATCTGGAAGCGCCGATGTAGAGCACGCGACAGCGCTCCGGCGCGGGCACGAGGCTCACCGTTCGGCGGCACGCCGTGACCTGCGCGTGCTGCGGGTACAAGACACGCGCCGCGTACGACGAGAACGTGATCCCGTCCTCGCCGTTCGGCCCGCGGCTGATGAGCATCGTCGTGCTGCTCACGGGCATTTACCACGTGAGCCGGCGCAAGACGGCCAAGAAGTTTGTCTGTTCCCCTGTTCTGAGCGCGGCGCGGCGCGACTGGTCGGGCGCGATCTAATGTAGCGAGCCTGTGGTGCTGCCCTCGCCTGCCCCTGACCACCCTCGCCTACTACTTGCGGCTGACGACTTGCGCCGACGGCATCCGCTCGATGCCACGCGCCGTGGTGATCCGGTGGGTCGCGTTGTACAGCAGCGACGCGCCGCGACCGATCGCGAAGATCGTCGCGGCCGCGATCAGACCGAGGATGCGGATCTCCCAACTCGACACGCGGTACTCGTTGCTCCACCAGACGTCCGCGGTGACCGCGAGCAGCGCGAGGAGCGCGGCACCGGCGGCCCCGCCCACGAGCAGCCCCAGCGCCTTGATGCGGTCCCGGCGAGCGCAGGCGATCGCCTTGGTCGGATCATTGTGCTCGATATCGAAGCCACACGGGCACCTCGGCGCCCTCAAGTCGACCCTGCGCTGACACACCCGGCACATCATGCGCCGACCGTATCACGGACCCGCGCCCGCCGACCAACTGATCGGCGGGCACCTCGGCGTCGAGGTCGCCCCGTCCCCAGGTGATCTGGCCGCGCTGCGCGCGCTTGACTCGAACATCGCGCACCGGCTGCACCGGGCAACGCGGCCCGGGCGACCCGGCGGGTTCGTCGGCGGGTCAGCGACGGCCCCGGCCCCAACGAGGGCTGCAGGCGGTCCAGCGAGACCGACACGCGATCGTCAGGCGCCAACGAGAGCGCGCCGGGGCGACCGCGAGCAGCTGGGGTCGGCGGCCGCGACCGTGACCGGGACTGGCAGGTCTTGCTCCGCACATACCTCTTGCGGCACGCGCAAGCAAAGCCGTACTGGGGCGGGCGCGCGCCCCGACGCCCAGCGGCGCAGCAGCCCCGGCGCGCTCTCGTGTCCGCGCTCTCCCCGCCCCGCGCCCGCGCCCTACCGGCAGGGCAAGCCGCCGAACGGCGGGCAGCCGCGCAGCGCCAGCACGTCCATCGTCACCGCGACGCAGATGTGGATCACGACGCCGCCCCAGATCGACCGCGTGCGCATCGCCAGGGTGCCGAGCACCAAGCCCGCGATGATCGCCCCGAGCGTCTCGACGAACGGCTTGCCGAAGTGGATCATGCAGTACGGCACGATCATCACGAAGATCGCGTTGCCGCCGAGCGCGCACCGCAGGCCGTGGAGCAGGAAGCCGCGGAAGAAGAACTCGAGCGCCACGAACTGCGCCGCGTACAGGAGCTCCCACAGCACGAGATCGAGCACCGAGCGGTTGGCGAGCGCGTAGAACGGGTAGTTCTGGCGAAACACCTCGGTGGTCGACGCGTAGACCACCAGCGGCGACACCGCGAGGAACAGCGCGCCGTAGATCCAGAGGTGGCGGAGGAAGCCGCGCAGCGAGACGTGGTAGTCGGCGAGCCGCTGGCCCGGCAGGCACGCGATCACCAGGATCGGCAGCGCGACGTAGCCCAGGACGCGCCAGCCGGCCCACCAGGCCAGCTTGCGGAGCTCCCAGTAGTCGCTGCCATCGCTGCGCGGGAACACCAGATCGTGGGCGTCCTCGTTGCCGAGGTACTGCTGGAGCGCCAGGGACGCCGCCGCGGTGACCAGCACCGCGAGCACCGCGAGATCGGTCGCGCCGGCGGCCGCCGGATCGCGCACGGTCTCGGCGTCGATCGCGCGCCACTGCGCGAGCGGGAACCGCCACACCAGGGAGAGCCGATCGGCGTGGCGCACCGCCAGCGCGATCGCGGCCAGCGCCGCCACGACGACCGCGCCCGGCACCGCGACGTCCATCTACTTGGCCTTGCCGACGACCTCGGCCGCGCGGCGCAGCCGCCGCCGCGTGACCTCCTTGCCGAGCACGACCATCGTCTCGAACAGCGGCGGCGTGGCGGTCCGCCCGGTCACGGCGACCCGGAGCAGCATGAACGCGTGCTTGGTCTTCCAGCCGAGCTGGGTGACCCACGCGTTGGCCTCCTCCTCGAGCATCTGCTTGGTCCAGCCGATCCGCGCCTCGAACCGCTCGACGTAGGCCGCCAGCGCCTTGCCGACCTCGGCCGGCGCGACCTCGGGGATCGCGAGCTCGGCGGCGACCGCGGCGTAGTCGAGGTCGCCGGAGAACAGGAACTCGGTCGCCGGGATCAGCTCGTCGAGCTTGCGGATCCGCTTCTGGACCAGCGGCAACACGGTCTTCAGGTAGTCCTTGTTGAGCCGCCAGGCGATCGCGCGATCGGCGAGCTCGTCGATCGACAGCTCGTGCAGGTACTTCTCGTTGAGCCAGGTCAGCTTCTCGAGGTTGAACACCGGCCCGCCCAGCGAGATCCGGTCCCACGAGAACACGTCGATCATCTCCTGGAGCGTGAACTTCTCGCGGTCACCGCCGAACGACCAGCCCATCGTGCCGAGGAAGTTGAGCAGGGCCTCCGGCAGGATGCCGATGTCGCGGTAGTAGTTGACCGAGACCGGCTGCTTGCGCTTGCTGATCTTGGTCTTGTCCTTGTCGGCGTTGCGGAGCAGCGGCATGTGGATGAACTGCGGCGCGTCCCAGCCGAACGCCTTGTAGAGCAGCACGTGCTTCTGGGTCGACGAGATCCACTCCTCGGCGCGGCACACGTGGCTGATCTCCATCAGGTGATCGTCGACCACGTTGGCGAGGTGATAGGTCGGCAGGCCGTCGGACTTGAGCAGGACCTGATCGTCGATCTCCTTGGCGTCGCGGGTCACCTCGCCGCGCAGCAGATCGTGGAACGTGATCGGCCCGTCGAGCGGCACCTTGAGCCGCACGACGCAGGGCTCGCCGGCCGCGGCGCGGCGCACCCCGTCCGCGGGATCGAGGTCGCGGCAGTGGCGATCGTAGCCCAGGGTGCGCTTCTCGGCCTGCTGCTGGAGCCGGACCTTGGCGAGCCGGTCCTCGGTGCAGAAGCAGCGATACGCCTCGCCGCGCTCGATCAGCAGCGCCGCGTGATCCTGGTAGATCGCCGAGCGCTCGCTCTGGCGATACGGAGCGTGAGGCCCCCCCACATCGGGGCCTTCATCCCACGTGAGGCCCACCCAGTGCAGCGCGTCGTAGATCATCTGTTCCGAATCGCCACGCGCGCGCGCCTGATCGGTATCCTCGATGCGCAGCACGAATTTGCCACCGTGCTTGCGGGCGAAGACGTAGTTGAACAGCGCGATGTATGCGGTGCCGACGTGCGGATCGCCCGTCGGTGACGGCGCGATCCGCACCCGCACTGGTTTAACGGGTGGCGTCATGCTGGCCCTTGTAACACGGCGTGATAGCGTCGTCAGGCATGCCGCTGCCCGCGATTCCGCCAATGACCGTGACTGGCGATGTCGTTGCCGTCCATAGCCACTGGACGAGCGACGGATCTCGCATCGTGACCGAGGCGACCGTCCATGCGCCCGACGGCAGCGAGGTCGTGGTCAGCCAGCTCGGCGGCAGCGTCGACGGCATCGGCATGATCACGTTCCCCGGGCCGCCCCGGCTCGAGCTCGGCATGACGGTCGCGGTGACCGCGCACATGGACGTCGATCTCTCGCAGCAGAGCCACGTCGTGCTCGACAGCGCGCGGGTGATGAGCTTCGCGCCGCAGTTCGTCCGCACCGGGCCGACCAAGGCCGGCCACTACCTGGCGTGGAAATCGGGCTGCGTGTTCGTCACGGTCGACTCGGCCGGCACCACGGCGCTGCCGGGCGACGACGAGTTCGCGATCATCGACGCGTCGATCGCGACCTGGAACGCCGGCACCGAGAGCTGCTCGTACCTCCAGGTGATCAACCAGGGCCGCCAGGCGCTCGAGGTCGGCAACGACAAGGTCAACCTGATCAAGTTCCGCGACACGAGCTGGGGCCGCCCGGCGATCAAGGACGATCCGGCGCGGCTGTACAATAGCTCGGCGGCCGGCATCACGACCGCGGTCTACATCGACGACGCCTCCAGCGACCGCGACGGCGAGATCCTCGACGCCGACATCGAGATCAACGGCGTCAACTTCGATATCTCCGAGAACTGCGCCAAGGTCGACCCGCCGCAGCCCTCGACGTGCCAGTCGCTGCACACCCGCACTGCCGGGGTCAGCGACAACGGCGCCTCGGATCTGCAGAACACGCTGACCCACGAGCTCGGCCACCTGCACGGCCTCGAGCATCCCTGCCTGGCCACCGGCGATCCGGATCGCACCGACGGCCAGGGCAACCCGGTGCCGTCGTGCGGCGCGACCCTGCCCGCCAGCATCACCGACGCGACGATGTACAACTTCCAGGATCCCGGCGAGACCAAGAAGCAGTCGCTGTCGGCCGACGATATCAACGCGATCTGCACGATCTATCCGATCGCCAAGGATCCCGGGACGTGCACCCCGGTCGGCCAGACGAGCGGCGGGTGCTGCAGCGTGGCGCTGCCGGGCGAGCGCGCGGATCTGAGCATCTTGCTCGCCGGCGCGACGGCCCTCACCGTGCTGCGCCGCCGCAAATTTCGCTGATCGCGGCCCGCGCGCGTATGTTCGGGGCATGAGCGCGGTCTGTCCCAGCTGCGGGGTTGCGGTGGTCTCTGGATATGTCCGGTGCCCGAAGTGCCACGCGGGCCTGCCGATGGCTCGCGCCAAGCGCACCACCGCCGAGCCGGGGGGCACCGCGGTCGAGGCCCGCCGCGTCCCGATCGCGCCGATCGCGGGCGGCGCCGCCCTGGTGGTGCTCGTCGTGGTGCTCAGCCTGCGCGGCAGCAACAAGCCGGCCGACGGACCGCCGGCCCAGGCGCAGCCGGCGCCGATCGTGGCGGTCGCGCCGCCGCCCCCGCCGCGATCGACCGTGCCGATCGTCGTGTCGGCCGCGCCCCCCGATCCGGCGGCCGCGGCGCGCGATCCGCGGGTCGCCGCCAGCGCGCTCGAGCAAGCGCTGCGCGTGCAGCGGCTGTGGGGCCGCGCCGAGCTCGTGGGGACGCGCGTCGACCTGCGCTCGGGCTCGTGCGGCGACAAGGCGATGCGAGGCCTGATCGAGAACCAGCGCGCGGTGCTGCACGGCGCCGGCTTGACCCGGCTACGGTGCGTGGAGCAGAGTGGCGCAGTTGTCTTCGAGCTCGACCTCTGATTTCAAGGTGACGGCGCATCGGTTGATCCTGCCGCTGGGCATGCGCGTCCTCGTGCAGGTGATCCGGATCGACGAGCGCACCGATGCCGGGCTGTACTTGCCGATCGGCGCCAAGGAAGCCCAGGACGAAGCCTGCTACGGCAAGGTGATCGAAGTGGCCCGCGATCGTCCGACCACCAGCGAGGTCGCCGAGAATGTCTCGGGCGTGCCGCACGGCGCGCATGTGCTGTTCCGCAAGGAGGCCGGCGTCCGGGTGCCCTGGGACGATCGCCTGCGCTTGATCGACGTGAAGGACATCCTCGCGACCGTCGAGGAAGTCAACTCCGACGAGGCGCACTGACGCGCCTCATGTCCGGCTCCGCTCCGCCTCCCACCGCGCCGCCCTCGCTCGACGAGCTCGATCTGGTGCTGGCGACCCCGCGGCTCCGGCTGCGGCCCGTGCAGGAGGCCGACGCCGACGATCTATGGCCGTGGGTCTCCGATCCCGCGCTGCCGCGGATGATGAGCTGGACCGCGCACACCGATCGCAGCGAGACGACAGGCTACCTCCGCGCGGCGCGCGCCGAGTTCGTCGCGGGCGCCGGCGTCACGTGGGCGATCGAGCACGCCGGCCGCGTCGTGGGCACGGCCAGCCTGCACGAGCTGCGGCGCCAGCTGCGCGCCTGGCGGGTCGACCGCGCCGAGCTCGGGTACTGGATCGCCCCGGCGCTGTGGGGCAACGGCCTCATGACCGAGGCCGCACGCGCGGTCGTGTCCGCCGGGTTCGACGCGATCGGCCTGCACAAGATCACCGTGGGGTGCATCGCCGAGAACGCCGGATCGCGCCGCGTGATCGAGAAGCTCGGCTTCCGGCCGGTCGGCCGGCTCGAGGACGACGTGTGGCGCGATGGCCGATGGTGGAGCGTGCTGCGCTACGAGCTGACCCGCGCGGAGTGGAGCCGGGTCTCGGAGGCGAGCCGCGTCAGTCAGCCGCGCTCGACCTGACCCGCTCGATCATCGTGGCGAGCGCTTTGCGCGACGCATCGTCGCACTCGACGATCCGCATCCCGAAACCGCTGGGGTACGTGGCGTTCTCCGGGCTCCCGGGCACCACGACCCGCACCACGACCGCCTTGCACGCGACGTGCTGGCCGGCCTCGTAGAGCTCGAGCAACAAGGTCGAGCCGACCTTGAACGGGTAGGCGCGCGCGATCTCGGTGTAGAGGAACAGACCTTGCTCGGACAGGTCGCGGGTCCGGAACACGAGCTCCTGGCCATCGTGCACGTGTGCCTTCACGAAGGCGTCGACCCGAACGCGCTCTACTGCACGGCGCCGAGCGTCGCTCATGGCTCGAGATTCGTCGATCCGCCCGGGTCGCACAAGGTGCACGAGCTCGCGGGCCGTGCTACGTTCGCAAACCAAGACACGCACTTGCGTGCGATTTGCCATGGACGTCCGCTGCGAGAAGTGTCAGACCGAGTACGAGCTGGATGAGGCTCGCCTCAAGCCCGGCGGGGTCACTGTCAAGTGCACCCACTGCGGCCACATGTTCAAGATCCGGAAGCGAACGCTCACCAACGTGGGGACGACGCCGCCGGTGCCCTCGACCCTCGCAGGCCCCGCGGGCCCACCGATCCCGTCGGCGCCACGCGGCGGCCGGGAGACGGTGCGGCCGCGCGCTGCGCTGGGCAAGCCGCGCGCGGACTCGATGCTCGAGGATAGCTCGTCGTTCGACGACATCCCCACCACCAGCGCCGAGGAGCCACCGACGACGGTCGAGCGCCACTGGCTGATCCGGCTCGAGAACGGCGAGCAGAAGACGTGCAGCGAGCTCGCCACGCTGCAGCAGTGGATCATCACCAGCGTGGTGACCCGCGAGGCGCTGATCTCTCGCACCGGCAAGACCTGGAAGCGGCTGGGCGACATCGCCGATCTCGGCCAGTACTTCGCGATCGCGGACGAAGCGCGCGCCAACCGCGGTCGGACGCGGCAGGCGAGCCGCCCTGGCCCCCGGGACCACGCGGCGGCCCCGCCGGGCTACAGCGCGGCCGGGGGGACCATCGTTCCCGACGACGATGGCGAGGAGGTCACGCGGTCGCGCGCGCCCCATCGCGCCGTGGCGCCGACACCGCCGCCGCCGCCGCCGTCGCGCGGCGTGGTGCGGACCCCGCCGGGCGGCGCGCCGATCCTGGGCAATACGCCGATCCCGCTCGTGGCGCGCACGCCCGCGGCCATGTCCGCGACCGTGCCGCAGACGGGCCCCGTCGCGCCGCCGCAGCGCGGGCCCCGCACCACGCCGCCACGCCCCCCGGTGCCGCACGGCAAGCGCGTGGTGCCGCCGTCGGGTCCGGTCCCGCACGTCGCGCAGCCGCCGGCGATCCCGCCGCCGCAGATCGGGCGCGAGACCGCCGCGTGGGCGGTCGACGCGATCCAGCCCTCCGGGCCCACGACCACCCAGCCGTTCACCGGCAACCTCTCGGCGGTGCCCGACGAGCCGGCGTTCGCCGGCCGGGTCCGCATCGCGCCTGGCGACGAGTCGACATTCGCCACCGGCAAGGTCCGGGCGCTCGACGACGACGACGGCGTCCTGCGGGTCGGCCGCAGCTCGCGCGCCGGCATGCTGGTGCTCGTGATGGCGCTGCTGGTGATGGGCGCCGGCGCCGCGGTGGTCTATCTGTTCGTGATCCGGCCGTCCGCCGATGACCACGCCGCGCCCACACCCTCCAAGCCCAACGATGAGCGCGCGACCAGCGCGACCCCGGTGGCCCCCGCGCCGCCCGCCGCGGTGGCCCCCGCGCCACCCGCCGCGGTGGCCCCGGCCGCCTCGCTCGACGCGGCCCGCGGTGAGCTCGCCGGCGATCTCGAGCCGCGGCTGCGCACGGCCGCGCAGGCGCTGGAGCCAGCCGCCGATCCGGCGTCGCTGGCGCTGCGCTCGCAGCTGCTCGGTCAGCTCGCCCAGGATCTCCAGGATCGCGCACAGGTCTCGCCCGATCGCGCGGAGGGCGAGGCGCTGCGCACCACCGCCAGGCAGCTCGTGCTCGACGCGGCGACCGCGGCGCAGCGCGCGCTCAAGGCCGCGGGCGACGACGCCGGCGCCAACCTCGCGATGGCCGGGGTGCTCCGCCTCCAGGGCAAGCCAGCACACGAGGTCGCGCGCTACCTCGAGATCGCGCGGGCCAAGGGCGCCCCGGCGTCGAAGCGCGAGCTCGCGCTCGGCGACGCGCTCGTGCTGGTCCGCGATGGCAAGCTCGACGACGCGCGGGCCGCGCTCGCCGCGATCGATCAGGGCGACGACAAGCTCGAGGCCTCTGGCGACGTCCGCGCCCGGCTGCACCTGGCATTCGTGCTCGCCGCCCAGAACAAGCCCGACGAGGCCCGGCCCCTGGTCGACAGCGTGCTCGCGGCCAGGCCCGATCACGCCGCCGCCCGTGCGCTCGCGGCCAAGCTCGAGACCGCGGTCGCCAAGACCGATCCGCTGCCGCAGGAAGACGGCGCGCCCAGCCGTCCGCCACCGCCGCCCGCCACGCCCGCCGTCGCACCGCGCCCTGGCGCAGGCGGTGGCGCTGGCGGCGACTCCTATGAGCGCCTGCTCGCCCGCGCGAACGCGGTCGCCGATACGAGCTGCACCAAGGCGATGGAGCTCTACGCCAAGGCGCTGGAGCAAAAGCCCAACGGCGCCGAGGCGCTGACCGGCATGGGCTACTGCCACGTCGACGCCAAGCAGTTCGCCAGCGCGTTCTCGAAGTTCCGCTCGGCGCTCGCGGTGTCGCCGCGCTACGAGCCGGCGCTGCGCGGGATCGCCGAGGCCTACCAGCAGCAGGGCCGCAGGGAGCAGGCGATCGAAGCGTACCGCGCCTACCTCGAGGCCTACCCGAACAGCGCCGCGGCCAAGAAGCAGCTCGAGCGGCTCGGCGGCGATACCGCCCCGCCCAGCGCTCCGGCTGCGCCGCCCGCGGCCACGCCCTCGGGACCGGTGACCGAGCCTGGCGCCGGCTCCGCTCCCGGCTGACCGCACGACCGCCGTGGTATGAACGAGCATGAGGCGTGCTCGACTGCTGTGCTTGGGGTTGCTGCTGGGGTCCTGCGCCGAACAGCCGTCGCGGCTCGACGGCACCTCGGTTGGATCGGCCGCGGGGGCGGTAGATCCGTGGTCGTCGTCCGGATCGTCGGGCGGATCGTCGGGATCCGCGGCCACGCGGCGCGCGCGCGCCGACAAGGCCGATAGCTTCGACCTGCAGGGCGCGCTCGCGAAGGTCACCGAGGCGCTCGACAAGCCCGGCTACTACGAGGCGCCCGATCGGTCGCCCGGCTACGACGCGGCCAAGCCGCACTGGGGCGTGCTGCGGATCGCCGGCGACATCGTCGAGCGCGAGCGCTTCTCGTTCACCGGCGGCCGCGGCACCGAGCTGCGCGCGCTGATCGACCGGCTGCGCGCGCTGGCCGAGCAAGACCACCTCACCGGCGTGGTGCTCCGGGTCGAGCCGATCGCGGTGAGCCTGCCCGACGCGGTCGAGCTGCGCGCGGCGTTTCGCGATCTGCAGAACGCCGGCAAGCGGATCGTCTGCCACGCCGAGAACGCCACCAACGCGAGCTACATGGTGCTGTCGGCGTGCGATCGCATCGGGCTCGCGCCGATCGGCGACGTCGCGATCACCGGCCCGGCGGCGATGCCGATCCACGTCAAGCCCCTGCTCGACAAGCTCGGCATCGAGGCCGATTTTCTCCACGTCGGCGCTTACAAGGGCGCGGCCGAGCCGCTGACCCGCGACGCGCCGTCCAAGGAGATGGAGGAGACGCTCGGCGCGATCCTCGACCGCCGCTACCAGACGATGGTCGAGCTGATCGCCGCTGGCCGCAAGCTCGACCCGCAGGCCGTCCAGCGGCTGATCGACACCGGGCTGTTCGTCTCGGAGGAGGCCAAGGCGGCCAAGCTGGTCGACGACGTCGCGGGGTTCGAGGCGTTCCGTGACCAGGCCACGGCGGGCGCGCCGTGGGTCGTGCTCGATCTGGACCCCACCAAGGGCAGCCCGCTGGCGACGATGCTGCGGGTCTCGCGGTTCCTCGGCGCGGTGCCCCCCGACCGGCCGCTCACCGATCACGTCGCCGTGGTCTACGCGCTCGGCGATATCGTCGGCGGCGGAGATGAGGGCGTGCTCGGCGCGCGCCAGCAGATCGCCTCGCATACCCTGGTCGCCGCGCTGCGCACGCTGGCGATCGACGACACGGTCAAGGCCGTCGTGATGCGGATCGACTCCGGCGGCGGCAGCGCGCAGGCCTCGGAGCTGATCTGGCGCGCGGTCGCCGAGCTCAAGGCCCGAAAGCCGGTGATCGTGTCGATGAGCGACGTCGCGGCGAGCGGCGGCTACTACATCGCGGCCGGCGCGACCAAGATCTTCGCGCTCCCCGACACGCTGACCGGATCGATCGGCGTGGTCGGCGGCAAGCTCGCGCCGCAGGGCGCGCTCACCAAGCTCGGCGTCAACGTGTTCCCGATGGGCCGCGGCAAGCACGCGACGATCAACGCCAGCCTGGCGCCCTGGAGCGACGACGAGCGCCGCACGATCCAGGCGACCATGGAGACGGTGTACCGCGTGTTCGTCGGCCGGGTCGCCGAGGGCCGCCACAAGACGCCGGCGCAGATCCAGGCGATCGCCCAGGGCCGGGTGTGGACCGGCAGCAAGGCCAAGGAGCTCGGCCTGGTCGACGAGCTCGGCGGGCTCGACGCTGCGCTCGACGCCGCGCGCGGCCTCGCCAAGGTCGATGCCGCCACGCCGCTCGAGATCTACCCGCCGTCCCCGACGCTGCGCGACGTGGTCGTCGGTCTCGGCCAGACCCACGCGCCGTTCGGGCTCACCGCGGATGCCTCCGCGCTCGCGGCGGTCCGCGAGCTCGCGGCGATCGACCCCACCGTGGCCGCGGCCACCGAGCACCTGGTTCGGCTCGTGCTGTCCTTCCGCACCTCGATGGTCCAGGCCGTCGCGATGATCCCGGAGCTCCCATGAACCCTGTCCGGACCTGCCTGCCTGCCCTCCTGCTGTTCAGCCTCGTCGCCGGTTGCCCCCGGCCCGCCGGCGCGCCGGCGACCGGCCCCGTCGATCCGACGGCGCCGACCGCGCCCGCGCCGCCCCGGGCCGAGGCCACCGGCCACGTCATCACCGAGCAGTTTCACAGCGCCGCGCTCGGCGTCGACAAGCGCGTCGTGATCTACCTGCCCGCCGGCTACGACGCCCGGCCGGCCACGCGCTGGCCGGTCTACTACTACCTGCACGGCCTGGGCGGCAACGAGACCAACTGGGTCAAGCACGTCCAGCTCGACCACGCCGCCGACGCGCTCGGGCTCGCGGCGATCGTCGTGATGCCCGACGGCGACGACGGGTTCTACGTCGACTCGCCGGCGAAGATCGACTACGACAAGTGCATGGCCGATGGCACGGGCCTGTTCGATCCGGGCAAGCCGCACGACAGCCAGTGCGTGCGCGCGCGCAACTACGAGACCTACATCGCCAAGGATCTGGTCGGCTGGGTCGACGCCCACTACCACACCATCGCGCGACGCGACGGCCGCGCGATCGCCGGGCTCTCGATGGGCGGGTTCGGCGCGATGTCGATCGGCCTGGGCCACCCCGACGAGTTCGCCGCCGCGGCGAGCCACTCGGGCGCGCTCGCCCTCTTGTACCGCGGGCCGCGGCCGTTCGATCCCGCCAAGCCGGTCGAGCTGGCCACGCGGATCGACGCCGCCGGCGATCCGATCGGCGCGTGGATCCGCACCGTGCTCGGCGGCGAGCTCGCCGGATGGAAGGCGCACGACGTCGTCGAGCTCGCGACCGCGCTGCCGCCGGGCAAGCTCGCGCTCTACATCGACTGCGGCACCGAGGACGACTTTCACCTCGAGGACAACACCCAGTACGTCCACGCGCAGCTCGCCGCCAAGCACATCGACCACGAGTACTTCCTCGGGCCCGGCCGCCACAGCTTCGACTTCTGGGTGACGCGGCTGCCCAAGAGCCTGGCGTTCCTCCGCGACCACACCGCCAGGCCGGAGTGAATGGACGCCCGTGAGTGCGGGGTTGCGCGGCTGCCGGTATGATCATACTCTAAGTCATACTCGAGGAGCCCATGGCTACGACCGAGCGCGTCACCGTAACCCTGCCCATTGACCTGGTCGAGGGCATCGACCGTCTCGAGCGGAACCGCAGCCGCTTCATCACGGAAGCCGTCGAGCGCGAACTCGCTCGGCGACGGCAGGAAGGGCTCCTCCGGTCGCTCGCAAGCCCTCACCCGGAGGCTGCTGAGCTCGCCGAGACCGGGCTCGCCGACTGGGGCGCGAGCCTGCCGCCGGAGGACGAGGGATTGGTCGACGAGGCCGCAGGAAAGCCGGTGCGATGGATCGACGGCCAGGGCTGGGTGGAGGAGCCGGCGTGATCGTCGATCGCGGGACCGTCGTTCTCGTCGAGCTGAACCCGACCGTCGGGCACGAGCAGCGTGGAACGCGCCCCTGCGTGGCGGTCAGCGACCCCGCCGTCAACGCCGATCAGCGCTTCCCGCTCATCGCGGTCGTGCCGGTCAGCGGGACGCCTGGCGAGGGAGCGCTCTATCCGGAGCTCGCGCCGGGCAAGAGCGGCCTGACGAAGACGTCGTACGCGCTCATCGACCACCTGCGCTCGATCGACAAGCGTCGCATCCGCCGTGTGTTCGGGCGCATCACGAAGGACGAGCGCACGGCGCTCGACCAAGGGATCGAGTTGTTCCTCGGGCTCACGCGCGATCCGTAGCCCATCCACTACGCGGCGCGCAGCAGATCGGCGTAGCGCGCGAGGTCGACGTTGCCGCCGCTCACGACGATGCCGACCCGCTTGCCCTGGATCGGCAGGCCGGCGTGGCGCGCCCCCGCGAACCCCAGGCACCCGGTCGGCTCGATCACCAGCTTCATCCGCTCGGCGAAGAACCGCATCGCCTCGACGAGCTGGGCGTCGGTCGCGGTGATCACGTCGGCGAGCTCGCGGCGGATGATCGCGAACGTCAGCGCGCCCAGGTGCTGGGTCTGCGCGCCGTCGGCGATCGTCTGGGGGGTCTCGATGTGGACGATCGACCCCGTGCGGAACGACTGCTGGCCGTCGTTGCCGGCCGCGGGCTCGACGCCGTAGACCTTGCAGCCCGGCGCCAGCGCCCGGGCCGCGAGCGCAGCGCCGCTGACCAACCCGCCGCCGCCCATGCAGACGAACAGGTAGTCGAGCGGCCCGGCCTCTTCGATCAGCTCCTTGGTCGCCGTGCCCTGCCCGGCGATCACGTCGGCGTGATCGAACGGCGGGATCAGGGTCTGGCCGCGCTCCGCCGCGAGCCGCCGGCCGATCGCCTCGCGGTCCTCGGTGAACCGGTCGTAGAGCACCACGTCGGCGCCATACCCGCGGGTCGCGGCCAGCTTGATCGCCGGCGAGTCGCCGGGCATCACGATCGTGGCCGGCATGCCGAGCAGCTGGGCCGACAGCGCGATCGCCTGCGCGTGGTTCCCCGAGGAGAACGCGATCACGCCGGCGCGGCGCTGCGCCTCCGTGAACCGCGAGAGCGCGCTGAACGCGCCACGGAACTTGAACGAGCCCGTGCGCTGGAAGCTCTCGCACTTGAACACCACCTCGGCGCCGAGCAGCGCGTCCGCGGTGCGCGACCGCAGCACGGGGGTCCGGTGGGCGTGGCCCGCGAGCCGAGCGGCTGCGGCGACGACGTCGTCATAGGTTGGAAGCGGGACGGCTGACATCTGGAACCAGCGTCACTTACTTCGTGACCGGCGCGGTGCTGTTCGGGGCCACGCTCCATTTCCGCGCCCCCTCGCGGTTCTGTTCGTCCTCCTCCGGCGTCCGGCACACGATGTGGGAGATGTGGCTGCCGGTCGCCGCCTCCTCCTTGCAGATCTGGCGCGGCTTGGAGGACTCCCCGTGCTGGGCGGCAGCGCTGCCGGGGGCAGCGGACGGACCGGACGCACACGCCGCGACGCCGATCGCCAGGGCAAACAAAACAAATCGCATGTCAGCATCGTACAGGATCGGCGGCGACCGGCCGGGCAGATCCCCCCGTTGCTCGGGTGGCAAACTGCGGTCGGCTGTTCCCACTGCCAGCGATACGTTCAGACAGCGATCGGGCTCCGGATTCCAGATGCAGCGTGATACGCGTTTGCGCGTGGCGTGCTCGTCCCCGGCGCGTCCTCGGGCCGTCGCGTGTTTCAGCGCCGTGGCGGTGCCATGACGCCGCGATGATCCTGCGAGTCGTGCCCCAAAAGCATTGTAACGGACGCGGTCGCACGTATAGGTTGCGCGCTTGATGAGAGGCCCGTTCCCTATGCGCGTTGCCAATCTAGTCGTATCCGCAGCACTCCTGACCGGCGCCGTGGTCGCCGCGCTGCCGTCGCCTGCCACCGCGCAGGTGACGACGGCGACCTTGCGCGGCGCGGTCAAGGGCGCCGATGACGGCGTCGCCATGGCCGGAGTCGAGGTCACGCTCGTCGACGAGTCGACCGGGGTCGTCAAGACCGCGACCACCGACAGCGAAGGCAACTTCGTATTCAATAACCTCCAGGTCGGCGGACCGTATCACGTCACCGCGCAGCTGACCGGGTTCAAGCCGTCGGAGGAGACCAACATCTTCCTGAGCTCGAACAAGGTCCGCGACGTCGCGCTCGGCATGAAGCTCGCCGAGGAGGTCATCGAGGTCTCCGGCACCGCCACGGTGCGCGCGGCCTCGAACCGCACCACGGTGACCGCCGCCGAGATCGCCGAGCTGCCGTCGGTGAGCCGCGACCCCCGCGACGTGGTCCGCCGCAACCCGGAGGTCTCGGTCGAGGGCCGCGACAAGACCCTGACGATCGGCGGCGCCAACAACCGGTACAACAGCGTGACCGTCGATGGCATCCGCCAGGACGACGATTTCGGCCTCAACACCAGCGGCTACCCGACGCGGCGCAGCCCGATCTCGCTGTCGGCGATCGAGGAGCTCACCATCGACGCCGCGCCGTTCGACGTCCACTACAGCAAGTTCCTCGGCGGCAACGTCAACATCGTGACCAAGTCGGGCACCAACGAGTTCAAGGGCGAGCTGATCGGCAGCTACTCGAGCGACGCGCTGCTCGGCAGCCAGTCGCGCGACAACAAGCTGAACCTCGACTTCAACGAGTATCGCTACGGCGGCACGATCGGCGGCCCGATCATCAAGGACAAGCTGCTGTTCCTGGCCAGCGTCGAGGGCCTGTCGGCGACCACGCCGATCGACCGCGGCGTCGCCGGCTCGGGCGCCGCCAACGTCACCTCCAAGGTCAGCGCCGACGAGCTGGCCGCCGCGCAGCGGATCGCCAAGGACGTCTACGGGTTCGACGCCGGCGGGGCGGCCAAGTCGCAGAAGGAAGGCGATCTCAAGCTGCTCGGCAAGCTCGACTGGAACATCGACAAGCAGAACCGCGCCAGCTTCATCTACCAGCGCACCGGCGGCAACCAGATCCAGGCGTCGACCGCCTCGGATACCTCGTTGCCCTTGACCTCGAACTGGTTCGACGCGCGCGACACGCTCAACACGTTCTCCGGCCGGCTGTTCTCGGACTGGTCCGACGAGCTGTCGACCGAGGTCGAGTTCAACGCCAAGCTGGTGTCGAGCCGGGTGCCGCCGCTCAACGGCAATGGCTTCATGCAGGCGACGATCACCACCTGCGCGGCCGACATGGCCAACATCGGCGTCACGTGCCCCAAGGGGACGCCGACCGGCCAGATCGTGCTCGGCCCGGACCTGAACCGCCACGCCAACTCGCTCGACAACGACGTCTACCACGGCAAGGCGGAGGCCAATTACCTCCTGCCCGGCGGCAACCTGCTCACCGGCGGCGTCGAGTACGAGATGCTGCGGATCAACAACCTGTTCGTCCCGAGCAGCAACGGCGTCGCGCAGTATGCCTCGCTCAACGACTTCATGAACCAGGCGCCGAGCGCGATCAGCTATTCGAACGCGGTCACGCAGAACCCCCAGGACGGCGCGGCGAAGTGGAGCAGCGTGACGTGGTCGGGCTACCTGCAGGACCAGGTCAAGCTCACCCCCGAGCTCACCGCGCAGGTCGGCGCGCGCGCCGAGGTCTACCAGACCGGCGACCGGATCACGCGCAACCAGAACTTCGTCAATCGCTACGCCGATACGCTCGGCATCGCGAACAACGAGACGCTCGACGGCCGGATGATCATCATGCCGCGCGTGGGGATCAGCTACCTGCCGATGGAGCGCCTCAATCTGCGTGCCGGCTTCGGCCTCTACAGCGGCGGGACGCCGAGCGTGTGGGTCTCGAACGACTACAGCAACGACGGCGTGCGGGTCTCGAGCGTGCGCGTCACCGATCCCAACGTGATCAAAGGCTTCAACGGCCGCGATGTCCCGCAGGCGCTGAAGGACCAGGTCAAGCTCGGCAACGGCAACGTCAACGCGCTCGATCCCAACTTCCAGCTGCCGTCGTCCTGGAAGATCGGCACCGGCGCCGACTACTCGTTCGACATCCCCGGCGCCGACGACTACGGCAAGAACATCGGCCTCAAGCTCAACTACACCTTCACCAAGGTGCGCAACGCGGTGAACTGGGTCGATCTGCGGCGCGACCTCGCGAGCTTGCCCAACAACACCCCGGTCGGGACGACCCCCGACGGCCGCGAACTGTACGCGGCGAACTTCAACACCGCGCGCGGCTTCGACCTCGAGCTCACCAACACCCACCACGGCTACGGCCACGTCGCCAGCGTGATGATCGACAAGGCGTTCCCGTTCGGGCTCTACGTCGCAGGCTCGTACGCCTACCAGAACGTGCACGAGGTCAGCCCGGCCACCGCGTCGGTCGCGGCGAGCAACTACGGCCAGACCGCCGTGGTCGACCCGAACAACGTCGGCGACGGCACCTCGAACTACGAGCGCGCGCATCGCTTCACCGGCGCGATCGAGTACTCGCACTCGCTGATCGGCTATCTCACCGACGCCGCGCCCTGGAAGGACATGAAGACCAGCTTCGGCATGTTCGTCGAGTCGCGCTCGGGTCAGCCGTACTCGTGGACGTTCGGCGCCACCGAGAACCGCAACGCCGCCGGCACCGGCAACAACGCCAACGGCACCAAGCTCGGCCAGATCTTCGGCGAGGACAGCACGTTCTCGAGCCGCAACCGCGAGCTGATCTACGTCCCCACCGCCGATGAGGTCTGCGTCGGGGTGCTGGGCCAGACCGACCTGCCGGGCAACTGCAAGGTCGTGCTGTCGTCGGCGGCCGGCGGCATCACGGTCGACCAGTTCAACGCGTTCCTGAAGAAGACCGGCCTCGACAAGTACCGCGGCCAGATCGCTCCCCGCAACGCGTTCCACAGCCCGTGGTTCAACAAGTTCGACGTCCGGCTCGCCCAGGATCTGCCCAACCCGCT
>Ga0302262_10000291_pt1 | contig 20651 bp, 14 predicted proteins | sample II_Fen_E3_4_FD_194557 | JGI IMG/M metagenome (GOLD analysis project Ga0302262, IMG submission 194557) | Peat permafrost microbial communities from Stordalen Mire near Abisko, Sweden - II_Fen_E3_4 | ecosystem: Environmental > Terrestrial > Soil > Wetlands > Permafrost | place: Sweden: Abisko...
GTAAGGATAAATCATTTCTTAATTGGGTGTTGACTTAAGTAGTAGGAATTTATAATGTCCTATTCAATTAAATAAAACTTCATTAACCATCGGCTCTATCACCTTCTCCTTGGGAGAGGGCAGGGGGAGAGGTCATATTAGTTGACGAAATAAAACAAGACATTATATTGTTCCATTTACTTATTATTATTATTATTATTATTATTATTCCAATTCAATTATCAATAAATAAAAAATGTGGGAATGATGTAACATTCATGTAAAATTATGTAATATTTTAATTCGTAAAAAGTATCAACTTTGCATCGTGAAAACTAATTCACATAAAAAACAGTTAATTATGAAAAATAGAAATTTACTTCTTATGGCATTTATTCTTGCCACTCAATTAATGAATGCCCAGACAGCTGATATTAAAGTCGGTTTTGATGTCAGTGTTATTAAAAATGAGTACAATGGCGATTATGGAAATGGCATTTTTAATTTTAATCAACAAATGTATCCTTCAGGTGGTTTAGGTCTGGGATATTATTTAAATCCTTCTTTTAACTTAGGAATACGTACAAGTTTTGGTGATTTAGGTTTTAAAGAAACAATAGCCAATAGTTTCAGAGGAAGAAAATTTGACATGTCGCTTTATACACAATACAAATTTAACAATGGGTATATTTTGAAAGAAGATTCAAAACTTTCACCATTCCTTACAATTGGTGTGGGTTTAGCTGCTTATGGTATTAATTCATCTCTTGATAAATCGGGCGTTGATCCAACCATTTATCCAACCATTATTACCAAAGGTGTCGATCTGATCATTCCTGTCGGAGCCGGTTTAAAATACCAGATCAGCGAACGTGTGGCACTTCAGTATCAATACTTATATAATTTCACGAGCAATGATATCCGTGATGAAAACAGAGGACATAATTTCTTTGGATCGAGCAGTCATCCTGCAAGCAAAAGCGGAAACGATGCTTACGGACAACATATCTTCAGTATTGTATTTAATATCGGAAAACATACCGATACCGACAAAGATGGTGTAGCCGATAAATATGACAAATGCCCTGCTACTCCAAGAACTGTAAAAGTTGACAAAGACGGATGTCCTGTTGATACCGATGTCGATGGTGTTCCTGATTATCTTGATAAATGTCTTGATACCCCAGCCGGCGTTCAGGTTGATGCAAACGGTTGCCCGGTTGATACCGATGGTGATGGCGTTCCTGATTATTTAGATAAATGTCCTGCTACTCCTGCCGGAATTAAAATAGATGCGAATGGATGTCCAATTGATACTGATGGTGATGGAATAGCCGATTACCTGGATAAATGTTCAGATACCCCAGCCGGCGTTCAGGTTGATGCAAACGGTTGCCCAATTGATACTGATGGTGATGGTATTCCTGATTATCTGGATAAATGTCCTAACATTGCCGCTAAGGGAACAAAAGATGGTTGTCCAGAAGCAGTTGGCACTGTATTCCAGAATATAGAATTTGAATTTGCTTCCGAAAGACTGACACGTAGTTCATATCCAACATTGAATCAAATTGCAATTACTTTAATTGCCAACCCTACTTCAGTTAAAATCAGTGTAGCCGGGTATACCGATTATATCGGCTCAAATGAATACAATTTAAAACTGTCAGTAAGAAGAGCTAATTCAGTGAGAAAATATTTGTTGAGAAAACATGTTCCTGCTGCAAGTATTACAATTACCGGATATGGTGAAGAAAATCCAATAGCTCCAAATGAAACTCCCGAAGGTCGTCAAAAAAACCGTCGTGTTGAATTTCAGATTACTAAATAAAAGTTTCATACGAATTAATAAATGTTTTTAATAATGAGTGTCTCTTTATTCGTAAGTTATTATAAGAATATTCAGATCTAAAAACATGAAATGAAATCAGAAATGTGTTTCTTTTGTTTTCCAATCTACGGGAATAGTTACACATTCTAAATAAAACATTCTTTAATAAAGATGAGTATTGTCTGTCCGTTGGCAGAGAATACTCATTTTTTTTATATTCTACTCGTTTCTACCTGACGAACACGTCTTTCCATGGTGTCAGGTTGTCGATATCACACGAAATTTAATTCATGTACTGTGTTTAACAAAGTGTGAATAATGTAACTCTTTTTAGTAATTATGTAAGCTTTTACTAAATTAAAGGTGTCACCTTTGCACAGTGAAAATAACTTCACAATTAAATTAAAATATATGAAAATTAAAAGCCTGCTTTCAACCCTTTCAATCGTATCGGTTGTTCTCTTCACCGGGTGTAAGAACGATGATTACGTTGCAATAAATGGAGGTCCCTGCCCGGTTGTGGTATCAGTTACTCCAGTAAGTGGTGCTACATTAGTTGGCCGGAAAAAAGTTAATTCGGTCATCGTAAGCGATCAGGCTGTCAGGACAAGTGTTGTTACTGCTACCTTTAATAAAAAAATGGATCCTAAAACAATCAATGAATCTTCATTTACGTTAAACGGAAATTCACCGGTTGCAGGAACTGTTACCTATACCGATTCAACAGCAACATTTACTGCAACCAGCAGATTTGTTGACAATACCACTTTTACAGCCCGCATTACTACCGCTGCAAAAGATTTAATGGGAAATGCCTTACAACAGGATTATGTATGGGTATTCAGTACCGGAACAACAATCTTACCGGTTGTTGTGGCTACCAGTCCTTTTATGAATGAAACCGGAGTGGAATTAAACAAAACCATTGTTGCTAATTTTAGTGTCGCCATGGATCAGTCCACGATCACAAAAACCACTTTTACCCTTTCTAAAGGCACTACTCTGGTTGAAGGTGTTGTTTCAGGCTTAGGAAATAATGTGTCCTTTGTTCCGACTGTTGCACTTAGTCCATTAACTGTTTATACTGCAAAAATTACTGCGGCTGTAAAGAATGTGGATGGTATTTCAATCGCAAAAGACACAACATGGACATTTACAACCGTGAATGTTTTCAATTTAAATATTACTGCACTTAACGGTACTGTAACCAAAAGCCCGAACGCAACAACTTACAACAGTGGTACGAATGTCATCCTTACCGCAAGCCCTGCAATAGGTTATACGTTCTCCTCATGGAGTGGTAATGCTACCGGTTCAAAAAATCCTTTAACGGTGAATATGAATTCAGAAAAAAATATTACCGCAAACTTTACGTCGAATGCAACCAACTTTGCACTAAATGTTAATTCAATAAACGGAACTGTATCTAAAAATCCTGACCAGTTGACCTATGTTATTGGAGCAAATGTAGTTCTTACTCCAACTCCAAATGCCGGTTATACCTTTACCTCATGGAGCGGTGATGCATCCGGATCAGCTGTACCATTGACTGTAAACATGAATGCGAATAAAAACATCACTGCAAACTATACAGCTTCACAAGCTAATGGACCCGGTATTGTTGATTTAAAATCAGCTGCCGATTTCACCCTTTTATCTAAAACAGGAATCTCGACAATCGGAGTAACTTCTATAACCGGTAATATCGGTGTCAGCCCTGCTATGGCAACAGGATTTACCGGATTCTCATTAATCATGGATGCTTCCAATCAGTTCTCTACTTCGATATATGTTATCGGTAAAGTATATGCTTCCGATTATACACTTGCTCCACCGTCGAAAATGACTACTGCAGTCAGTGATATGGAGAGTGCATTTACAACTGCAAACGGTATGACCACGACTGTCATTGTTGACAAAGGTGCCGGTAATATCAGTGGCATGACCCTGGCTCCCGGATTATACAAATGGAGTACCGGTCTTTTAATTACCAACCAGGGTGTGACACTTAGCGGTGGACCAAACGATACCTGGGTATTTCAGATTGCACAGGGACTTACGGTTGATAACACAGCGATCATTCATTTGACCGGTGGTGCACAGGCTAAAAACATATTCTGGATTACTGCTAAAGATGCAGTCATTGGATCAGATGTAAACTTCAGTGGAAATATCCTGAGTCAGACTCTTATTTCACTGAATACCCGTGCAAAAGTTACAGGACGGTTATTGGCACAGTCGGCTATTACATTAAACACAAGCATCGTTGTTGAACCATAAGTAAAAGAATTTATCCCATAACAGGAGATTTATATAAAAAACAATTCATTAGAATATGAAAACAAAAAATAGTAACCAACAGGAATCGTGCTTTGCACGGTTCCCATATGCCCGGGGCATAAAAAGTCTTATTCTGTGCACCGTCATTCTGATGGGGATTCAAACCCCTGCTCAGGCACAGGATTCAATTCAATACACGAAACCGTCCTGGTACTTTGGTGTCGCTGCAGGTGGTAACATAAATTTCTACCGGGGGTCTACCCAACAACTGAATGGTGAACTGACCGTACCGACTACTTTTCATGATGGCAACGGCGTTGGACTTTTTCTGGCTCCACTGATCGAATACCGCCCTGCTAATTCACGATGGGGTGTTATGCTTCAGGCAGGTTATGATAGCCGTAGAGGTGCTTTTAATGGCGTAAATACACCCTGTAATTGCCCGGAAGACCTGATCACCGACCTGAGTTATATTACGGTTGAACCAAGCGTACGCTTTGCTCCATTCAAATCGGATTTCTATCTGTATGGAGGACCACGTTTCGCTTTCAATATCAATAAATCGTATACCTACAAACTGGGCATTAATCCGGCTTATCCCGATCAGATCCCGACTGCGGATGTGAAAAACGATTTTAGTAATATCCACAATAACCTGATCTCGATGCAAATTGGTGCAGGGTACGATATTCACCTGACTGGCGAAAACAAAAAGACTCAATTCGTTTTATCCCCTTTTGTCTCTTTTCAACCTTATTTCGGACAAGATCCTCGTAGCATAGAAACCTGGAACATTACCACGGTAAGAGTGGGAGCAGCCCTGAAACTGGGAACAGGACATAAAGTCGCTTCTCCGGTGAATACCGATGCTTTTATTCCTACTACAGTTACTCCTGAAGTGACTTTCACGGTGAATTCACCTAAAAATATTGTAGCCGACCGCAATGTCCGTGAGATATTCCCACTTCGCAACTATGTCTATTTCGATTTAGGTTCTACGGAAGTGCCTTCACGGTATGTGATTCTCAAAAAAGATCAGGTAAGAGACTTTAAAGAAGACGATCTTGAAATGAATGCACCTCAAAATCTATCAGGCCGTTCGGATCGTCAAATGAAAGTATATTACAACATCCTAAACATACTCGGTGACCGTATGGGCAAAAACCCGACAACTACCGTGAAGCTGGTAGGTTCTTCTCAACAAGGTCCGAAAGATGCCCGTGAAATGGCAGAATCTGTAAAATCATATCTTGTCACTGTATGGGATATTAAACCGTCACGAATTGCAATCGAAGGACGCGTTGTTCCTGAATTCGCTGCACTGCAAAACGGAGGAACCAAAGAACTTGTTTTACTTCGTGAAGGCGACCGTCGGGTATCTATCCTGAGCAATTCACCTGCTTTATTAATGGAATTCCAGACAGGCCCTGATGCTCCCCTCAAACCGGTAACCATCAACGTTGTTCAGGAAGCACCGGTCGACAGTTATGTTTCTTTCAGCAACGAAGGAGGTAACAAGGCCTTTACATCCTGGTATCTCGAAGTGACTGATGATGCCGGAACTGTTCAGAAATTCGGACCTTATACCGACGACCAGGTTAGCATACCCGGTAAGACTATTTTAGGTACAACTCCCGAAGGCGACTATAAAGTCAAAATGATTGGTCAGACCAAAGATGGTAAATCAATCACCAAAGAAACAAATGTTCATATGGTTCTTTGGGTTGCTCCGAAAGAAAGTGATGGCATGCGATTTAGCGTAATCTATGAATTTGATAATTCAGTCGTAGCCACCAATTATCAGAAATATCTGACCGAAATTGTAATTCCTAAAATTACAAACGGCGCAAATGTAATCATTCATGGACATGCTGATATTATCGGTGATTCGCAATACAACCAAAACCTTTCATTAGCCCGTTCGAACAATGTGAAAAACATTTTAGAAAAAGGACTGAAGAAAGCACACTTAACTGGCGTTACTTTCCAGGTATTAGGATTTGGCGGGGACCAGAAATTATCTCCTTTCGAAAATAAATACCCTGAAGAACGATCATATAACCGTACTGTTATCATAGATATTATTCCAAAAAATTAACTGTTCACTATATCTATCTATCTGTTTTGTTTTCTCTGATAAGACAGAGGCCGTAATGGTCTCTGTCTTTATTTTTTTTTAATCAATCCACGAAAGATTCTAACCGGGTAATCCTTTTTTTTTGAAGGAAAAAATCAAGCTCCATAGCAGTTCTTAGGGTAGGATTGAAATTACATCCTTTTCAATTTTTAACTGCTTAAATAATGCATAAAAAGTCTCTTTTTTAACGGACTGTTTTTATTAAAAAAAATGGTGTCTCCCATTTGTGTTAAAATAAAGTACGTAATTACCTGATATCCAATGTCTGTTAATTCTTATTTGTCTCCCTGTTTTCCTGCCTGAAATATTTGGAACTAAACTATCCGAATTCATAACTTAGCACCACAATTAAACATTCTATTTCTGATTTTTTTTTAAACAATTTTATTCACCCTTAAATTATTTCACAATGGAAAAATTTAAATTATTGTTCTTTAAAATTTCTCTGGTATTTATGTTCTTTCTGTCGGGGCCGTATTGTTTTGCTACAAATACAACACCGATTATTATTCGTAAAGATGAACCAAAAGATCCTACTCCGGTTCAAACCAATCGGGTCGGAACTTCACTGCCTGTTTCATCAACTATTAATGACACTGAATTGGCTGTGTATTTCGAATCAACGGTTGGCGAAGTTACTGTTACTGTCATTTCTGATTCAACTGGGATTGTTTATCAGGATGAAATCGATACAGGCTCAGTTAGTGAAATCTTTATTCCTTCGACTGTTTGGAGTCCTGGAAATTACAGCTTGATTTTTTCATACGGAAGCACTACTTTAAAGGGGGAGTTTCTACTTGAATAGATTCGAATTTATAAATACAAAGCGGTACGGTCATAAAACCGGTGTAGTGAACCATGTGTAATTGTAGTCTACCTTAACTTTTTTCAAAATTCAGACAAATCTATTTCGTAATTTGGCTATGATTGTACCGCTTTATTTACACTTTTAAAATACAATAGTTAAACATATAGTAAAATAACTGAACTTTCGCAAGTAATCTAAATGATTGATATATAACAAAAAAAAACAGCATGTTTGTTTGGTGAAGTCTCTGAAAATCAGTAACTTTATGTCGCTAAACAAAACCCAATCAATATGCTGCGACACAAAGATACAGTAATACTTTCAGAGATAAAAGACTTTTTTACTACAAGTGAAAAAGCAATAGAGACAATTTTAAGTTTCATGAGCTCTTTGACATTTTCGGACAAACAACTTGGATTAACTCCGACATCAAATTTGCATTATAATAATTACAGCAAATTTGTTTTGCTATTGCTATTTCCATTTTTTGATATCCAAGACGCTTCTCATTATCTCGATTCAGCTCTTTTTAAGTACATCAGTTGCGGAAAAGATATATTTTATCGATTCATAAACAACTCAATGATTGACTGGCGCAAATTCGCTTACAGCTTAAATATGCAGTTGCTTCGTAATGTAGAAAAACAAAGTACAACAGACACTCAGTCTACTCTACGTTGTATAATCGTTGATGATACTGATTTAGTCAAAACAAGCAACCATTTTGAGTTAATCGGCAAAATCTATTCACACGTAACCCACATTTCTAAACTTGGATTTAAGGGACTTTTCATGGGTTATCATGACGGTAAAAGTTTCTTTTCATTAGATTTTAGTTTTCACGGTGAAAAAGGGAAAAATGAGAAAAAGCCTTATGGTTTAACTCCAACTCAATTGAAAGAACGATATAGTAAAAAAAGAGTTAAATCATGTCCTGGAATAAAACGTGTAGATCAGTATTTTACCACCAAAATTGAATCTACAATTAGTATGCTTCGATTAGCCATTTCAAAAGGAGTTCGCTTTGATTATCTGTTGGTTGACAGTTGGTTTACTTGTTATGAAATAGTAAAATTCATTATCACACGTCGTATAGGTTGCCATTTCTCAGGAATGATTAAAATGGGAAAAACACGCTACGAAGTGTTGGATAAAGATCTAACTGCAAAAGAAATAATAGAACGTCTCAGACGAACCAAAAAGACAAAACGTTCAAAACTATTAGGCTATTATTATGGCGGAATCATTGTCAATTTCAAAGGAATAGAAGTAAAACTTTTCTTATGTAAAACCTCTAAAAAAGGCAATTGGAACGGGATAATGACTACTAATACGGAACTTACTTTTGAACAAGCGTATAAAATTTATTCGACCCGCTGGTCGATAGAAGTATTCTTCAAAGAATGCAAAACAAAACTTAGGTTTAGGTAAATGTCAATCACAGGACTTTGATGCCCAAATTGCAGCAACAACTCTTTGTATGCTTCAATATAATATGCTTTCAATTGCTAAAAGGTTTACAGATTACGAAACACTTGGTGAATTGTTTCGAGCTACTCAAAAAGATTCATTGCAACTCTGCATATCTGAAAAAATATGGGTGATTATCATTGAATTAGTATCTCATTTGTCCGAAATACTCAACTTAGATAGTGAAACGTTAATGGAAAATATATTATCTGAAAACGAACAACTTACAAAATACTTAAGTTTAAAAGCCCTATCACAAGCGGGCTAATATAGCTTGCGAAAGTTCAATAAAATAATACAATGTTGATTATAAAAAATGATAAAAATTAAAAAGGATAAAAGATGTGTTGTAAAATTTTCATACTGAAATTATTTATCTACCATTTACGGACTTAAGGAATAATCTTCTAATTGAATTTAATTTAATTGAAATAAATTTAAGATTTAATCAATCAGAGTGTAGTTTAAATATCATTCTGATAGAATTTAACAAAATACTTGTTTTTTTGATGTGGGAAAAAATAAGGGTTTTTACAAGAAGTAAAGCCCTCACTCCCTCACTCCCCACCGGATATTTTTAAAATGGAAATAAGTTCAAAAAAAGCAGGATAAACGGATAGCGATAGTGATCGACAGCGGACCTGCAACGTTGCTGATCGGTGCAGGTTGTGTATCGGGCAGCTGAGCAAACGGATCGTTAATGAACGTCGGGCTGTTCGGCCGGGTTTATTTCAGGATTGCGATTTTATGCTTTAACACGCTGCCCTTTATTTTCAGCACGGCCAGATAGATTCCAGTGGGCTGCTGCGATGCGTCCCAGACGAGCGAATGAACACCCGGGGTATATTCGGCGGAGCCCATGTCGTCGATCAATTGTCCGCGGCAGTTGAATATCCGGATATCGGCCTGTGCGGGTTTCGGGATGTTGAAACTGATGGTGGTACTTCCTGAGGCGGGGTTCGGAAATGAGGTAATCGTGGCGTCGCTGTTGCCTGTTGCCGGTATATTCACAACTCCGGTAGGCACGACAACCGGGCGGCTGAATACCGAGAATTCACGCAGGGCTGCCCAGTCGACAGAAGCTCCGGTAATGGTGATGCGGATATACCTGAAGTTTCCCCGGACCGAATCGGTCATCAGGTATCCTGCGGCGCCATCGGTGTGATTGGCCAGTGCCGACCAGAGGATATGATCCACCGATCCTTCGATTGTATATTTCCATTGCTCGTTGGCATAAAACTTTGTCCGGATGGCCGACAACTCCGTGTTGACTCCTAAATCGACCGACAGCCATTGCGGGAAACTGCCATTCCCGGCACACCAATACGTCCGCGGGCTATTGTCGACGGCTTGTGCTCCGGTAAAGCCCGATGCACTCGAGGTGGATACAATAGTGGTTTTGTTCAGTGACACCGGCATTTCGTCACCCGTAGGCAGGATGGACAGGGCATTGGCATCTTCTACCAGCAACAGCCAGTCGTTGGTATCGGGTTTTTGAGGAATGGTATACGCACCACCCACCGGGTTGACAGCCTCCGATATCAGTATGCTTTTCCCGGTTGCCGGATTGAACCATCGGGCGCAGTAGGTTTTTGTATCCGACAGGTTCTTCAACGTACCGGTAGTTCTGGCGGCCTGATAGAAGTACACGACATACCTTTCGGCATCGGGTGTGGACGACAGGATCGAAGTCTCGGGGTTTACAAACGAACACCACGCGGGATCGGAAAAACGGGGTACTAATTTGTCCCAGGCAAACGAGGTATAGAATTGTTTCAGATACTTCATATAGGTCGATCCCGGTGCATCTACCCCCACATACCACGGATATTTACTGTAGCTGTCCCATCCTGCCACGTTGGTATCCCATTTCATGGCCCATATGCCGGAGACTCCGTAGGTAAATCCCAGACTGCCGCACTGGATGGATTTATAAGCCGCCACCCGGTCATCAGTAGCAGTGTTCAGTCCGCCGCAGTCGACATCTTCGTACTTAGCTTCCGCCTCCAGAAAAGGCTGGGTGGGTAAATAATTCCAGAACCCTTTGTAGAACGACTGATTCTGATAGGTCCCTGAAGTCCCGTGCCCGCCCTGTACTGCAAACCAGGTATGCCACGTTTCTTTACCCCAGATATAACTGCTGTTGTACGCCATATGGCCGGTAAGCGGGTGTTTATAGCTGTCGTAGTAGTCGATCGTTTTTGCCACTTCTTTCCAGATGGCAGCTTCCTCGGGTTTGATATCCACTTCCTGAGCGGTGAACCAGACCACCGGATAGGCGCCATACCGTGCCACCATGTATCTGGCAAGCATTTTCAGTCCGTTCAGTCCGACGCTTTCGGTACTGAGCCAATGTACACCGCATCCCAGGGCGACAACGAATCCGCTGTCGGCAAGGTAGGCCATTTTAGGATCAAAATATTTCTGAAAGGCAACGGGATCGAGCCGGGTATATTTAGTGGTCCACCAGTTGACGACATGCACATTCCCCCCGCCATCATTCACTCCGGCATCCGGATAGGTCTGGTAAACAGTAAACCCCTTGGCTTTACGGTCTTTGGCAACATGTCTGAACTGGCTTCCGCAGTTGTCGCCATAATTGCACTCTCCGTCACGTTCGTAATCGGACATTTGCCAATGGGTATCCCCAAGCCAGAAAAAAGGCGTCTCATCGTTATACACCATATGTCGTTTGTTGGCGGAGACCTTCAAAAAGCCATTTTTATATATGGGCAGTCGACCGGTATAGGCTGTGGCCTGCACGTGTCCTGTTAGATTGTGGAGTCCTGTATTGGTGGCGTCGCTGCAGGTTGTCGAATAAGTCCAGGTGCCGGTACGTGTCGGAGCAAAACGGACTCTCCAGGTCGTACCGCCGTCCCAGAAAGCAGGACGGGTGATCACTTCGTTGTTCGGTCCCGTGAACGTGGCGGTAAGTTCGATATCCTGAAAAGGGTCGGCATAGGTTACCACGCTTGTTAACGTGATTTCGACTACCCGCCACTGGTCGACGGAGTATTCGGCTGCCCGGACATGGACGAATGAAAACAGAACTGTCAGGATGGCGAGCAACCCGGTGTAGAAGCTTGTGGACTTCGTTTTGTTGGATTGAATTAATGATTTTTTCATTTAAGATATTTTTGTGAATTTAAGTGTTTGCATGTAATTCCCCGTACAGGATACTGAAAAAAAACGGAAGTGAGAATGGTATTCAACGTTGCAAATATAGAAGTTTGAAAAGTTAACGGCACTGAATTAATTGATTTACTTAATTTACTTAATGACTTTTTTGAGAGAAGAGGTAAGGAGTAAGAGAGAAGAGGTAAGAGGTAAGAGGTAAGAGGTAAGAGGTAAGGAGTAAGAGGTAAGGAATAAGAGGTAAGGAATGAGAGATGAGAAGAAGTAAGGAGTAAGAGGTAAGAGGTAAGAGGTAAGGAGTAAGAGGTAAGGAATGAGAGATGAGGAGTGTGTCTTGTCCTGAAATAGGTTTACAAAAAAGTAACAAAATTCAGATTTATGAATCCGGTCATTAATTCGTTAATCACTCTGGAATTCAGAGTATGTAATGATTTGTTTTGATCGGTGACCTTAAACCCAAAATGATGGCTTAAAAGTGCATTGTCAGATTAAATTTACTTCTTGAAATTATTCAAATATTGCGTATTAAATCCCCCTTTAAAATTTGGGGTCGGAAATAAAATAAATGCAAGAATAACGGTGTTTTCTAATTCCTAAAAGCATCTTAATTCCATCTTGAATCTTTAATGTATTACTAAACGTTAAACATTTGACGTTAATCCCGATTCTTTCTACTTTTATTCTCATTTTATTCTCCCTTTATAGGCTGTGTGAAAATTAAACTATTTAAAATTGTAATTTATGAATTGGGAGTTGTTTGATTGTTTAATAATTTTGAAATCAGGCATTCATTCGGGGAATCCGGTTTTACACTAAGGTTTACTGTCTACTAATAAGGCTATTATATTAAAACCTTCTTTTTATTTTTTTTACCCGGAGTATAAATATTAAAAAAAAATATCTTCCTCTTATTCACTTATTTAGTGAAAGGTCTCATTTTGTATGTTGAATTTATTTCAAAATTTCAATTCTACACAATTTCATTAGGGGTCGGGGGTTCTTTTTTTCGTTAAACACTATTTACTATTCGTGAAAAAATGTATATCTTTGTCAGGGATATTTTGTTAATAACCTCATATTCTGATTCTATTTCGTTCTTTATCTTTGAAAATCAATATTTGTTATCTGTGAAAATTAATATCTTTTATCTGTGAAAATTTGTATTACATGAAAATTTTAATCCTTTGTAGCGCCAATTCAGGTCAGATTGCCTCGTTTATTCAGGAACAGGTAATCGCATTAAATGCACTGGGCATTGAAACCGATTATTATCTGATAAAACAAAAAGGGTTAACGGGCTATTTAAGAGCTCGTAAAGGCCTTATAAACAAACTCAATGAATATAAGCCCGAGCTTATTCACGCTCATTACGGGTTATCAGGTTTGTTAGGCAACCTTCAACGAAAAGTACCCGTGATCACAACCTATCATGGGTGTGACATCAACGAAGTCCCGTTAAGGATATTTTCTGTTTTTTCCATCCTGCTGTCGGGATACAATATCTTTGTTTCGAAACAGCAGGTTCGAAAAGTGAGAATGTTGTTGCGGAATTACAGTATTATCCCTTGTGGAGTGGATTACAGTGTCTTTTATCCGGTCGCAAAAAAGGAAGCCCGATTGAAACTCGGGATTCATCCGGATAAGCGGATTATCCTGTTTTCGAGTACGTTCGACAGATATGAAAAAAATGCGAAGTTAGCCATTCATGCAGTCGAAAATATCCCGGGCTCCGAATTAATGGAATTAAAAGGATATACCCGCGAACAGGTATGTTTGCTAATGAATGCCTGTGACGTGGGACTGATGACTTCACTGCACGAAGGGTCACCTGTGTTTATTAAAGAGCTGCTGGCTTGCAACCGGCCGATAGTAAGCACGAATGTGGGCGATGTGAGGGAAAGTATCGAAATGATTGATGGGTGCGAAATAGTGCCTTTTGAGGTGCCGGAAGTGGCATTGGCAATACAACATTCCTTCTTTTACAATCACATTACCGTCCCTGCCGGATTGACAGAACGAAATGATAACCGAAAAATATCACAGGATCTGTTGACTATTTATAAAACGGTAGTGAATAAGAAATTAAAAAATAATAATTAAAAATTAATAATTGCCGGTATCTAAATCAGAAAAAGTCTTTTGATCAGTTTAAGAGACGAAACTAACTTCACATCTCCGTGGGTTAACGGACATGAAGCTTGACACTTGAAGAATAAACATTCCTCTTCAAATCAGGACTATACTCAATCTTTGAATTGAAATAAGCCGGTTTCGGGAGCTAATCGTAAATTATTCTTTGTGCTATTTTGTGTTTATTATTTTTTTTACTTGTGAATATTGCGCTAATTGTTTTTCTTTGCGATCATTTTTAGATCATGAATTTTAACTGTGTTATTGAATGCAGTCATTGGATTTTTCATTTTCATTATTCTTTATTTATCTCTTATGTGTGGTATTTGTGGTATAATTCCTTTTGATAAAAGACGTGTTGGTGAACAAAGTCTGGCAGAAATGATGGCTTGCATGAAGTATCGGGGACCTGATGATGAAGGAAAGTATATCGATTCGTCCATAGGTCTTGGATTCGTTCGTTTAAGTATTTTAGATCTGACACTGGCAGGTCATCAACCCATGTCCGATAAATCGGAACGGTATGTGATCGTTTTTAATGGTGAGATATTTAATTACATAGAAATCAGGCAAGAATTAAAGGAAAAAGGAATTGAATTTTACACGAATACCGATACAGAAGTCTTATTGAAAGCATATATCTTTTACGGTGAAGCGTGCTTAAACAAGTTCAACGGGATGTTTGCCTTTGTGATCTATGATAAACAAACAGGCAATGTCTTTGCTGCCCGTGATCGCTTTGGAGTGAAACCCTTTTACTATTATTTATCGGATACAGAACTGATGTTTGCTTCAGAAATACCACCGCTATTGGCAGTATACGGTCAGACGAACACCCCGAACGAACAAATGATTTTCGATTATCTGACTTTTAGCAGGACGGATCATACTGAAAATACTTTTTTTGAAAATATAAAGAAACTGCAACATGGATGCTGCATTACGATAAAAGAAAATGTCGTTGAATTTAAGAAATGGTATGATCTGAAAAGTCATATTCAATTCGTAAAGTCAGACCCTGAGAAATACAAGCAATTATTGGTTGATGCGGTTGAATTACGAATGAGGAGTGATGTTCCTGTCGGGGTCTGCCTGAGCGGTGGACTTGATTCATCGGCTATCACGTCGATTATTGCTCTTGAACTGAAGAATCCGCAAATCAATACGTTTTCTGCTGTGTACCAAAAAGGAGATACCGGCGATGAGTCGAAATTCATTCATCTGTATGATGATTTATTACCGAACATGTTTGAAGTATTTCCGACGCAGGAAAATCTGTATCACGACTTATTGAATTTTGTCAGAATACACGGCGAGCCTATCCCTTCAACTTCACCGTACGCACAATACCTTGTATTTAAACTTGCAAAAAAAAGAGTAACGGTAACTCTTGATGGTCAGGGTGCGGATGAGCAGTTGGGAGGATATCATTATTTCTTTGGCTTTTATTTTAAAGACCTGCTGAGACATTTTAGACTGATCACCCTGTTCCGCGAATGTTTTATGTATTTCAAGGAGCATCGTTCGATCTATGGGTTTAAAACATTTCTTTATTTTTTATTACCCAAACAGTTCCGTACCAGTTTAAGAGTCAGCAAAGCCGGCTATTTAACCAGGGAGTTTATCAGTAAATTCTCAGGGAAAGATAAAAAATCGGTAGTAAACGATTTGTATGCTTCCGACTCGATGAAAGATGCCCTGATCAATCATTTTGAATTTAAACTGGAACATTTACTCAAATGGGATGACCGGAATTCAATGGCGCATTCCGTTGAATCACGGACCCCTTTTTTAGATTACCGGTTAGTTGAATATACTTTATCGATAGGGAGTGATTCCATCATTAAAAACGGATCCACAAAAAGTATTCTCAGGGAGTCGATGAAAAACATATTACCCGAGGAAATCAGGTTGCGACGCGATAAAATTGGTTTTGCAACACCCCAGGATGAATGGTTCAGAAGTGACTTGTTTAAAAGTTTTATTCTGGAAATACTGAATTCCGACTCCTTTAAAAGCAGAAACATTGTAAATACCGAACATGCCTTGACGTTGTACGAAAAACATCTGAACAGGGAAATCGATATCTCAAAAGAAATCTGGAAATGGATCCATTTGGAATTGTGGTTCAGGCAATTTATTGATGCATAAACTTCAACATAAACCTCAAAACAAACTACAACACAAACCTCAAAACATACAAAGTATTTTTGAGCGTTTTGCTGATTGTTTCGAGTGTGTCAAATCAAACGCTTTTGTTTGAGGGGTGCAAATCAAACGCTTTTGTGTACTTCGTACGACAAAAGGTTTGTGGGATAAGGTTTGAGTGAAGGGGTGCAAATCAAACGCTTTTGTGTAAAGGGTGCAAATCAAACGCCTTTTATGTAAAGGGTGCAAATCAAACGCTTTTGTGTACTTCGTACGACAAAAGGTTTGTGTGATAAGGTTTGAGTGAAGGGTTGCAAATCAAACGCTTTTGTGTAAAGGTTGCAAATCAAACGCTTTTGTGTACTTCGTACGACAAAAGGTTTGTGTGAAGAGGTTTGTGTGAAAAGGTTTGAGTGAAAAGGTATGTGTGCGGATGATGAACTATTTTTTAGTATTTTTGCAACAACAGCCGTTTTGTTTAAAATGTCAATAATTCATTGCCGGCATTTCTTTGTTCACTGATTGATGAGGACCAATAATATGATTATACATTCCACCTATTCAGAAATAAACAGGGCACAATGGGGAAAACTGGTTTCTAAATCACCATCAACTTCGTTTTTTCAAACTCCCGAATGTTATGATTTTTATGCCGGTTTATCCTTTCTAAAGCCATTTATTTTTGCCGTCACCGAAAATGATGAACTGGCCGGAGTCCTGTGCGGGTATATTATTTCAAATGGGAATAGAGTTTCGAGCTATTTAAGCAGAAGGGCTATCGTCTATGGAGGTGCCTTGTTGAACCCCGGAATATCAGAGGATGCTTTGAATGCAATGTTGCTTACAGCTAAAAAAACATTAAGGCGGAAGGCTATTTATCTCGAAATCAGAAATTACAACGATTACTCAGAATATACATCTGTATTTAATAAAGCCGGTTTCAGCTATCTGCCTCACTTGAATTTTCACGTATCGACCCCTGATGTGCAAACAGTCCTTCAAAACCTTCATGCCACTAAACGGAGGCATCTGAGGGTTTCGGTAGCAGAGGGTGTAGAATGGAAGGAGACGACCGACCTGAATGATGTAAAAGCGTACTATCAGATTCTACAACGATTATATAAAACAAGAGTAAAAAGACCACTTTTCCCCCTTGAGTTTTTCGAAAGAATTGTTTCAGAATCATTTGGAAAACTTTTAATAGTGAACTATAAAAACAGAATTATTGGAGGAATGATCTGTGTCATATTAAAGGAAAATACCTTGTACGAGTGGTTTGTCTGCGGGGAGGAGCGTGCCGGAAAAAATGTGTATTCATCAGAAGTAGCTACATGGGCGGGTATTGAATATGCTGCGAATAATAATATCCCGCTTTTTGATTTTATGGGAGCAGGAAAACCTGAAAATAACTATGGTGTTCGGGAATTTAAAAGTAAATTTGGAGGCCAATTGGTTGAAAACGGACGTTTTTTATCGATTTGTAACCCCTTTTTATATTTAATCGGGAAAACGTTCATAGAAAATCGGTTTTTAAAAAGAATAATTAAAATAGTTTAATCAAATATTGAATGGAATGAACAGGACCATTTTTGAGATCAAAGAAGAAAAAGCAATTCCCTATTATGATCAGGATAAAAGTATCCGTAAAACATTAAGGAATGGAGGCCGTAGCAGAGGAATGAATCCGTACTTTTATGGGTTGAAAAGATTAAAAAACTATTTACTAATGCTTATAGCCTATATTATACCCTTTAATGCACTGAGGATAAAATTGAATAAATGGAAAGGCGTTAATATTGGCCGGAATGTGTATATCGGGATGTTCGTCTTTTTAGATAATGCTTATCCTGATTATATCTATATCGAGGATAATGCTGCCATAAATGCAGGATGCATGGTGATTGCACACTTTAATCTTAAAAAACATTTTGAGCCGATAATCAATGCACGGGTTTCTCCTGTAATCATTAAAGACGGGGCAATGATTGGCATTCGCAGTATCATTTTACCGGGAGTTACCATTGGTGAGTTTTCAATGATAAGTGCTGCGTCAGTAGTCAGCGAAGATGTTGAAGCATATACCCTGGTACGAGGAAATCCGGCTGTCAGGATCACAAAATATCAAAAGAGAATGAATGCAGAAACGGAATGATCGATAACTGATTGAGAAAAATGCAATTTAATTTTTAGTTCATCGTTTGCGTAAATAATTTAAAATTTACCAACCCCAATTACCAGGCTCATAAATCATGAAGATCCTTATCTATTTAGGTCATCCGGCACAGTATCATTTTTTTAAAAATATCATTAAGGAATTGTCAGCGCGTGGTCATACCTTGAAAATTCTAATTAAGTCAAAAGACATATTAGAAAAATTAATTCAGGAAGATGGCATGTCTGTCGAAAATATCCTGCCGGAGGGTAGGGGTGATTCAAAAGCTTCGATGCTGACTTCCATGTTGAAGCGGGATATCCGGGTGTTTAGAATAGCCCGTGTTTTCAAACCTGATATATTGCTTGGATCAGATACTTCCGTTTCACACATAGGCCGAATCATCGCTAAGCCCTGTTTGACGGTCGGCGAGGATGATTACGCTATCATAAAGAAACTGGCCTGGTTATTAATGCCTTTTTCGACCTATATTCTTTCACCCGATTCATGTGATCTGGGGCCGTTTAATTATAAGAAAATATCGTATCGTGGATATATGAAACTGGCTTATCTGCATCCGGGTGTTTTTACTCCATCATCCATCGGCATTGAGAATTATGTAAATACAAAATATTGCATCATTCGATTAGCAAAACTGGTTGCCCATCACGATTCGAATGCGAAAGGCCTGAATGAAGAAGATGTTTTAAAAATTATTGAGATACTGGAAGCCCGTAACTTTAAGATCTATATTGATTCAGAATACTCGTTGACAGAAAAAGTTAAGCCACATCAGCTTGATATTCAAAAGAACAGAATGCACGATTTAATGTCATTCGCGAGTCTGGTTATTACCGACAGCCAGAGTATGACTGTCGAATCGGCTATGCTCGGCATTCCTTCCATCAGGTTTAATGATTTTGTTGGAAAAATTGGTGTCCTGAATGAACTTGAAAATGTATATGGGTTAACGTTTGGTATTAAACCTTCTGATCACCAATCCCTTTTTAATAAAGTAGTCGAATTATCCGGAATTGAAAATATTAAAGAACAGTTTCAACAGCGTCGGTTAAAAATGCTATCTGAAAAAATGAATGTAACACCCTTTTTCGTTTGGTTGATTGAAAACTATCCCAAAAGTGTCGGTATTCTGAAAGAAAATCCGGATTATCAAAACAGGTTTATTGAAAACAGGAGTAAGAGGTGAGGAATGAGGAATGAGAAATGAGTCGGTAGTTAGTAGTCGGTAGTCGGCCGAAGATTCAGAATGCTGCATGAACCCGGAAGTAGTCGGTAGAAATAAAGAAATAAGAAAAGAAGTAAGAAATAAAGAAGTAAGAATAAAAACAAAGCACATCAATCGAGACTGAAATAAGAAATATGTCAACAGCACTACCTACTCACAGTTCCCTTTGGGGCTCGCAACATCCTGAATTATCGGGACCTTCCTTTCTACTACTGCCTACAACCTACTTCTTACCTCTCAATATCTAATTGTTTATGAAAGATTTTACACTCACCGCCTACAGGCAACTTTTACAATCTATTAAAGAATCAGGATATTCTTTTTTTACTTTTGAAGATTGGTGCGATGGCAAAGCAACCGGCAACTATGTTATTTTACGCCATGATGTTGATTTAAAAGCAGAAAATTCACTGGCAGTTGCCCGCATTGAGGCTGAAATGGGAATCAGTGCAACGTATTATTTCAGGATTGTCCCACAAAGCAATAAACCTGATATTATTCTTTCGATTGCTGAGCTTGGACATGAAATTGGATATCACTATGAAGATATGGCAATCTGTCAGGGTGATTCCGGGAAAGCAAAGGAACATTTTATCCTTCAACTGGAATATTTTCGGAACTTTTATCCGGTTCGTACGATTTGTATGCATGGTAGCCCGACTTCAAAATGGGATAACCGTGAGCTATGGAAGAGCATCGATTACAGGGACCTTGGGGTGATTGGAGAACCTTATCTGGATTTCCTGAGTACTGTATCAGAGAACGGCATGGAAAGATCCTATTTTACTGACACAGCCCGTATGTGGGATGGTGAGAAGTATAATTTAAGGGATAAGTCCCCCAACTTGAAACAGAATGATCCGGCGATTGAAACTCAGAGAATAAATAGTGCCACCGATTATACAGAAAGTCGAAAGATTCACTCTACTTTTGACTTAATCAGTTGGTTTAATAATCTACCCGCTAAAAATGGAATCATGATTACCACTCATCCACAACGCTGGACTGATCATCCTACGGCCTGGATCCTGGAGCTGGTGAAACAAAGTATTAAAAACAGGATAAAAAAATACATGGTAAAGAGATTGAAATAGATTGTCCACAGATTCCATGAAGAGATTAAGAAAAGATTGTCCACAGATTCCACAGATTTACACAGATTACTTTTAATGTAAGAAATTGAAGAAAAAAAAGATTGTCCACAGATTACACAGATTACACAGATTACACAGATTACCACAGATTACTTTTAATGTAAGAAATTGAAGAAAAAAAAGATTGTCCACAGATTCCACAGATTTACACAGATTACTTTTAATGTAAGAAATTGAAGAA
>Ga0302262_10000292_pt1 | contig 20644 bp, 14 predicted proteins | sample II_Fen_E3_4_FD_194557 | JGI IMG/M metagenome (GOLD analysis project Ga0302262, IMG submission 194557) | Peat permafrost microbial communities from Stordalen Mire near Abisko, Sweden - II_Fen_E3_4 | ecosystem: Environmental > Terrestrial > Soil > Wetlands > Permafrost | place: Sweden: Abisko...
TACAGGCCCGGCACCGGCGTCTTACCCAGGATCGGGCTGCGATCGGGGGTGACATCGACGATACCGCCCCAGTGGCGCAGCATCCGCATCCGGGTGAAGATCGGAAAGATCTCGCAGATCGCGGCCAGCGTGTGTTCCAGGATGTGATAGGCGCCGCGCTGGGAATAGCTGGTATACTGGTCGGTACCCGCACCAATCACCAGCTCGCCCTTGTCCGACTGGCTGATATAGGCATGGACGGTGTTCGACATCACCACGCAGGGGAAGATCGGCTTGACCGGCTCGGACACCAGCGCCTGCAGCGGATAGCTTTCCAGCGGGAAACGCAGGCCCGCCATGTCCATCACCACCGAGCTGTTGCCCGCCGCCGACACGCCCACTTTCTTGGCGCCGATAAAGCCCTTTTCGGTCTCGACGCCCAGCACGCGGCCATCGGCACCGCGACGGATGCCCGTCACCGCGCAATTCTGGATGATGTCCACGCCCAGCGCCACCGCCTTACGGGCATAGCCCCAGGCGACGCTGTCATGGCGGGCGATGCCGCCGCGACGCTGCAACGCGCCGCCCACCACCGGATGGCGGGCGTTGGGCGAAATATCCAGCGGTGGGCAATAGGCCTTGCACTCTTCGGGCGACAGCCATTCATTGTCGATACCGTTCAGCCGGTTGGCATGGATATGCCGTTTGAAGCTTTGAATATCATGGACATTATGCGCCAGCATCAGGCAGCCGCGCTTCGAATACATCGTGTTGTAATTAAGCTCCTGGCTCAACCCATTCCACAGCTTGAGCGCGTGATCGAACAGATGCGCGCTCTCGTCATAGAGATAGTTCGAGCGGATGATCGTGGTGTTGCGCGCGGCATTGCCGCCCGCCAGCCAGCCCTTGTCGATCACGCACACATTGGTCACGCCATATTTGGCGGCCAGGTAATAGGCAGCACCCAATCCGTGCCCGCCCGCGCCCACGATGATGACATCATACGCCGGCTTGGGCGATTTTTCCGGCCAGTGTTCCGGCCAACCCTCATGGCCCCGCAAGGCCTCGGCAATCAGACTAAGTCCTGAAAAGCGCTTCATGAATGCTGCCTATCTGGTTTAGCGCTGCTGCGCGGCCAGGGCCGCGGCAGAGCGTTCGACGTAAAAGGTCTTGAAGGCATCGACGAGGTTCTCTTCCTCGGCGTACATGCCCTGGCGATACCCGTCGGTGGCAATCCCGGCGTGGTTCAGTTCGGCCAGCTTGCGATCTTGCAGATTGGTCGCGTTCCACACCGAGGTCAGGTTTTCGACCGTGTAATCCACGCCTTCCACCGCATCCTCGTGGACCAGCCACGTGGTGCGCACCAGCGTCTGGTCCGGCGCAATCGGCAACACGCTAAAGCTGATCACATGATCGCAGCAGAAGTGGTGCCAGCTGTTGGGATGGGTCCAGATCGACAGGCTGGTGGGTTCGGGATGGTCGATGTTCCAGATCAGCTTCTTGCTGGCCGGTTGCCCGTCCAGCGTCTGCGACAACGCGCCATTGGCCAGGCCAATGCGGGCGATCCGGTGCCACCAGCCATCGGGGAATTCCACTAGATCGCTGGGGATGCCCAGCGCCGTCCACTTTTCAACCTGATCATCGACCGAGCAGGTGGTGCCGGCCGCCACGCCATCCTCGGGATTGCCCTTGCCAAAGCCGTCGCCCGACAACGAGTTGAGCAATTCGGGGTGGTTCGAGGGGCAGTGGTAGCACTCGCGATTGTTTTCCATCACGAGCTTCCAGTTGGCATGATCGATCAGATCGCTCTGTGCGGCCACTTTCAGCTTGTCGACGTTATACAGCTTGAGCTTTTCCGAAACGTCGGCCTTCACCCGGTCGATCGGCGGAGGATTGTCCGACAGGCAGACAAACAGCAACCCGCCCACATTTTCCAGCGCCACTTCACGCAGGCCATGCTCGGCCTTGTCAAAGCCTTCGGGCATACCGCGCGCCGAAATCAGCTTGCCATCCAGACCAAAGGTCCAGAAGTGATAGGGGCACGAAATGCGCGGCATATTGCCCTTTTGCGCTTCGCACAGCCTCGCCCCGCGATGGGTGCAGGTGTTGTAGAAGGCGCGAATTTCGCCATCGCGGCCACGGGTGATCACCACCGAATTGTTGGCCAATTCGAACAGGAAATAATCGCCCGGCTTTTTCACATGCGCCGCGGTGCAGGCATAGAGCCACACCGATTTCAGCATCACCTGCGTGTCGAAATCAAAGGCCTCCTGCGACACATAGAGGTTCTGGGGCAGGGTATATCCGGCCCGGTTCTGTTTCAGCAATTCGTCAATCGAGGCAAAGGGCTTCATGAGCTTAGCTCCGCAATGCGTTGTTCTCGGGGTCGAAAGGCGAGTCCGGGATCACGATGGCCTTGAAGGTTTCGCCAAGGATAATGATCTCCAGCTCGGTGCCGGGGGATGCGTATTCAGGGGCCAGCATGGCCAGCGCCAGCGACTTGCCAACGCGCCAGCCATAACCACCCGAGGTGGCGCGGCCGACAACTTGCCCCTGATGAAGGATGGCTTCGCTACCGCGAGCGTCCGCATCGGTCACGCCCAGCACTTCGAGCGTGCTGAACTGCCAGCGCAGCCCTTGCTCCTTGCGGTCGAGCAGCGCCTGCTTGCCCACGAAATCCTTCTTGAAGGACACAAAGCGATCCAGCCCGCTTTCGAGCGCTGCATATTCCACGCTCATCTCGCGCTGCATCAGCTTGTAGCTCTTTTCGATGGCCATGGCAGTCATCGCCTTGATGCCAAACGGCTTGATGTCGAATTCGGCGCCAGCCTCCATCAGCTTATCGAAGATGTAGTTCTGCATCTCGATCGGGTGATGGATTTCCCAGCCCAGTTCGCCGATGAAATTGACGCGCAACGCATCCACCAGCGCCGAACCGATGCTGATCTTCTTGCCGGTCAGCCAGGGGAAGCTGGCGGTCGACAGATCGGTGCGGGTCAGCTTGGCCAGCACATCGCGCGACTTTGGCCCCGCCAGCACGAGCACGCCCATGGCGGTGGTCAGGCGCTCAAAGCTGACCGAACCGTCGGTGGGCATGGCCTTGCGCAGGTAATCATGGTCATGCCGTTCCAGAGCGCCAGCGGACACCAGATAATATTCCTGCGGCGCGCGCTTGTAGACCGTGAATTCGGCGCGCACCCCGCCCACATCCGTCAGCATGTGGCTGAGCGAGACGCGGCCCACCTTCTTGGGCACCACATTGGCCAGCAGACCGTTCAGCCAGCTTTCCGCGCCAGGGCCGGAAATCAGGCACTTGGCGAAGGGGGTCATGTCCTGGATGCCAACCTTTTCGGTCACATGGCGGCATTCGGCCCCCACGAAATCGAAATAGTTCGAGCGGCGGAACGACCACTTTTCGCGGATCGCCTCGCCCGGAACCACCGGGTGGTTGTCGTTCAGAATGACATCGGCCTTGTCGAGATCAGCCTCGGTCAGCGCGTAGTCCTTGGGCGCGAACCAGCCCGGCCGTTCCCAGCCATAGACAGTGCCAAACACCGCGCCCATGTCCTTCATCCGGTCATAGCAGGGCGCCCGGCGCAGCCCACGGGCCGCCTCGCGCTCCTCATCGGGATAGTGTACGCTGAAGACCTTGGCATAGGCTTCCTCGTTCTTTTTGATCAGATAGCCTTCGCCCGCATAGGGACCGAACCGGCGCGGATCGACGCCGCCCATATCGATCGTGGGCGCGCCATTGACGATCCATTCGGCCAATTGCCACCCGGCGCCGCCCGCGGCGGTGATGCCAAAGGAATGGCCTTCATTCAGCCAGAAGTTCTTCTTGTCCCATGCCGGGCCGACGATGGGCGAACCATCGGGCGTATAGGCGATGGCGCCGTTATACACCTTCTTCACGCCAACCTCGCCAAAGGCGGGCACGCGCTCGATCGCCGAGAGGATATAGGGTTCGAGACGGTCGAGCGCATCTTCGAACAGCTCATATTCGCTGTTGGCGGCAGGCCCCTTCACATAGCAGGCTGGCGCGCCGACTTCGTAAGGCCCGAGCAAGAGGCCACCGGCCTCCTCGCGCATGTACCAACTGGCATCGGATTCGCGCAGCACGCCCATCTCGGGCAGGCCCTGGGCCTTGCGCTCGAGAATGGCCGGATGCGGCTCGGTGACGATATACTGGTGCTCCACCGGCACCACGGGGATATCCAGCCCGACCATCTCGCCGGTCTGGCGGGCAAAGCTGCCCGTGGCCGAAACGACATGCTCGCAGGTAATGTCGCCCTTGTCGGTGGACACCACCCATTCGCCGCCCGGCTGCTGCGTGATGCCGGTGACGGTGGTGTTGCGATAGATGGTGGCGCCGCGCTGACGCGCACCCTTGGCCAGCGCCTGCGTCAGATCGGCGGGCTGGATATAGCCATCGGCCGGATGCCGGATCGCGCCGATGATATTATCGGTTTGCGCCAGCGGCCAGATGTCCTTGACCTGTTCAGGCGTCAGGAACTCCACCTCGACCCCGATGGTGCGCGCGACACCGGCGTAATACTGGTACTCGTCCCAGCGGTCCTTGCTAGTGGCCAAACGGATGTTGCTGACGTTGGAAAAACCGACGTTCAGGCCGGTTTCCTCTTCCAGCTTGGGATAGAGATCGACCGAATACTGGTGAATCTTACCCACCGAATAGGACATGTTGAACAGCGGAAGCAGGCCGGCGGCATGCCATGTGCTGCCCGAGGTCAGTTCCTTGCGCTCCACAAGGACCACGTCCGACCAGCCGAGTTTGGCCAGGTGGTACAGCGTGCTGACGCCAACCACCCCGCCCCCGATCACCACCACACGCGCCGTCGATTTAATAGAGGTCATGGTATGCTTTCCGCAAAAGCTTTGATGAGCTGATATGACCAAGGGCGCACGGGTTGTGCAACTGCGAGTTGCCCCATCCTCAACACTAATGCGAACTATAAGAAACGATTAAGCTGCCAACGGACCTTACATTCGCCAGACGGCGGGTATAGCCTGCGTGTCGCAGCCTGGCAGAGCGCCATTTGCCCTGCGTTCGGCGCAGGATGATCGGCGCATCGCCTGTAGGCTGCACCTTGCCAATTTCTCGAAACCGCCAAGGCGATCCGGGCGGCGGCATGCCGTCGCCTCCTTGCCGATCAGGGCCGGTCACGGCCTCCTTCTCTCCAGCAGGACCCTTTTGCCCATGACGCAAACTCTCTTTGCCGAAAACCGTTTCTTTGCGCAGGATCTTGCCGATGCTGATCCGGCGCTGTTTGCCGCTATCGACGGCGAATTGCACCGCCAACAGGATCAGATCGAGCTGATCGCCAGCGAAAATATCGTCAGCCGCGCCGTCTTGCAGGCGCAGGGCAGCGTGCTGACCAACAAATATGCCGAAGGCTATCCCGGCAAGCGCTATTATGGCGGATGCGAAAAGGTGGACATTGCCGAGGCGCTGGCCATCGAGCGCGCCAAGGAACTGTTCGATTGCGCCTATGCCAATGTGCAGCCCCATTCGGGCGCGCAGGCCAACCAGGCCGTGATGCTGGCGCTGGCCAAGCCGGGCGATACCATCCTGGGCATGAGCCTGGCCCATGGCGGCCACCTGACCCATGGCTCGCCAGTCAGCGTGTCGGGCAAATGGTTCAACGCGATCGGCTATGGCGTCGATCCCGAAACGCATCTGATCGATTATGACGCGGTGGAAACGCTGGCGCGTGAATACCATCCCCGCCTGATCATCGCGGGCGGCAGCGCCTATCCGCGCGAGATCGACTTTGCCCGCCTGCGCGCCATTGCCGACGAGGTGGACGCCTATCTGTGGGTGGATATGGCGCATGTGGCCGGGCTTGTCGCGGGCGGCGCCTATCCCAGCCCCCTGCCCCACGCCCATGTGGTCACCACCACCACTCACAAGACCTTGCGCGGCCCGCGCGGGGGCATGATCCTGTCCAACGATCCGGATCTGGGCAAGAAGTTCAATTCGGCGGTGTTCCCCGGCCTTCAGGGAGGGCCGCTAATGCATGTGATCGCGGCCAAGGCGGTGGCCTTTGGCGAGGCGCTGCGCCCCGATTTCACCACCTATGCCCATGCGATGGTGGAAAACGCCCGCATTCTGGCGACGACGCTGGTCGAACGCGGCGTGGCGATCACCAGCGGCGGCACCGACAGCCACCTGATGCTGGTCGATCTGCGGCCCAAGGGGCTGACCGGGCGCGATGCCGAACACGCCCTGGAACGTGCTGGCATGACCTGCAACAAGAATGGCATTCCCTTCGATCCGCTCAAGCCAGCGGTGACCTCGGGCATTCGCCTAGGCGTTCCGGCGGGCACCACGCGCGGGTTCGGCCCGGCGGAATGGCGCATCATAGGCGGGCTGATCGGCGATGTGCTGGACGGGCTGGCCGAGCATGGCGCGGAAGGCAATGCCGCTGTCGAGGCCAAGGCCTATCAGGTGGTCAGCAAGCTGTGCCAGCAATTCCCGATCTATGCCTGACACACAAATGCCGGGGGCGTTATCGCCCCCGGCATCCGGCAATAGTCCGGCGGGGGCCTTGCACAAGGCTCCCGCCGTTTTTGTATCAGACGCTCAACTTGGCAAAGGCATGGGCCCCGGCCACCACCGCCACGGCCAGCGCCAGCGCCAGCCACGGCAAGAGGCCCGCGCCCCGCCGGGAGGTCTGCTCGCCCATATCCTCGACCAGAGCATGGGGAAACACGCCCTTGTCCTGCACATAATGGCGGAACAGAAACACCGGCACGATCACCCCGGCGGCCAGCAGGCCATTGCGCAAGGTGCCCGGCCCCCACACATCCGCGCCCGCGCCCATGAAGGTGAGGTTCACAAAGCCAAACACCGCCCCGGTCGCCAACAGCCAGGTGGGGCAGCGAAACGGCCGGTCCCAATGCCCACGATCCAGCCGGTGGATCCAGCCCGATTGCAGGTTCAGGAAATTGAACAGCAAATAGCAAACATTGCTGATCATCAGCACCGCGAAATAGTCCGAAGCCAGCAGCAGGATCAGGTTAAAGCCCAGATCGGTCCACATGGCGGCGGTGGGCGCGCCATGGCTGTTCACCCGCGACAGATAGCGCGGTAGCCAGCCATCCACCGAGGCCTGATACAGCGTGCGCGAAGACCCCATCATCGAGGTCATCACAATCAGCAGCAGCGAGAGCACCAGCATGACCACGAACACATTGGCCACCACCACACCAGCCCCGCCTAGCCCCGCCCAGGCCAGCCCCTTCTGCACGATATGCGCCAGCGCCAGCGCCACGCCCGATCCGTCGTAAATGCGCGGGTCCAGCATCCCCTCCAGCCCCAGGGAGGCCTGAAACGCCAGAGGCACCAGCGCGAACACCGCGATGCACAGCAGGCCCGACGCGATGATCGCGCGCGGCGTGTCGCGCCCCGGATTCTTGAACTCGCGTGTGTAGCACACCGCCGTTTCAAACCCATAGGTGGACCAGCCCGCCCCGAACATCGCGCCCATCAGCAAGGTCAGCCCATAGGCATCCCATGTGCCAAAGCGCACATGCCCCGCCGCATCGCGCAGCATCGGCAACAGCGGAAACAGGTTCTTTTGCGGCAGATCGCCCGTGATCAACGGCACCAGCCCGACCAGCAACAGCGGCGCCAGACAGACCAGCCCCAGGACCTTCTGCGCATAGGCCGCCCGTGCCGCGCCCTGATGCTGAAGCACAAAGGTGAGCAACAGAAACGCCGTGCCGATCAGCGATACCGTGTTGATCCGCAGCGTCAGCCCCTGCCGGACAAAGCCCAGATCCAGCAGCGTCACATGCCAGGTGTTGATCGCGGCGGTGGGGGCAAACAGGCTGGCCATCACATAGCCCGCGCCAAGGCTGGTGCCCAGCGTAAGCACCGGCGACCACGCCAGCCAGTTGCACCACACCGAAATCGGCGCGACAAATTTGGAATAGGGCAACCACGCCGCCGCCCCATAGACCGAGGCGCCGCCTGATTTGTGCGGATAAAGCCCCGCGATCTCGGCATAGACGAAGCTTTGCATGAAACCCATCAGGATCGAGACGATCCACACCACCCAACTGGGCTGGCCCACCGTGGCGGCAATCCCGCCCATGGTCAGCAACACCCCCGCCGGAACGCCCGAGGACGCCCAGAACGCGCCCTTCCAGTCCAATGTACGATGCAATTCTCCCGTGCCCGGTTCGCCGATCGGGGGATGCAGCAGGTCTATGGGCTGACTGGTGGCAATATCGATGTCTTCGCCGATCATCGCTGGCGGTCCTCCCAATCGGGCGCAAGATAGAAGGGCGCGTTTTCGGGCGGCAGCAGCCCCTTGCCCAGAATGTGGTCGGCGGCCTTTTCACCGATCATGATCGTGGGGGCGTTCAGATTGCCGGTAGTGATCGCGGGCATGATCGAACTGTCCACCACGCGCAGGCCTTCCACGCCGATCACCCGGCATTCGGGATCGACCACCGCCATCGGATCGTCGGCCCGCCCCATTTTCGCGGTGCAACTGGGATGCAACGCGCTTTCCACCTTGTCGGCAATGAAAGCGTCGATCTGTTCGTCGGTCACGCAATCGGCGCCCGGCTGGATCTCGCGCCCGCGATAGGGGGCAAAGGCGGGTTGCTGGAAAATCTCGCGCGTCAGCCGCACGCAGGCGCGCATTTCCTCCCAGTCGTCGGGATGGCTCATATAATTGAAACGGATGAGCGGCTTGTCCCGCGGGTCGGCGCTGGCCAGAGTGACTGTGCCACGGCTCTTGCTGCGCATCGGGCCGACATGGGCCTGAAACCCGTGCTCTGTGGCCAGCGAGGAGCCGTCGTAATTGATCGCCATCGGGAAGAAGTGATACTGGATATCCGGGTAGCGAATACCCGCCCGGCTGCGGATAAAGCCGCAGCTTTCAAAGTGGTTGCTGGCCCCCAGCCCATTCTTGAGCAGCAGCCATTGCGCGCCCACCTTCGCCTTGCCCAGCAGGTTGGCCTGGCCAAACAGGGTGATCGGCTGGGTGCAGGCCATCTGGAAATAGAACTCCAGATGATCCTGCAAATTGGCCCCCACGCCCGCGCGGTCGGCCAGCACCGGGATGCCATGGCTGGCCAGTTCCTCGGCCGGGCCAATCCCCGACAGTTTGAGCACTTGCGGCGTGTTGATCGGGCCGCCCGACAGGATCACCTCGCGCGCGGTGCGCACCTGCACGGTTTGCAGGTTGCGCTCATACTCCACGCCCACCGCGCGGCGGCCCTCGAACAGCACGCGCAGCACGCGGGCATGTTGAATCACCCGCAGGTTGGGGCGCTTGACCGCCTCATACAGATGCGCCTTGGCCGAGGAGCAGCGCTCGCCATCGCGCACGGTCATGTCCATCCGGCCAAAGCCTTCCTGACGATAGCCGTTATAATCCTCGGTGGGGGCATAGCCCGCCTCGCGCGCAGCCTCTAGCCAGGCCTGGTTGAGCGGATTGTCCAGCGTGCCATAGGTGGTCGACAGAGGACCGCTGGCGCCGCGATAGGCGTTGCCACCTTCCTTGCGGGTTTCTGCGCGCTTGAAATAGGGCAAGACCTGCGCATAGCCCCAGCCCGTGGCGCCAGCCTCTTCCCAGCCTTCGAAATCCAGCGGATTGCCGCGCACATAGACCAGACCGTTGATCGAGGACGACCCTCCCAGCCCCTTGCCGCGCGGACAATGCAGCCGCCGGTTGTTGAGATGCGGCTCGGGCTCGCTTTCGTATTTCCAGTTCCACCGATTAGTGTTCATCGGATAGGCCAGCGCGGCGGGCATCTGGATGAAGATCGAGCGATCCGACCCGCCATATTCCAACAGCAGGACCTTGTGCTCGCCGCTGGCCGACAAGCGGTTGGCCAGCACGCAGCCCGCCGATCCCGCGCCCACGATGATATAGTCGTAGCTGTCCTCAATAGGGGGCATCGATCGGCTCCATGGCAACGTAAACGCTTTTCAGGCGGGTGTAATGGTCGATGGCCGCGCGGCTGTTCTCGCGCCCCAGCCCCGATTGGCCGTAACCGCCAAAGGGCAGTTCGATCGGGGTGATGTTATAGGTGTTGATCCAGCAGGTGCCCGCCTGAAGCTCTGCGATCACGCGGTGGGCGCGGGTGAGGTCGCGGGTGAAGACGGCGCCTGCGAGGCCAAACTCGGTGGCATTGGCGCGGGCCAGCACCTCTTCTTCGGTGTCGAAACCCAGCACGGTCATCACCGGGCCAAAGATTTCCTCGCGCACGATGGCCATCGCATCATCGCAATCGGTGAAGACGGCGGGGGTGACAAAGGCGCCCTGCCCGCAGGCCCCGGTCGTGACGCGCTGGCCGCCAGTGAGCAGCGTGGCGCCCTCGCTCTGGCCCTTGGCGATATAGGCCAGCACCTTGTCCATATGGGCATGGCTGATCAGCGAGCCCATCTGCGTGGTAGGATCGGTCGGATCGCCAAGGATCATCGCCTCGGTGCGGGCTTTCAGCTTGGCGAGGAATTCGGGCAGGATCGCGTTCTGCACGAAAACGCGGGTGCCGTTGGAGCAGACCTGCCCCGCCGAATAGAAATTGCCCAGCAACGCGCCCGACACCGCATTGTCGATGTCGGCATCCGCAAACACGATCAGCGGACTTTTGCCGCCCAGTTCCAGCGTGACAGCCTTGAGGCTGGCGGCGGCATCAGCGAGCAATTTCTTGCCGGTGGGCACCGATCCGGTGAGCGAGACCTTGGCGATGCCCGGATGGCGGCTCAGAGCGCGGCCCGTGTCGGCAAAGCCCTGCACCACCTGAAACACACCACGGGGCACGCCCGCCTCGATATAGATCTTTTCCAGCTCGATCGCGGTGAGCGGGGTGAGTTCGGACGGCTTGAAGATCATCGCATTGCCGCAGGCCAGCGCAGGGGCCGATTTCCAGCAGGCGATCTGCAACGGATAGTTCCATGCCCCGATGCCGGCGGTGACCCCCAGAGGCTCGCGCCTTGTGTAGCCAAAGGCGCCGGGGCCAAGGTCGATATGTTCGCCCGCGATCGTGGCGGCGATCCCTGCGAAATATTCGATGCAATCGGCGCCCGAGGCCACGTCGACCACGCTGGTTTCCTGGATCGGCTTGCCCGTGTCGCGGGTTTCCAGAGCGGCGAGGTCATCATTGCGCGCGCGCAGGATGTCGACCGCGCGACGCAGGATGCGTCCACGCTCGGTGCCGGTCATCCGGCCCCATGCGCGCTGCGCCTCGGCCGCCCGGGCGACCGCCGCGTCGACCTGCGCCGGGCCATCGATGGCGATAGTGGCCAGAACCTCTCCGGTGGCCGGATTGATAGTGTTGAAATGGGTTGGAACTGCTTCAGACATGGCGCGGCACTCGAAAAGGGAAAAGACACGAGGACACGCCGACCACCGCCGCAGGGGCGAGGCAGGCCCAAAGCCCGCCCCGCCCCCGTCAGTCAGGGCCGACGCTTATTGGCCAAAATGATAGGTTGCGGTGACTCCCCAAGTCCGCGGTTTGGCGTACACGCCCAGCGCATCGCCCCAATAAAGCGATCCGTCGAAGGCATAGACCCGGTAGGCGCGCTGGAAGAGGTTGTTCACATAGGCCGCAAAATCGACCTTTCCGCCTTTGGGCGTAAAGCCGATACGAATGTTTTCAACATGATAGGCACCTTCATGCTCCACCGGGGCGCACATCACGCTAAAGCAGAATCCGCCGGTATATTGCATGTCGGCCTGCAACGAGGCCCGGCCCTGCAACGCGTCGAATTCGTAACGCGCCAACGCATTGGCCGAAAAACCCGGCGCCTGGGGCAGATGATGATCGACCACCGTCACCCCATCGGGCAACAGCACGCCCTTTACCTTGCTGTCCTGCAACGCGCCCGAAACCTGAAGCGTCAGGCCCTCGATCGGATGCGTGGTCAGATCGGCCTCCAGCCCCTTGATCGTGGCGGGCAGGTTGCGCACCAACTGGGTATAGCCGACCTGCACATAGGCCTGATAATTCTGATAATCGTAATAGAACGCGGCCAGGTTGAACTGCGTGCTACGGCCAATCTTGGTTTTCAGCCCGACTTCATAATCGTTGAGCGTTTCCGGGCGATAGGCAATGTTGTTCAGCGTATCGACGATCGCGCTGGCATAGGGGGTGCCGGTCGAGAAGGTGAAGCCGCCCGATTTCGAACCCCGGTTATAGCTGGCATAGACCAGCGTGTTGCGGCCCGGTTTGTAGTCGATTTCCGCGCGCGCGGTCACACCGCTGAAATTGGGATGCGTGGCCGCAGTGCTGACCGTCAAGCCAGCAGTCTGGCCGGGCGTTACGCCATCGGGGTTGTAATAGATCCCGTTGGGGCCCCAATCGACCGACAGGCCGCTGATGCTTTCCACCGCGTGGTAATCGCCGGTCTTGTGATCATGCCAATAGCGCAGGCCGCCGATCAGTTTCCAGCCTTCTGCGAATTTCCATTCATCCTGGGCAAAGAAGGCATAGCTTTGAGTTTTTTGGGTGAAATTAACCGAAGGATCATACTGATCGAAGGGGGTGGCATATTTGGCGGCAAAGCGGCCATCCAGGATCATGCCGAAGGCGCCAGCCACCAGATAATGCTGGCCCAGCGTGGTCGAGGCCCGCAATTCCTGCGTGAACTGATCGGTGTGGGCATCCTGCGAAAACACCGTGCCCGAGGCATAGCAGGTAGTCGAGGACGCCGCCCCGCCGCAAGAACCGGTGGTGTTGGGCGCCAACGCCACCCCGGACTGATAGGACAATTCGGGATCGCCATCCCCGCTTTCGGTGTAAAACTTGGCCAGATGCTGGTAATCGGTGACCGAGACCAGATCAATCGCGCCCAGTTTGTAATCCACCCGCAGCGTGGCGGCGGCATGTTCGCGGTTCACATAGGCATCGCCCGTGCCCGCCGTCGTCCAAGGATTGCCGCCTTGCGACGGGGTGATCGACGGGTTGGTATAGCCATTGGCCGTCGAACCGGCCACGCCGCCATTATACGCCGACCAATAGGAACAGGTGGCATTGGCGGCCAGGAATTCGCCCTGCGACTGCGCATTGGGGCAAGATGGCGATAGCGTATAATTACCCGCCTGGCGTTCGTGGTCCGCCTCGGAATAGCGCAGGGTCAGCTTGAGGGTCAGATCGCTCGAGGGTGCCCATTTCACGATCGAGCGCAGCGCCCAATGGTTGTTCGCGCCGCGATTGGCCTGGCCCGGGGTGATGTCCCTGATATAGCCATCATCGCGGTCGTAAGTGCCCGACAGGCGCGCCGTAAGCGTATCGGACAAAGGCCCCGAGATCGCGCCTTCCAGCGTGGTCTGGTTATAGCTGCCATAGGTGCCGGTGATATAGCCATCCAGATGGTCGGTCGGCTGGTTTGAAATGAACTGCACCGCGCCGCCCGTGGCGTTGCGGCCAAACAGCGTGCCCTGCGGCCCGCGCAGCGCTTCGGTGCGGGCAAGGTCAAAGATCGGAAAGCTGGCCGTGGTGATCGACGAGGCATAGCTATCGTCCTGATAGACGGCCACGGGCGGCTCTTGCTGATCACCATAATCGTTTTGCGAAACGCCGCGGATGTTAAATACCACCTGCGAGCTGGAATAAGCATTGAACTTCAGGTTCGGGATCGCCCGAACAACATCTGTCGCATTCGTGATGTTAAAGGACTTCAGCTCCTTTGAATCCAGCACCGTGATCGCAATGCCAACATCATTAACCTTCTGTTCCCGCCGCTGGGCGGTAACGGTGATTTCGCCCTGCTTGACGCCCCCATTTTCGCCCGGAACGGTATCGGCACAGGCCGGAAAGGCCCATGCGCCCCCCATGGCCACCCCCACCAGCGCCGCGCCAGTACAGAAGGATAATTTAATGCGCTTCTTCCCCGAATATTGATCGACCATTGTCAGCCACTCCTGATGATCAGACTCACCCTCATATTTTATGTGACGCAAAGCTGCCTTGAGGGTGGGTGTTTCATCAAGCGGGATAAATAGCGTACAGGATGGCGCTGCCGCGAAAAGAAAAAGATATTTTGTATTTATTTCAATGAATTATCTGAAGATGTACTATTAACCAAGTTGATATATACCATAAATGCTACTGATGGATTCAGCGCCAGCCTCCCGCGCCGCGCCGCAGCGCGTCGGGCACAGGCAAAAGTCGGGTATTTCATGGCGGATCAATCAGTCACCTGTTGGCCTGCGCCGGTGTGGAAAGAGAACGGGCATCGTGGCCCCAACGAGAAGGGACTGGCGATTGGCGGCAAAATCCATGCGCGAAATAAGGCAACGGTCCGTACGCTGTTAAGTTGCTCTGAGAATTGACCCGCGAGCGGCAGTATGAACAGCAAACCATCGGGCGCTGGACATTTGTGGCGCTGGCCTTCCAGCCTGGTGAGACCTTCCAGTTCGACTGGAGCGAAGATTATGCGGTTTTGGGCGGCAAGCCGGTCAAGCTGCAGGTGGCCCATACCAAACTGCGTAAGCGCAAAACCATCCCCATCAACCCGCGTCAGGCGGCCTGCTCAATGAACTCGCTTTGGGTCATACGGCTAACCGTGACCACCATCATCTCGGCATCGGCTTGATGGCGCCCGATCAGGTCCATTACGGGCAAGCCGATGAAATCTACACGGCCCGGCAGACCATCCTCGATCAAGCGTCTGGTCGCGACGGACATCGACGCCCTGCAACTATTGATCGGAGCCCCCCTGCCCGATAGATTTGATGCCGGATACAGGTTGGACGCTCCGCCCGTAGCGCCCTTCACAGCGGGGTTGCCAAGCACACTGCTGATGCACCGTCCAGACATTCTGGAGGCCGAGCACCAGTTGATCGCCAGCAATGCCGACATCGGAGCCGCGCGTGCAGCCTTTTTCCCCCAAGTTACCCTTACGGGGTCCGGCGGAACGTTGAGCGCCGATGTCTCGAACCTGTTTGGCGCTGGCCAGGGAGTCTGGACATTCGCGCCCCACGTCAGCGTCCCGATTTTCTCAGGCGGGCGCCTCAAGGGCAATCTCGACTATGCTAAGGCAGAGAGGACCATCGCGCTGGCGAACTATGAGAAGGCTATCCAGAGCGCTTTCCGCGAAGTTGCGGATGGACTGGCGGCCCGTACCACCTTTGGCTGGCAACTTGATGCACAACGCACCCAGGTGAGCGAAGCCGTGGAATATCAGCGTTTAGCCGAACGTGGATATTCTACAGGAACCCAAAACTACATTGTGGCGCTCGATGCCCAGAGGTCAGTCTTTTCGTCAAAACAGCAAATACTTATCGATCAACTTTCTCAACAAACAAGCGGAATAAATCTGCTCAAGTCGCTTGGCGGCGGGTTGAACTGAAGGAATGGTGCCGGAGGAATGCGCAAGTCGGGAAGAGAATTGAGGCACTACCGCGTCAGTTGAAGCTGGCAACGTAGAGGCGTTGATTTCGCGAGCAGATGGGCATCCTTTGGGCACTGCTTGTCATTACGCCATACACCAAGTCGCCATATCACCCGTGTCAGCACGCGCGCGCGCCTCCTAACGCGCGCCACCATCAACGCAGTCGGGGGTAATCTCGGCAATGGATCGCGCGCCGGTCAGCGTCATGGCCACGCGCATTTCGCGCGCGAACAGGTCGAGCAGATTGCCCACGCCCTGTTGCCCCGCCGCGGCCAGCGCATAGATATAGGCCCGCCCCAGCAGCACACTATCTGCCCCCAGCGCCAGCATTCGCACCACATCCAGCCCGGACCTGATGCCGGAATCGACCAGAATGGCCAGATCGCCCTTCACCGCATCGGCAATGGCCGGCAAGACCCGCGCGGTGGAGAGCACCCCGTCCAACTGGCGCCCGCCATGATTGGAAACCACAATGCCATCGGCGCCAAACTGCACCGCGTCGCGCGCATCCTGCGGGTCCAGAATACCTTTGAGCACCATGGAGCCTTTCCAGGATTCGCGGATCCATTCCAGATCGCGCCACCCGATCGAGGGATCGAAATTGGCGCCCAGCCAGCCGACGTAATCCTCCAGACTGGTTTTCTGTTTGCGATAGGCCGTAACATTGCCCAGATCATGCGGGCGCCCCAGCAGGCCGACATCCCAGGCCCAGCGCGGATGCGTCACCGCCTGCACCATCCGGCGCAGCGCGGCATGGGGGCCGGACATGCCCGAATGCGCATCGCGATAGCGCGATCCGGGCACCGGCATATCCACCGTAAACACCAGCGTGCGCACCCCGGCGGCCCAAGCCCGATCCAGAGCGTCGCGCATAAAACCGCGATCCTTCAGCACATAGAGCTGAAACCAGATCGGGCGATCCACCTGCGCCTGCACTTCCTCGATCGGGCAGACCGAAACGGTGGAGAGTGTATAGGGCACGTTATGCGCGGCGGCGGCGCGCGCGGCCTGCACCTCGCCCCGGCGCGCATACATGCCCGTCAGGCCCACAGGGGCTAGGGCGATCGGCATACTCAGCGTTTCGCCAAACAGGGTGGTGGACAAATCCACCTCGCCCACCTCGCGCAGCACGCGCTGGCGCAGGGCCAGATCCTTCAGGTCCTCCACATTGCGGCGCATGGTGTGTTCGTCATTGGCCCCGCCGTCGATGTAATCGAACAGGAAACGGGGTAGGCGACGGCGCGCGGCTGCGCGGTAATCCAGCGGCGACGAGATGATCACGAGGCAAGCTCCTTTTCCTGCGCCAGATGCCGCAGCGTCCGCGAGGATCGGCGCTCGCGCGTGGCCTTGTTCTCGACGATGCGCAACTGGCTCTCGACAAATGTCAGATGATGATGGGCGACCGCGCGCGCGGCCTCGGGCTGGCCCGCGGTGATGGCATCCAGAATGGCGCGATGCTGCTGATCAAGCTGCTCCAGGATGCCGGGCAGGTGGAAAATACGCGACAGACTATCGGAAATGTTGAGTTCGAGCAGACCCATGAGGCCCGCCATCACCTGATGCAGCACGGGGTTTTGCGCCGCCTGCGCCACGGCCATGTGAAACGCCGCATCGGCGCGCGCCATGGCCAGCGAGGCATCCGGCCCGATGGCCGCCATGGCGTGATAGGCGGCACCCAGATGCGCCTTGTCCCGCGCGGTGGCGCGCAGCGCGGCGAAATGGGCGGTGTCGCCTTCGAGCGACTGGCGGATTTCCATAATGTCCTGCCAGTAATCCGCCTCGCCACGGGCCAGCGCGGTCAGCGGCAGCAGGGCCGCCGGGACCGGCTGATCCCCGGCAGGCTGCGCGACATAGGTGCCGCCGCCGCGCCGGCTGATGAGGCGGCCATGGCTGATCAATTGCTGGATGGCTTCGCGCAGGCTGTTGCGCGATACGCCGAAATCGGCGGCCATGGCGCGTTCGGAAGGCAGGCGATCCCCCGCCCGCAAGGCGCGCTGGGCGATCAGGGCCTCGATCCGTTCAGGTAGGGAAATTTTGCCGGTATCCTGCATGGCTGCGCCGTTCCGATAAAGTGGTAGTTCCAATTTTGCGACATTGACACAATTATCGGCATTTCAGGCGTAGAACAAGAAAATTGGTAAGGCCAATTGAGGAGGCTCAACCCGCACCGTCTACCAAGCGCATTCCGACGTCATCACGGCATCTGCTTGCTCACTTGCTGCCGGCATTCCCACAGGCGTAATCCTGAAAGGATGTGGCAACGACATCATCCAGAAACTGCGCGAAAGCCTCAACCCTTGGCAAATTAGCGCGGTTGACCGGGCGGACCAGCCACAGATCGCCCCGGATACAGGCATACCGGGTCAGGATGGGGATCAGCCTGCCAGACCGCAGGGCCTGAAACGCGGCATAGTCGGGGATCTGGGCCAGCCCCAGCCCTCCCAGCGCCGCCAGCACCACGGCTTCTCCATCGTTGAACACTGGCCCGGAGGGCAGCTCGCGATCCCATTCTTTGCCATCAAACGCCCATTTCTCCAGCAATCCGGTGGAGGGATAGCGGAAGCGGATGCAGGTATGGCCCGAAAGCTCCTCCAGACTGGCCGGTGCGCCATGGGCGGCGAGATAATCTGGCGACGCGCATAGCACAAACCGGTGCGGCGCCAGCTTTCGGGCGATCAGGCCGCTGTCTTCCAACCGTCCCGTGCGGATCGCCAGATCATAGCCGCCCTCCACCAGATCCACCTTGCGATCATCCAGCCCTATATCCAGCTCGATCCCCGGAAAATCCGCCACGAACCGCGCCAGTCCGGGCAAGATCACCATCCGCCCCAGCGTCGCGGGCAGGCTTGCCCTTACCCGGCCCACCGGGGCGGCACGCTGCGTGGCCAACATGCCTTCGATGTCCCGCAAATCATCCAGCAGGCGCGCGGCGCGGGCATACAATTGCTCGCCTTCAAAGGTCATCATCACCTGACGCGTGGTGCGCACCAGCAACCTGACCTCAACCTTACGCTCCAGCCGGGCAACAGCCTTGCCCACCGCCGAGGCCGATATGCCAAGCCGCCGGCTGGCCGCCGCGAAACCACCGGCCTCCACCGTGACGACAAAAGCCATCAAACCCGACAGGGATTCAATACCGGGCAGCGTCATGGACATCAGATCCTCCCTTCGGACCACCAATCAGACGCGGCCTATGGCCAGCCTGTCTGGCACATAAAGGACAATATGTCCCGACTGTCCGTCCCTGCAACGCTATTCTATCCGAATGCGTCGCGGCAGTACAAGGGAACCGGACATCAGCAGCCCACCCCATGCGCCGCGGTCCCTTGAAAGGTATGACCCGATGATGATCTCTCAACCGATCGGCGATGGCGATGCCTTGATGGAGGGTGATCCGCGAACAGGCGCCTCTGCCGATTTCCTTGATGCCATGCTGTTTGGACTGGCCCAAAGGGAAAAGGCCATCCCGTGCCGGTTTCTCTATGATGCGCAAGGCTCCGGCCTGTTCGACGAGATCTGCCTGCTGCCCGAATATTATCCGACGCGCACGGAAAAGCGCCTGCTGGCTACCCATGCTGTCGAAATTGGCGCCAGAGTCGGCCCCGGCGCACGCTTTATCGAACTGGGCGCGGGATCGGGGGGCAAGGCGGAATGGCTGCTCGATGCCCTGCCCTCGCCCGCGGGCTATGTCTGCATCGACATATCGCCAGTGCCCCTGGCCGCCACGGCCCAGGCTATCGCGCGCGCCTATCCCGCGCTGGAGGTGGCCTCCATCTGCGCCGATTATCTGGGCGCTTTCGATTTAGCGGAACAAAACGCTGGCCCCGATCTGTGCTTCTTTCCCGGATCGACCATCGGCAATTTCGAACGCGGGGATGCGCTGGGCTTTCTGGCGCAATGGCGTCAGCGTATGGGGCCGGATGGCATGATGCTGGTGGGCGTCGATCTGAAAAAAGACGTCGCCCTGCTCGAACGGGCCTATGACGATTCCCAAGGCGTCACCGCGCGCTTCAGCCTGAATGTGCTGGCGCGGGCCAATCGCGAACTGGGCGCGGACTTTGATCTCGCCCGCTTCCGCCATCGCGCCCGCTATATCGCCGATCCGGGCTATATCCGCATTGATCTGGTCAGTCTGGCCGACCAGATGGTGAGCATTGCGGGCCAATCCTTCGCCTTTGCCAAGGGGGAGGCGCTGCATATCGAGAATTCGCATAAATATGCGGTGGAGGAATTCGCCGCCATGGCCCACAAGGCTGGCTTCGCATCGGCAGGCGTCTGGACCGACCCGCAGCACCTGTTCAGCCTGCACCTTCTGCGCGCCGGGGACTGAGCCCATGCGCCCCACCATGCAGGCCGCCGTCATCCGGCACGCGGGCGGGCCGGAAGTGCTCCGGATCGAGACCTTGCCCGTGCCCGAACCGGCAGAGGGCGAAGTGCTGATCCGCGTCAAGGCGTTCGGACTGAACCGCTCGGAATTGTTCACCCGTCGCGGGCAATCGCCGGGCGTGCATTTCCCCCGCGTTCTGGGGATAGAGGCCACCGGCATCATGGAGGCCGCCCCCGGCGTCGAAGGCCTGCGGCCGGGCGACAAGGTTGCCAGCGTGATGGGCGGCATGGGGCGGGCCTTTGATGGCGGCTATGCCGAATTTACCGTGGTGCCCGCCCATCAGGTGCGGCGCATCGAGACAGAATTGCCATGGGCGGTGCTGGGCGCCTTGCCCGAAATGCTGCAAACCGCTTGGGGAGCGGTGTTTACCGCGCTGCAAGGCCGCGCGGGCGACAGGCTGTTGATCCGGGGCGGCACGACATCGGTGGGCCTTGCCGCGGCTCAGATCGCCGCGCAGCGCGGGCTGATCGTGGCCGCCACCACGCGGCAGTCTGATCGCCTGACCTTTCTGGCCCGCCATGGTGTCGCCCTGCCCCTGCTGGATACCGGCACCGTGGCCGATGACCTGCGCCAGCATTGGCCCAAGGGCGCGAACAAGGTGCTCGATCTGGTGGGCACGGGCACGCTGCTCGATTCCCTGCGCTGTGCGGGCAAGGGCGGCATCGTATGCCTGTGCGGCATGGTGGGCGATCAATGGACGCTGCCCGAATTTGAACCCATGGCCGCCATCCCCAGCGGCGTCTGCCTCACCACCTATTCAGGCGGCGTGGAGGACTTCATGGCCATGCCCTTTGAGGCGCTGGTCAAGGATGTGGAGCAAGGGCGGCTCGACATCCCCCTCGGCCCCACCTTCCCGCTGCGCGCCATTGCGGAGGCCCATGGCGTGATGGAACACAATCGGG
>Ga0302262_10000294_pt1 | contig 20615 bp, 19 predicted proteins | sample II_Fen_E3_4_FD_194557 | JGI IMG/M metagenome (GOLD analysis project Ga0302262, IMG submission 194557) | Peat permafrost microbial communities from Stordalen Mire near Abisko, Sweden - II_Fen_E3_4 | ecosystem: Environmental > Terrestrial > Soil > Wetlands > Permafrost | place: Sweden: Abisko...
CTGGTAACCTTTTCGGACGAGGCCCTGTGTATCGGCGCGATTCTCTATAAGATTTCGTCCGTTCTCATACACGTTATTAGCGCCGTGGGCCATCATGGGAACTCCCGCGAACAGGCATAGTGTACCGACGGAGCCGTAGCATATTCCGACACCTGTTGCGAATTGGAATGCTCCAGCAATCGCACCAACGCCCCTTTTGGTCACTTCCCATGATTGACTCAGTAAACTGTTCTGTTCGTTTTTTATATCTATCATCCCCTGTTCAGGGGTTTTGTTGCCTTGCGCTACATCATTGACAATGCTTCTCGCATAATAAGAAACCTCGCGGTTGAATTGAATGCGTAACGTGCCATCTTTAATGTGGCGAGCACTTAGTGTGCAGGCTTGATTCCCCAGGTTGCCAGCGGCTTTACTGACGGCCCAGTAATCGCAGTCATTTGGTTTGCAACGTTCATTTTGCGGACGCATTCGTTACTCCCCCCATGAACTGTATCCGCTGGTGCCAGCGAGATGATGAGTCCAGATAATGTCACGGTATCGAATGGCAAGATGTTCTTGAGGTTCGACATCATTCTGTAAAACGACATGGGGCATATCAAGCGTCAGATCAGAAATAACGCCACCTCTAATCTCGACGGTGTAAAACTTCTCCTGAATGCCAAACGAAGAAATTCGGTAGAAGCTAATTGCGCAGTTTATTTCTTCTCTGTTTGAAAGCGCTCGAGCGAGCAGAGGAGATGATTTGTCGATGTTTTTTGTAATAGTGATTGGGGCGTGTGTTGGCTTGTCAATATTTCCACTATTGGTCATGTTATGGCTGTAAGAAAGTATCATGATTTCGTCTGTATGCGCCGTTTGATACTTATTGCCAATAGACTCTTGCGTTGAGCAATTTTCCGAAATCAGCCCTTGAACCTTACCGGTGATGGTCATATAACCGTGGTTAGCCATATACATTACTCCCTTTATTTGGTCGTAATATCCTATTACGAAGGCTCCATGCGTTCTGTAGGGCGTTTCCGAAAATATGTTTTCGCCCATGACCCATCCCCCCGCTATATCCCCCTGAGCTCCAACGGCAGCACCACGCCCATCCTCTACATCGATGCCCATGCGCCCCTGCACCCGTTGCAAGCCTTTGCCGAGCAACGGGTGCGTTCTGTCGCCCAGGTGTTCGACAGCCTGTCGTTCAGCGGCGCCGCAAACCTTGAAGGCCGCGACCTGGCCCACATTGCGCAACTGGCGGCGCAAGCGCTGGAGGAGGGCTGTGAGCTGATGGCCCTGGTGCAGCAGCGGTTGGTGCAGCAGGACGTCTAGTAGCCCTGACTTTCTCTCGGGTCGGCATCGAGGATGGTCTTCCTTCGTGATGTCGGCCCCTTGTCCGACAGGTCGTTCAGGCAGGTCCTATTTTTCCATGGGGCCTTTGTACCGACTCTTGGTGCTTGTGCCTGATGTTGCCCGTAGGGGGTTGTATGGAATTGAAAAAAGTAAACGATGCGCTGATGCGCATTGCCCGGATGCAAGCAGAAGCTGCAAATCGCAACAGTAAAAGTGTCAGCCCGCCCATAGACGCCGCGCCTCCCAACGCTGAAAAAAATAAACCCTCTGAACCCGTTGCCTCGTTGCGCAGAAAGCCTAAAGGCGATCAGCAGGCGGGTTTCTTTGTGCCAACACGGTATGACATTGGCACCCGTGACAGTCGCCGGGTCATGGACGTGGCGCTGTTTCGCCTGTCGAAGAAAAACCTCAGAGCCAATTCCCGGATCACCTACGACCTGCCTGATGGGTACGTCACGGTGACGTCTGGCGCTTATGGCATGGCGTCCGTTTGGGACTATGACCTTGTGCTCATGGCTGTCTCTCATCTCAACGAGGCCATGAACCGGTTTCGCGAAGGTAAAGGCGAAAAGCCAGGCCCCAGCTTTCGACCGCATGTGGGGGAAGTTCTGAAGTTTTGCCAACGCGAGAATGGCGGCAAGCAAAAGGATTCGATAGTGGGAACACTGGAGCGTCTGGGCAGTACGTTTGTCAGCATCGAGCGCAAGAAGAAGATCGAGAACAGGCCGGTCACGATTAATGAAGGTGAAAACCTGATTGCGAAGTTTTCGACTACCACCAACGACGAAACAGGCAAGCTTGAGTTTATTGAAATCAAGCTTGCCGACTGGATGTATCGGGAGGTCACGGAAGGGAAAACGCCGGATGTTTTAACCGTTCATCCTGACTATTTTCTGATTGAGTCAGGCATTGGCCGTTTCCTCTATCGACTGGCCCGGCGCGCTGCCGGTCAGACCTGCGCTACCTGGAGTTTCCGAACGCTGTACGAGCGCAGCGGAAGCACTTCACAGTTCTTTGAGTTTTCAAGAATGCTCAGAGGGCTCATCAAGGCTAACCATCTTCCGGAGTATGAGCTGATTGAAACCAAGGGGAAGACGGGGCCGATGCTCAGCATGGTCCATCGATCAATGGGCGATGCAGTGCCCTCGGAGAGCGAAAACGAAGAGCAGGAAAGCGACGATTTAGCCTGACTGGCCAACCGCCGCTATGTGTAATGTACGGCTTTGCAGCCCTCTGAAGGGGCTAGCTGCTCAGATGAATGGATGCCGTACATCACACAGCTTGAAACATTGTCAAAGCCGTACATTACACATCGAGATCCGTACATTACACAGGCAACTCCGTACATTACACATCAGATTCCGTACATTACACATATGCCCGATCGCTACAGCCCTTGTGCCACAAGGGCTGTAGACGGTTATCCACAACCTAAATCTTATTAAAACCTTTTAAAACTTTAAAAAACCCGTTCGCGCTGCGTGCCAGCCGATGCACCGGACGGTTTTGAGTGCGCGGCAGACGGGTGCCAGCGGTGGTCTTGGATTGTTTCTTGTTGGACCGGCCGGGCGGCGCTCCGCTTCAGCCGCGAAGATATTGCAGGTGATGAACAGGTATCGGATGTACTGGCTTCTTCGCGGCTAAAGCCGCTCCTACATGCTGTTTTCCCCAATGAGCACCGCGCCGTCGGCCAGCAAACACAGAATCTCTGTAGGAGCGGCTTTAGCCGCGAAGAGGCCAGTACATCCGATACCTATTCATCGCCTGTAATACCGCCTTCGCGGCTGAAGCGGAGCGCCGCCCGGCCGCTCCTACAGGGGAACCCGGTCATGTCGAGAGCGCACCCTGTTCATGCTTGTTAGATATCTCTCACAGATGAACGAGGGTTCGTTCATCCAGAAGAACGAACCCGGCTGCGCAGAGCCCCGGTTTCATTGGGGCAAAAGGTTCTGCTATCGACGGACACACGGCGGTGGGGCGGATAAAGATCAAAGTCGCCTGGCCGGCGGCGGCCCCTCGTTGTTTCGAGCTGCGCAGGGTGTGGCTTTTATAAACAGAGGTAATAAATTCTCGCGTCTTACATGACTTTCAGAGGCGTCCTGTTTTATTTCGATAGCTTTGCAGCGAGGCTCTGCGCCCCTTTTAGCCATCAGGAAAAGGGATTCATGGGCATTCGTGGTTTCGTCAAAATTAACCAACTTGCCATATTTTTCCTCCTGGGTTAACGTCCGAGCGTTATGGAAAAAAGAACACCTCATTGCAAACTTTCCATAGTCAAAGCATTGATCGACGCGGGTAAGGTACGGACCACGCACGCTGCGCGAGCGGGGGCAGATGAGTTGGGGCTTGAGCTTGGCGATATGCTGGCGGTGGTGAGTGCGCTCACGCCAACTGACTTCTACAAGAGTATGAGCACTTACGCCGATCATACGATCTGGCAAGACGTGTACCGTCCGGTCACACGGGTAGGTGATGTGTACCTTAAGCTGACGATCATTGATGACGTACTGATCGTGTCCTTCAAGGAGTTATGAATATGAAATGCCCTGTTTGTGGCGCAGCGCAATTGATCCACGACACCCGCGACCTGCCTTATACCTACAAGGGTGAAACGACAGTCATCGCTGCGGTAACGGGCGATTTTTGCCCGGCCTGCGCCGAGTCTATCCTTGATGTCAGGGAGTCAGAGCGCGTGATGCGTGAAATGCGCGCTTTCTCAAAACAGGTCAATGCAGCGATTGTTGATCCGGACTTTATTGTCAGTGTGCGCAAGAAGCTCGCGCTCGACCAACGCGAAGCCGGCGAGATTTTTGGTGGTGGCGCCAATGCATTCTCACGGTATGAAAACGGCAAAACCAAGCCTTCATTGGCATTGGTAAAACTACTCAAGGTGCTTGATCGTCATCCTGAGTTGTTGAGTGAAATCCGAACCGCCTGACGACGCCTGCGCTATATCCCCCTGTGCCTCTGGACCCATTGCAGGCCTTTGCCGAGCAACGGGTGCGTTCTAATGCGCTCCCACGAGATTCTGTGTTTGCTGGCCGACGGCGCGGTGCTCATTGGCTGTAATAACGGATGTTTTTTTAATGAAATGGTTCCCCCGGCTCGACTCCTGTGGGAGCGGCCGGGCGGCGCTCCGCTTTAGCCGCGAAGGCGGTATTACAGGCGATAGAGATGTATCGGATGTACCGGCCCCTTCGCGGCTAAAGCCGCTCCCACAGAGATTGTGGGTTTGCTGGCCGGTGAAGCGGTGTCCATTGGGGAAAACAGCATTGGCTGCAATATCGGATGTTTTTGTAGGAGCGGCCGGGCGGCGCTCCGCTTTAGCCGCGAAGGCGGTATTACAGGCAATAGAGATGTATCAAATGCACCGGCCTCTTCGCGGCTAAAGCCGCTCCCACAAAAAATTAGCTAATTCAGTGAGTTAAAGCCCTCGATGAGTGATCGCCGGGGGCTTTTGTGCAGCGAGCGCGGCATGAAAACAGCGGACTCACGCAGGGAGCGCTTCCGGCGCTATGGGCATGTCGGGGTCGTCGTCTTCGGGCGAGGGTTGCGGGCTTTGAGTGTCGATGGCGGGCATCCGTTGCAGATCACCGCTGCCCAGGTCGTTTTCGTCTTCTGATGACACCAGTACACGGGCGTTGAAGCGCGCATAGCGCATGTTCTCTCGGGCATCGGCCCAGGCAACGCGGCAGGCCAATACGCCACCCAGGCGAATTATTTGCGGCAACTATCAGATGAATGCGAGGAGCCCGGTTTGACGGATGTCAGGGATATTCTTGTCGGGCGTGTAGCACCGTTAGTATCTCGATGTGATCTTTTACGTGATAGACCACTACGTAGTTCGGATGCACAACCATTTCCCGAGTACCGGCCAATCTGCCCTGTTTAAACCCATAGGGCATTGATGAGAGGCCTTCGGCGGCGGCGACAATCGTGCGGTATAGCGAGGCAGCGGCACAGGTATTGTGCTGCTCGATGTAGTCAATAATCTCGGCGAGTGCATCCAGGGCTTGAGGCTTCCACTTAACGAGCAGCACGCCGAGCCTTGCGCTTTTCTTCCAGCATTTGCTCGACCTTGGCCATGGCTTCGTCGTGAGGTATGCCGGGACGCGGGTCATCCAGTGAAGCCTGCACTTTGGCGCGGAACCACCGGTCATAGCTGTCGGCCTGCTCTTCGGTTTCGAATTCTGAAACGATAGGGGAGAGTGGCGTGCTCATAGAGACCTCCGAAAACATGGAGGTCAGTCTAATCGGTCCCTTGTCTGCTGTCGTTGCTATGAGGTCGGCCATGATGTTCTCCAGTGACGGGTGGACGCTTTAAAACACGTTTGGCTGCGACGACCCTTGTGGGTTCTGCTGTGGGTCTGCGCTCAGCTCAGCAATGACGCCGCCGCGTTCAGCACTCAGATGGATGGCATCCCTGACGATTTCCGTTGGCATTGAGTGGCCTTGCAACTAGGCAGTGACGTTAACGAATATTGCGATTGACCGATGTAGGCTAAATCTCAAAAGCCTGAGGGAGGTATCTTGGGTTAATACCGTCGGTTGATCAGGCTGTGTGCAATCGGGTCATTGCCGGTAAGCCATTAAGGCTCACGCGGCGACCAATGGAGAGACGGCAGGCTGTTCGCGGTGTTCGGCTTGCCACAAGTCATAGTTCATCTGTAGCGAGAGCCAGAAGCGTGCAGTGCTCAGGCCGGCCCGTTCCAGGCGTACAGCAAGGTCGGGGCTGATCGGTGCTCGACCATTGATCACCCTGGATAGCATTTCGCGGGAGAAATGAAGGCATCTGGCCATTTCGGCAATTTTGACGTTCAGTGCGGGCAGCATGTCTTGAAGCATGGCGCCGGGGTGTGGTGGGTTGTGCATAGCCATGGGCGACTCCTTTAGTGGTAGTCCAGGTAGTCAACGAGCTCTACGTCTGCCCCGACGAAACGGAAAATTACTCGCCAGTTTCCGTTAACGGTCATCGACCAGAAACCCGACAGCTGACCTCTGAGCGGGTGCAGACGATAACCGGGAAGGTCGAGCTCACCGGGTACGGCAGCAACATCCAACGCGCCGAGTATCAAACTGAGGCGTTTTGCGTGATCGGTACGGATGCCTTTTGTCGTGCCGGTTTCAAAGAACGCTTTTAAGCCCTTGTGCTGGAATGTCTTGATCATGTTGTAAGCGTGAACTGATTATTCACGGTTTTAAAAAAAGCACAAGTGAGCCGAGGGCAGGGACGTGTCGCGATGAAGGTCATTTCAGAAATTGCCCGGCTTCAGATTCAAAGAGAGCGACGGACACTAAATAAAAGTTATGGACAACTCTGTAGGGCAGATCGCAAAAGCCTGAGGGAGGCATCTTGGGTTAATACCGTCGGTTGATCAGGCGTCGCAGCAAGCTGCCGTAGGGCATTGCCGTCGGCATTCTTCACTGAAGCCATCGTGTTCTTGATGTGTGCGGATTCATTCGCGAAGACGGGGTGTCAGGGACAAAAAAGAGCGCGTGGTGGTAACTATATGTGTACAGATTCAGGGTCCGCTCTGTTTGCCCGCATTTTCGGCCGGAATCGGGCCGTTACTTTTTTACTTTTTACTTTTACCCCTTTTAGGTGCGCTGCAGGCCTTGTATTACGGGGCTTTCAGCCCGCATATGTGTACGGATTCAGGGTTGTATGTGTACGGATTCAGGGTAAATATGGAAAACGCTTTCGTGACCAGTACACATATCCGATGACCAACCCCCAAATTTACAAGAATTGAGCTGCGCTTCAGCAAAGACATGCTGCCTTACCTCGCCGAATTGAAAGAGCAGTTCACGGGCTACGCCCTGGCGGATGTGATCCGCATGACCAGTACCTATGCCATTCGCCTGTTCGAACTGCTGATCCAATATTCTGCCGTTGGCCAACGGGAAATTGCCGTCGAGGATTTGCGGCGCTGGTTTCGTCTTGAAGATACTTACCCGCTAATGAGTGAGTTGCGCCGGCGAGTGATCGAGCCCGCCGTCAGCCAGATCAACGAACATGGGCCACTTACTGTGAAATGGACGCCGAGGAAGTCCGGGCGAACGGTCACCCATTTCGTGTTCACCTTTGCCCCGAAGAAGGGAGCGGTCAAACAGAACGTCTCAGCCAAGGTGCTGACTGAATACGAACTGAGCAAGCTGGCCAGGCCGGGAGAGTCGTATGCGGATGCTTTGAAACGGTTGAAGGTGAGTATGAAACAGTAGCTTTTATTGCAGGGATGCGTTCGCCGATCTGTTTGCTCGGCCAGTTGAAATGCGTACTGCACACACCTGCCCCTTCGGCCAGCGTGTTTTTAATGTGAGCGCGAATTCATCGGATCGCGGCACCGTCGCGAAGAGGCCGGGGTATTCAATGCATTTTTATTGTCTGCACTATTATTTTTGCGGATACATCCGCTCCTCCATAGTTCGCAGGTCGCAGTATTCGCGGCCTGCAGCTTTTCGGCGTGTACTTGAGCAAACGCGCTGACTATTTGCATCGCCCGCTATTTATCACCTGCATGCAATACTGGCGATATAGCCTATCTGTTCATCCAACCTGCGCTGCGGGTGTCGCATGGCCCGAATGGGTTGCAGCCCGTGAACTGTCCTTTGGTGGCAGACAACTTACGTCTTCAGAAGGTTTCCCCATGACAGTTCCAACAGCCCCAACCGTTACCTCCATTAACCGGGTAGGCAACCCAGTCACCAACGGCGCTTCGGTGGTTTACACGGTCACGTTCAGCGAAGCGGTAACAGGCGTAGATGTGAGCGACTTCGTGCTGGCGGTGAGTTCTACAGCGTCGGGTAACGTTGCAAGTGTTATTCCCGTCGATGGGAGTGTCTACACCGTCACGGTTGACACTGTTAGCGGTGACGGTCCGTTGCGGCTGGACTTGAAAGGCTCGGGCACGGGGATTGTCAGCACCAGTAGCGCAAGCCCAATAGCGGGCGGCTTTATCGGCAATGCGTATACGATCGACCATACCGCGCCGACGGTCAGCAGCGTCTCGGTCCCGGCCAATGCCACCTATACAACAAACCAGTCGCTCGATTTCACGGTTAATTTCACTGAAGCGGTGACGGCCGATGTCAGTGGTGGCACACCGCGCCTGGCCATTACCCTGGATACCGGCGGCACGGTGTATGCCAATTACCTGTATGGCTCTGGCACTAGCGGTTTGACTTTCCGCTATACCGTTGTGACAGGTAACGCCGATAACGACGGTATTTCCATGGGCGCCACGCTGGATCTCAATGGCGCGACCATCAAGGACAGCGCTGGCAACAATGTGCTGCCGGCGCTTAACGCGGTGGGCCCTCTCAGTGGTTTGCTGGTGTCGGGGGTTGCGGTGCCGCCGGTGTTCGACTCGGCAGTGGTGACCGGCAACACTCTGGTGATGAGTTATGTCGAGGCCACGACCCTGGATGCAAGCCATCCTCCCACTTCGGGGGCCTTTGCCGTCACGGTCGGCGGCTTGTCCGTTGCGGTGACTGGCGTTGCGATCAATGCTGCGGCCAAGACCGCCACCCTGACATTGGCCACCGCCGTAAGCGCTGGCCAGGCCGTGACGGTCGCTTATACCGACCCTACGGCAGGCGATGACATCACTGCCTTGCAGAACGCTGCCGGCACTGATGCCGCCAGCCTGGCGCCAACGGCCGTGACCAATAACACGGCCTTGGCCGTTGCCAGTGTCGCGGTGCCTGCCAGCGCCAGTTATACGGCGGGGGATGCCCTCAACTTCACGGTCAATTTCACTGAAGCGGTGACGGCCAATGTCAGCGGTGGCACACCGCGCCTGGCCATTACCCTGGATACCGGCGGCACGGTGTATGCCAATTATGTGAGCGGTTCTGGCAGCAGTGCGCTGGTGTTCAGGTACACCGTTGCGGCCGGTAATGCCGATGCTGACGGCATCGTCGTTGCCAGCGCTCTGGACCTCAATGGCGCGACCCTCCAGGCTGCCACGGGCGCCAATGCGTTGCTGACGCTTAAGGCGGTGGGCAGTACCAGTGGTGTGCTGGTGGTGGCGCCGCCGGTGTTCAGTGCGGCGGCGGTCACAGGCAATAGCCTGGTGATCCGCTATGTCGAAGCCACGACTCTGGATGCGGTCAATAAGCCTGCCACCAGTGCGTTCGAGGTGAAGGTGGCTGGCGTGGTCGATACGGTCACGGCGGTCACGATTGATGCCGCGGCCAAGACCGCGACCCTGACCCTGGCCACTGCTGTGAGCGCTGGTCAGGCCGTGACGGTCGCTTATACCGACCCTACTGTCGGCAACGACGCCAATGCCCTGCAGAACGCTGCCGGCACCGATGCCGTCAGTTTCAGTGCGACGACCGTCAGCAATAACACCGCCGCGCCGGTGGTGGTGGCGCCTGCCGTCGGCGTGACCCTGACTGCGCCCGCGAGCGGTGGCGTGCTGCAAGGCACTGCCCAGGCGGATACCTTGATCGGCTCCGCTTCCAAAGACATTTTTTACCCCGCCGGCGGTACGGACAGTGTCGACGGTGGCAGTGGTATCGACACCGTGGTGCTGAGCGGAACACGGGCGCAGTACGGTATTAGCCATCAGGCGGACGGCACGTTTACCGTGCGCTCGCTCAGCGATGCAAACACCGTGGTGACCCTGAAGAATGTCGAGCGCCTGAGCTTCGACAATCAGACCGTGGCCCTGGACAGCACGCCCACCACTGGCCGCGTCGCTGAGCTTTATCACTTGGCCCTGGGGCGCAACCCGGAGGAAGGCGGGTTGGTCTTTTATGTCGGCGCCAGCAGCCAGGGTTTGAGTACGACGCAACTGGCGATGAACTTTGTCAGTAGCCTTGAGTTTGCCAGGACCCATGGCGCGATGGATAACACGAGCTTTGTTACCCAGTTGTATCAGAGCGCCTTCAACCGCGCGCCCGATGCCACAGGCTTTGCCTACTTCATGAACCAGTTGGCAGCCAACCCGGGCGCTAATGGGCAGGCGGCTGTTATTGCCAACTTCATCGACTCGCCGGAAATGGCCATCAAGTTGGCCGGTGTGGTGGATCAGGGGGTTGCTTTGCTGGCTGTTTAAGTGAGACCCGGCATGTCGCTCAGGGCCATCGGTTTTTGGCGGCGCAGCAGGGCGGTTGTTGGGTAGGGGATTAGTATTTGCGCTATACGCCCGACCAATACCCTCATCTACACGCCACACCGGCCGACACCCTGATAACCTCGGCCCTCGAACCACGCAGGACACCCCCACCATGGTTTCAACCGTTACTTCTTACACAGACACCCGCAATCGGGCTTCGACAGGGCAAGGCTACGATGGCGTGGTATTGGTGTCGGTGGGCGGTTATTACGGCACCGGGGTGTTGCTGTATGACGGCCAGGCGGTGCTGACGGCGGCGCATTTGTTTTCCCACGGCAGTTCGCTGACCACGGTGCAGTTCCAGACCACTGCCGGGACGGCGTCGCAGACCACCAGTAATGTCGCGGTGCTGAGCAGTTATGACGCGCTGAACAGCAATAACGATCTGGCGATTGTCTGGCTCAACGGCCATGCGCCGCTAACGGCCAATCGCTATGAGCTGTACCGCAGCAGCGATGAGCTCGGTCAGACCATGACCATGGTCGGCTATGGCGAGCCCGGTACCGGGACGGCGGGGGTGTCGACGACGTATACGGCGGCGCCGATTCGGCAGAAGGCCAGTAATACGTTCGATGCCGATGCGGCAGACCTCAAGACCCAGCTGGGCTCGATCATGAACTGGACGCCCAAGGCGGGTACGCAGTTGATTGCCGACTTCGACAACGGCAGCACCGCCCAGGATGCGCTGGGCCGTTTGATCGGCAAGACGGGGCTGGGCCTGGGCAGCAACGAGGGCATGATCACCCCCGGCGACAGCGGCGGCCCGGCCTTTCTCAATGGCAAGGTGGCGGGTATCGCCAGTTACATCACCAGCCTGAGCCAGGGCAGCGTGCGCCCGGATATCGACGCCACGGCCAATGACAGCAGCTATGGCGAGATTGGCGCGTGGCAGAGAGTCAGTGCGTATCAACAGACGCTGGACCAGGCGATCCGCGCCCATTACAGCAATGCGCCGACCACGCCTGCCGAGGTCAAGACCTCGGTGGTGGAAGGCAACAGCGGGGTGACGGATGCGTATTTCCTGCTGCAGTTCACCGGTATGCGCACTGATCCCAGTAAGGTATTGAGCGTCGACTACACCACCCGCGATGGCACGGCCACGGCGGGCCAGGATTACGTCGCGGTCCATGGCACGCTGAATATCTACCCGAACGAAAACCAGGCAGTCATTGCCGTGGAAATTATCGGCGACAAGGCCGTCGAGCCGAACGAGACGTTCTACCTGGACCTGACTAACCCGGTAGGCGGCAGCTTCGGTGCCGGCGTGGTGACCCTGACGGGCATGCGCACCATCGTTAATGATGATGGGACGGTGGCGTAGTCGCGAGCTTCATGTGGGAGCCGACTGGGTGGCGATCGAGTGCAATGCGCTCGCAACAGGCCGACGGCTTTAGTGATCGATCTGACGCCATCGCCACCCGCGGCGGCTCCCACGAAGAAATACTGTGGCTTACGCCAGATACCGCAACAATGTGCCCTTTCTAAAGCCGCCAGCGTTGAGGCCCACCAACATTTTGCCATCGGCTTGCCGGGTCATCTCGAAGGGCGTGGTGGTGTTGCCGCCCGTATGGGTTTCGATGCGGCCGTTACCGCTGTTGCCGAACGCCGTATCCGCAGTGCCGTCGGGCAGATAGCGGGCCAGGTAGAGGTAGCTGTCGAAGCTGGAAACCCTCGGCCATGAGCGCCCCGCGACCAACCATTTGCCGTCATCCAGAGCCTGCACATCCAGCCATTCCACGTTGTAGCGCTCATTGATCGGGGTGAAGAGCGGCTGGCCTCTGTTGAAGCGCCGGTCCAGCAGACCGTCGGCGCTCAGGCCGATCAGGACGCCCTGGTCTTCAACGTTTTCGAAGGGATGGCGGGCGATGCCGACCACGAGCAGCGCGCCGTCGGGCTGTCGGGCAATTGCTTGCAGGCTCAGGTGGCGGCCGTTGAGGGGCAGATCCTGAATGCCGTTGGCGCCAAAGGTCGGGTCCGGCCGGCCTTGCGCATTCAGGCGCGCCACCAAACCTCTGCAATAGGGGCTGGTGGCGTCGCTGATCTGCCCGACCACGAAGGTCGTCAGGTCGGGGCCGGTGATGCAGCGGGTGATATGCAGCGATGCGCCGTCCACGCTCAGGTCGAGCAGGCCATTGCCGTTGAAGCTGCTGTCAGGCCTGCCGTCGGCGGTCAGGCGATACAGCAGGCCACTGTTTTTCGGATTCGGCGTGGTGAGGTAGCTGACGCCGCTATGGCAACCCAGGATGCGCCCGTCGGGTAAGACGTGCAGGTCGCCGAACTCGGCCAGCAGGGCGTTGTAGCGGCCGACGGGCAGTTCCAGGCGCATCAGGCCCTGGTTGGCGAAGGTGGTGTCCGGCTCGCCGCTGTCCAGCAGGCGCAGGACGAAGGTCAACGGATCAGGACTGCTTGCCGCACCGGAATAGCCGAGGCTCTGCATCAGCAACTTGCCGTCGTCTTGCAGGATGAGCCGGGTCGGCATGATGGCCTTGAAGTTGATCGGGAAGGTGCCCCGGACAATGCCTTGCTCGCCGAAGCGGGTGTCGAGACTGGCGTCGTTGTGCAGGCGAATGACGAAGTACTCCACGGCGACGTCGGTGTTCTGGGCGAAGTAGCCGCAGACATACAACGAGCCATCGGGCGTCGGGGCCGCCGAGGAGAAGAACAGGTCCATGACCGGGGCCCAATTGAGGGCGCGCAGCAGGTCGACCCAGCCGGGGGCTTGGGGGTGTTGGCTGAAGTCGGGGTCGAGTTGGCCGGGGTAGCGTGTTGGATTTTCCATGATCCTGATCCTTCCTTGAAATGAGTGGGGAAGGTCAGGGTTAATCCTATGTGGGGCCGTATGCGCAATAAACATTGGGTTTAGAGCGGGGTGTTGAGGCGTGGCCCCCACAGGCAGGGCGCGAGCTTAGGCTTTTACCTGCTCACGCCAATACGCCAACAGCTGCTGCAAGGTGTCGTGCAGGTCCGTGGCCGGTTGCCAGCCGGTGGTGTCGCGCATGGCCTGGGTGCTGCCGGTGGCGGTGGGGATATCGGAAGGGCGCATGCGCTGCGGATCTTCGCTGACCTGGATGGCGGCGCTGCTCATGGCCAGCATCTCATCGAGGATGTCCTGGATTTTGCGCGGTTGGCCGGAACAGATGTTGAAGCAGCGCGGGTAGTCGCCCCCACGGCTGGATAGCTCGAGCAGTTTCACGTAGGCATCGCAGACGTCATTGACGTCGAGGAAGTCGCGGCTGGCTTGCAGGTTGCCGACCTTGAGCACCGGCTCTTGCTGGCCGGCTTCGATCAGGGCGATCTGGCGGGCAAAGGAGGCGGTGACGAAATCCGCCGACTGTTGCGCACCGATGTGGTTGAACGGCCGCACGATGACGCCGGGCTGGCCCTGGCGGAAGTATTCGTTGAACGCCGCTTCGGCCGCCAGTTTGCTCGCCGCATAGGGGTTGAGCGGTTGGCACGGGCTGCTCTCGGTCAGGGCAATGCCTTGCTTGAAGCTGGCGCCATAGACTTCCGAGGAACTGACGAACAGCACAAAGGCATCGGGCGCCTGGTTGCGCAAGGCTTGCAGCAGGTTGACGCTGCCGATGACGTTGGTCTGCCAGGTCAGCAACGGCTCTTTGAAGCTCAGCGGCACGTTGGTGATGGCGGCCAGGTGGACGACGTGGCTCGGTTGCACCTGGGCGATGGCCTGTTCCAGGGCGGCGGCATCGCGAATGTCACAGGTCACTGTCTGCTGGGCATGTTGCGGTTGCGCCGAGGTGGCGCCGGTGAGGGCTATGACGTGATGCCCGGCCTGGTGCAGGATCTTGCACAGGATCTGCCCAACGAAGCCGTTGGCGCCTGTAATGAGGATGCGGTGCATGGTCGGTTCCTTGATTGCCAATCGCTTCGCGGGCGAGTTTAACAGGCGGTCAGCGCGGGCTGACGGTGCGATAGATGTCCAGGGTCTCTTGGGCGCAACGTTTCCAGGAGAACGCCTTTGACCGCAAAAGTCCGGCATCTGCTACGCCCAGGCGCAATTGTTCGTTGCTGAGCAGGGCATCGAGGTGGACGGTCAGTTGTTCGGCGTTGCCACGCTCGACCAGCAGGGCACTGCCTGCGGTGAACTCGGACATCGAGGTTTCAGCCGTGCAGATCACCGGCACGGCGCATTGCATGGCTTCCAGCACCGGCAGGCCGAAGCCTTCGTACAGCGACGGGTAAGCGAAGACGGCGGCGCCGGCATAGAGCGTCGGCAGGTCGTTGCCCGAGACGAAGGATAGCTGGCGCAGGCCATGGCTGGTCTCCAGGGCTTTGATGCGGGCGTTGAGGCTGTGATTCTGCCAGCCCGGCGCACCGGCCAGGACCAACGGGTAAGCCTGGCGCAGTGGTGGCGACAGGTTGCACCAGGCATCAAGCAGGGTGTCGACACCCTTGCGTGGCTCCAGAGTGCCGACGAACAGCACGTAGTGCCCGTGTTGCAAACCGTAGCGCTCCAGGGTCGGGCGGGTCTGCTCGACGGTTTGCGGCCGGTAGGCGTCAGAGGCGCCGAGGTAGACCGTACGCACTTTGTCGGCGCTGACGTTGAAGTCACTGATCAGCTCGTCGCGGATCAGGTCCGAATCAGTGATCAGGAAATCGGCCCGGGCCAGGGTCTTGGGCAACTGGTCGCTGAGCCATTCCACGCGTTTTTGCGGGTGGAATTGCGGGTAATGAATGAACGACAGGTCATGAATGGTCGCCACGCTGGGGCCGGAGTGGGCCTTGAGCATGAAGTTAGGCTCGTGGTAGACGAAGTCCCGGCGTTGGTTGGCGCGCAGGCGTAGCTGGGCGTTGCGCAGTTTTTCGCGCATGCGGTAGGCGAAGCTCCAGCTGCGCAGCAGGGCACGCAGGCGCGACTGGGCGGGGGGCGCGGTGCCGTCATCGCGGGTGCGCACGTAATGACTGCTGGCAGCCACGCAATTGGCCAGGGCTTGCTCGGCGGTGAAGTATTTGGCGCCAATGAAGCACTCGATGGTCTCGATGTCTTCGCCTTGCAGCTGCTCGATCAGGTTGAAGGTGTAGTTGCCGATGCCGGTGAGCGGCGGGATAAGCGATTCGGTATTGAGCAGAAGCTTCATGAAGTCGGTCTTACCTGGCTGCGCCAGTCGGCGAGCAAATCTGGAATGGGGATGAACGGCGCCCTGCCGCGAGGCGGCGAGTTTACCAGTCTGTGGGGTTTACGCCTTAGCTATTGTGAGACGCCTCTATACGTGCTCGTTGCTAAATCCCGTCCCCTGTGTGAGCATCTGCGCAACTATTGGCATTGACCTGAAAAAAACCTTGTTTTCGGGGCTCATCAGGCAGCTAATAGCTTTTTTTGACGTCAAGAACGCGTATAGCGCCGTACTGACGGGCTCAACCCTAAATATATTTTCATTTGACGGTTGACGAGGCTGTGTGCGGGAATCATTGTGGCGTTTCAATATCATCCAATGTTCCATTGAGACGTAAAATGAAAAAAATCTTCGCCGCGGTAGGCCTCTCGCTGTTTGCTGTGCATGCTGTAGCTGCGACTATCAAGATTGAGAATCAGTCGTCTTGGGAGATTCACGAGGTTTACTTCGCTCCATCGAGCCAGGACGATTGGGGCGATGACCATTTAGGCAAGCAGGTTCTCAAGCCAGGGACTACTCTGACGCTGACGAACGTGACGCCGGGGAAATGGGACGTACGTCTGGTTGATGAAGACGAGGACGAGTGTATCGTCACCGGTCAGAAGATCGCCGAATCGGAAAAATTCGTGATCGATGACAAAGATTTGATCAGTTGCCAGAAGGCGACTGAAGAGTAAGTTCTGATCGTTGCCATTCTCCAGGGTGGTTATGATGGAAGCTGGGCACCGTGGGGCAGCCCCCCACGGTGCTTTTTTTTGCCTGTAGAAAAGTGATTGGCACTCGAAGCCGCCCGGCTGGCCCCTACCCGCTGTGCGCAAACGATGCCCTGGATGCGTTGACGGCCGTGTGTTTCGCAGAGTGCGTGATGTGAGGGCAGGCTGTTGATGGAGGCGCTTGCAAGCCTTACTGAAAAGGTTCCTCCTATAACGGACAACCCATTAGGAGCCATGATGACCAGCAGTTTGCTCTTCCCAGGTAGTTCGCTTCCTCACTCGGACCCCGTGCAATCACTTATTTCGTTTCTTGAGTTCGAGTCCGATCCTATGATCGTGCTCGACCCTGACTACAATATTCTCGCGGCCAATACGGCGTTTCAGCGCCTGTTCGGCAGTGCTCACAAGTCATTTATCGGCCATAAGTGCTATCAGGTCTCACACCATTACGAGGTGCCTTGTGATCTGGCCGGTGAACACTGCCCGATGAAAAGAGTGCAGGAATTACGCTGCCCGGATCGGGTCCTGCACATTCATCACACGCCGCGTGGCCCTGAGCATGTTGAGGTTGAGCTGCGTCCTATTTTCGACGCTGAGGGGCGGTTCACCGCCTATGTGGAGCGCCTTCGATTGGTTCGCAGCGCATCGGCACGGCCTAGCAATGAGGGGCTTGTTGGGTGTTCGTCTGCGTTCAATCTTGCTCTTTCGGAACTGCAACGTGTGGCGCCCTCCGTGTTGCCGGTACTGTTGCTTGGTGAGTCCGGTACAGGCAAGGAGCTGTTCTCCCGCGCGATTCATGAAAGCAGCGAACGAGCGAGTGGGCCATTTGTGGTCGTCGATTGCTCCGGGCTCGCAGAGACATTATTTGAGAGTGAGTTATTCGGCCATGAGAAGGGCGCTTTTACCGGCGCGACATCACGTAAGCCGGGTTTAGTCGAGACCGCTCAAGGCGGCACGTTGTTTCTCGATGAAATCGGTGATGTGCCGATGGGTATCCAGGTAAAGCTACTGCGCCTGATCGAATCGGGCACTTATCGCCGTGTTGGCAGCGTCGAAACGTTACATGCGAATTTCAGATTGATTGCCGCGACCCATAGGCCGTTAGAAAAAATGATGGAGCAGGGCGAGTTCCGTCGGGATCTTTACTACCGCATCAGCGCCTTCCCCATCCTGTTGCCACCTCTGCGCCATCGGATCGAAGATATTGGCGTGCTGGCCCATTCACTTCTTCAGCGCCTGAGTTCGGGAAGGCGCGGGCTGACCATTGAGGCGGACGCTCTGAGACATTTGCAGCAGTTCTCCTGGCCGGGCAATGTCCGTGAATTACGTAACGTCTTGGAGCGGGCAAGTCTGTTTGCCGATGACGGTGTTATCCGGGTCACTCATTTGCCGGCATTGCCAGCCGTGGCGTCTGTTCAAGCTTCTGTCCCGGCTCCGTTGGATAAGCACAGGCTTGTAGAGGTGCTGAGTACGTTCAAAGGGACCCGTATGGAACTGGCCAGGCACTTAGGCATTAGCGAGCGCACGTTATATCGAAAGTTGAAAGAACACGGCTTGGCCTACAATTAACTTGCCGCATTCGTGCGGCGATTGAAAACCGCCACGTGCGTCATCTTTGCAAGTGTTTCAGCCTTTACGCCCTCATCGCCCATGCCCCTCTGTGTTTCAAGTCATCCACGGGTTTGATCACTCAAACGACCAGATCCGATGGGCGTTTTTTTCATCAGCCCGCGACATAACGCAACTGATGCGGGATCACCCGATAACGACTGCCAGGCAGTGACAGGCTGGCAGTATGGCAGAGCATGTCTTGACCGAGTCACCCATTACGCCGCCATCATTTTTAAGTAACTTGTTGTTATAAAAGGAAAAAATAAAAGATCTTTGATCTGGCATGGGCTGTGCTATCGGCATAGACATGACTTATTCCGACAAACAATTACGGCGGCACCTACTGGCCGCTGTACTCATCAAGCTGGTGCTGCTGGCAGTGCTTTGGCGGCTGTTTATCCAAGGTTCGGGCGTCAGCGTCGACTCGAATATTCTCAGTAACAGGCTCGGTGTACCTACCTCGACCCAAGGGGCAAGCAAGTGATTTCAGAACATTTGGTGGATTTTTCACGGCTGCAGTTTGCTGCCACGGCGTTGTACCACTTTCTATTTGTACCGCTTACAGTAGGCATGGTGTGGCTGCTGGTCATTATGGAATGTGTTTATCTGATGACCGGCCAGGTCATCTGGAAGGACATGACTCGCTTCTGGGGAAAGTTATTCGGTATTAACTTTGCCTTGGGCGTGACAACGGGTATCACCATGGAGTTTCAATTCGGGACCAACTGGGCGTATTACTCGCATTATGTGGGCGACATCTTTGGTGCGCCACTGGCGATCGAGGGCATGATGGCCTTCTTTCTCGAGTCCACCATGATTGGTTTATTCTTCTTTGGTTGGGACCGTTTAAAAAAGGAACATCATTTTCTGGTCACGCTGTTGATGGCCATTGGTACAAACCTGTCTGCGCTGTGGATTTTGATTGCCAATGGATGGATGCAAAACCCAATAGGTTCTGAGTTCAGCTATATCACCATGCGCATGGAAATGGTCGACTTCTGGGCGGTGGTATTTAATCCAGTCGCCCAGGCCAAGTTTGTGCATACGGTCTCTGCCGGTTATGTCACCGGTTCGATGTTCGTGTTGTCAATTTCAAGTTGGTATTTACTCAGAAATCGTGATGTCGAGTTTGCCAAGCGTAGCTTTCGGGTTGCGGCAGCCTTCGGCCTGGCGTCAGTGCTGAGTGTCATCGTCCTGGGTGACGAGTCTGGTTACACGGTGGGCGAAGCGCAGCAGACCAAAATGGCGGCCATGGAGGCCATGTGGGAAACCAAGCCAGCACCCGCCGGCCTGACACTGGTAGCCAGTATTAATGAAGGCGAGTCGAAGAATAATTGGGAGATTGAAGTGCCCTGGCTGATGGGCCTGATTGGTACCCGATCAGTCGACAAGCAAATCATTGGTATTCATGAGATCAAGGAGAAAAACCGGGCTCGCATACTACGCGGCATAACTGCGGTCAATGCGCTGGAAACGCTACGTAAGCACCGCGATGATCCCGCGGCACTACAGACATTCGAAGAATATAAGGCAGACCTCGGTTTCGGCCTGCTGCTTAAAAAGTATGTTGAGGATGTCAGCCAGGCCACACCGGCCATTATTGACGAAGCCGTCAATGACACCGTGCCACGTGTGACCCCCATGTTTTGGGCATTTCGGATCATGGTAGCTCTGGGTTTCACAATGCTATCGCTGTTCGGGCTGGTGTTTTGGAGCACGCTGAAGTCAGCCTTTACCCAGCGGCGTTGGCTGTTGCGGTGGGCGCTTTTGATGTTGCCGGCGCCTTGGATCTCCTGCGAGCTCGGCTGGTTCGTCGCCGAATATGGCCGCCAGCCCTGGACTATTTATGGCGTGCTGCCAACCCACATGAGCGTGTCCACGCTCAGTGTCAATAATTTGTATGGCTCGTTAGCAGGCTTCATCCTTTTCTACACCGTATTGTTAGTGGTTGAGATGTTCTTAATGGTCAAGTTTGCACGTCAAGGTCCGGGCAGTCTCGGAACCGGCCGTTATACCTACGACGCTCATTTGAAGGAACTCCATCATGCTTGATTATTTCACCCTGAAAATTATTTGGTGGGGGCTGGTCGGCGTACTGCTAATCGGCTTTGCGATCATGGACGGCCACGATATGGGGGTTGGCACGTTGCTGCCGTTCATTGGCCGCAATGATCTGGAGCGGCGCGTTGTAATAAATACCGTCGGTCCGCATTGGGACGGGAATCAGGTGTGGTTTATTACTGCCGGTGGCGCCTTGTTCGCGGCTTGGCCTGTGGTTTATGCGACAGCCTTTAGTGGCTTCTACTGGGCAATGATTCTAGTGCTATGGGCGTTGTTCTTCCGCCCGGTGGGTTTCGATTATCGCAGCAAAATCCACAACCCGGCTTGGCGTAGTACCTGGGATTGGGGTCTTTTCGTAGGCGGAACAGTACCACCGCTGGTGTTCGGGATCGCATTTGGTAACTTGCTCCAGGGCGTGCCGTTCCAGTTCAACGATTATTTGGTCTCGACCTACACCGGTAGTTTCTGGCAGTTGCTGAATCCGTTTGCCTTACTGACGGGTATTGTCAGCAGCGCAATGATTACTTTACAGGGTGGCAGCTATCTGGCCCATCGCACTGAAGGTGTTATACAGTCCAGGGCTATCAAGGGGGCCGTCGGGGCTGCAGTCGTACTGATAGTTTCATTTGTCATCG
>Ga0302262_10000295_pt1 | contig 20570 bp, 30 predicted proteins | sample II_Fen_E3_4_FD_194557 | JGI IMG/M metagenome (GOLD analysis project Ga0302262, IMG submission 194557) | Peat permafrost microbial communities from Stordalen Mire near Abisko, Sweden - II_Fen_E3_4 | ecosystem: Environmental > Terrestrial > Soil > Wetlands > Permafrost | place: Sweden: Abisko...
TCATTTTCCGTTGGCCCCTCGAATCCGATAAATTTTACTAATTTATCGCCCCGATCCATTATTTTTTCGTACTTAATTTTAATCATTTTTACCGCTCCCCCTTTTTGTGATATAATTATGGTGCATAATGTTTTACTAGTCCGCACTGGTTACCGCCGGTGCGGATTTTTCTATGTCGATTCCGTGCGTTTTTAACGCCGAAATCATCCATTCTTTGACATCTGGCGTGCAATGGCCCATGGCATCTACCCATGTTGGCCAACGCCCCCTATCCTAAAAATAATATTAACCCGATAACATCGATCACCGCGAGACAAGCCAAGCCAATAATATCCCAATCTTTTGATTTTTTTCGTTTTGGTTGCCACCGTTGATGGTATGCGGCATTAACCCAATACGGTATGTAATAACTATTCACTCCACCCCGCCTCCTCGTCTATTTTATCAAATTGATTATCCATATTTCTAATAGTGTCGTATATCATATACACGCACATAAGTGCCCCGCATATGATATACGCATATATAATTACCATAATCACACCCGCCTTTTTATTTTTTCGAACATGCCGCCTGGATATGGCGGTACTTAGCATTTAGTTTTTGCGAACATGTCGCGGGGTACGGGCAGCAATCGACCACTAACTGGGCGGCTACCGAGTACATTTTACACGTGGCATTTTTGTCAATCAATCTGCCACATACCGCACAAGTAACTTTACCTGTCAAGGGTGCACCTCCTCTCGCGTTTCATTAGATATTAAGTCCCCAAGGGGAACTCCATACACCCTCGAAAAATCTTTCAATAACTTTAATCGTATGTTCATCTGTCGGTTATCGTTTTCTATCTCCGACAGATAATTTTGGCTAATCCCCAGCAATTCCGCGGCGCTTTGTTGGGAAAGCCCTGCGTTTACACGCAGAATTTTTAGATATTCACGCATCTAACCACCTCCTTTAGATTTCACAATATCACAAATGACGATATTAGTCAACCATGTTTTTTCTTTTTACTGGTAACGGCGTATTCGCCATTACCAAGGTCTTCAACCTCGGCATAACTTTTCGAGATTTTTACTAACTGCGGCAGATCTTCTTCCGCGACAAACAGTGTGATGGTTAGGTCCTCATTTCCCATTATGCCAAATTTCATGGCTTTTTTCTCTAGCTGTCTATCTATTTCTCTTTTTAAATCCAACATTTTTAACATCTCCTTTTTGATTTATCTTACAACTTATTATATCACTAATAGTGATACTTTGTCAATACTAATTGGGCAATCAGTTTAACTTCTATCCATAAAAAATATCTAGGTTTTGTCCCCGAAATCGACTTCGGTGACAAAAAAAAAAGACCGCCCCCGGTGCGCATCATCGAGAGGCGTGGGCGGTACTGTCGAATATATTATATCACATTTTACCTTTACTAGCATATAATATAATATCCGTTTTAGCGGATTCGCTGAAAGTAATATCGAAACCACTTTCCTTACATCTTCCCCGACGTAATCCGCTAATAACCGGACTTCCGGCCTGCGTAAATGTTACCCATAAATGCGTGGATTCGGGGATACCTTTGTAGCATTTCGCGAAATGTTGTGCATTAGGATCTAACCGGACTACGCACCCTTGGCGATTTTTTTTACACACCCCGATATTATCGAGGTATGAGGTCAAGCGGTTTACCGCGACCACTACTTCTTCTTCCGTCAAGGTACGTTCTCGTGCGCGCCCTTGTTCCGATTTTAACCAAATCCCCAATTTTACGCCATTTGTTTCATATTTCCCGAGTACTAATTTAAATGATAATTTTTCCATTTTTGAACAACTCCTTTTGTTTGTTTGTTTGTTTGTTTGTTTGATTTATCTTATGCCTTATTATATCACGAATAGTGATATTTTGTCAATGCTATTAGTGATACAATTACCAATTTTCGGGCATAAAAAATAAGGGCGGTTTTATCCGCCCATCATAAAAATATGTTATCACCACTCTTTGACGGTGTATAGTACCGTACCACCTTGTACGCCGCGCCCATCGGTCAATACTGCCACCTCTACCCGGCCCGCTTGATAGGCTATTGTCGGATATGCCTTGCTATCCGCTACCGTTACCCCGGCTTTTAATTTGTGGTTATTACGCAGATTTATCTTATATACGTCTACTTTTTGTTTGTCCGTATCCGCTGTTACTACCGTGCGATCTGTTTTTTCAACGGCCGCCATGGGCAACGCGGGATCGTTATTATTTATCGCTTTTGTGGTATCCGTAGCCGCCTGTTGCACGTTTGGGGAGGTTATGTAGTATGTCGCGCGGCGGGAAGTACCGCCCTGTTGCGCAGCGACAATTTTCGTTGCGATTTCCCCCGCCTCTTGTGCGGATACCCCCAATTTAGGTTTTAGCGCCGCGGGGTCCGTAGTATCCTCGTACTGCATCGTAGTGGCCGCCCCTTGCTGCGTTTTTACACTCGACCAATATAAGTACCCTACCGCTGCTACTATAACGACAACGGTCGCGCAGATAATCCATATCTTATTTTGCTTTATCCAATCCATTTATATACCTCCTATCCGATATCGGTTTTGCTAAGTGCGTATATAAAAAAGGCGGTCGTTGCGGCGATGAGAATAAAGGCACAACCCCACACTATTACAAATTCTTTAAAGATAGTGCCCCCCGCAATCCCGATCATTGATACCCCCAGGATAATTGTAAAAGCATTATCTTTTATCTTTGTTAAAAAATCCATTTATATACCTCCTACTCGCCGTACTGACTTAAATCTAAATTTGCTACATAATCATATGTAGTAATCGCTCTGTTTTGGTAACTCTCCGCGTAATTGTCACAACCCGCCGCATGAGCGTACTCATTATAAAACACATCGCGCAACACGGATAAATCACGCAAGTCAAACCCGCGATTTTCGCGATTTTGCGTAAATACGTGTACTGTACTCTCACTCGTCGGGCACCACATTGCGCAGTACATCAACCCACGACTTGTATCTAACGTCGAGACGGTCTGCATCAAATCCACATAGCGCAGGCAATCTTCCGCTAATTTTTCTCGTTGCGCGGCGACACCCGCATCGCTGGCCAGGAGATCAGATAATCCATCTAGGGCATTACAATTGTCTAATTCGCTGTATCTACGGCCCGCGTAGGCGTCGCCCCCAGGTATCCGGCTAAGCAGATCATCCCCTCTCGGACCCTCCCATTGACTACATCCCAAAGATGGATAATCGCCATTTGTACTACAACTAACCGCATCATATCCGCCCTCTACGTGTGTATTAATAAGCCCTAAGGCTATCTCGTGCGCCAGTTGATCTCGTGTCATGTGTATGCCCCCTATTTTTTACTCGCGTACGGATTTACACCCGCGTCGCTATTTTTGCAGCTGTCCATAATATACTTTACCGACGCCAAAAATCCCGCACCGCTAAGCGTGGTAAATCCGTCCCAACAACTTTTCAAATCGAATCTCATACCATACAGGGCGTTGGCAAAGTAGCCAATCGCCCAAAACAAAAATAATAATAAAAACGCCCCCGCGATAATGTCTAACATGTGCCTTTTTATGCGGTCAATCAAGGTATCCTCTCCTCTCGTTTTTTGGCGTTAGATTGGATCACCTCCTCCCCCTAAAGTCCACAATTTTTTCTAGGCTGTTTATGCGCACATCGATACCGTCAACGCGTCGGGAAAAATCGTCGAGCCGGTGGTGCTCACTTTTTAGTGAGTTTTGTTGCTCCGCCAATTGGCGATCGACACTGCGCCACTCTTTTGTCGTTTGCTGTGCTAGACCGTCCACGGTCGATTGCAATTTTATCATGGGTTTTACATATACCTCTTCCGCGAAGTATTTAAGCACTGCCGCCATTACCGCCGCGAGAGATAGTAGTAGCCCTAAAACCTCCATAAATTCAGCGAATCCCATCGGACGCCTCCTTTCTTAAAACCCCAATGTACGGTGGTTTTTCTTTATCGCATTTTCGAAATCGTGCTTTTGGTCATCTGATAATTCGACGCCCGCGTCTTTGAGTGGTTGGTATACGTCTTGCTGCGCATTTTCGTATTTTATCGTGATGTTGGTGCGACGGTTGGTTACGCCCCATGTATATGACCCTGCGCACAACAGACTTATCAAAATAGCTAAAATAGGTATGGCCATTAAAAAATATTTGAAATTTTGCACCATACCATCACCCCTTTATCTGATTTTCAGCGTCCTCGATATCATGGTATTCTTTTTGCGTTACACATTCGCAATTGGGGTTAGGGCAAATATAGGTACCATTTTCTTGTGCGGTCATTGTTGTACCACACATCGGACATCGTCTAGTAATCACAATCTTAGCCATTTAACGCCACCTCCTGTTCTGTTTTTAATTGCGCGGCAAGATTTTTAAAATCATCGGCTATGCCCGCAACATTTGTGGCGTGCTGTTCCGTGGTTAACACGCCATTTATTAGGCTCATGTCCGCGCCAAACGATTCAATGTTTAAATACCGGTATTGTTTTTTGTAATCGTCATTAATAGCACTTACCGTTGCATCTACATCAATTGCAAGCTTGCCATCAACGCATTTATACACTGTGTACCCCGATGGTGGAGTTACCCAAGTGCCGTCTTCTTTGGCTACCTGTGTGCCATCTGTTTGGGCAGTTGCCATTAATACCTCGTTAGTGCCCGGAGTGTATGTGGTTGTTGACGGGACAGTTGTTGGTGAACTCGATGCTACATAGCAGTATATTGCGTATGTAATGACCGGCTCTACTATCTCTACCTCGGATCTTGTTATCCCAAACATTGATAAATCGGCATCAGTTACGTTGTCTCCCCACGACACATGAGGGAATAACGCACGTACCGCGTAAAAATCGGTGTAAATAACATTATTATATGTATATTGTGTCTGTGTCATCACGTCCTCCTTAATATAGCGTTTAGGTTGCTTGTAAGTGGAGCAAAATAGGTTGTGTTGGCATCAGCAGTTAAAGGGCCGGTGTTGGCAAGTTCCGCATCGGTACGCGCAATATTCGATATGCGAATATTTGAGGCCATAAAATTAGAAGCCCCTGCTTGATTCCCACCAAAAATACAATTATTAAGTACTGTAAATGTATCAGTAATAGTAGTCTTTTGTTGTAATGCCCCGTTTACATACCATGCAAACGTATTGGCGTTAGATATGGTTATGGTTATTGCTATTCTATAGGTTTGTCCTACTATTGGCGCATCGTGTGAAATAGAGGATGCGCTCCAACCACTATTAGTTGACCCCTTAATGTATAGTACAAACTTACCCGAAGCGATATATGTACCAAACACAAAACTATTGGACGTATAATAGTTGCCTACGCTCAAAATATTATTATTATTCGTCGGGGATTTTAAAATAGAGCAATCAAACTCAAATGTACATGCATTGAGATCTACTGCATTTGTGGGTACAGTTAGTGATTCTACCCCCCGAACACCAGTAATAAAAGATGTAGGATATGGATTTAATTCCGTTTGAATGAACTCCATATAATATGCGGAAAGGTGAATACACCCGATACCAACATTTATATAAGCCAATGTTGGGTATGCCCCCGTCGTTATTTGCTTATAAAAATAACCGTTATTTAAAGTAGCAGTAATACTTAATTGGCTAAATACTAGATTGTTACTGCTGTCGTATCCCTGCCAATATATTCCTATGTCAGTCGCGTTCGTGTACCCTCTAATAGTCACCACAGTGTTCTGTGTTACTGCTACTTTCCAGCCCGGAATTTTACTGTTTAAAGGTTGTCCGGATGCAGTTATTCTATTCCCCAAAATACTGTAATATGATGCTAAATTCGTATCTAAAATACCACCCGCATAAGTTAATGCATTAGCTAAATTTGCATAGTTAGTTACTCCTGCTTCAATTTTCAACCCCATATTATACCAAGTGGCAAATAAAACGTCGCATTGCGCTTTTGTCGGTTCATTTCCTGCTCCATATTGGGCAGTTAAATCAATAGTAATTAAATTTTTTATCCTACATTCAGTCCAATCCGCGGTCCGACTATCCTGTGTCTTACTATACAGGGCGGTCGCATTGACTGATATTGTAGCTAGCGCAGAAAGATACTTGTAGGTATTATCATTAGTTGGATGGTGTACTACTTGCTGTACTGTCCCGTCATTTAAAAAACACATAAAATTATTAGCATTATCCGTTTTAAAATAGCAAGAAGCATATAATTTATGCCCTTTAACTGATGCGGCAGAGGACATAGTAATATATGATAATCCGCCATATATTGCGGTTGCCATAGATATACCCTCACCATTACTTGCCGCTACAGTTGAGCCCGTATTAGTCCAACCGGTCAACCCGGCATGAAAATCACCATTACTTACGATATTGGGAACCCCTGTCATGCTCTCAAATCTTGGTACCCCTACTGCTACCGAGGTACCATCACTTTTATACGCTATACTTGCCCGCGTGAATTTTGCTTGGATATATCTAATTAGTGCTCTGCACCCCATACGTCTACCTATCATGCTATATCACCACCATTTACACTGCCAATCCACGTGGTTCCGTTATTGGTAGTAATAAAAGTAAGCATATCTAGAGCGGATAGAGTAGGCGCGCTACCGCTATCCCATTTGACGTTTGTCGGCCACGCTATCGTATAACTACTAGCCCCCGTGAGTATTAGCGTTAGTACTCTCGCGGTTGACGTTGTCGCTCCCGCCGTAAATGTAAAGGTTAGCGATGCTCCAACGGTTGCCGTTACGATACTGCCTAGCGCACAATTTATCGTAGTGTTAGCTAATATTGTACCTAAAGCTTGCACGTTTTCGGTAAAATTACCGACAAATGTCGTAGGTTGTGTAAATCCTGTCACATGGCCAAGCGCGGTTACGGTCAAACCGTTATACGTACCTGCCGCTATACCGCTAGTGCCGTGGGCAATAGTTTTGTTGTTATTTACGTCAGTGGTTACGGTGATGGGTGATGTGCCGGTTATTGTGGGGTTATCCTCCCACGTCGTTACTACCCAATTGCTACCGCCGGTGTACAATTCGACAATCACGCCCGGTGGCAATGACAAACTTGTTGTTGCACTGCCGTGTGGACCCAAAAAGGAACCTGCAGGTGTCGCAAGCGTTATAGCCACACTATTTGCATTACGGACAACAAATGTACCGCCGTTGGCTGTTGCAGGTGTCGGCATAGTTACCGTATATGTTGCAGTACCCGTACAGTTGACGTAAGAGGGCATTTGCGATACCAACAGCGTAGTGTTAGCGGTAACATACAGTACCGGCAATAGGTCACCTGCGCTTTTGGTTGTCCATACCACGGTGCCATCGGTGGTATCCGCATTTACGGCGCCCCATGTAGCGATGTCGCTTGGGCTTGTGGTTCCACCTGTTTTGCACCAAAGGACAAACCCTTTGGCAAGATTTAATGCACCGTACACAATCTCACCTGGCGTGTAAGGGGTGCCTTTTTGTCTATACATTTTGGCGATATCCGCCGATTGTACCGCGCTTAGGTTAGCTTGGCTCGCCGAGCCTGCGGCATCGGTAGCACTTTCGCCTGCATTAGTAGCATAGGTTTGTGCGTTACCCTCGGCGGTAAGTACAATTTCTTTTGCCGCTAAGGTATCCTCTTTAGCAGTGACGGCAATATCTCGTGCCGATTCTGTCGCCGTTTTAGCTGTCTGTGCATCTGTCTTAGCGGTAACCGCGTCGTTTTTTGCCGATATCGTAGTATCTCGTGCTGCTTCCGCATCTGTTTTCGCTTGCACCGCATCGGCGGCCGCACTCGTCGCAGTACCCGACGCGCCAACGGATAAGTTTTTAGCCGCGATACTTTCCTGCGCGGCATTTACCGACGCGTTGGCCGAACTCGTTGCAGTACCCGTCAAGTCCGTGATGATCGCCACCTGCTGGGATACATAATTTGCGTTTTCGATTGTGATATCCCGCGCGGCCAACGTTTTTTCTTTCGCTTCTTGCGCTAAAATACCGGTGGTATCAATGTACATATTAATTATTTGCCCCGCCGTCAGTGTTAAGGTTAGGTTGTTGGCCACTGTGATACCCCCTTTTCCATGCAAATATCAAGTGTTGGCCGGCTAGCAGTGGAATTCTCTACCCCGTCTACATCGACATATCTATAGCGTATATCGGTATGTATGCCCGCAAGTGACCAATCTATTGTAGGCCCCACCGATCGCAAAATATATGTCCCCGGAGTATCGACGGATTCGGTGATTGTACACTCACTAATTACACGGTTATAGCGGTCTAAAATCTGTGAAATTAATTTATCCGCTACGCCGGTAACCGGTTCCTTTGTAGTGTCATCGACCATTGTAAAAGTACCGCCCCAGGTATCCCCCTGTTTCACATAAGCGGTTAGCGGCTCATCGGTATATGGGTTATCCATATTTTTACACCCCCAATTCTTTTATAAGTATCGCCCCATCAGCGCCTGCGGTAGATGTTCCGCTCCCACCACCACCGCTACCGCCAATTGCTTGGATAGTTCCGCTATCGACAATGGTTCTGGCGACGACCACAACACCACCACCACCACCACCGCCACCACCACCGTGTGCGGAAAGATTGGTACTAGACGCCCCTGCGAGACCATTAGCATATATCCCTCCGCCGGATAGCACCTTTACTTCGGTAGCGATCAATAATATCGTCCCACCACCGGTCCCCCCCGTGCCCGAGGTCCCTGAGTATCCTAAACGTCTGCCTCCTGATCCACCACCAGCCCCTAGATGAGGCCCCGCCTCGTATGCGGATAGATGTAATCTCCCCGCGGTACATGTAACGTGATTAGGGACATATTCACAACTTCCACCTTGTCCTGATCCGCCGCTTCCACTCGCTCCGGCGCCACCGTTTCCGCCATTCCCCCCACGGTATCCCGTTCCTCCCGGACGGCCATCTTGCTCCGTTTCTCCACTAGGGACCGCCCCGCCGCTTGCGCCATGTCCTGTGGCGGTGAGTGATCCAGCAATTACCGCACTGCCCGCGCATTTTATGTGCGTAAAGGAGGCGACTATTTCCACACCTGCGGGAATATTGATGCTTTTAAATTGATACAATCCATCAAGTGTTGTATTACTTGCCGGCGCAAAATCGCCATCGGAGCCGTCCCCCCGATCGAGCCACCATCCGGGGTATTGGTTTGACGTAACACTTGCCAAAGTACCGATCCCCTGATACGCGGCCACCACAATTTTCCCCGCATCGGCGGAACTAAATTGTATCAACCCCGTATTCCACGCGCTATCATTATCTGCACTTGTCGAATAGTCCGGCCGAAATTCCCCTGCCGCGGGTGTCGCTGCTACCTCACTCGCGACGACACCCGCGATGGTCATACTAAGCGTCGACGGGGTACTCTTGTCGGGTACCTCATTTAGTCTAATCACATATGGCGAATTGCTAGGTATTATGTGTGTCTCCCCCGATATCCCTATCGCCTGCAGGTCATCGTTAAAAGGGTCATATCTGAAATCTTTTGGCATGTCTATTTACCTCCTAGTTGTTAGACGTTAGCAATTCCGCATTTTTGGCGGTGCGTTCCAACCCCGCTAGGTATTGATCAATCGTGGTTGGTTGTTCCCCAACCTCGACGTCAGTAAGTTCAATACCTTTGTCACGGGAGATATTATATTTTAATTTTGTGATGGGGTAGGTTTGCATCTCACCCGTTATTGGGTATATGGCCACACGTCCGTCAGTAGATAATTTACGTACAAAAAAAGACCCGTCTGCTTTAGGATATTCCAGCGTTATGTTTTTTAACTTTGCGCTGCGGATTGGGTCTTTATAGGTATTTATTTGGTTTTTGCCCCAGTATTCTGCGTCGGTGGTCGCGCAATACGTGGGCAAAGTATACGTGCCTTCTTGCACGCCATACAATTCCTGGCTCGGCTTATCCTCCACCGTAGCAAGCCATGTGGTGTCGGTACTCGAATCCGTATTTCCCTTTATTTTTGCCCAATTTACTATTTTTTCTACGTCCCAAGATGGGACGTAGCTACCGATATGCTTGCCCACCCAAAATCGACCCTGTTCATTTATCGCATCGACCCTTGGTTTAAAATATAAACTCCGCCGGGTATCTACGCCATACACATAATCGATCGCAAAATCTGATAGCTTTGACAACGCTTCTTTTACGGTTATGCCGTCAAAGGTAATAGTACTAATTATATATCCGGTATTAATAATCTTGTCGCTATTATACACCAGACCTATTTTTGCTTCCGCCTGCTTAGCAAGATCACGCACAATCGACGCAACCTCTTGATTAGCGTATGTCCCCCAAACGTAAATTTTTTCGAGAAGATTATAGTACCCGTACCCCGTAAAACTAAATGACGTATCTGTCGTGCCCTCGATTGGCCGCGTCAATACATATCCAGAGTACCAAGGGCGACTATCGTTAAATAAAAATACATCAATCCGCTGTTTGTAGCTTAGCTGTGCTAATGTTGGCAGTTTATTAAAAACGAGCGTAAACGCCCCGCAGCCGGTCTCGGATAACTCAAAAGCCAAACTCGTAATGCTGTTATCTTCCGCACCATTACCAAAAACAGCGGTTTTTGTACCGTCTTTATTGTATGCGATTACACTATACACGTCGGGTAGGTAATTTACGACATCATCTACCGGTTCTGGCGTGCTAGCGACGGTAGGGGCAGCGTAAATATATCTGCCCCATATATTTCTTCCGAACATCATATTCACACAAACCACCGCCCCGTATATGATATGTCTACGCGACCCGCCGCACACGATACCTTATATGTATTGCTGCCCGGTAGCGCGTGTAAAAATAATCCGCTAAGGGTGTTGATACTGTTGTTCGCGTCCCGGTATACGGTACCTTTTTTAGCATCTACCACCGCTACCGCAGGCGTGGCCAATACTGTATCCGCTAGTGTAAAACTTTGACCCGATTCCACATGTCCGATAATAATTTCGGGCATACTCACCAATGGCGTAAAAGTAAATACCAGTGGCACGTCGATGCTAGAGGGATTGGTAAAGGTAACCGGAGTTTCGATTTGAGCCACCTCATATTCGTTTGATATCGTTGTTGGCGATGTCGCATACCGAAAAGGGTCTGCAAGTAGTAATGATACCTCGATATCAAGCCACCTAAATTTATACCCGTCGTTATTAGTGCCTTTTATTTTTGAGCACGCGGCTACGTGATACACACGATCGGCGCGCCCTACATACAAATCAAACTCACCGGTCAGCCAATAATACGCCTCGTTCATAGCGGTATTAAACGTCTCCTCGGTGTCTCCCTGGACATCAAATTTTAAGACTATTGTTCGCCCGCTTACTTTTCCATCGCCGGTTAAATCCGATCCATGCACAAACGCCTTATCCGTCAATTTTGCACCGAATTCAATTGATCCGTAATCTGTTAGCCCCCAACCGATGGCTAGGGTATGCGACACCCCTGCCTTTACTACTCGTATATCGTCCGACATATCACACCCCCCGCAATCCGGTCAACACCGCGGTGTTAACGCCATTATATAATTCGTCTAGGTCCGACCCATTATTTATATCACCATAATTAGTAAATATTGTGCTTATTTTTGCCCCCGTACCCGCGTTTTCGGTAGCAGATTTCGCCGAGCCGCCGTCCATTAATTTTGCAAAAAGACCTTTTTCAAGCGGGACTACTGCTTCTTTGTATCTTCCCTCGCCAATAAGCGCCAATGTTGGGCCGGTGGTAACACCACCCGTAGCAAGTCCAGGAACCGTAGCTAACCCCTCCGCTACTGATGTGGTAGCAATAATAGCCGCAGTCGCGGGGACGCCATTGGCTCCCCATGACGCAAGAGATACCATAGCCGCCGCTTTAGCCCAGGCCTTAGCTGTTATCGCCGCCGCCGCGACACTCGCCGCCGTTTGCGCGGCCATAGTTGACTTACCAAAAATTGACATCATCAATTGTCCCGCTATCCATTTAGCGACCCAGTCAGCAATCGTTTTTAATAATGTTTTTCCTAACGACTTGACCGCGTCGCCAATGCTCGTAGTACCCGTTAGTATATCCGATATCGCGGTTTGTACACCTGTAAATCCACTCGAATACAAATCCGATATGAGTTGCGCGGTTGTCTCGTTCGCGGCGAGCATGACCGCTTGCCAAGTGTCCATCATGTCTTTTTGAGCATCGTAATTGTTTTGCCGCTCCGCATTTTCGTCGGTTAGCGCCTGTTGCAGCATAGCCATGCTGTTCGCGGTGTATGCGGCGTCGATATCCTGCTGTATGTCTTTGCAAGTCTGATAGTTATTCAAGTCCTCCTGATTTTTTTGTTGTACGTATTTACTCCTATCGTCTGCTATCTGCTTAGTAAAATCTAATGTCCCTTGTGCGGTCGTTGTATACTTAATGCCCACCGCATCGAGGGCAGCAATGATATTCGCCTTTTGGGTATTGGTACCTTCTTCGTAATTTTGCATGATCTTTTGATAATCCGATTCCACCGTTTTAATTTTGCTTAATGTGTCAAAGGCGGCGCTTGTTTCTTCTTTCGCCGACCCCGTCAGCGCCCCCAGCGTTAATTCTTTTTGAGTAGCTTCCCAAGTGTTCGCTATCTGATTAAATGCATCTATCTTATCCCATTTTTCTTGGGCGATTATCTTTTGCCGTTTTAGGGCATATACCTCATTTAACCGCGTTACGTCGCTTTCATAATCCGCGTTTGCGGATGCAGATTCATTAAGCTTTTTTAATTCTTCCTGGTACCAATTATCAAGCGAATCCAGTTTTGTGCCGGTCAAATCCGTCCATTCCTTATTAATTTCTTTTGTAATTCGTTTCGCTTCGTTTGCTAATTTTTCACCCGATTCATCTTTCTTTTCTTTCCCCGCTTTCCCCGCTTTGCCTCCCCCGTCCGAACTCATCGGCGCATTATGCAACCCCGTAAATTCGGTGTTTGGTTTTTCTGGTGGCGGCGTATCGTTATTTGTCGTGGCGTCGGACGTTTTGTTTCCCCAATGGAATTTACCCCATACGGGGTTTGCGTTTGTACTATCGCTGGACCCGTCGGCGGACGCTTTGTAATTATCAAAGGTGCTGCCGAGTGAGGTAAACATGTTGCTAACGCTGTCGGGAACGATTGATTTTATGTATGCCAACATGGATTGTAATTTACCGAGCACCCAATCAACCCCCGATGCTACCACGGATTTTATTTCGTCCCATGCTTCGCCGACATAAGAGGTCACCGCCGCCCAAGTGCCACTTGTCACGGAACTGACGGATTCCATGCCCGAATCAACGATACCTGATATGTATGTCCATGCGGAACTCAATACCCCGGTAACCGCATCCCAACATTCCGAAGCGGTGGACAAAACCGAATCCCATAAGGAACTGAATAACTCGCTTAGGGGCTCCCAATTGTTCCAGATTTCGTATGCCATTAGTCCCACCGTGGCGCCAAGAGCAATAAAGGGCGCTAACGGGGCAAGAGCCGCCCAGGTAGCAAAACCAAATGCGGTCATCGCTGGTACCGCCGCTCCCGTCAACGCCCCGGCAAATGCATACACCCCTGCGGTAGTTTCCGCGGGTATTAATTCTTGTATAGCCGCTTTTACGCCCGAACTTTTTACCAATGCTGTAAAGTTATTTAAAAATGTTGTTACATCGGTTAAACGGCCTTTGAGATCTAGGCCGTCAATTATCTGGTCCCCTATCTCTTTTAAAAGCAGGCCGGTGTTATCTTTTATTGTTGACATAAGACCTGGGACGGTCTTACTCATGGCGTCCATGCCCCCGGCAAAATTTTCCTGCATGCCACTAACTACCGCATTGATCGCGGTAGTAGAATCGATAGCGCCGTCCTGCGTCATTTTCATGACCGCTGCGACGGATACCCCCATTTCAGACGCAAGGTATTGCCAACCATTAATTCCTCGTTCGGCCAATTGATTCATTTCTTCCGCGGACAATTTCCCTTTTGCCTGTATCTGGCCAAGGGCCCGTACCACCCCATCGATGGCCTCGTCGCCACCGCCGACTAGTGCGATAGCGTTACCGACTGCCGACATGATGGGTATGATATCCTCCGCCGAAAATTTAAACGCGAGTAGCATTTGCGATGCTTTAATTACACCAGGAAGTTCAAATGGTGTATCCGCAGCAAAAGTGGCTAGATCCTGCATCATCTTTTCTGCCGCTGCCGCCGATCCTAACAAAGTAGTAAAGGCGGTTTTACTCGCCGCATAATCCGATGACATTTTTACCGCTGCACCGCCAGCCAACCCCGCGGCTGCGGCTAATCCTATCAGCAGATCAGACGCCGCACCGGACATCGCTAACGCATCTACGCCAAATCCTTTTTTTAGTTGTCGTTGACTTGCCGCGATCTCTTTTCTAAGGCCCGACGAATCGCCGCCGATCTGGACGACGAGTTCCGCGACTGTTGCCATATTACGCAATCCCCCTTTCTTTCGATATTGCCATATTTATCACTATATGCTATAATTAAAATAAAAAGGACGTGATATCGTGTTTAATTTCTTCGGTTCTAAAAAATCATCTGATTTGACTTTCTTTCCCGGCGGCCGTCTAAGTGCGACAAAAATAGAGATTGACGACGGATATCTTTATTTCCGCGGCAGGTCCGGCGAGGTATCTCTTGTCCCTCTCGATACTATAACCGCGGTATCACTGTCCTCGTGTGGCGCGGGATCGTCACGATTGGTAATAACCGGCGAGGGGTCGGAACTAGCCACACTGCCTAAATTACCGACCCCCTGGGCTGTATCCGCTTTAAAATGGCTCACCAAAAACCTAAACCTCGCATAAAAAATAACCGGGTCATAATCCCGGTTATTTTTTTACAGGAATTTTTTAAACGCACTTTTTAAATACTCTTTATCGTCCTTTTTCCTATTCTGCGTTTCCGCGCCCCGCAATGGCGCCACCAGATCGTTACCATATAACGGTTTATCGAGACACCTGCCTTCGATATTCATCAGATACGCAACAAAAAACGCCGCTGTGTTTTCTGCGTCTTTTTTTCTAAACATATACCCTGTTTGCATTTTATAAAATTCGTGCGGTTGTAATCGGGAGAATTCCCACGGTTTTAAATTTAGCGGACCGTAAGCGTCCTCCTCCGCCCAATCTATCCAATCGGCTACCGAACATAGTATTCGGCAACCTTTTAGCCGTTTTTTTCGTCTTCCTCGGTTTCATCGTCCTGTGTTTCTGTGGTACCGAGAGTTTCCGCTTTATCCGCGGATTCTTTCCCGAGTATCCCACTAGCGACAATAGCACGGATAATCGGGATAGCCAAATCGTCCAGAGTGCCGCCGTCCTCAAAATACTGCTCCATTAATTTTACAAAATCCTCGGGGCGCGCTTTATGGTAGTGGTGTCGCATGCCTACGCTAAGCCCTGCGATACAAAAATTGATCCCGGCATCGCCTTTTTTAATTGTGTCTATGATCGAGCACCCAAGACGTTTTTCCAACTCCGCCAGGCGCATAATGTCAAAATAAATAGTTTGATTTTTACCAAATAGTTCGAACTTTATTTCTCTCCGCATAATTTTACCCCCTAAAAAATATAAAAGGGCCGGCGATAACGTCGACCCTTTTTGTGATTACTCGGTCACCGTCAACGCAACGGCGATCGCCGCTCCGTCTCCCGTGGTGATATTAAACGTATATGACCCCGCAACAAGACCGTCCAGATAAGTACTCTTTAAAGTGAGCACCCCTGCTAAGTAGGTGTAGTCAGTGGTTACTGTTAGCGCGGTACTGCCATTAGCGACCCTAGACACCGTTGTCGTCGTAGGCAGGATATTAAATACTTTATCCACTATCGCCGCTAAGCTAACCGTGGCGGTTAAGGGGTCTATGGACGGTGTTCGGTCGCTAAGAGCGCCGTTACCGCCAATGGTACCCTTTATCGTTGCCTCGCCGTCATATGGCGTATCCATCGAAAAATCTGTTAAACTGCCCCAGCCTGTTTGATAGCTACCATCCGGGTATAGCAATTTAGTGTTGATCTCCGCCCCCGCCATAAAAGCGTTTTCCAAAATCGCCAATCCTGTATCGGACAAAATAACCAAGCTACCTAAATCGATAGACCATTTACGTAATCCGGCTTTTACCGCTTTCCACCCATTTGATACTTTATTGCTTACGTCTATTTCGTCCGCCGATCGGGACAAAGACGCACTACGCTGTCCGCCTATTAGCATCCATTCCGGTGTTACCGCGGTGCCCCCATTGACGTACAATAAAAAATCTTTACCCACGCACGCACTTGCGATACTTGGGTTTACTGGCAATACAATACTCATAATTTTTTACCCCTCTCAATTTATATTTTGTATTTTCGAAACGAACGTTACTACTCCGTGATAACCCCCAACATCCTCTGGAAAGGCTTCGAAAAAATCGATATCCTGACTTAGCGCATTGAATTTATCCGAGGATATATCAACCGGCCACGAGGTGAGCACCGCGATAACATCATCGGCGATGCCGTTGACTTCGGATTTTCCTTCATACTCGGACCATATGTGTATCTGTAAAGATACGTCCGATAAATCCACCGTCTTATTGCCGTTTTGTTTCCACGTAAACGCGCCAAAGGTAATGTACGGCATTTTCGCTTCCTGTGGGACATCGTCATAGACTTCACAAGACTGTTTAGTCTTTAATAATTCAAATATCGCGCCTTGTAAAGCGTTCATCGGTACTCGTCTCATAATCATGGCTGTACCGCCTTCTCCAATCCAGATATTAGATTGGGCTTCTCATCCTCAAACGCCGGCCGCATAAAAGGACGCGGTGGCCTCGCGGGTATGTGGGCGATCTTAGTAAAAAATATCGCCCCCGGACTATATATCTTTAATGATTTTTTTAGTCTTGGCCGGACAATTGTCGCCCGTGCCCCAAACTCTATCAAATGCGCATATCGAGACTTGGCTTTTACCTGTCCGGTAACTGTCTTTACGCTAAAATTAGACCGGATATTTTTTTTTAGATACCCCGTATGACTTCCCACTCGCGACACCGCCCCCGCGCGAATCGCTTTTACCGAATCGGATACCACTTTTTCGATTTGTAAGCGAGACTTCCCGTCATACGATTTTATCTGGTCTAGCGCTACTTGGATCTCCGGCGCGCTAAAATTTACTTTAAAACCGATACCCGCCATTATTTTATTACCTCCTTACACACGAGTATTGTGGCGTCTCTGTTTATGTCGTATGTATGTATAACATCATACGTTTTTCCCTCGCATAATACTCGCCAACCGCGCGATATATCCCGCCGCTGCCGTATCGACATCTCACTTGTTAGTATACTCGACACCGCCCCCGACTGTTCCAATACACTGACAATCGGTTTCTTTATCTCCGCCCATATCCGACCGCCATTCTTCCAGTCAATCTTTCTTCCCCCACGACCATCCGCGATGGGTTTAGGATACTGTAAATCCACTCGTTTTGTCATGCGCCCTATTATCATATGTAGTCACCGCATATCGCGATTTGCTTTATGATAGCCTCTACCGACAACGGTGTTTTTGTAAATGTACCCAGCATCTCCATGCCCCTGTTTTCAAACCAGTGAGCGCATAGATTTTTCACCGCCATATTATATAGCGGCGATTCGGAGATCGCGACATAGATAGGCAGTCCGTCTTCCCCGACCCCCGATTTGCATCGCGTTTTCCCCGTTTGGCCATTGATGAGCTCCATGGCCGCGGTCATCTGACCCGCGATCTCTAAATCGCTACACGTATCGTCTACCCGCAGATAATCACGCACTTCCTGTACCGTCATAATCTCACCGCCTTATATGAGCATGGGGGCTAGCGCCCCCAACCCTATTATGCGCCTGCCGCGATCTTTAAAGTAACCAGAGAGTTAATGTCCACTACCTTACCATCCGCAAGCATAATCGCTTTTGTAACCAAATCATCCGTCTCATAGTCCTCGTATCTTTTGACGGTTATCTGATAATTTGTGTTTAAAACATAGTCCTCAAAATTAAAGATAAACGCCCAAATACTCCCCGCCGCCAAACCAGATACGTAAGTATCTAGGTAGTTGCAAATAAGTACCGGACGACCAAGCAACGACCGATCGGGTTTGCCTGCTAATCCGTAATTTGTGCGTGCGATCGGCTGTCCCGCGTCATCAACCAGGCCAATAAACGCCATAAACGTTTTTTTAGTCATCACCCAAACCGAGTTGTTTTCGTACTCGATGGGCAATGCGGCTTCCGCGGCAACCATCGTAGCGTAAGACGGCACGGCGTCCAAAGCCTGCCCCGTTGCGGGAGTTTCTTTCAGTATCCCCTTTGGCGACCCGGTGCCTACGCCGGATATAATCGCCTGCTCCAATGATTTTACCATGGCCGTGGCCACATTAGTAATCAAGGTGGCCTCAAAAATCGGCAACGCCACTGTATCCGTTTCGATGCTGACTGCGACCGCGCACCGCAATTTATGATATGAAAACACAATGCTGCTGGTAGTCTTTTTCTGTTTATCACTGCCCGACCCCTCCGATACCCATGTAGCGACGGGTTTTACACTAGACGTCGGAATGGACAAGCCCCCTTTATATGAGGTGTTCGTGATAAGCGGCAAAATCATTCCAGTGGCTTCCATCTTTTCGATGATCTTGTTCATGATCGTCGTAGGGATTACCGAGCCAATATCACTAGTAGTCGTTACCGCATCTACCCGCAATTCGACAGGAATAGGGGTGCCCCGAGTAACAAATCTCTGAAATGCTCGACGATAGGCAATGCTATTGCTAGGGTCTTCTTCGCCACGATCTTCTCTTGCGATAACTCCACTCGGCAGCCCGCCCGCCGGTTTTTCGATACCCCGAGATATGATAGTCCCCTCCGATATCCCGTCCGCAATCTTTTTACGCGCAAGTAAATCCTTTTCCTCTTTTTCCAGTTCGATCAATTCCTTTTCGATGGCGTTAGTATCCACTTTATCCGGCGAATTCAGCATGCCCCGGATTTCTAATCTTCGTTCTTTAATTTCTGCAAGTCTTTTTTCCATTTTTACAATCCCCCTGTTTTTTATTGTTTTTTTTAAATGCTATGTTCGACGCTATCCAGCATCGCATCGTACTATCCAGCACGATAAAAAAGTGACCCTCCGGCCGCTAATTTTATAAATATGTCATTAGTCGTAATCTGTCCCGAGTATTTTTTCTTTTTTCGGCCGATTCAAAGAATGACCTGGCACTTATGCTCGTATCATCATATGCGGGCATGTCCACCGCAGCCACATCATATAATTTTTTTATCTTATTAATTGTCCGTGTGTGTGTATCCTCGTCGTATGTCTCCGAGGTCACTGTAAACGCGAAACTCATTTTATCGATATCTTTGCGTTTAATCAATTCGTACAGATCCCGCCCCGAAGAAGTGTTGGCAAGTGTCGCCCGTATCAATAGCCCTTTATCATCCGTTTGTGTAACCAGCGTTCCATTTCTTGTTCGGGCCATTATCATGACATCATCGGAATGGTTGTATTTAAATGGTATATCCGACATATCCGTGCCCGTAAGCGCCCCGCGCGCGATAACCTCTTTATATTCAATACCGTTATATTCCCATATTGTTGTTGGGCTGTCAAAAACAATTGCATAGCCCTCGACTACCATGCTATCCGGTTCGCTCTGCGCCAAGCGCATTTCCGCCATACGTATTTCCCGTTTACTGGTCTTGATTGTCTCCTGTTTCTTCTGCGTCACCATTTCCACCTCCTTCGTTGTCGCCTGTTTTATTGTCACCTACACCCTGATAGTCATTTACTTTTGCCGCATCTACGACGTTCAGCGTTTGTATATATTTATCCCCGTCTTCCCGAGGTTCGTACTCAAAAATTTCCCGGATATCATTTATCGTAAAAATCCCATAAGGTACTAACTGCTTAGCAAGATTTACCTTGACCAAATTACTCGCAAAGGTTAGTCTACTTGCGCTAAACACAATCTCGTTGCCTACATCCTTTTCACGCTTAGTAAAACATTTAGATGTAAATTCGAGACTTAGTTCTAAGGCGATCGGCTCCAACACGGACGAGTAAAAGGCGTTAAATTCTTCTTCCTTGTAAGTATTGGTTACGATCTTTTCGTTTACGCCAAAGTACCGATATACGCTATCCCTCGATATCGCCATTTGTTTATCATCCGCCATTACAGATTTTATTTCGGTGGGGATATAATCAAAACTCGCATCCACCGCGGCTATCCCATTTTCATTTTCGTAGCTTAGATAGTTTTTTACAAAATCTTTTCGTTTGGCTTCCAGATCGTCCGGCCGTACCGTCTGCGAAAATTTTAGCCATCCCCGTAATCTAGCACTAGACTTGATGGCGTTTACAATCCCCTGATCCTGTGTTTTTATCATCCCCAATACAGGCATTAATGGACGCGTATTAGATTCCCCAAAAAAATCATCGTCATTATAGTGGCGTCTTAGGTGGATAATATCCTCGAAGGGT
>Ga0302262_10000300_pt1 | contig 20350 bp, 16 predicted proteins | sample II_Fen_E3_4_FD_194557 | JGI IMG/M metagenome (GOLD analysis project Ga0302262, IMG submission 194557) | Peat permafrost microbial communities from Stordalen Mire near Abisko, Sweden - II_Fen_E3_4 | ecosystem: Environmental > Terrestrial > Soil > Wetlands > Permafrost | place: Sweden: Abisko...
GCTGCACTACCGCTGTGCTAATCCGGCCCTATCGCTTGGATCGCCCCTTTGCCCTAAGCTGCGCCGAAGGTCCAGCCCTCGGTTTGCGCAATTTTTGGGGTGAGGGCGTTTGGGTGCCACAGATCGCGGCGATCGGCATGGGCGCGTAGCCATGCGGCGGTGATCAGGGCATCGGCGGCGTGGTCGGGAATCGGACCGGCGCCGGGATGGCCGGGGCAGCCTAGCGCAGCGAGGGCTTGGGCGAGGGCGGCATGGTCGCGGATTTTCGAGGCGCCCGCGCGGCGCCCGGCGGCGATCGCGGCGATGGTGGTGTAGATTTCGACCACCACTTTGCCCGCGCGGGGCAGGGGATCGACCGGCCAGACCGCGATGCCATGCGGCAGGCGGTGGAGCAGGCGCATGCCCGAGAGCGAGCCTTTGCCCACCTGCGCCGCGCCCACGAGGTTGAAATTGCTGGTGGGGGCGCAGCCCATCGCGGCCTGGGCGTGTTCGGCCACGCGAAAGCGGCCACGGCCGCCGCCGAACAGATCGCCTTCGCGCCCACCATGGCGGCGGAAATGGCGGGCGATGGCGGGGTGATCCACGAAGCTGGATACGCCCAGATGGGGATCGTCCGCGCAGATCGCATCCACCTGTGCCCAGAGCGCGCGGGCATCGGGCGGGCTATCCGCCCAGCCGGGGAAGAAGGCGCCGTGATCATCAAAGGGCAGGGAAATGCCCAGATCAAAGCCGAACAGCGTTTGCGCGGGGGCTTCCTCCACCAGCCATGCCAGCACCTCTGCCCGTGACCAGATGTGGCCGGGGCGGACCAGCGCGGGGGCGGGATCGCCCGCGCCGATCAGCGCGACGGCGATGCCGCGATGCCGCTCCCCCGCCGCGCCAGACCAGTCGATGGCGGCGAAATGGGTGAAGCGGGGGATCACCCTTCGGCCTTGTCCCCCGCTTGCAGCGCATTGACGCGCCCGGTGCGCTCCAGCTTGCCCCAGCCGGTGCCCACGCCGCGCAGCGCCGCGCTGACCGCGCGGATCACCACCGAATACATCAACTGGCGATAGACGAAGCGCTGGCTGAGCAGCAGGAACACCGGGTAGCGCTTGTCGCGCACATCAAGGCGATAGGCGATCCAGCCGCAGATGGCATCAATGGCCGAAAAGCCGATCCAGTAGAGCAGCATGCGGAACACATCGGTCTGCGTTTGCGCCCAGCCATGCTGCATCACACCCGTGATCGTGCCGATGATCGAGATGATCAGCGCCAGATCGATGGCGGGCGAAATGCAGGCGAACAGGATCTGGAACACCCAAGCTTGCGGCACACCAATGAAGGCTAGGCCGCCGGGCTTGCCCTTGCGGATGATCTTGCGATGCTTCCACAGGCATTGCAGCGTGCCGAAAGACCAGCGGAAGCGCTGCTTGGCCAGAGCGCCAAAGCTTTCGGGTGCTTCGGTCCAGGCCACGGCATCCTCGTCGTAAGCCACTTTCCATTTGCGGCGCTGGATGGCGATGGTCAGATCCTGATCCTCAGCCAGCGTATCCTCGGGATAGCCGCCCACGCTTTCCAGCGCGCTGTGCCGCCATGCGCCCACAGCGCCCGGCACGACCATGATCGCGTCAAAGCGGGTGAGGGCCTTGCGCTCGATATTCTGCGCCGTGGTATATTCCACGGCCTGCCAGCGGGTGACCAGATTGACCCGGTTGCCCACCTTGGCATTGCCCGCCACCGCGCCGATCTTGGGATCGATGAACCAGCGCACGAGGCGCTGCACGGTTTCTTTCTCGAATTGTGTATCGGCGTCGAGCGCGACGATAATCTCGCCGGTGGCTTCCTTGAGCGCGCGGTTGAGTGCCGAGGCCTTGCCGCCATTGACCAGCGTCATCAGCTTGACGCGGGGGTTGTCGCCAAATTTTTCGGCCACGATGGCGCTGGTCGCATCCTTGGAGCCATCATCGACCACGATCACGTCGAGATGGGGATAGGTCGATTCCAAGATCCGCGACACCGAGCTTTCAATCACCTTCTCTTCATTGAAGCAGGGGATGATCACGGTAACCTTGGGCGCGAAGCTGGCATCGGGCACGGGCGGCTTGCGCTTGACTGGCAGCAGGGCGAGGCCGACCAGCGAGACCGAGCGGAACACGCCCAGCGCGATGGCGAAGAAGAAGGACCAGTTGACCGCCACAATCATGAAGCTGATCGAGGTGAAAGCGAAAACATCCGCGCGCACCGCCACCAGATCATAGCCCTTGAGCGTGGGCATCACTTGCTCGCGGCTGAGGCCTGCCAGTTCGGATACGGGCACGAATTTATAGCCCGCCTGTTGCAGGCCCACGATGATACCCGGCAAGGCGGCCACGGTTTGTTCCCGATCGCCGCCGCCATCATGCAACAGAACGATGTTGCCAGAGCGCTGCGCGTTGCCAGCCTTCACCTGCGCCAGCGTGCGATCCACGATGGCTTGTGCGCCCGGATGGGTCCAATCGCCCGGATCAACGTGGAGGCCAACCACGGTATAGCCATGGTCTTGTGCGATTTGGGCGGGCACCAGTTCATCGGCGGTGGTCGGCTCGGCATCCCCGAAATAGGGCGCGCGGAAAAGGCGCATCGAATGGCCGGTATAGGCCTCGATCAGACGCTGGGTGGCGTTGAGTTCCAGATTGATGCCGGTTTCCGAGGAGACCGCCATGTTGGGATGGGTATAGGAATGGTTGCCGATTTCCATCCCCGAGGCGACCTCGCGTTGAAGGAGGCTGCGGTTGGATACGCCATTCTCGCCGATCACAAAGAAGGTGGCGGGCACCTTGAACTGTTCCAGAATCGAGAGGATCTGTGGTGTCCATTTGGGATCTGGGCCATCATCGAAGGTCAGCGCCACTTTTTTATCGGCCAGACCTGTGCGCTGCACCACATAGGGGGTGGGCAGGGTAGGGAAGGTCTGATCGGTGATCAGGCCGGTGTGCTGGTCAAAGGTGAGCTTGCGTTCGCCTTCCTTGGCCACCGAGGTGATGCGCAGGATTTCGCCTTGGCCTTCCACGTCCACATTGGCGGTTTGGGTGATGCGCGACAGGTTGGGCTGGGTGCCATCCTTGCCCGCGCCTTGACGCCAACTGCCCAGCGCTTGCCAGAAGCCGGGGTCTTCTGAACCCAGCCGCCACAGCGCCACATTGCCAAGGCCCATGCGGGTGAGCATGCGCATCTGGTTCCAATTGGCGGCGGCATCGATCATCCACACATCGTGGCGCTCGCCGGCCTCCAAATAGGAAAAGCCGGTGTTGCCGCTGGCTTTGTCGAACACCGGGCTGGCCTTGGAATCATAGGCTGTCATCCAGGCTTCTTCGATGGTCAGGCTCTCGTTTTTGGCCTTGGTCCAGTCATAGGCGTAGGAGCCGAGCGCGATGATCACCTTGTCGGCGCTCATGCCCTTGACCGCATTGCCCACCTTGGTGGCGAACCAGGCGTTGGACGCGATGGGGCCAGCAGGGCCGGTCAGCCAGTGCTCGTCATAGGCCATCAGGATGACCTTGTCGGCCACGGCGGCAAATTGGCTCGGGCTCCAGCCATCACCTTCCAGCGGCAGGGTGACAGCGACCACGCGGCCTTTTTTGTCGAGCGCGGCGTTCACTTCGCCGATCAGGTTGCGATAGAGGCCCATGTCGCGCGGATCGACATTTTCAAAATCGAAAAGAATGCCGCCATCGCCGGTCTTGTCGAGATAATCGAGCAATTGCGCGATGAGCTGGCGGCGGCGGGTTTCGGAATGAAACAGGGCCTGCGTGGCTTCCTTGGCGAAGAAATCGCCCGCCACATTTTGCAGCACCGGCACCACCAGCGGGCGGTTGATGTTCGAGAGCAGGATGCGGCGCAGGGCGCGATCCTCGTGGACCTGCAGCTTGCCCTTCGAATCGATGTTGAGCGAGGTGGGGGCTACCCAATCGATCTGGTTGATATGCTTGATGAGCGATGGGGCGCTTTCATCCGACCATGTGGTGTAAAACGCCACGGTGATCGGCTTGCCCGCGCTGTTCGCCCGCACCTTGGGCGGGGAGCGGAACAGCGCGGAAATGCTGTGCCCGACATTGGAGACTTGCGCGCGAATCGGCAGCGGCGAGCGGCGCTCGAAACCCAGCGGCAGTGGCGAGGGCGCGGGGATGTGCACCACCGTGGAGGCAAAGGCCATCGCCACCCCCAGCAGCAGCAGCAATCCGAGGAACAAGCCCCGCCTGGTCCAGCGCCTGCGACGGCCCGAGGGGTCGAAAAATACCGGTCTTGCCACGTTGTGCGCACCATCTGCTTGTTTGGAAATCCCCCAACCACAGGTCGCCGACGGGCTATGCCCGCCGCCATCCCGTGGTCAGCCTATGTTGGCCCTAGCACCGGCTTGGCCCAGGGAAAACAGGCTTGCTATCGCGCATGACGGTTTATCCGAAGCTGAACGGATATGCCGACCATGCGGGGTGATATAAAAACTATCGGGCGGGGCGATAAGTCTAGCTTGCCTGTAGAGAATGATCCCGTCAGGCGGGAGGCTGTGGTATGCCGGGTTGTGGCAAGCCCGATAAGGGAAGTGTTGATGGGTTTTCTCCAGCATCTTGATGGTCTGCATGCGATTGCCGGTCTGTTGGTGGGCTTGCTGGTGGGCCTGACGGGCGTGGGCGGCGGATCGCTGATGACGCCGGTCTTGGTGCTGTTGTTTGGCGTGAACCCGACCACGGCGGTGGGCACCGATTTGCTCTATGCCTCGGCCACCAAGACGGTGGGCACGGCGGTGCATGGCTGGCGCGCGACGGTGGATTGGCAGATCATGCGGCGCTTGGCGGCGGGTTCGCTGCCAGCGGCGGGGATCACGCTGGTGGTGCTCTCGCGGCTGGGGGCGGTGTCGCCGCATACGCAAAATGTCATGGTGGTGGCGCTGGCGTGCATGCTGTTGCTGACCGCGTTGACGGTGTTTTTTCAGAAGCCCTTGCTGGCTTATGCAAGGCGGGACAAGGGCGACCGGGCGGAGAGCCGTCCACTGTGGCCCACGGTGTTGCTGGGGGCGCTGATTGGCGTGGCGGTTTCGCTCACTTCGGTGGGGGCCGGGGCGATTGGGGTGACGGTGTTGCTGGTGCTTTATCCCAAGCAGCCAATTGCCAAGATCGTGGGCACCGATATTGCCCATGCGGTGCCTTTGACGCTGCTGGCCGGGCTTGGGCACTGGATCATCGGTGATGTGAATCCGGTATTGCTGGCCAATCTGCTGTCTGGCTCAATCCCCGGCGTGGTGGTGGGCAGCCTGATCGCTACGCGCGCGCGCGATAGTGCCTTGCGGGTGCTGCTGGGTTCGGTGTTGGCGATTTCGGCTTGGCAATTGTATCTCAAGGCGACCAGTGCGGACAAGGTTAAGGCCAAGCCGGAGGTTGCCGCCACGGTGGCGCCGCGCGCCTCCTGATCGGGGGCACCTTTCACCCCGGCAAGTTTCATTTGTTTGCGCTGTTCAGGGGGATCGGGCAGGGGGCTTGCTTATGACTTCTGCTGATACATCGCCCGCTCTGGCGCCCCACACGCTGACCCATTTGCAGCGTCTGGAAGCCGAAAGTATCCATATCATCCGCGAGGTGGTGGCCGAGGCCGACAATCCGGTGATGCTCTATTCGGTGGGCAAGGATTCCGCCGTGATGCTGCATCTGGCGCGCAAGGCGTTTTACCCCGCGCCGCCGCCTTTCCCGCTTTTGCATGTGGATACGACGTGGAAATTCCGCGCCATGTATGATCTGCGCGACAAGATGGCGGATCTGTCGGGCATGGAATTGCTGGTCTATCAGAACCCCGAGGCGGTAAGCCAAGGGATCAATCCGTTTGACCATGGCTCGTTGCATACGGACTTGTGGAAGACCGAAGGGTTGAAGCAGGCGCTGGATAAGTATGGTTTCGACGCGGCCTTTGGCGGCGCGCGGCGCGATGAGGAAAAGAGCCGCGCCAAGGAGCGCATCTTCAGCTTTCGCACCGCCACCCATGGCTGGGATCCGAAGAACCAGCGGCCGGAACTGTGGAACCTGTATAACGCGAAAAAGGCCAAGGGCGAGAGCATCCGCGTCTTCCCGATCAGCAACTGGACCGAGCTGGATGTGTGGCAATATATCCATCTCAACAATATCCCCATCGTGCCGCTGTATTTCGCCGATGAGCGGCCCACGGTGGAGCGCGATGGTATGCTGCTGATGGTCGATGATGACCGTTTCCCGCTGCGCCCCGGCGAGGAACCGGCGATGCGCTCGATCCGGTTTCGGACCTTGGGCTGCTATCCGTTGACCGGGGCGGTGGAGAGCAAGGCCAAGACCTTGCCGGAGGTGATTCAGGAAACGCTGCTGACCACGACCAGCGAGCGGCAGGGGCGCGCCATCGACAAGGATGCGGGCGGCGCGGGGATGGAAGTGAAAAAGCAGCAGGGGTATTTCTGATGACCGAGCCGGTTTATGTCACCGATGCCCTGATTGCCGAGGATATCGACGCCTATCTCGAAACGCACCAGCACAAGACGATGCTGCGCTTCATCACCTGCGGCAGTGTGGATGATGGCAAGAGCACGCTGATCGGGCGCTTGCTGTATGACAGCAAGATGATCTTCGAGGATCAGCTTGCCGCGCTGGAGGCCGATAGCAAGCGTGTGGGGACGCAGGGGCAGGGGATCGATTTTGCCCTGCTGGTCGATGGTCTGGCCGCAGAGCGCGAGCAGGGGATCACGATTGACGTGGCCTATCGGTTTTTCACCACCGAAAAGCGCAAGTTCATCGTGGCCGATACGCCCGGGCATGAGCAATATACGCGCAACATGGTGACGGGGGCCTCGACGGCGGATCTGGCCGTGATCCTGATCGATGCGCGCAAAGGCGTGCTGACGCAGACGCGGCGGCATTCGTTCCTTGCGCATCTGATCGGCATACAGAACATCGTGCTGGCGGTGAACAAGATGGATCTGGTGGACTATAGCCAGAGCCGGTTTGACGAGATCGTGGCCGATTATCGCGCCTTTGCGGCCTCGATTGGGATCGAGAGCTTCACCGCTTTGCCGATCAGCGGCTATATGGGCGACAATATCACCACGGTTTCGCCCGCTATGCCGTGGTATCGGGCGCCCGCCTATTTCGGGCGTAGCCTGATGGATCATCTCGAAACGGTGGAGGTGGATGCTACCCGTGATCTGGCCAAGCCGTTTCGGATGCCGGTGCAGTGGGTCAATCGCCCCAATCTGGACTTCCGGGGTTTTGCAGGGCTGGTGGCCAGCGGCTGTGTGAAGCCCGGTGATGCGATTCGCGTGTTGCCGAGCGGCAAGACCAGCACGATCGAGCGCATTGTGACGCTGGATGGCGATCTGGAGGAAGCGGTGGCGGGGCAATCGGTCACGCTGACCTTTGCTGACGAGATTGATTGTTCGCGCGGGGATGTGATCGCGCTGGCGGATAATCCGCCGCAGGTGGCCGATCAGTTTGAGGCGCAGATCGTGTGGATGGCCGATAGTCCGCTGGTGCCGGGGCGGGCCTATTGGCTGAAATCGGCGACGCAAAGCGTGTCGGTGACGGTGCAGGCGCCCAAATACACGATCAATGTGAACACGATGGAGCATGTTGCGGCTGAAACGCTGGAGCTGAATGCCATCGGCGTGGCGCAGATCACCACCGATCGCGCGATCACTTTTGAACCTTATGCCGAAAACCGCACGCTGGGCGGCTTTATCCTGATCGACAAGATCACCAATTCCACCGTGGCGGCGGGCATGCTGCAATCGGCGCTGCGCCGGGCGGAGAATGTGCATTGGCAGGCGCTGGACATCACGCGTGAGGCGCGCGCCAGCCTGAAGACCCAGCGGCCCGGTGTGCTGTGGTTTACCGGCTTGTCCGGTTCGGGCAAATCGACCATCGCCAATCTGGTTGAGAAAAAGCTGCATGCCATGGGCAAGCACACGTTCCTGCTGGATGGGGACAATGTGCGCCATGGGCTGAACAAGGATCTGGGCTTTAGCGAGGCGGACCGCATCGAGAATATCCGCCGCGTGGGCGAGGTGGCGCGGTTGATGACGGATGCGGGGTTGATCGTGATCTCCGCCTTTATCAGCCCGTTTCGCGCGGATCGCGATCTGGCGCGCAGCCTGATCCCCGAGGGCGAATTCCACGAGGTGTTCATCGATACGCCGCTGGCTGTGGCCGAGGCACGCGATGTGAAGGGCCTGTACAAAAAGGCCCGGAGCGGCGCGCTCAAGAACTTCACCGGGATCGACAGCCCCTATGAAGCGCCGCAGGATCCTGAAATCCGTATCGACACCACGCGGGTTAGCCCCGAGGATGCCGCTGAACTGATCGTGGCCAAGCTGCTTGGCGATTACTGGATGCCCGAAATATGAGCCTTTCCGATGGTGATCTTGCCGCGCATCTGGCGCATGTGGCGGGGCGTCTGCTGATCGCCGTGCGCGAGAGCGGCTTGGTGACGGGCAAGGCGCTGGGCGCGGCGGGGGATGCGACGGCGAATCAATTCCTGGTCCATGCCGTGCGCCAGCAAAGGCCCGAGGATGGTCTGCTGTCCGAGGAGGCCAAGGATACGGCGGAGCGCCTGGCCAAATCGCGGGTGTGGATCATCGATCCCGTGGATGGCACGCGCGAATATGGCGAGGCGCGTGCCGATTGGGCGGTGCATGTCGGGCTGGCTGTGGATGGCGCTCCGGTGTTGGGGGCGGTGGCTTTGCCCGATGCGGGTGTGGTTTATCGCAGCGATGCGCCCGTTGAGGTGCCGCCTGCGCCTGAACGGTTGCGCATGGTGGTCTCGCGCAGCCGTCCGGCCGCCGAGGCGCTGTATGTCGCCGAAAAGATTGGCGCCGAACTGGTGCCGATGGGCAGCGCCGGGGCCAAGGCGATGGCGGTGATCCGGGGCGAGGCGGATATCTATCTTCATTCGGGCGGGCAATATGAGTGGGATAGCTGCGCACCCGCCGCTGTGGCGCTGGCCCATGGCCTGCATGCGAGCCGGATCGATGGATCGCCGCTGGTGTATAACCAGCGCAATACCTGGCTGCCCGATCTGTTGATCTGCCGCCGTGAGCATGCTGCCTTGGTGCTGGAGCATGTCGCCGCCTTTGCGGGATAATTTGCGACTTTTATCGTGGTGGCATAACGGCATTTTTGGGCTTAACGTATAGGGTATGTCCCCCCATGCTCCCTTTCCCGCTGTCGAGAGCCTGCCCGGTTTCCGTCGCCAAATCCGCCTGACCCCCGCGCCGGGGCAAGTCACCGCCGCTGTGGTCGATGATTTCCATGATATGGAGGTGACCATCGCGCATGATGGCGCCACGATCACGGCGCTGGCCTCGGAAACGCGGCGGGCGCCTTTTACGCTGTGCCCCGGGGCCGGGCGCGCCGCGCGGCGCACTTTTGTCGGTCTGCCGCTGGCCCGGGCGCTGAAATCCTCGGAAAAGCCGAATAATTGCACTCATCTCTATGATCTGGCCGCGCTGGCGGCGGCCCATGCCGGGGACGAGGCGCCAGCGGTGTTTGATATTCTGATCAGCGATCCGATTGCGCAGCGCGATGGCTTGGTGTTGGCTGAGGTGCGGCGCGATGGCGCGGTGGTCTGGCAATGGCGGCTGCGGCGCGATGCTGTGGTGGCGCCCGAAGCCATCGCCGGGCGGCATTTGCGCGAATTGCGCCAGTGGATCGCTGGCCTGAACCCAGAGCAGGCCGAGGGCGCGCGGATGCTGCAATGGTGCTGCCTGATGGCGGAGGCGCGGCTGGTCGATGTGGTGACCGAGGAAAGCACCGCGCATATGGCGCTCAGTTGCTATGCCTTTGGCGGCGAGGCTGGCGACCAGCCCCGCGAGCATACCGACAATCGCGTGGATTTCTCCGCGCTGGGGCAGATGCCGGTGGCGGGCTAGGCCCTCATCGGCCAGCAATCCGCCGGGCAATGTTGACCAGCCGCTTGGCCTGATCCAAGTGTAGTAGTTCGGCCATTTTGCCATCCACCTGAATGGCGCCCTTGCCCGCGTTTTCGGGCAGGGCGAAGGCCTCGATCACCTTGTTGGCCCAATCGAGTTCTTCGACCGCGGGGCTGAACACGGTGTTGCAGGGGGCGATCTGGTCGGGGTGGATCAGCGTCTTGCCGTCAAAGCCATAGATCAGCCCTTGTTCCGCCTCGGCGCGGAAGGCATCGAGATCGCGGAATTCATTGCACACACCATCGAGAATCGACAGGTGATGCGTGCGCGCCGCCGCCACAGACAGGCTGAGGAAGGGCTGAAACGCGGCGCGGTCTGGCGTTTGACGCGCGCGCAATTCCTTGGCCAGATCGTTCAGCCCCAGCACCCATAGCGCGAGGCGTGTCGATTTCGCCAGCGCGCCAATGGCATCAAGCCGCAGCACCGAGGCGCCTGTCTCGATCATTGTCCACAATTGCAATTCGGTAGGAGCGTGGCTGAGTGCTTCGTGATAGCGAAGCACATCCTCTGGCCCGTTGATCTTGGGCACCAGAATGGCATCTGCGCCCGAGCGGGCCAGCGCTTCGAGATCGGCCTTGCCCCATTCGGTATCCAGCCCATTGGCGCGCACCACCACCTCGCGATGGCCCCAGCCGCCGGTATAGAGCGCACCCACCGCCGCTTCGCGGGCCAATTCCTTTTGCGCGGGCGCCACGGCGTCTTCCAGATCCAGAATCACCACATCGGCGGGCAGGGTGCGCGCCTTGGCGATCGCCTTGGGGTTGGAGGCGGGCAGGAACAGCGCGCTGCGGCGGGGCCGGTCGAGCGAACGGGCAGGCATGGGCATGATCCTCTGGCTTGATGCTGGAGGACAAGATGACTCGCCCGGCCCTCCGCTGCTTTGACGATGCGCAAATTCGGATGCGCAGGGCTTTGCGTCAAGCCATGCTTTGGGCTGGAGCGCTTATTCGCCCGAGGACATCACATCCTGCCCGATCAGCGCTGCCAGATTGAGCACCAGCACCATGCGGTCTGTGATGGGGGCCAGCCCTTCGATATAGGCGCTTTCCTGCGAACCATCGAGCGAGGGCGGGCGTTGCAGCGCGCCTTCGGTCAATTCCACCAGATCGGATACGGAATCGACGATCAGCCCAGCGGACTTACCGCCAATTTGCACCACGATGATGGCATGTCGTTCATTGGCTTCGGTGCGATCCCATCCCAGTCTGGCGGCCAGATCGATCACCGGCAGGATGCTGCCGCGCAGATTGGCCATGCCCGCCACATAATAGGGCACACCGGGCACGCGGGTGACGGGCGACCATGCGCGGATCTCGCGGATGGCGGTGATGTCTAGCCCGAACAATTGCCCGGCGACTTCGAAAGAGATGAGTTCACGCTTCATGGCCCCGATGGGATGAGGCCAGACGGGGCCGGGCGCAATCGCAACCGGCTCCGTTTCGGCGCAGATCAATCCAGCGCGGCAAAGCCGCCATAGGCGCCGCGCAGATAAAGCAGCGGATCGCCCTCGTGCTGAACATTCAAAGCCAGCACCCGGCCCAGCACGAAATCATGATCGCCCGCATCATGGGTGCCCGCGATGGTGGCCTCGATGGTGATCAGCGCATCGGTGAGCAGCGGCAGGCCGCGCTCAGACAGCGTATAGTCCACGCCTGCAAACCGATCGCCCCGGCCCGCCAATTGCCCGCTGAGCGCGGCCTGATCAGAGCCGAGCACATTGACCGCGAATTGGCCCGTGGCCGCGATCGCGAGCCAGCTCCCCGAGGTCTTGGTGGGCAGAAAACCCACCAGCGGCGGATCGAGCGAGACCGAAGTGAAGGTGCCCACCACCAGCGCCAGTGGGTTGCCATCGGCATCGGTGGAGGTGATCGCGGCGACGCCGGTGGGATAGTGGCCTAGAACCTTGCGGAATTCTGCCGGATCAATGTGAATATCTTGCGCGCTCATCCTTGGCCCCACCTGAACTATGATGCGTCAAGTCGTGCCAGAACGCGGGCCGCGCCGCAAGGAAATGATGCAGTGCACCATGGGGTGCTGGCTTGCGATAAAGCGTGCAATTGTGCCCTTTTAGGATCGGGCAGGGCATCCTATATTGCAAATCCCCATGGCTGATAGCGACATGCTCATAGATCGCGTGGCCAGCAAAACATAAGAATGCGAGAGGACTATCGCCGATGATACAAGCCCTTCATCCCCAAAGGGATCGTTTTGCCCTGTCTGTGGTTTTGGCATCATGAATCAGGCGATGTGCGAGGTGGCGGAGATGGCTGACGAGGTGGTTATCCGTGAGCAGGGCGTGGCGGGGGTGATCTCGCTCAACCGGCCGCGCGCGATCCATGCGCTGAACCTGCCGATGGTGCGGGTGATGACGCAGGCTTTGCTGGGATGGCGGCATGAGGATGGGATCAGCGTGGTGATGATCGACCATGCGGTGGACCCGGATGGCGATCCCAAGCTGTCGCGCGGCTTTTGCTCGGGCGGGGATATTGCGATGATGCGGCGATCCGCGCTGGAGGATGGCGGGATTGCCGCGCGCAAGTTCTTCTTTGACGAATATCGGCTCAACCATCTGCTGTTCACCTATGAGGCGCGGGCAGGGGGCAAGCCGGTGGTGGCCTTTATGGATGGGATCACCATGGGCGGCGGGGTGGGGATTTCCCAGCCTGCGCGGCTGCGTGTGGCGACGGAAAACACGCGTTTTGCCATGCCCGAGAGCGGGATTGGCCTGTTTCCCGATGTGGGCGGGGGATGGTATCTCTCGCGGCTGAAGGGGCGGTTGGGGCAGTATCTGGCGCTGACGGGGGCGCGGCTTGATGGGGCCGAGGCGCTGTGGGCGGGGCTGGCGACGCATTATTTGCCCTCGGCGGCCTTGCCCGAGGCTAAGGCGCGGATCGCGGCGGGCGAGGCGCCGGAGGCGGTGCTGGCCGCGCTGGCCGTGGCGGCGCCTGAGGCGAAGATTGCCGCGCGGGCCGAGGCGATTGCGCGGCTGTTTGCTGCTGATCGGCTGGAGGATATTCTGGCCGCGCTGGAGGAGGATGGCGGGGATTTCGCGCGGGCTACGCTAGCCACGATCCGCACCAAAAGCCCGACCACTTGCAAGGTGGCGCTGCGGCAATTGGCAACCAGCCTGACATTGCCCGATTTCGCCGCCAATATGGCGATGGAATATGGCTTGGCGGCGCGGTTGCTGGCCTTGCCCGATCTGGTGGAGGGTGTGCGCGCGGTGATTATCGACAAGGATAATGCGCCGCATTGGTCTCCGGCCACGCCAGAGGCGGTGTCGGATGCGATGCTTGATGATATTTTTGCGCCATTGTCTGCGCTGGAGGAATGGAAAACGCTATGAGTTTTGAAACGATTCTGGTCGAGCAAAAGGGCGCGGTGACGCTGATTACGCTGAACCGGCCCAAGGCGCTCAATGCGCTCAATTCGCAGGTCTGTGCGGAGTTGGCCGAGGCTTTTGCGGCGTTTGAGGCCGATGACTCGCAGGGCTGCGCGGTGTTGACCGGCAGCGGCGAGAAGGCCTTCGCCGCCGGGGCCGACATCAAGGAAATGGCCGACAAACCAGCGGCGGATTTCTTTTTGCAGGATTTTTTCGCCGATTGGACCGCGCGGATCGTCAAGACCACGCGCAAGCCTTGGATCGCGGCGGTGAATGGTTTTGCGCTGGGTGGCGGATGCGAATTGGCGATGATGGCCGATCTGATCATCGCCAGCGACACGGCCAAATTCGGCCAGCCCGAGATCAAGCTGGGAATCGCGCCGGGTATGGGCGGTTCGCAGCGGCTGACCCGCGCGGTGGGCAAGGCCAAGGCGATGGAACTGTGCCTGACCGGGCGGATGATGGGGGCCGAGGAAGCCGAGCGCAGCGGTCTGGTCGCGCGCGTGGTGCCGCTGGCCGAGCTGCTGGAGGATGCGCTGAAAACCGCCGAGGTGATCGCGGGCATGCCGCGCATGGCGGCGATGGTGAATAAGGAGCTGGTCAATGCGGCGTTTGAAACGACGCTTGATCAGGGGCTGATCTTTGAGCGGCGGCTGTTTCAGATTCTGGCCGCGACGCAGGACAAGGCCGAGGGCATGGCCGCCTTTGTGGAAAAGCGGGCGGCGGTCTGGCAGGGGCGGTAAGGCGCGAGGGGGCGCCGCGCCCCCTCAATCGCGGCGGACGAAACTGTCGAGCACACGCTTGTGTCCGGCGGCTTCGAAATCGATCTCCAGTTTGTTGCCATCCTGCGCGGTGACGGTGCCATGGCCGAATTTTTCGTGGAACACCCGGTCGCCCGGCTTGATGTCCAGCCGGGGTTTGGCGCCGAGGATGGCGGGGTTCTTGATCACCGGGCGGGCGGGTTGTGGTGCGGCGGTGTGGCTGGTGGCGGCGCGTTGCCAGCCCGGGCCGCGGGTGTCTGTGCGGGCGGGGCGGTTTTGTGCGACATGGGCGAAGGGATCGTCGCGCTCGCTCCATTGCGCGCGCCAGAGGCTGGCGCCGCCGGTCATGGTGTTTTCGGATAGGATATGTTCGGGGGGTAGCTCGCCGATGAAGCGGCTGGGGAGCGAACTGGTCCATTGTCCATAGATGCGACGGTTGGCGGCATGCAGGATGGTGCAGGCGCGGCGCGCGCGGGTGATGGCGACATAGGCGAGGCGGCGTTCTTCCTCCAGACTGGCGAGGCCGCCTTCATCGAGCGAGCGCTGGGAAGGGAACACGCCTTCTTCCCAGCCGGGCAGGAAGACATGGTCGAATTCGAGGCCCTTGGCCGCGTGCATGGTCATGATGGTGACCTTTTCCGCATCGCTATTGGCCTCATTATCCATCACCAGACTGACATGTTCGAGGAAATCGCCGAGGCTTTCGTAATCCTCCATCGCGCGGGCGAGTTCGGTGAGATTTTCGAGGCGGCCCGCGCTTTCCGCGCTGCGGTCGGCGAGCAGCATGGCGGTGTAGCCGCTTTCATCGAGCATGGTGCGGGCGAGTTCGGCGGGCGTGGTGGTGCGGGCCAGATCGCGCCAGCGGGCGATGTCGCGCATCAGGCCCAGCACCGTGTTGCGGGCCTTGGCGGGCAATTCATCGGTATCGGCAATGGCCAGCGCGGCGGCGGCGAGCGGGATGGCTTGCGCGCGGGCGAAGCGGTGGAGCTTTTCCAGCGTCTTGTCGCCCAGGCCACGCTTGGGCGTGTTATAGATGCGTTCAAAGGCCAGATCGTCGCTGGGCTGGGCGATGATGCGCAGATAAGCCAGCGCGTCGCGGATTTCGGCGCGTTCGTAGAAGCGGAAGCCGCCGATGATGCGATAGGCGAGGCCGATGGCGATGAAGCGATCCTCGAACTCGCGTGTCTGGAATTGGGCGCGAACGAGGATGGCGATGCGGTCGAGCGGGAGGCCTTCGCGTTCGAGGCGCTCGATGTCTTCACCCACGCGGCGGGCTTCCTCGGGCGCGTCCCATACGCCGATTACGCGCACCTTGTCGCCGCCGGTGGCCTCGGTCCAGAGTTGCTTGCCGAGGCGTTCGGTGTTTTCGTGGATCAGGCCTGAGGCTGCGCCGAGGATGTGGGGCGTGGAGCGGTAGTTTTGCTCCAGCCGGATCACTTTGGCGCCCGGAAAATCCTTTTCAAAGCGCAGGATATTGGCCACTTCCGCGCCGCGCCAGCTGTAGATCGACTGATCATCATCGCCCACCACGCAGATATTGTGGCGGCGGCCCTCGATCCCCTGTGCCAGCAGGCGGAGCCAGAGATATTGGACGCTGTTGGTGTCCTGATATTCGTCCACCATGATATATTTGAAGCGGCTTTGGTATTGCTCCAGCACATCGCGATGCTTGCGGAAGATGGCGAGCATGTGGAGCAGCAGATCGCCGAAATCGCAGGCGTTGAGGGTCTTCAGGCGGTCCTGATAGAGCCGATAGAACTGCGCGCCGCGACCGTTGGCATAGGCTTCGTTTTCCACCGCATCGAGGTCTTCCGGGCCTAGGCCACGGTTTTTCCAGCGGTCGATCAGGCCAGCGAGCAGTTTGGGCGGCCATCGTTTGTCATCCAGCCCTTCGGCCTGAATGAGTTGCTTGAGCAGGCGCATCTGATCATCGGTGTCGATGATCGTGTAATTGCTCTGCAATCCGGCGAGTTCGGCATGGCGGCGCAGCATCTTGGCGGCGATGGCATGGAAGGTGCCTAGCCATGGCATCCCCTCCACCGCCGGGCCGATCAGATGCCCCACGCGCTCGCGCATTTCGCGGGCGGCCTTGTTGGTGAAGGTGACGCAGAGGATTTCGCTGGGCCATGCCAGACGCTGCGCGACGATCTGCGCCATGCGGGCGGTGAGCGCGGCGGTCTTGCCGGTGCCAGCGCCGGCCAGCATCAGCACGGGGCCTTCGGTCGTTAGCACCGCCTCGCGCTGGGGCGGGTTGAGCTTGGCGAGCCAGGGGGCATGGGTGGAGGTAGGGGAAGCTTGGGTCACGCCGGAACAAGTAAGGAACTTTCATCTCCGGCGCAACCCGTCTTGCCACCGCGCGCCCGGTATGGATCAATTCCCCCGGGCTGCGGCCACAGATTTTTCAGCGAAAATCTCAGCCGCACCGGAACACAGACCCCTGCCAATTGTGGCCAACAGGCCGTCGCCATCTTGGGGCCTAGAGCATTGATGAGCAAGGGCGGTGGCGATTCCCCAGCCGACGGCTGCACCATAGTCAGGCCCCGAGCCGTTCTGACTGTCGCTGGGAATTTCTACCGCCAGCAGGCTGCCGTCATTCTGTTGTTCGATAGTATAGCCCGCTTCTGGTTGCCAATACCCTTCGTTCCATGCCGCGATCATGTGAGGCATCAGGGCAGATGTGCTGCCGGGCGACCAGACGGTGGTATAGTCGCCAAGGGTGGCATTCGCCCAGCTATAGCCGGGTGCTGGTGTCCAGCCACCTTCGCTTGCAGTGCTGATGGCATGGGGGTAAAGTCGATGGATCATACCTTGCTGCCAATGGGCATTGCCCAAGGTCTTGCCATCTCCATCCCAAGCATAGCCATTTTGAGGTTGCCATTGCTGCTCATTTGAAGCGGCGATCACATGGTTGAATTGGGGGTGTGGTGTGCCCGGTGCCCATGCCACAGCATTGTGCAATTCCGATTGCCAGCGATAGCCTGCCGCCGGTTCCCACGTGCCTTCCTGTTGTCCGGCGATCTGGTTGGCGCGCAGGCTGCTTGCGATCCCCGGCATCCAAGCCACTTGGCCGCGTGTGGTGGTGTCCTTGTCGACCCAGCTATACCCATCTTCGGGTATCCATTTGTCCTTTTCCTGTGCCGCGAGCACATGGGGGAATGCGGCGCTTTGCTTGCCTGGTGTCCAAATTTGCGTGAAATTGATCAAGCTATGGGAGTCTTGCCAAGAATAACCATCTTGAGCTTGGCAGCCGGCCAGCATCAAGGAGCTGGCCAGAATAAGGGCGAGGGAAGATTTGCGCATCGTGGGGCTCCTTGCTCGGCGTTGCCATGTTAAAATGCCGTTGCATTCTGGTGAGTTGAACGTCAGCCAAAGGCGAAGCGGTTAGATTTTTCGAGGGTGATAAAATTTTCTCATCAAGGTCTGGGCTGAGTGCTGTTGACTTTATTTTTCGCGCAGACCAGCAAGCGGCGCCATGAAACCCATTCGCCAAAACGCCCGCATCCTCACCGCCGCCCTCGTGGGCACGTCGGTGGAGTTTTATGATTTTTACATCTTTGCGACGGCGGCGGCGCTGGTGTTTGGGCCGATGTTTTTTCCGTCTGCGGCGCCGGGGCGGCAGTTGTTGCTGTCATTCATGAGCCTTGGCATCGCTTTTGTGGCGCGGCCGGTGGGGGCGATTGCCTTTGGCCATTTCGGGGATCGGGTGGGGCGCAAGTCCACGCTGGTCGCCTCTTTGCTGCTGATGGGGGCTTCGACGCTGGCGGTGGCGTTTTTGCCATCCTATCAACAGGCGGGGTTGGCTGCGCCGATTCTGCTGTGCCTGTGCCGGTTTGGGCAGGGGTTTGGCCTTGGCGGCGAGTGGGGCGGGGCGGCCTTGCTGGCGGTGGAGAATGCGCCACGCGGCTGGGAAGCGCGTTTTGGCAGCGCGCCGCAGTTGGGCGCGCCGGTCGGGTTTTTGGCGGCCAATGGGCTGTTTTTGGCGCTCGGGCTGGTGATGGGCGATGAAGCCTTCAAGGAATGGGGCTGGCGGATTCCGTTTTTGCTCTCATCGGTGCTGGTGGGCGTGGGCCTGTGGGTGCGCCTCAAGATTTCCGAGACCGCCGCCTTTGCCAAGGCGTCGGCGCATCATGCCCCGGTCGAGGTGCCCTTTGGCGTATTGATCCGCGATCACTGGCGCGCGCTGGTGGCGGGGAGCGCGGGCGTGGTGGCCTGTTTTTCGCTGTTTTACCTCTCCACCGCCTTTGCGCTCGCGCAGGGGACGGGGATTTTGCATTATTCGCGCACCAGTTTCCTGATCGCGCAATTGGCGGCCAATCTGGTGTTTGGGCTGGCGATTATCGTGGGGGCGGTCTGGGCGGACCGCTTTGGATCGGGGCGTGTGCTGGGCTGGGGCGCGATGGCCGGGGCTGTGGTCGGCGGCGTGTTTTGGCTGGGCCTGTCTTCGGGCAGCATTCTGGTGGTGTTTCTCACGCTTTCCGCTGCGTTGGGGGCCATGGCTTTGGCCTATGGGCCGCTGTCGGGCTGGCTTTCCAGCCTGTTTCCGGTGACGGTGCGCTATTCGGGGATCTCGATGGCGTTTAACATCGGCGGGATCATCGGGGGGGCGCTGACGCCGATTATCGCGCAGAGCTTCATTGATGCCGGGCATCCCTATTGGATCGGCCTGTTGCCGGCGAGCGCGGCAGTGGTGACGCTGGCGGGGATCCGGTGGAGCAGGACGTTTAAGAAGATACGGTGAGGGAAGAGCCATCGGCAGGCTATTGCTTGCCTGCCGATGGCTCTTTTTCAGACCTCTTCGGCTTCCACCTTGAACAGGGTGATCTTGGCCTTGCCCACTTTGCGCTCGCTATCGACCACAAAGCCCTTGATGCGGGGTGTTTCGGTGGCGGCGGTTTCCAGCGCAACCCAAGTGCCCTCGCCGATCCAGCCGAGGCGGCGCAGCTTGTCGATCGCCACGGCGCCCGCGCCGGTATTATAAGGCGGATCGAGGAACAGCACATCGACGGGCTGCTTGGTGGCCGCCAGCGTCATCACGCTGGCGGCGCGCACATCGGTGCGGGCTTGCGCGTGGAGGTTGGCGATATTGCTGCGGATGGCGCGGATGGCGGGGGGGGCCATTTCCACCAGCAGGCAATGCGCGGCGCCTCGGCTGAGCGCTTCGAGGCCGAGCGCGCCCGAGCCTGCGAACAGGTCGGCCACGCGCAGATCCTCAAAGCTGCCCACGCGGCTGGTGAGCATCGAGAACAGCGTTTCGCGGGTGCGTTCCGAGGTGGGGCGGGTGGTTTCCTCGCCTTCGGGGGTGATCAGCTTGCGCCCGCGCCATTCGCCAGCGATGATGCGGATCATTCAGCATCCCCCTTGAGCGATTTGAGCGTCTTGCGAAAGCGTTCCACGGCGATTTGCTGGATCTGCACGGCTTGGCCACGCGGCAGGTCTAGCAGTTCGAAGGGACCATATTTGAGGCGCATCAGGCGGCTGACTTGCAGGCCAAGCGCTTCGAGCACGCGGCGCACTTCGCGGTTTTTGCCTTCGGTCAGGGTCAGTTCGATCCACTGGTTGCGGCCCGTCCGGCGCTCCATATTGGCGTCGATGCGGCCATAGCGGATGCCATCGACCTCGATGCCTTCCATCAGCTCTTCAAGGCGATCCTGCGAGATGTCGCCGAAGGTGCGGGCGCGATAGGTGCGCGGGATGCCGCTGCTGGGCAATTCCATCGCGCGCTTTAATTCGCCATCATTGGTCAGCAGCAGCAGGCCTTCGGTGTTGAGATCGAGGCGGCCGATGGGCATCAGGCGGGGCGTATCGCCGGGCAGCGCGTTGCGCAGCGCGGTGTAGATTGTGGGGCGACCGGCGGGGTCGCGCTCGGCGGTCAGCAACCCGCTGGGCTTGTGGAAAGCGTAGAGGCGCGCGGCCTCAACCCCTTTCACCGGCACGCCATCGACGGTGATCCCGCGCAGGCTGGTCAGCAGGGTGGCGGGGGTGGTGATCACCTCGTCGCCCTTTTTGACGCGGCCCGCTTCGATCAGGCGCTCGACTTCACGGCGCGAGGCGACGCCCGCGCGGGCAAGCAGCTTGGCGATGCGTTCGCCATCGCCTTCCAGCTTCGGCCCGGCAGGCGCGGGCGCGGGGCGGGGGCGCAGCGAGCGATCCGCGCGGGCGGGATGCTGCGCGCGGCGGTCGCCCACATCGAGCGAGGGGCTGCGGCGCGAGCCAGCGGTGCGGACGGGGCCGTTGCGGGTGGCGCCATCACGG